>JADMIO012752707.1_pt1 | contig 122906 bp, 115 predicted proteins | sample 8958161 | NCBI WGS metagenome assembly JADMIO01 (sample SAMN16585339, study PRJNA669376) | soil metagenome | isolation source: Crop rotation soil | place: USA: Cullars Rotation, Alabama | collected 2011 | reverse complement strand
CTTTCCCCAGCACATACGACATTAATCGTGCCGATACCCAGGTTAGGCGCGCTGTCAATAACTATGACATCATAGTCATGAGCAACAGTTTCAATGGCCAGTCGGAGCATCAGGTGTGGATCGGTGGGCAGTTTACCTTCATCAAATTTGCCCATTAACTCAGTTTCAATACGGTGCAGAGCCAGACAGGAAGGAATAATGTCAAGCCCCGGCCAGCAAGTGGGCTTTATTGCATAAGTGACATCGTCCTTTTCCCCAAGATAGAAAGGCAGGAGAGTGTCTTCTGCATGAATATGAAGATCTGGTACCCATCCGTGATACATTGAGGCTGTTCCCTGGGGGTCGTTACCTTCCACGAGCAAAACACGTAGCCCCTTCAGAGCCAGATCCTGAGCAAGATGAACAGAAACTGAGGTTTTGTAAACGCCTCCTTTATGGGCAGCAACCCCGATCACCGGTGGAAATACGTCTTCAGCACGTCGCAATCGCGTACCAAACACATCACGCATATGATTAATTTGTTCAATTGTATAACCAACACGTTGCTCAACCCGTCCTCGAATTTCCATATCCGGGTGCGGTAGTCGCCCTGCTTTCTCGGCATCTCTGATAGCCTGAGAAGAAACCCCAACTAAATCCGCTGCTTCACCTATTCTCCAGCGCCGGGTTATTTTCCTCGCTTCCGGGCTGTCATCATTAAACTGTGCAATGGCGATAGCCTTCGTCATTTCATGACCAGCGTTTATGCACTGGTTAAGTGTTTCCATGAGTTTCATTCTGAACATCCTTTAATCATTGCTTTGCGTTTTTTTATTAAATCTTGCAATTTACTGCAAAGCAACAACAAAATCGCAAAGTCATCAAAAAACCGCAAAGTTGTTTAAAATAAGAGCAACACTACAAAAGGAGATAAGAAGAGCACATACCTCAGTCACTTATTATCACTAGCGCTCGCCGCAGCCGTGTAACCGAGCATAGCGAGCGAACTGGCGAGGAAGCAAAGAAGAACTGTTCTGTCAGATAGCTCTTACGCTCAGCGCAAGAAGAAATATCCACCGTGGGAAAAACTCCAGGTAGAGGTACACACGCGGATAGCCAATTCAGAGTAATAAACTGTGATAATCAACCCTCATCAATGATGACGAACTAACCCCCGATATCAAGTCACATGACGAAGGGAAAGAGAAGGAAATCAACTGTGACAAACTGCCCTCAAATTTGGCTTCCTTAAAAATTACAGTTCAAAAAGTATGAGAAAATCCATGCAGGCTGAAGGAAACAGCAAAACTGTGACAAATTACCCTCAGTAGGTCAGAACAAATGTGACGAACCACCCTCAAATCTGTGACAGATAACCCTCAGACTATCCTGTCGTCATGGAAGTGATATCGCGGAAGGAAAATACGATATGAGTCGTCTGGCGGCCTTTCTTTTTCTCAATGTATGAGAGGCGCATTGGAGTTCTGCTGTTGATCTCATTAACACAGACCTGCAGGAAGCGGCGGCGGAAGTCAGGCATACGCTGGTAACTTTGAGGCAGCTGGTAACGCTCTATGATCCAGTCGATTTTCAGAGAGACGATGCCTGAGCCATCCGGCTTACGATACTGACACAGGGATTCGTATAAACGCATGGCATACGGATTGGTGATTTCTTTTGTTTCACTAAGCCGAAACTGCGTAAACCGGTTCTGTAACCCGATAAAGAAGGGAATGAGATATGGGTTGATATGTACACTGTAAAGCCCTCTGGATGGACTGTGCGCACGTTTGATAAACCAAGGAAAAGATTCATAGCCTTTTTCATCGCCGGCATCCTCTTCAGGGCGATAAAAAACCACTTCCTTCCCCGCGAAACTCTTCAATGCCTGCCGTATATCCTTACTGGCTTCCGCAGAGGTCAATCCGAATATTTCAGCATATTTAGCAACATGGATCTCGCAGATACCGTCATGTTCCTGTAGGGTGCCATCAGATTTTCTGATCTGGTCAACGAACAGATACAGCATACGTTTTTGATCCCGGGAGAGACTATATGCCGCCTCAGTGAGGTCGTTTGACTGGACGATTCGCGGGCTATTTTTACGTTTCTTGTGATTGATAACCGCTGTTTCCGCCATGACAGATCCATGTGAAGTGTGACAAGTTTTTAGATTGTCACACTAAATAAAAAAGAGTCAATAAGCAGGGATAACTTTGTGAAAAAACAGCTTCTTCTGAGGGCAATTTGTCACAGGGTTAAGGGCAATTTGTCACAGACAGGACTGTCATTTGAGGGTGATTTGTCACACTGAAAGGGCAATTTGTCACAACACCTTCTCTAGAACCAGCATGGATAAAGGCCTACAAGGCGCTCTAAAAAAGAAGATCTAAAAACTATAAAAAAAATAATTATAAAAATATCCCCGTGGATAAGTGGATAACCCCAAGGGAAGTTTTTTCAGGCATCGTGTGTAAGCAGAATATATAAGTGCTGTTCCCTGGTGCTTCCTCGCTCACTCGACCGGGAGGGTTCGAGAAGGGGGGGCACCCCCCTTCGGCGTGCGCGGTCACGCGCACAGGGCGCAGCCCTGGTTAAAAACAAGGTTTATAAATATTGGTTTAAAAGCAGGTTAAAAGACAGGTTAGCGGTGGCCGAAAAACGGGCGGAAACCCTTGCAAATGCTGGATTTTCTGCCTGTGGACAGCCCCTCAAATGTCAATAGGTGCGCCCCTCATCTGTCAGCACTCTGCCCCTCAAGTGTCAAGGATCGCGCCCCTCATCTGTCAGTAGTCGCGCCCCTCAAGTGTCAATACCGCAGGGCACTTATCCCCAGGCTTGTCCACATCATCTGTGGGAAACTCGCGTAAAATCAGGCGTTTTCGCCGATTTGCGAGGCTGGCCAGCTCCACGTCGCCGGCCGAAATCGAGCCTGCCCCTCATCTGTCAACGCCGCGCCGGGTGAGTCGGCCCCTCAAGTGTCAACGTCCGCCCCTCATCTGTCAGTGAGGGCCAAGTTTTCCGCGAGGTATCCACAACGCCGGCGGCCGGCCGCGGTGTCTCGCACACGGCTTCGACGGCGTTTCTGGCGCGTTTGCAGGGCCATAGACGGCCGCCAGCCCAGCGGCGAGGGCAACCAGCCGAGGGCTTCGCCCTGTCGCTCGACTGCGGCGAGCACTACTGGCTGTAAAAGGACAGACCACATCATGGTTCTGTGTTCATTAGGTTGTTCTGTCCATTGCTGACATAATCCGCTCCACTTCAACGTAACACCGCACGAAGATTTCTATTGTTCCTGAAGGCATATTCAAATCGTTTTCGTTACCGCTTGCAGGCATCATGACAGAACACTACTTCCTATAAACGCTACACAGGCTCCTGAGATTAATAATGCGGATCTCTACGATAATGGGAGATTTTCCCGACTGTTTCGTTCGCTTCTCAGTGGATAACAGCCAGCTTCTCTGTTTAACAGACAAAAACAGCATATCCACTCAGTTCCACATTTCCATATAAAGGCCAAGGCATTTATTCTCAGGATAATTGTTTCAGCATCGCAACCGCATCAGACTCCGGCATCGCAAACTGCACCCGGTGCCGGGCAGCCACATCCAGCGCAAAAACCTTCGTGTAGACTTCCGTTGAACTGATGGACTTATGTCCCATCAGGCTTTGCAGAACTTTCAGCGGTATACCGGCATACAGCATGTGCATCGCATAGGAATGGCGGAACGTATGTGGTGTGACCGGAACAGAGAACGTCACACCGTCAGCAGCAGCGGCGGCAACCGCCTCCCCAATCCAGGTCCTGACCGTTCTGTCCGTCACTTCCCAGATCCGCGCTTTCTCTGTCCTTCCTGTGCGACGGTTACGCCGCTCCATGAGCTTATCGGGTCCACTCGCGAACGCAGAAAGGCCCACCCGAAGGTGAGCCAGTGTGATTACATTTGCGGCCTAACTGTGGCCAGTCCAGTTACGCTGGAGTCACTAGTATTTAGGTGACACTATAGAAGCGGCCGCGACAACTTGTCCACGTGGAATTCTAAGCTTAGGATCCCAATGTGCTGGAAAGCGCGGATCTCTCGCTGGCGCGCATCTACTGGACCATCATCGGCGACGCCGAAGAGCGCAAGAAGACGCAGAAGGCGCTCGAGCGCGCCAGCGGATTCGTCCGCCACCTGCTCGCCGAGCGCATGACGCTGCGCCGCTCGCCCGAAGTGAAGTTCATCTTCGATCAATCGGTGGCGGCGCAGGACCGCATCGAGCAGATCATCCAGGAGATTCACGCCGAGGACGCGGCCCGCACCGTCCAGGATCCGGAGATCGTCGACACCGTCGTGGACGGTAAAGACGAGACCACCGTCAAGAGTGACGAAACCAAACCCTAGTCAGCCTCCCGCCGAACTGCTCGACGTCATCCGCAACGGCCGGCGATTCGTCGTCGCGTCGCACCAGCGGCCCGACGGCGATGCGATCGGCTCGGCATTCGCAATGGCGCTGGCGCTGCGCGCCATGGGTAAAGAGGCGACCGTCGTGACCGATGCGATCCCGCCGGTGTTTCTCCAGCCATTTCCTGAAGTCGCGGGCATCACAATCACGACGGAGCTCGGCGAGCCGTTTGATGCGGCGCTGATCATGGAATGCAGCGACCTGGCGAGGACCGGAGTAAAAGGCCTCGACAAGTCGCCGGTGATGAACATCGATCACCATCCCGGCAACAAGGTCTACGGCGCGGTCAACTGGATCGACGAGTCGGCAGCGGCGTGCGGCGAAATGGTGTTCACGCTGATCCAGGCGCTCGGCGTGCCGCTGACCAAAGACATTGCGACGCACATTTATCTCGCCGTGCTGACCGACACGGGATCGTTCCACTTCTCGCACCTGTCACCGCGCACTTACGAGGTCGCACTCCGCTGTGTCGAAGCGGGCGCCGACCCGCAGTGGATCGCGCGCACGCATTACGACAGCAACAGCCTGTCGCGCGTCAGGATCTTCGGCGCGGTGATGAACGGCATGGTGATCGTCGACGAAGGCCGCGTCGCGCTGCTCTCGATCACGCGAAAGACGATGGAGGAAATGCGCGGCACCAGCGACGATCTGGAAGGCCTGATCAACTTCCCTCTCACCGTGAAGGACATCGAGGCCGTCGCGTTCTTGAAGGAAGCCGGCGACAACGACTGGCGCGTCAGCCTGCGATCGAAAGGCAACGTCGACATTGGCGCGATCGCTCGGCAGTTCAAGGGCGGCGGCCACACCAACGCCGCGGGGTGCTCCGCTGCCGGCGACCTTGACGCCCTGCAAAAAACGTTCGGCGCCATGCTCGCCGAAGCGGTCGCAAACAAGGTTTTGAGGTCGTGAGGTTCTGAGGATTTGACGACAGGGCCCCAAAACCCCAACACCCCAAAACCGCAGAACCTCGAAGGCGTTCTTGTCGTCGACAAGCCTGAGGGGCCGACCTCTCACGACGTCGTCACGCTTGCGCGGCGCGCGCTCGGCGTGTCGCGCATCGGCCACACCGGCACGCTCGATCCCATGGCGACCGGCGTGCTGCCGCTGGTTGTCGGCCGGGCGACCAGGCTCGCGCAATTTCTCACCGCGAGCGACAAGAGTTACGACGCGACGATCGCGTTCGGACGCGCCACCGACACTTACGATGCGAAAGGCGCGATCGTGTCGACGTGCGAGCGGCGTCCGACGCGCGCACAGCTCGACGATGCGATCGTGAAGTTTCGCGGCACGTTCGATCAGACGCCGCCGGCGTATTCGGCAAAGAACATCGACGGCGAGCGATCGTATGAGCTTGCGCGGAAAGGGAAAACCGCGACGCTGCAACGCCCCGCCGCCGTGGCCGTCACCGTGAAGCAGCTCGAGATCCTCGCCTTCGACGGCGACACCGCGACGCTGTCCCTGCACGTGAGCGCAGGCTTTTACGTCCGATCGCTGGCGCACGATCTCGGCGAGGCGCTCGGCTGCGGCGGCGTTCTCGTCGCGTTGCGCCGCACGCGGTCAGGCGAGTTCGCGCTCGATCGCGCGGTTCCGCTGGCCGACGTCCTGCAATCCCCCCGCGAGGAGCTCGCCGGGCGCCTCGTGCCGCTCGGCGCGCTAATGGCGGACATTCCCGCCGTCGTTTTGAAGTCGCCTGCGCATGTCGAGCGGGTCAAGAACGGCGTAGAAGTGGCTCCGGCAGATGTAGTTACGCCGATTGCGCCGCTGCCGGCGATGGTACGGCTCCTCGACCCGGATCACCGCCTGGTAGGCATTGCCAAACCGGGAAAACAGGCCGGCAACCTTCACTCCTGGGTGGTGCTGGCCTGATTGGCTGATGGCCGGATGGCCTTCCGAGGTAACATAGACAGGTTACAGGCGAGACTGAAATCGCCATATACGGCGGCTTGGTGATTCCCGAAATGGAATGCAGGGGTCACTCGGCTGCGCGTGGAGGTAGTAGCAGTGGCATTCACGAAAGAAAAGAAGACCGCCCTCATCGGCGAATACAAAACCCACGACAAAGACACCGGCTCCCCAGAAATCCAGGTCGCGATCCTGACCGAACGCATCAATTACCTGAACGAGCACTTCAAGGCGCACGCCAAAGATCATCATTCGCGCCGCGGACTGCTCAAGCTCGTCGGCCAGCGCCGCCGCCTGCTCGATTATCTGAAGAGCAAGGACGCCGACCGTTACGCTGAGGTGATCAAGCGCCTCGGCATCCGTAAGTAACTCGGGTCGCTTCCAGCAGATCGCAGGACAGTATGCACAAGCGTGATCTATCTCTCGGCTCCCAGACCCTCTCGATCGAGACGGGCCGTCTGGCCAAGCAGGCCGATGGCGCAGTGGTCGTCCGCATGGGCGATACGATGGTGCTCGTCACCGCGTGCCACTCGGCTTCACCGCGTGAAGGGATCGACTTCCTTCCGCTCACCGTCGACTATCGCGAATACGCCTACGCCGCGGGACGCATTCCCGGCGGCTTCTTCAAGCGCGAAGGCAAGGCGACTGAAAAGGAAACGCTCACCAGCCGCGTCATCGATCGGCCGATCCGGCCGCTTTTCCCGGCCGGCTGGGCCTACGAAACGCAGGTCATCGCGTTCGTGCTCTCGGCTGATACCGAGCACGACGCCGATGTGCTCGCCATCACCGGCGCGTCCGCGGCGCTGGCGCTGTCGGAGATGCCGTTCGAGAAGACGATTGCCGGCGTGCGCGTCGGCCTGGTCGATGGCCAGTACATCGTCAATCCGAGCTATCCGCAGCGCAAGCAGAGCAAGCTCGATCTCGTCGTCGCCGGAAGCAAAGACGGCATCGTGATGGTCGAAGCGGGCGCCAACGAGGTGACCGAGGAAGAAGCGATCACCGCGCTCGAGACCGCGCACGACGCGATCAAGAAGATCTGCGACATGATCGACGACCTCGCGAAGGCGAACGGCAAGGCCAAGCTGCCGAAGCCGGAAGTGACCGTCAACAACGAGCTCAAGGCCTACGTCGATCAGTCCTACAACGCGCTCGCCGACGCGATGCGCATCAAGGGCAAGATCAAGAACTACGCCACGGTCGCGCAGGTGGAAAAGACGATGGTCGCCGGCCTGCCCGAGGCGTTCAAGGATCAAGCGGGCGCCGCCAAGGGCCTGTTCCACGCGATGCAGGAGCGCGCGCTGCGCGAGGAAATCCTCGATCGCAGTGTGCGCCAGGACGGCCGCAAGTTCGACGAGATCCGCCAGATCACGATCGAGAACAGCGTGCTGCCCCGCGTGCACGGTTCGACGGTGTTCACGCGCGGCGAAACGCAGGCGCTGGTCACCTGCACGCTCGGCACCGCCGACGATCAGCAGAAGATCGAGCACGTCGACGGCGAGCAGTGGAAGCGCTTCATGCTCCACTACAACTTCCCGCCCTTCTCGGTCGGCGAAGTGAAGCCGATGCGCGGCCCGGGCCGGCGCGAAATCGGCCACGGCGCGCTCGCCGAGCGCGCACTGGCGCCGATGATTCCCGCGGAGACCGACTTCGCCTACACGATCCGCATCGTGTCGGACATTCTCGAGTCGAACGGCAGCTCGTCGATGGCCTCGGTGTGCGGCGGTTCGCTCGCCATGATGGATGCGGGCGTGCCGATCAAGTCGCCGGTCGCCGGCGTGGCGATGGGCCTGATCCTCGACGAAGCCACCGGCAAGTACGCGGTGCTCTCGGACATTGCCGGCGCGGAAGATCATTACGGCGACATGGACTTCAAGGTCGCCGGCACCGCCAACGGCATCACGGCGCTGCAGATGGACATCAAGGTCACCGGCATTTCGCCGCAGATCATGCGCGACGCGCTCGCCCAGGCGAAGGCCGGCCGCATGTTCATCCTCGGCAAAATGACGGAGTCGCTCGCCGCGCACCGCGAGAACATGTCCGCGTATGCGCCGCGCATCATCACCATCAAGATCCCGGTCGACAAGATCCGTGACGTCATCGGCCCCGGCGGCAAGATGATTCGCAGCATCATCGAGAAGACGGGCGTCAAGATCGACGTCGAGGATGATGGTCACGTCAACGTCGCTTCGTCGGATGAAGCCGCCGCCAACAAGGCGATCGGCATGATCCAGGAGCTGACCGCCACTGCCGAACTGAACAAGACCTACCTCGGCAAGGTCCAGCGCATCACCGATTTCGGCGCGTTCGTCGAGATCATGCCCGGCACCGACGGCCTGCTGCACGTCTCGGAAATCGCGCACTACCGCGTCAAGGACGTGCGTGACGAACTCAAGGAAGGCCAGCAGGTGCTGGTGAAAGTGATCAACATCGATCCGACCGGCAAGATCCGCTTGTCGCGCAAGGCGTTGATTACGCCGGAAGAAGGCGGCGCGCCGCCGGCCGGCAATGGTGAGAACGGCGGCGAAGGCGCCCCCGCGGGCGCCGGCGGCGGTGGAGATCGCGGCGAGCGCCGCGATCGAGGTCCGCGCCGCGACCGCGGCGACAGGGGTCCCCGCCGGGATCAGTAATGCGGTTGTTCGTCGTTGCGCTGCTGCTCGGTGCGGCAGCGCAACTGTCCTCGCAAGAGCCCTCCCAGAATAGACGCGAAGTTACGATCGTCGCGAAAGAGCACGTTTTCACTCCCGATAAAATCGAGGTCACCAAGGACGATCTCGTGAAGATCACCTTGCGCAGTGAAGATGTGACTGTCAGTTTCGCGATCGATGCCTATCGCATCATCAAGCGGGTCGCCGGCAAGACGTCGATCACGTTCGAGTTCCGCGCCGACCAGGTGGGAACGTTTCCGTTCTATTGCAACCTGACCACCGATGCCGCCTGCAAAGACATGCGCGGCACCCTCACCGTCAAAGCAAAATAACTACCGGCGCGGAAATTTGTCGGGGTTGTCGGTAAAGAGCGCGTCGACGCCGAGATCGTAAAGCAAGTTCGCCATCTCCGCCGTGACGTCCTTGAACGCGGCGCTCGGCGCACGCGTCGTCACGGTGTACGGCGTGACCGTCATGCCCTCGGCGTGCGCCCATTTCACAAAATCCGGATTCCTGGTGACGATTGCCTTGGCCGGGCCGAAGCCCTGCACGATGCCCTTCCACGCCTTCAGCTGCTCGTGAGTCTTGAAGCCGATGTCGTCGCTGAGGAGCAGCACGACCGGCACGCCGATCTTCATTTGCGCGAGGTTGCGGGCCGTCTGTTGCGCGAAGGTCTGCAGGATCAGCGGCGTCTTGGGATCCGCCTTCGGGCCGCGCAGGTTGTGCTTGTCGAGCGCGGCGGCGACGAGCTTCTCGAACTCGACGTGGCGCGCGTCGTAGATTTCCGGATCCTTGATCTCGGGATACATGCCGGCCTTGCCGTGCACGAGTTCCCACGCCTCGTCGAAGGTCGGCACCTTCTCGGACGCGTATTGCTTGTCGAACCACGAGCCGGCGTCGAGCTGCTTGATCTCAGCGAGCGTGAAATCGTTGGCCAGCCACACGCGCTTGCCATTGAGCATCGTCGAGCGATTCCGGAAGACCTGCTCCACGTTCGTAGTGCGATCGAGCGTGGGATCGTGCAGGCAGATCAGCACGTTGTCCTTGGTGACGGCGAGATCCTGTTCGACGAAGTCGGCGCCCATCTCGATCGCCAGCTTGTACGACGCGAGCGTGTGTTCCGGCCGGTAGGCCGATGCGCCGCGATGCGCGACCAGGGTCTTTTTCGAATATTGAGCCGACCCACTCACCGTCGTGATTAAAGCGCACATCGCCAGACCCAGGACCCAGGACCCAAGACCCTTACTATGCATGATGAGCCTCCCGCGCGAACGCCCGCGCGGCGTCAATTCTCTCCCGAATTGGCGGGTGCGAATAAAACAGCCAGCGGACCATTGGTGACGGATATTCCTCTGCCAGATTCTGCTGCGACAGGCGTTTCATCGCCGTGACGAACGCATCAACATTTCTCGTCGTCGTCAGGGCGTAGCGATCGGCCGCCCGCTCCTGCGCGCGCGACACGGCATTGGCAAGCGGCATTGCGAGGAATGACCAGGCGCCGCCGACCAACATCAGCAGCGGCAGCGAGGCGGGATCGGAGATGCCGCGCAATTCGAGCGAGTCCAGCGCCGCGCGAAGAACGACGTTCGCGACATAAAAGCCGCCGGCGAGGACCAGCGCCTGCACCGCAATGCCTCTCCACAAGTCGCGATGCACGTGATGCGCGAGCTCGTGGGCGAGGATCACTTCGATCTCATCCTCCGAGTAGTCGGCAAGCAACGTGTCCGAAAGGAGGATCCGTCGCGTCTTCCCCATTCCCGCAAGCGCCGCGTTGGCCTTCCTGGTGTGGCCGCTGAGCACCCACTCGAACACGCCGACAACATCCGTGCGCGCGCGCGTCGCCAGGGACATCAAGCGCTCGGCAAGTGCGGGACGATCGAGCGGCTTGAACTTGTAGAAAATCGGCAGCAGCACGACGGGCGCGAGTTGCGCGAGCCCGATTGTCGCAATCGCAAACACCAGCGCCGAAATCCACCACCAGTTGTCCGGCGCGTTTCTCAACGCGGCAAACACGACTGACGTGGCAGCCGCGGCGAGGACAACGCCGACGGCGACACCTTTGACCTGATCGCTGATCCAGTGGCCGATCGATTGCGTCGACAGGCCGTAGCGATGTTCGAGGAGGTAACCCTGGTAGAAGGCGATCGGCCACTCGATCAGCTGCAGGATCGCGACGACCATGATCGTCGCCACGATCACCGTCAGTGCTTCGTCGAATCCGCCCGGCGCCCATTGCGTGATCGCGGCGGAGAGTTCACGCAGCCGCTGCGCGCCGCCGGTCAGCGATAGTCCCAACAGCACAACGCCGGCGATCACCGTCCCGAAAAGGTCGGCGCGCCGGCGCAGGCGATGGTATCTGGTGGATTTATCCTCGTTCACCCGAGGACATTGTAACCCCCGTTAGGTCGTGCCTTTCGACACACGGCCAATGTGCACGCCGCCGTTGGTCGTGCTCATTTCGATCTTGCCGCCGCCGCCGTTCATCGTGGCGTTCAAGCGGCGCTTGCGTTCGAATTCATTCGCGTTGCCCTGATCGTCGCGCGTGATCTCGAGGTCCTCGACGCGCACGCCGCCGTTGACGCAGCGCGCCGCGATCGTCGCCTTGCTCTCCTGCGGCAATTCGAGTGTGACGCCGCCATTGACGGCTTCCATTTCAATGCTGTCGGTCGCCGTCATCGGCCGCGTCAACGCGATTTCAATGCCGCCGTTCACGGTGCGCGCTTCGACGATGTTCGACGAGAGATCGTCGCCTTTCACGCCGCCGTTGGTCGACTTGGCGTGCACCTCGTTGGCGATCTTGTTCAACCGCACGCCGCCGTTGACGGTGCGCAGGTCCAGCACGACGCCCTTCGGCACCTTCACGGTCCATTCAATCTGGTGGCTGTTGAATCCGCTGAGCCGCGGCGGCCTGGACTCGACGCGAACGGTCGAATCGCCGACCTCTTCCTTGATCTCGAGCTTCGCCAGCAGGTCCTTCGCCGCATCGTCCGACCGCGCCTTGGCGCTGCGGTGGCCTTCCACTACGACCTCGTTGCCGTCGGCAGGCTCGACCGTGATGCGGCCGTTGACGTTGATCAGCTCGAACCGGCCCTTGTCGGCCAGTTTGTAGGTCCGCGACCACGTGTCGGTCGCTTTCCCGGCGGCCAGATCGAAAGAAAAGTCGCCGTTTGCGCTGGTTTTGATGTCGCACGCCGAAACCGAAAGACCGGCTACGAGGATCGCCGCAAGGATAGAGAGTCTGCGCATACAGGTTCCAGACGTTCGAGGGGTTCCAAGGGTTCCAAGGGCATGGTTCGGCGCAACCCAGCCCTTGGAACGTTTGGAACCACTTGGAACCTTTGGAACCCTATTTTCTCTGATCGTGCGGAACGGCGACTGTTGCTGTTCCGGTCGTCGACAGCCCACTACCGTCGGTGCAGCGGACAGTCATCGTGTAGGTCCTGCCGCTGCCGGCGCCCAGCCGCTCAGCGCGAAGGTTCACTGACAACGGTCCCGTGATCACAAAGTCGTTGTCGGTGTTCGGCTCGTTGCTCGACGCCGACACGATGACGCACTGGCCGCTGATGTTCGCGCCATCGGCGGCACGCGCTACCGCGGCGATGGTGATGGCGTGGTACTTGTGATTCACCGGCCACAGCGACGTCTCACTCGGCGTCAGCCTGACAATCGTCGGCGGCGCAACAGGAATCAGCTGCACGGTCGCCGCGATCACGATCGGCTGGCCGCAGACCGGATCGATATTGAACGTCGACGGCGTCACCTGATATCCGGCCGGAACCGACAGCTGGACACGGAAAGAGCCTTCCGGTAATCCACCGATGTCGAAACCGCCAAACGGTACATCGCCGTCGCCGAGTGGCTCACCACTCACGCGATCGAACAATTCGACGTGCACTGTGGTGAACGGCAGTGTGCCGATCGCCGTGAAGTTCAACGTTACAGGCGCACATTCCTGCGGCTGTACCGGATCGACCCGAATGTGAAAACTGCGGCTCTGCGAGGCGCTGGTCGCGGTATTCGTCACCGTGACGGTGACCTGGAATGTGCCGGGAGAGTTGTAGGCGTGATTGAAGAAGAACTCTCCTGTCGGCGTCTGCCCGGACTGCACGCAGTGGCCGTCGGGCGACGGATTCAGAATGAACGGTGTGTTCTGCGATCCGGTGTTGTCGCCGTAATTCACCTGCACCGTCCACGGCCCCGGCGCGTTCTGCGAGAAGGTTCCGCAGGCGCCCCAATCCGATTGTCCAACCTCCGTCGACCACGCCGTGCCGCTCGGTGGGTCGGTCGGTGTGTTGACGAAGATCGGCGAGCTGTTGCCACTCACGGTCAGCGCTGCACTTTGCGCGCCGCTGTCGATGGTCACCAGGCGCGCACTGATCGTCGAGGTGCCGATCGATTGCGCGTTGACGCGGCCACTGTTGTCCTGGTTGATTGTCGCAACCGAGGTGTTGCTGCTCCACCACGTTGCTTCCGGCGGGCGAATGGCGGTGAATGCCGCGGTCGCCGTCTGATCAGCGAGCAGACCGCCGGCAGCGAAGATCCGCCCGTCGAGAACGGCGAGCGCCATCTCACCGCGCTGCGGTGACGGCATCGTGCCAAGCGTCAGCCACGAATTCACCGCCGGGTTGTAGACCCTGAGAATTCCCGAGTTGCCGGCCATCGCATAGATCAATCCATTCAACGCAACCGCGCGGTGATCGCCTCCGCCGCCGGGGATCGGCGCCCTGGGCGTCCACGAATCAGTCGCCGGGTTGTAAGCCTCGACCGTTCCTGCCCCATCGCCGCCAATCACATAAAGAATCCCGTTCACAGCAGCCGCAGCTGGAAAAGCACGCGTCGTTGCCATCGGCGCCCTCGCCGACCAGGTGTCGGTCGCCGTGTCGTAGGCTTCGAGCGTGTTCACGGGCGTGTGACCGCCGCCGGGGGCGTCAGCATTTCCTCCAGCCACATAGATGGTGTTGTTGATCGCGGCGGCCGCCATTGCCGCGCGCGGCGCCGACATCGGCGCCATGTAAGACCACTGGTTCGTCGCCGGGTTGTACGATTCCATCGAGGCGACGGCCGCGCCGCCGCCGGTGTGCCCGCCCATGGCGTAGATGCGGCCATTGACGGCGACCGCCGCGAGGCCTTCACGTGTGTCGTGCATCGACGCGCGCGGCGTCCACACCTGGTTGACCTGTGCGATCGCGCCGACCGTCGGATCGAACATCTCGACGGTGGAGAGCGGCGCAAACGGGCACGGCGACGACGGGCACGTCCCATCGACGCCGCCGATCGCATACAGCCGATCGTTGACCGTTGCCGCCGCGAGAGAGAAGCGCGCGACATCCATCGGCACGTGGGTGAACCACGAGTTGGTGCCGGTAAAGCCGAAGCGCGTCATACCGTTGGTGAACAGCGCGTGCGAGCTGAAGATCTGGCTGCTGCCCACGATCATCGTCGACGGGTTCGGCGTGACGCTTACCGACTCCAGCGCCGAGAACGATGCGGTGATCGAGCTGTCGTGCGATAGCGTGATGTTGCAATTCGCGGTGCCCGTGCAGTCATGCGCGTCAACGGTGCCGGCCGAGAAACCGCCGAAGATGTTGCCGGGCACCGATCGGCCTTGAATGACTGCGGCCGATCCAGCGCCGTAATGCGTCGTGCACGCGCTAAAACCAAGCTCGAAGTTCTGGCATTGATTGTTGTCCGTGCCGACGTTGCCCTTGCCGTCGCCGGCCAACTGGATCGTCAGCGCTGGATAGGGTCCGCCGTGAGAGTCGAACGTCGCCGTAATGGCGCTGTCGCCGTGGATATCGAATTCGCATACGCTCGTCGCGCACGCGGCCGCGTCGCCGGTGCCGCCGCTGAAGATGCCGGGAGTGTTTGGCGAATTCGCCATGATGCGAATGTGCGTGCCTGGCTGATATACGAAGGTGCACGATCCGCTTCCTGGACCGCCGCCAGGATTCGGATTGCAGACGTTGCCATTGGGCTGCGCGCCGACGGCGCCGGAGACGTCGCCGGTCGTATTGATAGTGAGCGTCGGGTTTGTTTGTGCGGCGGCGACGCCGCCAAACAGCCACAGCACCGAGAGAAGGACGAAAGTGCGAAGAATGGGGAGTCGCGCCATACGCGAGAAGATAGCGGCCGGCTATCACGACCGCTACCCCCTGGCGGGTCTCCCCGGACGGGTTAGTTCAGCTGAATCGAAATCAGCTTCGAGACGCCCGGTTCTTCCATCGTCACGCCGTAAAGACGGTCCGCAATCTCCATCGTCTTGCGGCTGTGCGTGATGATGATGAACTGCGTCTTGTCCATCATCGACTGCAGCATCTGGACGAAGCGTCCGATGTTGGCGTCGTCGAGCGGCGCGTCAATTTCGTCGAGCAGGCAGAACGGGCTCGGGCGGTACTTGAACATTCCGAACATCAACGCGATCGCCGTCAGCGCCTTCTCGCCGCCTGACAGCAGCATGACGCTCTGCAGGCGCTTGCCGGGCGGCTGCGCGACAATGTCGATGCCGCTTTCGAGCGGATCGTTTTCATCAAGCAACATGATGCCGGCCTTGCCGCCGCCAAACAGCGTCGCGAACATTTCCTGGAAGTTCGCGTTGATCGCCGTGAAGGCTTCGCGGAAGCGCGCGTGCGTCGTCTCGTCGATCTTCTGAATCGCCTCGTTGGTCTGAGCGATCGAATCGACAAGATCCTTGTGCTGGACCGTCAGGAAGCCGTGGCGCTCTTCGAGCTCTTTCGACTGCTCGATCGCCATCATGTTGACGGGCCCCATGCGCTCGATCTTGTCACGGAGTTCCGCGATGGCTTCTTCGGCGGTCATCACGGGAGGCTGCACGCCCTCGACGGGCTGAGCAAGTTCCGTGTCCTCTGTCGAGGCGGTCGCGTCGTCGGTGCCCTCGGCAGATTCGAGCTCGTCGGGGTCGATCGCCTCGGCCGCGCGAATAGCCCGCACGTCGGGTTGGACTTGACCGGCGGCTTCCATCTCCTGGACTTCAGCTCGTATGTCATCCAGCGAGGCGTTGACGTTGTCCAGTGCCTGCTGTGCGAGGTGCGTCAGATCCGATTCCGCAGTTGCGCGCTGCACGTCGACTTCCGCGGCGAGCGCGCGAAGCGCGTCGACCGCGCGGCGGGCATCGCGGATCACGTTTTCCTGATTTTCGGCCGACTGCTTGATTGTGACGGCCAGCTCGTCGGCGATGAGCATTTCCTGGCGCAGGCCATCGAGCTTGGCAACGTCTTCGTCCATCAAGCGCTTGCCGTCGACGATCGCATTGAGCAACCGTTCGCGCTGTTCGCGCATCAGCGCGATGTCGCGGGTGCAGGCTTCGACACGCCGCTCGAGTTCCGCGGCGGCTTCTTCCATGCGCGACACTTCGGCGAGCGTCGCGGCGGCGCGTTCGACCAGGCCGGCATGTTCCGCGCGCGCTTCTGCCGCTTTCGCCGAGAGCGCTTCGGCGGCATCACGCGCCTCGCCCAGCTTGCGCTGCGTGTCGGCGAGCGCAATCTCGGCGGCCGTCTTCTGCTCGTTCAGCCTGGCGATTGAATCGCGCGCTTCGTTCTGGCGCGCATCAAGCCCCGCGATCTCTTCGTGGACCTTGTTGATTTCGGACTGGATGAGATCGGCGCGCTGCTGCAAGCGCGCTTCATCATCATTGGCGCGCTCGGCCTGCGCCTGCACGCCGACGATCGACTTCTCCTGGCGATGAATTTCATCGGTCAGGCCGGCGATCGCCGCGCTGGCATGCGCCATCGCCTGCTCGAAGCCGGCGGTCTCGTTCACCAGCCGCTCGAGATTCGCGCGTGCGTCAGCGATCTTCTCGCGCAGCTCTTTGATCTCGCGCTTGGTGGCCAGCACACCGCGCGATTCGGTCTTGTCGCCGCCGGTGACCACGTGGCGGCCGTGGAAGACGTCGCCTTCGAGCGTGACGACCGGCGCCTGCACTGTCGGCGCAATGCGCGACGCCGCTTCGAACGAGTCGGCGATCAGAGCGCCGCCCATCACCGCCTTGATCGCCTGCGGGAACGGGCCGCCGACGCGAACGACCGAGGACAACATCACCGATCCGTCGGGCGCCGTGAATTCCTGCGGCGCGGCCGGCGGGATGACGATCTGCGGTTGGGGCTGCTCGTCTTGCGCCTGCTGGCTGCCGCCACCACCGAACATTGAACGGAAGAAAGAGGATGTCTCTTGAACCGGGACAGCGGGCAACACTCTGTGCTCCGTGGCCTCTGTCGACTGCGAAGGCGCCTCCGAGTGCTCGCCGGGCTTACCAACGATGAATCCAACGCGCCCGGCACCCTCTTGTCGGATCAATTGGAGCCCGGCCGAGACATGTTCCAGTCTTTCAACGAGAACATGTTGAAGCAAATCTCCCATGCACGCTTCCACGGCCCGCTCGTAACGCGGCTCCACTTCGAGGAAGTCGGCAACCGCTCCCATCTGCCCAACTTTTCCGTTGGCGTTGACGAGGATCATCCGCGCCGCATCGGCGAAACCGCCGCGATGCGCATCAATTTCCTCCAGCGAACGCAGGCGCGCCTCCATGCCGGCAAGTTCCTGCTCGCGAGTACGGACGTCGCGCGCGCGCCACTCGTGTTCCACGCGCGCGCTCGCCAATTCTGAATCGCGCGCCGCGCGGGCCATGCGGGCGGAATCGAGGCTTTCGGTGGCGCGATGCAGCGCTTCCGCAGCGGCCAACCGTTGCGCGCGTGCGCGGTCGAGCTCCGCGCTCAATTCGCGCGCTTCGAGTTCGAGCCGCGACCGCGTCGCCACCGCGCGTTCACGCTGCGCCGCCGCTGAATCATGCGCCGCGGTCAAGGCGGTGATCGTGTTCAGGACGGCATACACGTCGCCGCGGGCTTTCTCGACATCCTGTTCGAGCGCTTCAATGCCAAGCCACGCCTGCGTGTATTCATCCGCGGCGGCCGATGCGCGGGCGGCCGCTTCATCGCGCGCCCCGGCCGCTTCCGCGGCCGCCTGTCGGCGCGTATCAAGCGCAATCCGTTCGGGCTCGCGACGCGCTTCCAGCTGCTGACGTTCGGCCTCGAGTTCCTCGGCGCGCTTGAGCAACATCTCGGCCTGCTGCGTATCGAGGGCGATCTGCTGTTGGCGGCGATTGATTTCGAGTTCGTGGGCGTGAACGGCCTCACGCGCTTGCGTTGCGGCGCTATCGGCGGCCGCCAGCTCGATGCGAATGCGACCGAGCTCGTTTTCAACTTCGGCAAGACGCGCTGATGCGGCGGCTTCGTTCTCGCGCGCTTCCTTCAGGCGCGCGCGCGCCGCTTCGATCGCTTCCGACAAGCTGCGATACCGGCGCGCGAACAGCACTTTCTCCCAGCGCCGCATCTCGTCTCGCAGGCGCGTGTAGCGCCGCGCCTTCGCAGCCTGGCGCTTCAGCGAGCCCCGCTGCTTGTCGAGTTCGTAAATGATGTCTTCGAGACGCGTCAGGTTCTGCTGCGCGGCTTCGAGCTTGAGTTCCGCGGCACGGCGCCGCGCCTTGTACTTCGTGATGCCCGCCGCTTCTTCGATCAGCTGGCGGCGATCGGTCGGCCGCGAGCTGAGAATCATGCCGATCTTGCCCTGCTCGATGATCGCGTAGGCCTTGGCGCCAAGGCCGGTATCCATCAGCAGTTCGTGGATGTCCTTGAGCCGGCAATGCTGGCCGTCGATCAGGTATTCGCTCTCGCCCGATCGAAACAACCGCCGCGTGACTTCGACTTCACGCGTGACGGAGTCGAGCACGGTGATGGTGCCGAGATCACCGCCTGTGCCGGCTCCCGGCGCCACTTCGCCGCCCAGCTCTTTCTCGAGCGAGGCAGGGACGATCACGTTGCCAAAGCGAAGTCGAACTTCAGCGGCGCCGGTGGGCTTTCGCGCATCGGAGCCATTGAAGATGACGTCTTCCATTTTGTCGCCGCGCAGGCTCTTGGCGCTTTGCTCGCCAAGCACCCACGTGAGCGCGTCGGCCACGTTGCTCTTACCGCAGCCGTTGGGTCCGACAATGGCTGTAACACCACGGTCGAATGCCAGCTCGGATCGATCCGAGAAGGACTTAAAGCCTGAGATTTCTAGACGTTCGAGATGCATTGCTGACGGGTTAAGGAGGAAACGCCCGTCAGCATAGCAAGCACACTCGGTTGTAGCAAGGAGGAAAACACCCCCAATATTTAGGGGGCCATGACCTAAAAGACGGGTTCCGGCTTCCGGAGCCGGGAACCGGAATTACGGCTTAGCTGAAGTGCCCTTCTTGAGCGTCAGCAGCGCTTCGGCGTCGGGGAACTTGCTGATCGCGAATTTTGCCTGCGGATCGACCGTGATCAGCCGCTGCTTCGCCGTCGCGATGTCGAAGACCTGCTCATCGATCGCGTAACGAATCATCGCGCGAATGAACTCGACGTCCTTGGTCCACGCGTCTTCTTCGATCTTGATGTTCTTGCTCGCGACGAACTTCTTGAAGTCCGCGACCATCGCATCATCGACCGGGAAGCCCTTCTTCACGAGACGACGTGACGGGCCGGAGTGACCGGGACGAGGATCGCCTTCCGCGCTGAACGCTTCCGAGTAGCTGAGGAACAGCCCGCGTGAATACAGCGAACGCCCGAAGCGCGTGGGATTGAATCCTTCAACCGGGCCGTCGTAGCGCAGGTCGGGCTCGATGCCGCCGCCCGAGAACACCTTGCGTCCACCGGTCGTGTACTTCAACTGGTCAGGCGTCTTCTCGCGTTCCTTCTGATCTTTCAGCGTGTAGGTCAGGTACTCGTCGAACGAGCCGTCCCACGGGCGCTGAATCATGCGGCCGCTCGGCGTGAAGTAATGCGCAGTCGTCAACGCGAGGCCGGCGCCGGCGCTGACGCGATACACCGACTGCACGAGCGCCTTGCCGAACGTCGTCTCACCGACGAGCAGCGAGCGATCGTAATCCTGCAGCGAACCCGAGACGATTTCCGACGCGCTCGCGCTGTTGCGATTGACGAGCGTGACCATGGGGATATTCAGGAACTCGCCCTGATCCTCGGCGCGGTAATCGGAATCCGAATTGGGCACGCGGCCGCGCGTGTAAACGATCATCGATCCCTTGGGCAGGAACTCGTTGGCGACCGCGATCGCCTGATCGAGCTGGCCACCAGGATTGCCGCGCAGGTCGAATACCAGGCGCTTCATGCCCTTCTTCTGCATCTCGACGAGCGCGTTGTGGAGATCTTCGTCGGTGTGCTCGGCGAAATCGGTGACGCCGACGTAACCGGTCGTCGCATCGATCATGAAATGCGCAGAGATCGTCGGGATGCTGACCTGATCGCGCATCACGTGCATTTCGAGCAAACGCTCGAAGCCCTTGCGGCGCACGCCGATGTTCACGAACGTGCCCTTGGGGCCCTTCAACTTGTTGACGGTCGCTTCCGTCGTCCAGCCCTTCGCGCTCTGCCCTTCAACTTCGGCGATCACGTCGCCGCGGCGAATGCCGTTTTGAAACGCCGGCGATCCTTCGAACACGCGCACCGCGGTGATGTCGCCGTCGACCGATGAAATCGTGAGACCAAGACCGTAGTAGCGGCCTTCCTGACGCTCGCGCATTTGGGCGTAAGTGCGCGGGTCCATGAAATTCGAATGCGGATCCAGCGTCTGCAACATGCCGTTGATCGACCCATACACGAGGCGGTCGGACTCAACCGGTTCGGCGTATTGCGTCTGAATTGCCGTCAGCGCTGCCGTGTAGGTCTTGTAATGGGCCGGAACGGCATCGGCAGCAGGGGCCGCACTCTTTCCGTAAACCCCTCCAACAAGGGCAGATACGAGGATGGCGACCAGGGCGGCAATGGTGGATCGATTGCGCATAAGCGATGGTACTATACTTATCAATTGGACGTTCTGGGCCGGACTCCGGTCGTCCCATTTATATCGGTAACAGGCAAGGGAGCACTCATATGTTTGGTTCCATCGGCATGCCCGAGCTCATCATCATCCTGGTGATCGCGCTCATCATTTTTGGACCGCGCAAGCTCCCTGAGCTCGGCAAGTCGCTCGGCCGGAGCATCAACGAATTCAAGAAGGCCTCGACCGATCTCCAGAACACGCTGGAGCAGGAGATCAAGATCGAGGAGCAGAAGGAAACCGCTGCCAAGGTGAAGGCCGAACAGGACACCGCCGGCGCGGCGTTCCAGAAGACCGACGAGACCGTATCGCGCAGCTGATCGGCTCGTGGCTTTAGTTCCTTTTCCTACGCAGAATCGAGACGACGAAAACCTTCCCGATAAGGGAGGGTTCTCGCCGTTTGACGATGACGAGATTCAGCAGCCCGGCGAAGGCCGGATGACGTTTCTCGAGCATCTCGATGAACTGCGTAAACGCATTACGCACGCGGTCGTCGCCCTGCTCGTCGGCTTCATCGTCGCGTTCGCCTTTGCGAACTACGTCTTCAATTTTGTCTACAAGCACCTGACGGCGAGCATCCCCGGCGGCAAGTTCATCTACACGGATCCGGGCGAGGCGTTCTTTCTCTGGATCAAAGTCTCTCTCGTGATGGGCGTGCTGATCTCGTCGCCGTACATCATGTGGCAGGTGTGGCTGTTCATCGCGCCGGGTCTCTATTCGAAAGAAAAGAAGCTCGCGATTCCGTTCGTGATCAGCTCGTCGTCGCTATTCATCGGCGGCTTCGCGTTTTCGCACTACGTGCTGTTTCCGGCAGCGTGGAAATTCTTCGGATCGTTTTCGAACGAGTACATGGAGTTCATGCCGCGCATCGAGCCGGTGTGGGACATGTATGTGAAGCTCGGTCTCGGCATGGGCCTGGTGTTCCAGATGCCGGTGATCATGTTCGTGCTGGCGCGGCTCGGCATTGTCACGGCCGGGTTCCTTGCACGGAATTTCAAGTACGCCTTCCTGATCATTTTCGTCGTCGCCGCGGTCATCACGCCCGACGGTAGTCCCGCAAACCAGATCCTCGTTGGTGTACCCATGGTTGGGCTCTACATCATCGGGATTGCAGTTGCGTGGATTTTTGGGAAATCCAAAAAGGCAGATCCGGACGAGTAATTCCCGCTAACCCCGCAGGTACGTTTGACATAGGGGTATTCCGGCTCTACACTCACTGTATGAAAATGCTTCGCCCTCTGGCGATCGGCCTAATGCTGAGTTTCTCGTGCGTAGCTGGTGCATTCGCACAAGACTCCAGACCCGGCAGTTCCACAATCGTTGGTGATACAGGATTGTGGTTCGTGCCAATAGCCGAGACGCTGCCGAAGGGCGAGTGGGCCGCAGGCGCGCAACGCGTCGCGCTCAACCGCAGCGAAAACTTCGCAAACATTTCCGACATCGGCGGCATGTTCGCGTTCGGCGCCAGCAACAAAGTGGAAGTCTTCGGCGCGTTTGGCTTGCGCCGCATCGACGCCGACCTTCGTCCGGTCACCTATCGCGGCCAGTCGCAGGATTACTTGATCAACCAGGGTTGGGCGCAGGGCGTGAGCGACGCGACCGTCGGTGCGAAATTCAATCTGCACTCGCAGGCGAAGGACAACAAGGTCGCATTTGCCGCGCGCGTTGCCGCGAAGTTGCCGACCGCGAGCCAGGACGAAGGTCTCGGCACCGGCAAGGCAAACCTCTGGTTTGATTTGATCGCATCGCGTGAGTTCAGCCAGAAGGTGGATCTCACGATGTCCGCCGGCCTCAACTTCCGAGGCAGTCCCGAAGGCTACAACCTGACGAAGGGCTTCATCTGGGGCATCGGCATGGGCTATCCGAGCCGATCGAAGTTGAAGCTGATCGCCGAGATGAACGGCGAAGCGTATTTCGATCTCGATCAGTTCTACACCGGTCCGCAGGGCGTCAACACGCCGCCGCCACACTGGCTCGCGGATGCGACGCGCGAAATCTTCGGCGGCCTGCAATACACCGCGACCAACGGCTTCTTCATCGGCGGCGGCGCCAACCTCGCCGCGTCGCACCTGTATCACCGCGCCGACAGCTCGGTGCAGGACACCGGCGGCGCCGACAAGGTCGACTTCCAGGTGCGCCTCGGTTATCGCAAGAGCGGCGTGAAGAACTTCGCCCCGCCGGCCGCCACGGTGACGCCAAGCGCGCCGCCGACGCAGGGTCCGCCGCCGAACCGGCCGCCGACGGTCAAGGCACGCTGCGAGCCGTGCACCGTTGAAGTCGGCCGCCAGCTCACCGCATCAGCCGACGCGCAGGATCCGGATGGCGACACGCTCACCTATCGCTGGACGAGCCCGACCGGTTCGTTCGGCAACGCGGCCGATCGCCAGACGCCCTGGACGGCACCGGGCCAGGTCGGCGCCGTGCCGCTGACCATCACCGTCAACGACGGCAAGGGCATGACTGCGACCGATACCGTGACGGTGCAGGTGATTGCGCCGGCGGCGAAGAAGGAAGTCACGTTCGAAGACGTGCACTTCGACTTCGATCGCTACTCGCTGCGTCCGGAAGCGGCGCGCATCCTCGACGACGCGATCACCGCGATGCAGCAGGACGCGAACCTCCGCATCACCATCGAAGGCAACACCTGCAACATCGGCACGGCCGAGTACAACCTGGCCCTCGGTGAGCGCCGCGCCAACGCGGTTCGCGACTACCTGACCAGCCGCGGCATCAACGCCAGCCGGCTGCAAACCGTGAGCTACGGTGAGGAGCGGCCCAAGTTCGACAACGGCCGCGAAGAGACGCGCCGCATGAATCGCCGCGCCGCGCTCGTGGTGAGGGTGCAGTAACAGACAACAGGGAGGGCGGCACTTTAGTGCCGCCGTGCCGGGCGAACTAAAGTTCGCCCCTACGACACAAGGGCCAGCAGCCGTTCAAGAAACGGCGACTGGCCCTTGATTATTTTCACGCGCGCTTCTTCGATCGAAAACCACTGCGCGCGATCGACTTCCGGGAATTCCGACTTCCGTCCCGATCGGGGCGGCCATTCCAGTTCGAACAGGTTGCTCTTCACCGTGGAAACGTCGAAGTCCGACTCGGCGGCCCATGCGTGAATGATCTTGCCGCTTGGCTGCTTTATCGTGCCGAGCGGCTGGAACTCGCCGGCCGGAGCCGTGCCCATCTCTTCTTCGAATTCGCGCTTGGCGGCGTCGAGCGGCAGTTCGTTGTCGGTGAACTGCCCTTTCGGGATGGTCCAGGCCCCGGCATCCTTTCGCGACCACAACGGGCCGCCAGGATGCGCGAGCAGCACTTCGAGGTGGCCGGCGTGCCGGCGATACAACAGGATGCCCGCCGCCTGCTTAGGCATGTCGCATTAGTACGCTTTTGCGAACCACGCCGAGACCGTGGCCGGCTTGCCGCACTTGATGCACGGCTCGCCGGGCGGCTGGTCGTAGCCGACCGGGATGTTGCGAATCGTGGCCTGCGTTTCGGCCTTGATGTCCGCCTCGCACTGCGCGCTCTCACACCACGGCGAGATCACGAAACCCGGGCGGCCCTCCATGATCTGCTTGAACTCGTCATAGGACGAGGTCTTGCTGGTGTGCTCGTCGCGGAACTTCTTCGCACGTGTCAGCAGCGCGGACTGGATTTCATCCAGAAGGCCGCTGATCCGATCGACGAGGCCATCCATCGGCAGCGACTGCTTCTCGCGCGTGTCGCGCCGAGCCGCAAACACGGCGTTCTTCTCGATGTCCTTCGGACCGATTTCGAGACGCAGCGGCACACCGCGCATCTCGTACTCGCTGAACTTCCAGCCAGGCGTCTGGCTTTCGTCTGCATCCAGCTTGACGCGAATGCCGGCGGCGGTGAGCTGGGCCTTGATCTCCTCGCACTTCGGCAACACGGTTTCTTTCCAGTTGCCGCGAGGAATTGGCACGATCACGACCTGGTAGGGCGCGATTTTCGGCGGCAAGATCAAACCGCTGTCGTCGCCGTGCGTCATGATCACCGCGCCAATCAACCTCGTCGTCACACCCCACGACGTCGTCCAGGCGTACTGCAACGTCTTGTCGCGGCCCTGGAATTGAATCTCAAACGCCTTGGCGAAGTTCTGGCCGAGATTGTGTGACGTGCCCGCCTGCAGCGCGCGGCCGTCGCCCATCAGCGCCTCGATCGAATACGTCTTCGATGCGCCGGCGAACTTTTCGCTCTCGCTCTTCTTGCCGTCGATCACCGGCACCGCGAGGACGTTTTCACACACGTCCTTGTAGAGCGCGAGGATCTTCATGGTTTCTTCCTGCGCTTCGTCGGCGGTCTCGTGCGCGGTGTGACCTTCCTGCCAGAGGAATTCGGTGGTGCGCAGGAATGGGCGCGTCACTTTTTCCCAGCGGACCACGTTGGCCCACTGGTTGATCAGCACCGGCAGATCGCGCCAGGACTGGACCCACTTCTGATACATCACGCCGATGATCGTTTCCGACGTCGGACGGACGATCAGCCTTTCGGCGAGATCTTCATCGCCGCCCTTGGTGACCCAGGCCACCTGCGGCGCGAACCCTTCGACGTGATCTTTCTCCTTGGTCAGCAGGCTTTCAGGAATCAGCAGCGGGAAGTAGGCGTTGACGTGGCCGGTCGCCTTGATGCGGGTATCGAGCTCGCGCTGCAGGTGCTCCCACATCGCGTAGCCGTACGGCCGGATCACCATGAAGCCCTTCACCGGCGAATAGTCGGCGAGCTCCGCTTTCCGAACGACGTCGAGGTACCACTTTGAGAAATCGACGGATTGCTTGGTGATTTCTGTAACGAAGGCGTCTTCCTGTTTACCGGCCATCAGTGAATGCGTTCCCCCAGGTGAATCCTAAATTTTACGTCATCCCGCGAGGGAAAGTCCGCCCGGGCGTGGCTGCCGCGTGTTTCCTCGCGCCGCAGCGCCGCGTGCGCGATTAACCGCCCGAGCGTCACGAGCGACGCGACCCGGCCGCGATCCGAGCCAAGCGCCGCGTACCAGGCGTCAAGCTTCTCGAGTGCGATCTGCAGCCCGGCCCCGTCCCGCCACAGCCCCACCGCCTCCCACATCAACTTCCGCACATCGTCTTCAGGCGGAAGTTGTCCACCGTAGCGCGAAGCGCGCAGGTGGACGTCGGCCGGGATATCGGCAGCCAGGAACGAAAACGGAGCGACATCCTCCGCAGGGACGAGCATCGCCTGCGCTGCGCGGGCGCCGAAGACCAGGCCCTCAAGGAGCGAATTGCTGGCCAGGCGGTTCGCGCCGTGGACGCCGGTGCATGCCACCTCGCCAGCTGCATACAAACCGGGACACGTCGTGCGGCCCCAGAGATCCGTCTCGACGCCACCCATAATGTAGTGCGCGGCGGGGCCGACTGGAATGCGATCGGTGCCGAGATCGAGCCCCACCGATCGGCATGCATCGGCGATCGTCGGGAAGCGTTTGCGAACCCAAACCGGATCGAGGTGCGCCATCGACAGGAACACCGGCGAATTCGTGCGCATCTGTTCGCGGACGATGGCGCGGGAGACGAGGTCGCGTGATGCGAGCTCACCCGCCGGTTCGTAGCGCGTCATGAAGCGTTCGCCGTCGACGTTCAACAACTGCGCGCCTTCGCCGCGCAGCGCTTCAGACAGCAGGAACCTCGGCGCGCCCGGCACATCGAGCGCCGTTGGATGAAACTGCACGAACTCGAGATCGGTGACGCGCGCGCCCGCGAACCACGCCAGCATCACGCCGTCACCGGTCGCGATCGGTGGATTGGTGGTCTCCTTGAACACGTGCCCTGCGCCGCCGGTCGCGAGCAACACCGCGCCGGCGTGAACTTCTTCAATCCCGTTCGCGCTCTCGAAGCGCGCGCCGATGCAGCGCTCGCCCTGCGCGATCAGCTCGTGCACGCGCGCGTTCCGCTCAACGCGGACCCGTGACTGCTCGGCGACACGCTCCCACAAGGCGCGGCCGATCTCCCGGCCCGTCGCATCAGCGGCATGCAGCACGCGCCGGCGGCCGTGCGCGCCTTCGCGGCCGAGCGCGAGCGCGCCGCTTGCGTCGCGATCGAATCGCGCGCCCCACTCGATCAATTGCTCAACGTACTTGACGCCGTCATGCACCAGCACGTCAACAGCGTCTTCGACGCACAAGCCATCGCCGGCCGCGATCGTGTCGGCGGCATGTTGTTCGGGAGAATCGCCCTCGCCGGCCGCCGCGGCAATGCCGCCCTGCGCGTAGCCGGTGTTGCTCTCTTCAGGATTGGCTTTCGTGAGGATCAGGACATCGCCGGCCAGCGCGAGATCAGCGGCCGCGCGAAGACCGGCAATGCCGCTGCCGATGATCAGGAAATCCGTTCGCCGCGGCACCGAATGCTATCCTAGCAGGGCTGGTGGAGCGAATCACAGTCTCGGCGTCGGCCGGCGCCTATCCCGTCATCATCGGCCACGATGCGATCGACGTATTGGGCCGCGAAATGGACGCGGCCAAGCTCGGCAAGCGCCGCATCCTGGCATCAAGCCACCGCGTCTGGGAATTTCACGGACCGCGCTTCCGCAAAATCGGCGCCGACCGGACACCCATCCTCGTCGAGGACGGCGAGCGCTACAAGAATCTCAACACCGTCGCGCGCGTGCTCGACGCGCTGGTCAAAGAAAAGGCCGATCGATCCACGGTCATCGTCGCGATTGGCGGCGGCGTCATCGGCGACACGATCGGATTTTCAGCGGCCACCTACCTGCGCGGCATTCCAGTCGTGCACGTGCCAACCACGCTGCTCGCACAAGTTGATAGCGCGATTGGCGGCAAGACCGGCGTCAATCACCCGCTCGGCAAGAACCTGATCGGATCGTTCCACGCGCCTAGCCTCGTCGTCGCCGATCCGACGGTGCTCGAAACATTGCCGCGCCGGGAATTCCGCGCCGGCCTTTATGAAGTGATCAAGTACGGCGTGATCTCAGACCCGGCGCTGCTCGATCGCATGCACTCGTCGATCACCGCCATCTTCAACCGCGAGCCCGACGCGATCACGCCGCTGGTCGCGGCGTCATGCCGCATCAAGGCGGAGGTCGTCTCTGCAGACGAGCGCGAGTCCGGCGTGCGGCGCATCCTCAACTTCGGGCACACCGTCGGCCACGCGCTCGAAGCGGTCACCAAGTACAAGCAGTTCCGGCATGGCGAAGCGGTTGGATATGGCATGCTCGCGGCGCTCGCGATTGGCGTGGCTCGCGGCGTGACGCCGAAGACGCTCTACGAAGAAATCGAGTCGCTGATTGCGCAGCTCGGGCCGCTGCCATCGGTCAGCGATATTTCAACCAGGGAAGTGTTGGCCGCAATCGGCCGCGACAAGAAAGTGGTCGAAGGCCAGCTGCACTTCATCGCGGCCACGGAACGCGGCAAGACGATCGAGCTCACCGACGTGAGCGAAAAAGAAATCAAGGCCGCGTGCAGGAAGATCGGCCTCAAGAACTAGGGCCATCAATCCAAGCCGAAGTGCTTCAACCTCGCGGCGAGCGTCTTGAAGTTGATCGCCAGCATGTCGGCGGCGCGGCCGCGATCGCCGTTGGCTTGTTTCAATGCCATTGCGATCTTTCGCTTTTCCGCATCATAGGCAACTCTCGCGGTGGCATCTGCGAGCGTGCCAGAGAGGTCAAGAAGATCCCACGGATCGACCTCGGTGTCAGGGCCCATCTGGGTCGACAAGTTGAGGTGGCGCGGCAGCAGCTTTTCGCCGTCGGCCAGGATCACCGCCCGCTCGATTGCATTCTGCAGCTCGCGCACGTTGCCAGGCCACGTATGCTCGACGAGCATCGTCAACGCTTCAGGCGAGAGCGTGACTTTCTTGCCGACGTCGCGCGCGACACGCTCGACGAAATGGGTGGCGAGCTTGGGAATGTCCGGCTTCCGTTCGCGCAGCGGCGGAATCGTGACCGGGAACACCGATAGGCGGAAATACAAGTCTTCGCGGAACTGGCGCGCCGCAACCTGCTGGCGCAAGTGACGGTTCGTCGCCGCGACGATGCGGACGTCGACCTGGATGGATTGATTGCCGCCAAGCCGCTCGATGCGCTTGGTTTCGATCACACGCAGCATTTTCGCTTGCAGGCCGAGCGCCATTTCGCCGATCTCGTCGAGGAAGATCGTGCCGCGCTGCGCCATCTCGAACTTGCCGATCTTGCGCTGCGTCGCGCCCGTGAACGCACCGCGTTCGTAACCGAAGAGCTCGGCTTCGAGAAGATTTTCGGGAATCGCGGCGCAGTTGATCGCGACAAACGGTCCATTCGCGCGCGCGCTGCCGTTGTGCACCGCTCGCGCGCACAACTCCTTGCCGGTGCCGCTTTCGCCTTCCAGCAATACCGTCGTATCGGTGGTCGCCGCCCGCTCGATCGCGCCCATCACCTGTCGCAGGGCCGGCGAGTCGCCGATGATCTGCGGGCCGCCGCGACGAGCCGCAGCTTCTTCTTTCAGCAGGCGGTATTCGTCGAGCAGACGCCGCTGTTCGAGCGCCCGCGAGACCAGCAACTGCAGATGATCTGGATCGACGGGCTTGGCAAGAAAATCGAGCGCGCCCTTCTTCATCGCCTCGACCGCGTCTTGAATGCTGCCATGCGCGGTCATGACGATGACGGGCAGCTCGCTGTCGGCGTCCTTGACGGCGCGAAGCACGCCCATGCCGTCGCCCTTCGGCAGGCGCAAATCCGACAGCACTAACGCGGGGTGATGATCGCGCAGCGCGGCGATCGCTTCGGGCTCGTCGCGGGCCTCGACGACATGATGGCCCTGGGACTCGAGCGCGAGCTTGAGCATGGCGCGCAGCGAGTCCTTATCCTCCACGAGGAGGATCGTCGGCGCGCTCACGCGCCCGGGCGGAGCCAGCCGGCGGGGACGCCGGCCCGGCGCGCTTCTTCTTCTATGTCTTTGATCGCCTTGGCCTGGTCGACGAGCTCTTTCTTCACTTTCTCGAGTTCGGCCAGCGCAGCGTTTTTGTCCTGCTCGATCTTCGATCGCTGAATCGGATCATCACGATTCACAAAATCGGTCTGCAGGGCGTTGATGCGGCTTTGCAGCGAGTCGGCGAACATCTGCGAGCGCTGCATGTTGTCGCGCGCTGTCTTCATGCGCGCGGCCCAGGCGGCCTGGTCCGCGGGCGCAGCCGCGGCGGGCGCGGCCGGGGTCGCATTCGACGGCGATGCGTTGCCGGCGGCCGCCGGCGTGACCGCCGATGGCGGCGCGGCCACGCCTGCCGAGATGTCCTGGCGCAGGTTGCCGTTGGTGTATACCTTGGCGGGCTTCCTGACCGTCTTGCGGCGCTCCTCTTCCTGTCTGGCGACATCGGCGAGCGGCTTGGTCGTGGACGTGGCCTGCTGCGCGAATGCCAGCGACGTGCAGGCGATCAGGACGGCCGACGTGATGGCAAAAAGGCGTTTCATGGTGATCGTCTTATCGGGGCGAGCCCGTGGCCCCTTTACTCGATGGTAAGACCCTCATAATCAGAGGTCAAGGAAGCGCCTGGCGCAATTCCTGCCACGACTGCACACGGATACCGGCCGTGCACGGATTGCCCTGACAGACCCGCTCCAGCTCGGCCTCAATCACGCGGCGCCCGCCCGCGACGCCGAACGCTTCTGCATGAACTCTTACGATTCCGTGCCCGGGATCGTCCGCGGCGGCATCGACCAGTGGATTTCCGTCCTGTTCGCGAGGGTCGTCGCCGACCCACACCGCCAGATAGCAAGGAGCGGGCCGATTCAGTGAGCCGATGTTACTCAACGAACCGTACGCAAACAGCTTCCAGCGCGGATTGTTTGCGCCCCAGGGCCGTTCCTTCGAATTCGCATTCATCTGCGCCGGCGTGCACGCTGTCTGCTTCCCGCAATTCAGCAGATTGGTCGCCGCCGTCAGATCGATCAGGCCGCCGCCAGGAAGTGCGCGGACACCGCCGACAGCACCATCGGTGAACGATCCGTGCGCGGTTCCCGCAAGCGCCGGATTCCAATCGCCCATCTGCGCCAGGTCGTGTGCAGTGAGCTCAACGCCCGCGTCAGCCGCATACAGCATCGCGACCGATCCGGTCACGTTGCCGTTCGCCAGACGATCCATGAAGACCGCGAGCGTCACGCCCAGCGCCAGCGCTGAAAGGAACGCCGTCACGAGCACGACCATGATCAACGCGACGCCGCGATCTCTTGCCCTGAGCGAGCGCCACTGGGTCGCTGCGCGAGTCGAAGGGTTCACCATGGGTACCTCAACGCAATCAACGACTTGAAATCATGCGGCGGGATCGACGATTTCCCGTCAGCTGGATGGACGCGGATCGACACGTCGACGCCGCCCGCGCCGCGCGCGAAGGTCAGGTCGCTGACGAAATCGACGATCGGCTGTACGGCGCCGGCATAGGTTTCGCGAACGAGTGAGAAGCTTCCGTCGCTTTGCACGGCGAGGCTGAACTTCGAATAATCAACCGCGCTGACGATCGTGCCCTTGCCGTAGGCGCGTGACAGGACGCGATTGGCCGCCAGCGTTCGATTCGCGGCGGAGACGGCCGCGATCGTAAACACGTCAAACACGCCCTGCCCGTCGAGCACCATCGCCGTCACTCCCGCAGAGAAGCCGCACACGTCCTTGATATTCGGGCAATAGAACGTCGACAACGCGAGCGGCGCGGCAGGATCAACCTGCGCGGCGCTCAACACACCCTGGCCGCTTTGCGGAACGACCGTGATCGCCGTCAGCGTTGTGCCGTCATCCGAAACGTCCGCGATCAACGCCGACCGCAACGGCTGCGCGATCGCATCGAGCGCCGTTCGCCCGCGCTGCTGGAGGTCCAATTCCGCGGGCACGCGATCGAAGGCCTGTCTCGCCGGACGGACCGCAGCGAGCAGCGCACCGGCGATCAGCAAGACGATCGTCAAGGTCACCAGCAGCTCAACGATCGAGAAGCCGTCAGTCACGACTGGCGCGTGCGGATCGTCGAAAGACACGTTTCAGCCTGGTCGAACGGTGCGCGAAACACGCACACTTCAATCACGATCGCCCCGGGTTCACCGGCGCCGCGCGCCTCGATTCGCCATCGGCGCGTTAGGAAAGCTTCATCAGGATCGTCGGTGACTTCGCCGTCCGCGTTGATCCAGTCGACAAACGGCTCGATGTCTTCTTTGAGACTCGTGGCAGGTGAGACATCGAGTGCGGGATCAGTCGCCGCCACGCCGGCTTCGTCGTAGCCGAATTCCGCGACGCGAAGCTGTTCGAGTTTTTCCTGCGCGGCAAGCACCGCGGCATTCGAGCCCGCAGCGGTCCGCGACCACTGCGCGCTGATGACCAGCAATTGTGCGACACCGGCCAGCGCGGTGATCAGGATGGCGGTGGCAACGAGCGTTTCGATCAGTGAGAAGCCATGGGGAGATTTGAGTGAAGTCATGGCCGAGTTCAGTGCAACCGCCTTGCCTGCCTCGGTTCATGACGGCTTCGCGCGATTGCCGCGTGAATTGACGATGTGCGTCATGGCACGCGTTCTGTCGCGATCAGTTTTTGCGAAGGAGGCCGCCCTTCGGCTGCGCAAATTTTGAGCTAGACCACCGGCAGCCGCAGTCGGAATTGCGCGCCGCCGAGCGGGCCGTTGGCGGCGCCAATGTTGCCGTTGTGGGAGACGACAACCTTCTGGACGATCGCGAGCCCGAGCCCCGTTCCGTTCGCCTTGGTCGTTGCAAACGGCTGGAAAGCCTTTCGCAGCGCTTCATCAGTGAAGCCGGGGCCGTTGTCTTCAACCGTCAGGTGGGCCGCCCCGTCCGCGATCTCCCCGCGGATGCTGATCTTCGGCGCGCGATTCGCGTACTCGCACGCTTCGACGCTGTTGCGTACGAGGTTCGCAAATGCCTGGCGCAGCAACACGTCATCGCCATTTACCGTGCCGAAGTTGCCATCGAGCGTCACCGCCGCCGACGCACCGGGTACGTCATCGATCGCGCGCGCGATCACGGCGCGCAGATCCACGGGGACCATCGTCATCTGATCCGGACGCGCGAAGCGCAGGAAGTTCGTCACCACTTCCCCAAGCGCGGTGGTTTCGGAGCGGATGCCTTCAACACACGTCCTCGCCTGCTCCGGCAGCGTGGCTGGATCGAGCAAACGGCCATAGCCATGAATGGTGGCCAGGCCGTTACGGAATTCATGCGCCAGTCCCGCGGTCAGCTCACCGAGCCGCGCCAGCGCTTCCTTGAGACGCAGTTGTTCTTCGAGCTCGACGACCGCGGTGAGATCGGTGAAGAGGCAGACCGACGCCTGCAGCACGCCGTCGTTGCTGAGGATCGGCGAAATGGTGACGCCGAGGTGGCGGGGATGCGACGCGTTGATCGTGATCGTGCGGCGGACGATCGGCGAGGATCCTTCCAGCGCCACTTCAATCAGATCCGCGAGCGCCGCCGATGGCTTCAGCGCCTCACGGTACGGCCGGCCGGTGCCCGCATCGTGAATCTCGAGGATGCGGCGTGCCGCTGGATTGATCGCCTGGACGATCCCGGCGCGGTTGACGACCACCAGGCCTGACGTCAGGCCTTCGACGATCTGATCGGCGAGCTGCTCCGACGCCTCGGCGCGTGCCGCCATCGCGCGTTCCTGCGTCTTGAGCTTCGTGAGCGCTTCCTGCAGCGCCATCGACAGCAGCGCGGTCTCGGTGCCGGCTTCGCGCCGCGCGTTGGTGGTGATCTTCCGGATCGCGCGCACCATCACATAGATGAACAGCACGACGATCGCGAGCAGCACCGCGAGCAGCGCCTGGCCGGCGAAGTTCAGCGTCGGCAGCATTTAGAAGAATCCCGCGTACCACGTAATCAGCGGTCCGCCGGCGAACATCGCCGCGAGCGCGCCAAGTGCGAGGAACGTGCCGAACGGCAGCGCGAACTTCATGTCGCCCTTTTGAGCGCTGAGCAGGATGACGCCGATGATCGCGCCGGAGAATGACGACAACACCAGCGTGACGAGCACCGCCTTCCACCCGAGGAACGCGCCGATCATGGCGAGCATCTTGACGTCGCCCATGCCCATCCCCTCTTCCCGCCGCCACAGGTAGTATCCCCACGCAATCGCGTAAAGGATGCCGGCGCCAAGTAGTGCGCCGATCACCGAGTCCTTGACGCCCGGGGGCGCCACCGCACTGAAGATCAGGCCAATCGCAATGCCTGGGAGCGTGATCGAGTTCGGAAGAATCTGGTGCTCGAGATCGATGCCGAATAATGCAATCAGAATCGCGACGAAGATCAATCGCGCAAACAGCAGCGGCTCGGGCGGCGTGACATACACGACGGCGACGAACAACATCGCCGTGATCAATTCGACGATCGGATACTGCCACGACACCGGCACGCCGCATTTGCGGCAACGGCCGCGCAGCAACACCCAGCTGATCACCGGAACGTTATCGAACCAGCGCAGCGAATATCCGCACTTGCGGCAGCGGGATGGCGGGTGCGACAGCGACTGCCCGCGAGGCAGCCGATAGATGACAACATTCAGGAAGCTGCCAATGCACAGCCCGCCCAACGCCGCGATCAGCAAGTACCAATCGCGATCGCTCATTTCGGCGGCGCCGGCTGCTGCGTCATCTTGTCGAACGGCAGCGGCCACAACACCGACTTCTTCGAGACGTCGATGTGGCCGACTTTCGGATCGAACACAAACGGCACACCCGTTGGATCGGCGGGCACGCGCGCCAGGTGCTCCGCTTGCGCGAGCTCCGGCCACGATCCGGGAATGCGATGCTCGCGCGTAATGAACCGCTGCAATACGGGCGTGAGCTCGACGATCATGTCCATTGCGTCGAGCTGCTGCAGACGCCGCTCGGCCTGATTACGGATGAAGGCCATGTCGGAATTGGCCAACTGGGTCCAGAGCTGCCGTGATGTCTCACGATTGCCGCCCTCGGCCAGCGTCGCCGCGGCGAGCGGCTGGAGCCACTCGGCGGCATGCGGCCGTTGCGAGCCGCGCAGAAACCAGTCGGCGGCCGCGCGGTAGTCGTGCAGCCACCAGTAGTTGACGAAACCAATGTCGTGGAAATATTCCCAGCGCCCTTCGTCTTGCTCGATGCCCCGTTGCAGCAGCTGGATCGCTTGATCAGGACGGCCCGGCCCGCTTGGATATGCCTCGGTGAGGAAAATTGCGCCGAATCGATAGGCGACTTTGAAGTGCGGATCGAGCGAAGTCACCAGGTTGAGCAGCGGATACAACAGCGCGAAGTTCTTGACATCGCCGCCGTTCAACTGCTGGTCGCGGCTCTCGCGCAAGCGCCCGCCGTAATAGACGACGGCTCGAATCCAATACGCATCGGCAACAAGATTCTTGAAACCGAGCGCCAGCTTTTCCGCCGCTCGACCCGATTGCAACCATAACGTCGGATTCGGCGGCACAAACGGCGACCACCGGGCATCGCGCGCGGCCTGCACGCTGATCGACATCACCATCAACAGCGCGATCAGCGCATACGGCACCCGATTCGATGGACGAAGATCGGTGCTCATTACTTGAAGTCGCGGCGGCGGAAGACCGCCACTGCAGCCGTCAGCAGGATCGAGATGTAGATCACCGCGTACAAGAGCGTGAAGGCGACGCTGCCGCTCGCGATCGGCATGCCGTATACCGCTTCCGCCTTGACGTCGAACGGCGCGAGATTCGGCAACACGTAATAGGCGCCGCGCGCCAGCCACGCGACCGCCGCGGAATCGACGATGGTTTCGAAGTTGCGGAGGTCGGCGTTGAAATGACCGGCGACCCACAGGCCAATCGTCAACAGCGCCGCAAGCAGCGGGCTCGAGAAGGTCGAAAAGAACAATGCGACCGCGGTCACGATCATCAATTCGGCGAAGATCAAGCCGATCGCGATCAGCAGCCGCGGATCCATTGCCGGCGCCGGCCATCCGGCGCGCTCCGTTGCGGACGCCACCGACTGCATATAGAAAAGCACGACGTAAAACGCCGCGGTCATCACGCTCAGATTCACGGCGAGCGTCATGACCAGGCCCGCGTATTTTCCAAGCACGAATTGGGTGCGCGACATCGGCTTGCTCAGCACGCCGAACACGCTCTTCTTTTCGACCTCCTTCGACACCAGGCCGATGCCGATGAACACGGCAATGAACAGGCCGAAGAGCGACAGCGCCGCGAGGCCGAGGTCCTTGATGATTTTCATGTCCTGCCCGGCGGTCATCTGGCCGATCAGAAACGACGCCGCCATCAAGACCACGGCAAACACCACCATCGCGTACGGCACGCGATCGCGGACTGATTCCTTGAACACGGCTCCGGCGATGAGCGCAATCGTCCGCATGGTTAAAGGACCCGCGGCTTCGCGGCCGCGACCTGCTGAACGAAATAGTCTTCGAGCGTTTCCCGCACGGGATGCAGCGACACGAGCGACGCGCCGCCGCCGCGCAGCTCCGCGATCAGTGTCTCCGGCTCACTGTCCGGCGGCAGATCGAGCATGAATCGACCGTGCGAGATCGCCGTGACGTTGCGGACCCGATTGCCAAGCCGCTGCAACACGTCGTCGCCGACATTCGAGACGATCAGCTCCCAGCCCTTGAGCTCGAACGCGAGCATGTCACTGACCCGGCCGCTCGACACCAGCCGCCCCTGCGCCATGATGCCGACGCGGCTGCACAGCGACTCGGCGTCCGACAGAATGTGCGAACTGAAGAAGATCGTGCAGCCGCGCTGGCGCAATTTGAGGATCAAGTCGCGCACCTGGCGCCGCCCTAACGGATCGAGGCCGGACATCGGTTCGTCGAGGAAGATCAATTCCGGATCGTTGATGAGCGCCTGCGCCAGGCCGACGCGCTGCAGCAGGCCTTTCGACAACGCGCGGAGCTTCATGCGCCGCTGTTCCGCGATCCCCACTTCATCGAGCACGCGCGTGACGCGCGACGTCACATCGGCGCCGCGGTATCCAAACAGCCGCGCGAAGTACGCCAGCAACTCCTCGGCGGTCAGGTAATCGTAGTAATACGGGTTCTCGGCGAGAAAGCCGATGCGCTTCTTGATCGACGAATCACCGACGGCGCGGCCGAAGATCCTGGCCGTGCCGCTGGTCGGATAAATCAGCTGCATCAGCAGCTTGAGCGTGGTGCTCTTGCCGGCGCCGTTGGGGCCGAGAAAGCCAAACACCTCGCCCTCGTCGACCGACAGCGTCAGCGCATCGAGCGCACGGTACGGCCGCGGCCGCCAGAAGCCAACGAGGTAGTCCTTGGTAAGTGCCTCGGTTTCGATCGCCGGCATACTGAAGTGAATCGCCTCCGCTGCTACTTGCCGCCGGACTCGGCGCGTTTCAGCTCCCACGCGATGATGTGGTCGAAGAATTCGCCGCGGAATCCCGGCAGCTTCATGCCGTTGACGAAATACGTCGGCGTGCCGGTGATCTTCAATTGCGCGCCGAAGCTGACGTCGGCCTTGACGAGTTCGAGCGTCGTATTGAAGCGTGATTCGAACTCCTTCGCCGGAATGCCGCCGACCGTCTCGGCCGCCTTCTTCACCGTTTCGGGATTCATCGCCGGCTGGTTGGAGTAGAACCACTCCTCCATCTGTTCGCCCTTGCCGCGTTCCTTCGCCAGCCGCACCGCAACTGCCGCTTCACAGGCACCCGAATGCAGATCCTGGCCAATGAAGGCGTTGCACTGCCGCTCGAGCGGATAGTCCTTCATGATGTATTTGATCTTGCCGGGCGCCTGCTTCATCCACTTCGCCAGCACCGGCTTGTAATCGCGATACGTCTGGCCGCAGCCCGGGCACTGGTAGTCGTTGAACTTCACGATCACGACCTTGGCGCCGTCGTCCGGCACCATGACCGGCACGCGCGGCTGCGCGGCGAGATACGCGTCGAGCTGCTGGAGCTGCTCCGCGGTGGCGGTCGGCTGCGACGCCGCGACTTGATCCGACTCCTCGCCGCTCGATGCCGCACTGACATGTTGCCCGGGGAACAGCACGATCGCCACGACCGCCGCGGCAATGAAGGCAACGCTGGCGACCAGCGCCTTGGGGTTTCGGAACAGGAGACCAAGATCTTTGGACATACGCATGGGCAGACTCATCATGGGGTACCGAGTGGCGGCTCCGGAAATCAAAAACATGCCAATGACAGCAACGTATGTGCCCGTGCACAGCAGGCACACGACATGGAGGATGACGTAGGACGCGTAAGCGAGATATAGAACCGAGGCGAGGCCGATCGTCGATGCGGCAAAGACATAGCCCGGCAAATTTTCAGATGCGCTCGCCGAGCGCGAACACATCGCGATCAGCAGCAGCACCCCAACAAAGAACAGCAGACCCAGCAGCGCGACCGGGACGCCCGCGAACGCACCGAAGCGGCTTGTATAGGCCTCGGTACAGTTGAAGGTCGCGTTGACATCGCAGAAGCTGGCGTAGGTCGGGTCGTTGAGGATCCGATAGTGAACAAACGCCGCCGCCGCCGAGGCCGCCGCGCCCAGGGCCGCAAACCCGGCCAGCCACTTTGTGCTCTGCGAAGCCATGGCAAAATTCTACCTGTACAGCGAAAAGGGTGCGGCCACGTGGCCGCACCCTTTCAAATCGACTGCAATCGGCGTGTTACTGGAGCACCACAGCCGTCGCGGTAGCCGTCGGCGCGGTGTTGCCCACGTCGTCGGTGATCGTGGCGCCCGCCGGCTCGACGTAGATCGTGCCCAGCGTGTTCGTCCAGAACGCGCGCGTGCCGGTTGAGTTCAAGGTGATCGGGTGCGCTTCCGCGTAGTAGGAGCTGAACAGCGCAGCCGCGGCCGGACCGCCATTCACCTTGCTGCAGGCGTCAAGCGTCGCCGCCGAGCTCTCCGAGCCGTTGGCCATGTTCACGTTGAAGCCGCTCTTGTCGACCGAGTCGCCCGCGCTCAGGTCGGGGCTGATGAACGGCGCGCCCGTCGAGGTGACCGGAATGCCGAGGTCGGTCAGCTTCGAGGCATAGAAGCCGTTGCCGCAGGTCGACGCAAACGCCTGCTGCGAGCTGTTGATGGCGCGCAGCGAACCGATCGCCGAAGCCTCGTTGCCCGACATACGGGCGCGGAGCAGGCCGGGCACCGCGATGGCCGCGATGATGCCGATGATCGCGACGACGATGAGCAGTTCGATGAGCGTGAAGCCCTTGTTGCTACGAATACGCATGATGTTCAATCTCCTACGGTCTCTGGGTTACCGGGTTGTTCTCTGAAGGCCACGCCGCCGCATGAGGCGGCGCGGGCCTGCCTGCCCTACAGCAACCGGCGTACCACCTGAAGTCTGGGCCAGCCGTTTCTGTTTAAGTGATTGTTTCCAGAAGGCTTATCGGTATTCTTCGGGCCGGCATTAGCCCTGACAAACTCGCGCCAATTGACAAATCCTGTCAGTGGCCGCTGGCATTTCTTGTCAGATGCACACTTTAGCGCTTGTTCATTTCGACGAGCCAAAGCCCCTTCCGGCCGGTCTTGAACAGCGTCGGAGATTGTCGAGCATGCGACGGCAGCTGCAGCGGTTGGAGCGCAGCCACATAGTTGACGTTCCAACTCCGCCAGCGCTCCCAGTTTGCGTCCGGATCGATGGCGTAGATCCCTTTCCGCCCGGTTCGCAAGTAAACCAGCGCCGGATTCGTCGAGGCCACCGCGGCGTCGCCAGGATCACTGGTCAATCGCGACAACACCTCGCCGACCTCCGCATTGTCGGCAAGCCAGTCGGCGCGGCCTTGCGAACGCGCGACCAGGTAGCCGGCGTGATCGATCAGTTGAAAAGCGAGCAGTGTGGCGATCAGAACTCGGACCGCCGGCTTGTAAGGGATACCGCGCGATACATACAGGACGACGAACGGCGTCAGCGGGACGAGATAGCGGAAGGTCAATGATCCTACCGACGCGATCATGGCGACAGTCGCGGCCATCAGGAGCACGGGCAGCGACAGCAAGGCACGCGCGCGCCAAATCCCGATTGCCATAACGGCGACGAATGCCAGCGAAACGATCGCTGTCCCTGTCGCAGAACCCATGCTGCCTCGCCCGGCTTCGCCGACCGAGATCACTTCTTCCCCGCTTTCGTCGGCGCCGCGATAAAGCATTGGCAACAGCAACGCGCCGATGTCCCGCGTTGCAACACCCGCGACGTTGTAGAAGGCGCGACGAATCTGGATGCCGGCACCGAGTGGAGTTCCGCGATCGGCGCCCTGCCTGGAGACAAGGTCGATGTACGGGTATGCGATGGAGCCGCCATGCGAATCGCGGTCTTGCGCCGTCGGCTGATGCGAACGCGCGTACAACTCCCAGGGCATCACGCTGATCAGCACAACCGCGGCAAAGATCGCGGCCTCACGGTATCGGCGGCGCGTGACGAAATAACCAAGCGCGGCCGCGATCAACGCCAGGCCGGTAATGCGAACCAAGTAGGTGATCGCCGTCAGAATCGCTGCCGCGACGGCTGTCGCAGCATGCGAGGGATCATCCCGCACCGCTCGCTCAATCGCCACGACGGCCACCAGTTGAAATGCCAGGAACACGCAATCCGACATGACGGTGGATGTCGCGAGAAACACGATCGCCGGCGTCAGGAACACGATCGCCACAAGTGCGACGGCAGTGGGGGGATCCACCTGCCGATGCCGGGTGAAATCGAAATAGCAGGCAACCGCGGCGATCGCCAGCGCGGCGATCGAGACGAGCTTGAGCAACCAAACGTTGTCGGGAAATGACGGATTGATCCAGAAGACGGGCGCCAGCAACGCGGGAAATCCCGGCGGCACGGTGGGCAGAATCTGCGCCGCCGCCGAACTGATCAATTTGTAGCCCTGACCTGTCGCAAGCGCCTTGGCGAGCAGGATGTACCACGCATCGTCTTTGATCAGCCCGGCGACACCGTCAAGACGAAGCAGATAGATCGCGCCGACGACCACCACGGTAGCGGCAATGGTGCGGCGCATGCTGTCGTTATTCCCGCTTGATGCCGTGTTTCTTCATCAAGTAGCGGAACTGGCGGAAGCTGAGACCGAGAACATCGGCGGCTCGTGTCTGGATGCCGCCGGCGCGTTCGAGCGCGCGCTCGAGGTGTGCGCGCTCGATGTCTTGCAAGTGCCGCTCGAGATTGAACGCGACGCCGTCTTCGGGGATCGCCGCGCCCGGCCGCTGCGTCGCGGGCCGGCCGTCGCGCACATATTCAGGCAGCGTCGCGGCCTCGATGCGGTGATTCGATTCCAGCGCGACCGAGCGCTCGACCACGTTCTCCAGCTCGCGCACGTTGCCGGGCCACGGATAGGCGCGCAGCGCCGCGATCGTATCCGGCGCGAATGACGTGACCGGCTTGTTCATCTCGCGCGCGTATTTCGCGAGGAAGTGGTCCGCGATGAGCGGAATGTCTTCGGCGCGCGCGCGCAAGGCCGGCATCTTCACGGGAATGACGTTGAGGCGATAGAACAGGTCTTCGCGAAACTTGCCCTCGCTGACCTGCTTCGGCAAATCGCGATTCGTCGCGGCGATAATGCGGATGTTCGATGACGACTCATCGGTCCCGCCGACGCGGCGATACTTGCGATCCTGCAGCACGCGCAGCAACTTCACCTGCATGGTCTGCGGCATCTCACCGATCTCGTCGAGGAACACCGTGCCGCCTTCGGCGGCTTCGATCAGGCCCTTCTTGTCTTTGTCAGCGCCGGTGAACGCGCCCCGCACATGGCCGAAGAGCTCGGATTCCAGCAGCGCTTCGGGCATGGCGCCGCAATTCACCGCGACGAACGGCTTGTCGCGCCGCAGCGATAGTGAGTGGATCGCGCGCGCGACCAGCTCTTTGCCCGTGCCCGATTCGCCGGAGATCAACACGGTGCTGTTCGTCCGGCACACCGTCTCGACGAGCCGGAACACCTCCAGCATCATCGCGCTGCGGCCGATCATTCCCGCAAAGCCCTGCTCCGAGGTGGTCTTGCGCAGCACCACGTTCTCGTGGCGGAGGCGGCGCGATTCGAGCAGCTGCCGCACCTGCAGCGCCACAAGATTGACATCGCGGAACGGCTTTTCGAACAGCGCTTCCGCGCCAAGCTTTTGCGCCTGTTCCCAGTCGGCGGAGTCCTGCGTCCAGTGCGCCGTCATCATCGTCACGATGATGTCCGGTGCGGTTTGGCGGATCGATTTCAGCAGCGACACGCCGTCAAGTCGAGGCATGCGAATGTCGGTAAGAACGATATCGATGAATTCGTCGGCGACGACGTCGCGCGCGATCTCGCCATCTTCCGCGGTGATGACATTGAAGCCGTTCTTGCGAAACAGCTGCCTCAACATCTCGCGCATCGACGGCTCGTCGTCGACGATCAGGATGCGCGGCTTGTCACCGTTCTCCTGCTGAGGCCTGAGGCCTGCTGCCTGAGGCCTGGTCATGATGCCTGCGCGTGCGCGCGCACGGTGATTGGGAATGTCACACGGAACACGGTGCCGCCGCCCGGCCGCGGCTTGACGTCGATGTGACCGCCGTAATCCGTGACGATGCGGTGAACGATCGCCAGGCCCAGGCCGGTGCCCTTGCCGAACGATCCGCGGAACGGCTGAAAGATCGAATCAATGTCTTCAGGCGCAATGCCGACCCCTTCGTCTTCGACGAGCAGGACGGCATGACGGCGATCGCCCGAGTCATCGCGAATCGCGCCGAGATGCAGCGTCCCTCCCTTGGGCATGGCGCGCAACCCATTGGTCGCCAGGTTCCAGATGATCTGACGAACTTGCGCCTCGTCTGCCTCGACGGTGACCGGACTTTCGTCCTGCACGACGTCGATGTCGTGGCTGTCGCCGACCTCGCTGCTGTTGCGCAGCAACATTGCCGTCTCGTGCACGACCGTACGTAGATCCAGTTGCTGCGGCGAAAAGCGCTGCGGCCGCGCGTAGGCGAGGAACGACTTGATCGTCTGGTTCAGGCGCTCCGATTCCTTCAAGACAATGTCCATCAGCTGCGCCTGATCGGCCGACAGCGGCAATTCCTGCTTCAGCATCTGCATCGACCCCGACATCGACGCGAGTGGATTGCGGATCTCGTGCGCGATGCCGGCGGCCATTTCACCCACTGCCGCGAGGCGCTGCTGCAATCGCGCGTTCTGCTCGAAGCGCTTGATCTCGGTGACGTCCTGGAATGTGTAGATATAGCCGCGCGATCCGTCCGGCAGCGGCAGCGCCGCAACGCTCAAGCCGAGATCGATCGTGGCGCCGCCGGGTTGCCTGAAGGTGTAGTCGGTGCGCTTGCTACGGACGCGCGCGAGATCCTGCGAGATGCCCGCGGCAAATGCCGGCGGCAGTTGCAGGATGTCCGCGGCCGGCTGGCCGATCGGCAGCGCGCCGTCGTTGCCGGTGATGAGCATGGCCGATCGATTGAACGTGACGATGCGATTGTCGGCATCGGCGGTGGCCAGCCCGCTCACCAGATTGTCGAGCACGTACTGGTTGAACGCTTGTAGATCGGCGATCTCTTCGGTGGCCTGCTCGAGCTGCGCTTCGCCGCGGCGCGCGCGCTCGGCAAGCGACCCAGCCAGCATGGCGACGGCGAAGAAACCAAACGCGTTCAAGGCAACGGTGTATTGCGCCACATTGACCGGTGGCAGCTCGGTATCCACCAGGTTGCCGTACGGCAGATCCAGATAGCCGTTGGCATTCAAGTACTGCGCAACGACGACGCCGAAAAACAAGATCGTGTTGAGTCCCGCGATCTGCAGGCCGCCGCGTCTGAATTGCACGGTGCTCGCGGCCACGATCGGCAGCATGTAGAGAATGACAAACAGGCTTTCGACGCCGCCCGTGATCAACACCGTGGCGGACACGACGATGGCGTCGATGGCAAAGTGCACGTCGGTCAGCCACGGCAGCCGCTCGACGAACCGCAGGGAGGCAATGAAGCCAAGGCTGACGGCAAACGTCAGCCCGACCAGGAAATAGAACGGGTTGATGGGCAGCGTGCCGGGCGCGCGCAGCTGCCACATTACCGCGGCGCCCAACAGCACCGTGGCCACGAGCAGGCGAACGGCGATGTGTACGGCCAGGCGCCGCCGCAACATCGGATCCTTCATCCGGTCAGCTTGCTGATCAGGTCGAAGATCGGCATGTACATCGCGATGACAATGCCGCCGACCGCACCACCGAGGAACGCGATCATCACCGGTTCCAACAGCGTCAGCAGGCCTTCCACGGCGACGTCGACTTCTTCCTCGTAGAAGTCGGCGATCTTGGCGAGCATGGTGTCGAGCGCGCCGGTCGCTTCGCCGACGCCGATCATCTGCACCACCATGCCCGGGAACACGCCGGTTTCCTTCAGCGGCGCCGCGATCGTTTCGCCGCGCTCGATGCTCTTGCGGGTCGCCAGGATCGCGTCCTCGATGATTGCGTTGCCCGACGTTCTCGCCGTGATGTCGAGGCCGTCGAGAATCGGCACGCCCGACGCCATCAGCGTCGACAGCGTGCGGCAGAAACGCGCCACGGCGATCTTGCGCAGGATCGGTCCGAGAATCGGCACCTTCAGCGTGATCGCGTCGATCACGTGGCGGCCCTTCTCGGTCGCGTAATACGTGCGGAACGCCCAGCCGCCCGCGAAGAACGCGATGAACAGCAGCGGCATGAAGCGAATCAGGTTGTTGCTGAGCGCGATGACGACGCGTGTCGGCAACGGCAGCGTGGCGCCGAGGCCCGCGAACAACTGCGCGAAGGTCGGGATGACCTTCCACAGGATGACGCCGATGACGACGCCGGCGATGACAATGACGGCGATCGGGTAAATCATCGCCGACTGCACCTGGCTCTTCAGCTTGACGGCCTTTTCGATGTAGACCGCCAGGCGTTTCAAAATCGTGTCGAGAATACCGCCCGCTTCGCCGGCCGCGATCATGTTGCAGAACAGGCCGTCGAAGACCTTCGGGTGGCGCTTCATCGCGTCGGCAAGCGACATACCGCCTTCGACATCGGCGCGCGTCTGCAGGATGACCTGCGCGAAGTAGGCGTGCTCTTCCTGGTTGCCGAGAATATCGAGGCACTGCACCAGCGGCAGGCCGGCGTCGATCATGACCGAGAACTGACGGGTGAACACGGCGAGGTTCTTCGCCGGCACGCTCTTGGCCTTGAGCTTGCGCGCCGCTTCCTTGGCGCCCGCCTTCGCCGCCGCCGGCTTGATCTGCGTGACCTGGATCTGCTCGCGGCGCAATGCGGCAATGACGGCGTCCATCGTGTCGCCAATGCGCTCGCCCGACACCAGCTCTCCGCTGCGGGTCTTGCCTGAGAATGCAAATGTCGCCATAACAATCAATCTCCGGGGGGAGACGGCAGTGCTCTTCGCTCCAAACCGTTAACTGTCGACTCTCGACTAGGGACGGACCGGCGGTCGTCCGCCCGGAGGTCCACCCGGACGTGCCAGGCCTGCGCCCGCCACCACACCCGCGCCGCGGCTGATCATTTCGGTCAGCTCTTCGCGATTGGACGACGCGCCCATGGCCGTCTCCATGGTGATGAGGCGGCGGAAATACAACGTCGCCAGCGACTGGTTCATCGTCTGCATGCCGAGCTTTTCCTGGCCCGTCTGCATCGCCGAGTAGATCTGGTGGACCTTGTCTTCACGAATCAGGTTTCTGATGCCGGGTGTGGGCACGAGAATCTCGAGCGAGACGACGCGGCCCTTGCCATCGGCGCGCGGCAACAACGATTGACAGACGATGCCTTCGATGACCAGCGACAGCTGCGTGCGAATCTGCGCCTGCTGGCTCGACGGAAACACGTCGATGATGCGGTTGATCGTCGACGCCGCCGAGTTCGTGTGCAGCGTTCCGAACGTCAAGTGGCCCGTTTCGGCAATGCGCAGCGCGGCTTCGACCGTTTCGAGGTCGCGCATTTCGCCGATCAGCACGACGTCCGGATCTTCACGAAGCGCGGCGCGCAAGGCGTTCGAGAAACTGTCGGTGTCGCTGTGAATCTCGCGCTGGTTGATCAGGCAGCCCTTGTGCTGATGCAGATATTCGATCGGGTCTTCAACCGTGAGGATGTGTCCGCGGCGTTCGACGTTGATCTTGTCGATCATCGCCGCCAGCGTCGTCGACTTGCCCGAACCGGTCGGGCCGGTGACGAGCACGAGGCCGCGCGGGCGCTCGGCGAGCTTGGCCATCACCATCGGCAAGCCGAGCTCGTCGAAGGCGCGAATCTTTTCCGGGATCTGGCGGTAGACGGCGCCGACTGCGCCCTTCTGGTTGAACATGTTGCAGCGGAAGCGCGCCAGGCCGCGGATACCGAACGAGAAGTCCAGTTCCTTCGTCTCTTCGAAACGCTTCTTCTGCGCGTCGGTCAGCACTGCGTACGAAAGCGACTTGGTATCGGTCGCCGTCAGTTCGGTGTGCCCCGCCATTTTCTCGAGTTCGCCGTGCACGCGCGTCTGCGGCGGCGAGCCAATCGACAGGTGCAAGTCGGAGCCCGACATCTCAACCATTTGTTTCAACAGATCCGGCAGAGTGGCCATTTATTTAACTGTCTCCCTCAAGACTTCTTCGATGGTTGTGACGCCTTCGGTAATTTTGCGCAATCCGCTGCCGCGCAGCGTGATCATGCCCTCTTCAATAGCTTTTCGGCGCAACTCGAGCGCAGATGCACCCACCAGGATTAACTCCCGGAGCTCATCCGTGATTTCCATGACTTCGTAGAGGCCGACGCGCCCCTTATACCCGGTTTTGTTGCATTTATCGCAACCGGTGCCCCGTTTCGGCTTGACGGTCTTTGCGAGATCCGGAGTGAAGCCGATCTGCTCCAGGGCGTTGGTCGGCGTCTCTTCGTCAACCTTGCAATTCACGCAGACGCGGCGCACCAGGCGCTGCGCGCACACCAGGTTCAGTGAGCTGGCAACGAGAAACGGCTCGATGCCCATGTTCATCAAGCGGTTGATCGTGCTCGGCGCGTCGTTGGTGTGCAACGTGGAGAGCACGAGGTGGCCGGTGAGCGCGGCCTTCACCGCGATTTCAGCCGTTTCGAAGTCGCGGATTTCGCCGACGAGGATGATGTTCGGGTCCTGGCGGAGGAAGCTTCTGAGCGCGGCGGCGAAGTTGAGGCCGATGCTCTCACGCACCTGCACCTGGTTCACGCCGAGGAGGTTGAACTCGACCGGATCCTCCGCGGTCATGATGTTCGTTTCCGGCGTGTTGACCTTGGAGATCGATGAGTAGAGCGTGTTGGTCTTGCCGCTGCCGGTCGGGCCCGTGACCAGCACCATGCCCCACGGTTTCATGATCTGCGTCTCGAGCTTCTTGAGCGATTCCTGCTCGAAGCCAAGCTTGGTCATGTCGAGCATCAACTTGCCCTTGTCGAGCAAGCGCATGACGATCTTCTCGCCGAACAACGTCGGCAGGCACGAGACGCGGAAGTCGATGTCCTTGGTCTGGCCGTTGTCGCTGAAGCGAATCTTGATGCGGCCGTCCTGCGGCAGGCGCTTTTCCGCGATGTCGAGCTTCGACATGATCTTGATGCGCGAGGTGATCGCATCGCGCATCTTCAACGGCGGCGCCATGATGTTGTAGAGAATGCCGTCGATGCGGTAGCGCACGCGGTATTCCTTTTCGTACGGCTCGATGTGAATGTCGCTGGCGCCCTTCGAGATCGCCGACATCAGGATGACGTTCACGAGCTTGATGACCGGCGCCTCTTCACCCTGGCGGGTGAGCATTTCAGCGCTGATCTCCTCGAGCTCCTCCATCACCTCCATGTCGCCACCGCTGCCCTCGAGCATGGTGGGGAGGTCTTCCAGTTGCCGCGAGGCGGCTTCGAGCGCGCTCTCGCCGGTCGGGGCGGGTGTGCTGCTGGTACTGACGACCGGGCCGCCGGCCTTCGGCTTTTCGCTCGACGAGCCGGCCGGGTAGTACTTGTCGATCGAATCAAGAACGGCGGTTTCCGACGCGACGACCGGCTCCACGTTATAGCCGGTCATGAACTTCACGTCGTCCATCGCGAAGACGTTGGTCGGATCCGTCATCGCGATCGTCAGCGTGGCGCCGGCACGCGACAGCGGCACGATCTGATACTTGCGCGCCGTCTCGCCCGGCACCAGCTTGATAACGGCCGGGTCGATTTCGAATTGATTGAGAGCGATCGAGGGCACGCCGTACTGCTTCGACAGCAGCGCGGTGATCTCCTCATCCTTGACGTATCCCAGCTTCACGAGATTGGCGCCGAGCTTGCCGCCATTCGTGCGCTGGTAGTTCAAGGCCTCCTGGAGCTGTTCCGCCGAAATGCGCTTCTCTTTGAGAAGCAGTTCTCCAATTCGAACTGGCATTGCGTATTAGTGCTCTTCCGTCTTGCTGGCCCGCTGGCCTGATGGCCCGATGGGCTGTCAAAAACTCATTCGCGCGCCGACGCTCCACGAGCGTTCGTCGCGATGGCCGCGCGTCACGTGCGCTTCCACCTGCATTCCTTGCGTCAATCCTGCGGAGATGCCCGCGGCGAACGCCGCGCGCGCGTCTCCGATCGTGCTTCGCCGCACGCCGCCGCGCAAGCCGAGCCGTTGGTTCATCCACCACGTCTCGACGCCGCCGGCGACATCACGACGATCTCCACCCGGCGTGTGGCGCGTCATCAGGTCGACATCCGCCGACGTAATCACGCGCGATATTCCCGTCCACCCGGATCCCCACGCTGCTCCCGCTCGTAGTTCGCGCGACAGCGTCACTTCGTCCTCCGAGGCGCTGCCCGCCGTAGCCCTGGCGAAGGCGGGCGTCGTGAGATTTCTCGCGACAAACCCCAGCCGAATGTGCTCGTCGTAATACATCGCGCCCGCATCAACGTCGAAAGCGTTGGACGAAGCATCCTCACGCGCGCCGCGCATAATTTTGGGCGTCGCCCCTATCACCAGGTGTTCGCTGAGCGATTGGACCAGCGACACGCCCGCCACCGAAGTCGCGATGGCGTGCACACTGCGCCCCACTTCTTCTCGGCCTTGAACCCCCGATACTGCAGGCTTTTCTGAGTCTGTACCGTAGTACTGAGCGCGATAGTATGCAAGCCCAATCGCGGTCGCGGAAATACCGACAATCCCGGATTTTTCGCTATTTTGCTGACCAAAATCGATCACACCGCTTACAAAAGCGCCGGTCGCGATTCCAGCAGGGTTCCAGTACACCGCCGACGCGTCGTCTGCGACAGCGACGAAGGCCCCGCCCATCCCCTGCGCTCTGGCGCCGATGGGCGCCTGCGCCTGCGCCGATCGCGCAACCGCGGTAACTAACAAGACAGCGATCAGGGCCCGGTTGCAGAAGTTCTTAAACATGAAATATTATTTTTGATTACACAAAATCTCGCTGAACCCAGAAGCGTTTGAAACAAAAAGTCTATCGTATTCAGCGATTTGGAGCCGGCCAAGGAAACGAATGCTCGTCCAACATCGTATCTGTGAGCAAAGGAAAATTACATGCGCCGTGTGACGGGTGTCCTGATGCACCCTCGCGCCACGATGGCCGAGGTCGTGCGACACCCGGCCTTCATCACGACCTGGGTGGTCGTTCTGCTTGTCCTCGCCGTATGCGGGGTCCTGCTTCTCTCGACACAGGTGGGTCAGCAAGCGCTGGTGGATGAGCGCGTGCGTGTGACCGAGGCCCTCGGCCAGCGAGTTGATGATGCCGCGTATGCGCGGCTCGAAGCGGATCCGCCCTACGCGACATATTTGACGAGCGGCGGGCGGCTGCTGTTGATGCCGCCGGTCACGATCGTCGTGGCGGCGGGCTTGATGCTGCTGGCGCGAATGGACGGCGCGCCAATGACGTTTGTCACTGCCCTCGCGATTGCGGTTCATGCGACCGTGATCCTCGCGCTGCAGCAGATCGTCGCGACGCCGTTGCATTACGTCGCCGAGTCGCTGACGAGTCCCACGAACCTCGCGGGGATTCTGCGCGTGTTCGACGAAGGCACGATCGGCGCGCGCTTGTTCGGCACCATCGACGTATTTGGTCTGTGGTGGATGTGGGTGCTGAGCCTCGGCATTGCCGCCGCAACGGCTCCGGGCGAAGGCCCTGAGCGCAGTCGCAGGGCGCGGCGATACGTACTCAGGCTGCTGGCGGTCTATGTCGGTGTGGCAGCAATCGTCGCGGCGGTGTTCGCCGTGATGGGTCGTGGATCGATTTAGAGAGGAGTTCGCAGTGTTTCGCAAGAAATGGTTCTGGATCGTGCTCGTCCTCGTCATTGCCGGCGGCGGCGCCGCAGCCGCGTTCGCGCGTCGAGGCGATCAGGGCACGACGGTCACAATTGAAACCATCCAGAAGCGCGATCTCGAAGCGATCGTCTCGGCCTCGGGCAAGATCCAGCCGAAGAAGACCGTCAACATCAGCGCCCAGACCATGGGCCGCGTGACGCGGCTCTCGGTTGAAGAGGGCGACCGCGTCAAGGCGGGGCAATTCCTCCTCCAGATCGATCCGGTCGTCGCCGAAGCGCAAGTGCGCCGCGACGTCGCCGGCGTCGCCGGGGCGCAGACGGCGCTGGAGCAGTCGCGCGTCTCGCTGCAGAGCGCGCGTGCCAATCTCGATCTCGCGCAGAAGAATCTCAAGCGCCAGCAGGATCTGTGGAGCTCAGGCCTGACGACGCGCGAAACGCTCGAGCGCGCGCAGTCGGAGGTGGAGATGCGCGAAAGCGATCTCAAGGCGCGCGAACAGGAAATCAAGAACCGCGAGACCATGCTGAATCAGCAGCAGGCCGGACTTGCGAGCAGCCAGCACACGCTGTCGCAGGTGCGCTTCGACGCACCGTTTGACGGCATCGTCACGCGCCGCAACATCGAAGAAGGTGAAAACGTTGTCGTCGGCACGATGAACAACGCCGGCACCGTGCTGCTCACGGTTGCCGACATGTCGGTGATCGAGGCGGAAGTTGAAGTGGACGAGACCGACATCCCGTTCGTGCAGCTTGGCCAGATGGCGAAGATCAAGATCGACGCGATTGCCGACCAGGAATTCAAGGGGCGCGTCACCGAAATCGGCAACAGCCCGATCCAGACGAGCGGCACCGGCACGACGCGTACCGCGACCAACTTCAAAGTGACCGTGCAGATCGACGGGCAAATCCCTGAAGTGCGGCCGGGCTTCACCTGCACGGCTGACATCACGACGGCAACGAAGAAGCAGGCCGTCTCGGTGCCAATCCAGGCCATGACCGTGCGCGAGCTGCTCTACGACGCACAGGGCAACATCGTCCACGAGGCGCGCCCGCCGAAGCCGAAGTTCCGTTTCGGTCCGCCGCAGCCGGCGTCTCCCGCGGCGCCGGCCGAATTGAAGCCCGGCGAAAAGCGCGAAGAAAAAGAAGGCGTGTTCCTGATGAAGGACGGCAAGGCGCAGTTCGTCATCGTCAAGACCGGCATTGCCGGCGAACGCTACCTCGAAGTGCTGACGGGCTTGAAGGAAGGCGATCAGGTGATCACCGGTCCGTTTGATTCGGTGCGCACCATGTACGAAGGAGACGTCGTGAAGACGGCTCCGAAACCTGGAACAACCGCCAAGTAAGACGACGTGGCGCAGCTGTTCGAGTCCGTCGTTCTGGCGCTGCAGTCGATCTGGGCCAACAAGCTCCGATCGCTGCTGACGCTGCTCGGCAACATCGTTGCCGTGTCGTCGATCATCACCGTGGTCGCGCTGATCACCGGTGTGAACGAAGCGGTCTCGGACGCCATCGTCGGCAACCTCGGCGCGGATTCGTTCACTGTCCAGCGCATGGGGATCACGCAGAACGAAGACGACTTCGATCGCATGCGCAACAACCCGCTCGTCACGCTGCAGGACGCGACGGCGATCAAGCGATTCGCGACGTCGGTGTCGTCGGTGATGGCGCAGGCGCAACAGCAGACGCGCGTCGCCTATAAGGACGAAGAGCTCGAAACGCTGACCGTGCAGGGCGTCAGCGAGGACTACATTGACTTCGCGACGTTCGATGCCGAAGTCGGCCGCATGATCACGCCGACGGAGATCACGCGCAAGCGTCCGGTCACGCTGATCGGCTGGGGCACGGCCGATCAGCTGTTCAAGGGCGCGGATCCGCTCGACAAGCAAATCAAGATCGCCGGCGTGCCGTTCACGGTGGTCGGCGTCAGCAAGAAAAAAGGTGCGTCGTTCGGCCGGTCGCTCGACGACTTCGCGGTGATCCCGCTCGGCCAATATCAAAAGCTGTTTGGTGCGCGGCAGTCGCTGGCGCTGATGGTGAAGCCGCGCGATCCGTCGCTCGCCGCTTACGCCAAGGATGAAACGCGCGTCGCGTTGCGCGTCGATCGCGGGCTCAAGCCCGGCGCGCCGGACAACTTCGGTATCGTCGCGTCCGATTCGGTGCTCGGCATCTTTCAACAGGCCACTGCCGGCATCGCGGTCGTGCTCGTCGGCATTGTCGGCCTGTCGCTGCTCGTCGGCGGCATCGTGATCATGAACATCATGTTGATGGTGGTGAGCGAGCGCACGCGAGAAATCGGTTTGCGCAAGGCGCTCGGCGCCAAACGCCGCGACATCATGTCGCAGGTGCTGACCGAATCGATCACGCTGTCGGTGGTCGGCGGGATCGTCGGCATCGCGCTTGGCGCGCTCTTCTCCACCATCATCTCGTCACTGACACCGGTGCCGTCCGCGGTGGAAGCATGGTCGGTGGCGCTGGGTGTATTCATCACCGCGGCCGTCGGATTGTTCTTTGGCTGGTTCCCGGCGCGGCGCGCCGCCAGCCTCGACCCGATCGAAGCCTTGAGGCGCGAGTAAATGTCGGCCTTCACCAAGCAGCTCGACCTGCTGCGCGAAACCGCCGCCATGGCGTTCGACACGCTGCGCAGCAACAAGATGCGCTCGGCGCTGACGGTGCTTGGCGTCGTGATCGGCGTGACGTCGATCGTCGGCATGACGTCGTTGATCCGCGGCTTCGACTCGTCCTTGCGCGACTCGATCAGCTCGCTCGGGCCCAACACGATCTTCGTCCAGAAATTCGGCGCCACCAGCTTCGGCTCCGGCGCGTCGTTCATGCAGCTGATGCGCCGGCCGAACCTCACCGTCGACGACATGAAGGCGATCGATCGCCTCGCCACGACGGTCGGCATGGTCGACATTTGGATCGGCGGCGGCGGGCCGGGCAGCCAGGACGCGATCCAGCGCGTGTTCTATCGCGGTGAGCGCACGCGCCCGATTCCGATCATGGGCACGACGGAGCGCTACGTCGAAATCAACTTCGCGAAGATGTTCGCGGGCCGCTCCTTCACGCAGCAAGAGGTGCAGCGCACGCGGCCGGTGGCGGTGGTCGGCTACGGCGTCTACGAGGCGCTGTTTGAAAAGCGCGGCATCGATCCGGTCGGCAAACCCGTGCGCATTGGCGCCAACGAATACACGATCATCGGGGTCGTCGGAAAGCGCCCGTCACCGGGCGGCTTTGCCGGCGCCGACGACTTTGTCATCACGCCGTTCACCGCCTTCCGCAAGCAGTTCGGCAACGAGGCTCGACAGACCGGTCCGTTTGCGCTGCCGGTCATGATCGCGGTGCTGCCCAAAGACGGGGTGACGCGCGAAGAAGCGATGCAGGAAGTCGAGACGATCATGCGCATTCGCCACGGCCTGACCGCCGACAAGGCAAATGATTTCGACCTGGTCACCTCCGACGCGATCCTTGCGGTGTGGGATCAAATCTCCGCCGCGATCCTGCTGTCGCTGGTCGTCATTTCGTCGATCGCGCTGATGGTCGGCGGCATTGGGGTGATGGCGATCATGACGATCTCGGTCACCGAGCGCACGCGCGAGATCGGCGTGCGCAAGGCGATCGGCGCGCGGCGGCGGGAGATCCTGGTGCAGTTCCTGATCGAGGCGGCCGTGCTGACCAGCGTCGGCGGCATCCTGGGCGTGTTGATGGGCAGCGCGATTGGCTTGCTCGTCAATCTGGTCTCGGGCTTCCCCGTGTCGCTGCCGTGGTGGTCGTTCGCACTGGGCTTGGGCTTCTCGGCGACGATCGGGATCTTCTTCGGCATGCTGCCGGCCTGGCGCGCCTCGCGTCTCGATCCGATCGAAGCACTCCGCTACGAGTAACGTCGGCAGTCGCTCGTTTTATAATCGACGCACTCTGACTCGCTGGCAGGCGTTTTCCGCAACACCGGTGCTCGCGCAATGAAGACGGCGGCGTGGTTGGCCGCCCGCGTGACCGCGCTCGGCATTTTTTTCGCGACCTGGGCCTACGGCGTCACCACCTACAGCGCATTCGTGTTCGACATGTTCGTCAAGCCCCGCTTGTTCGAGCCGCTGAACGCGTTTGCCGATTGGCAGCACGCATGGTTCACGGCTGCATATCTGCTGAGCAGCGCCACGCTGCTGCCGATCATTCGCGGCCGCGGCGTCGCATCGCGGCGCCGCCAACTCGCGCGTGGCCTTGCTGTCGGCTACGCGGCGCTCTTCGGCGGCGTGGCGCTATGGCTGCTAGCCAATCCGTACCTGCCGCGATTGACGGCCGGTTCTGAGGTGCTCGCGATCGTCCCAGGCGCCCTGCTACCGCCGATCTGGCTGGCGCTTATCGATCACCTCGCGGCGCCGGAAGTACCGCGCACGAGAAGCCGCGCGGCCACGACGGGCGACTGCTTCATGGCGGCCATCGCGACCGCCGCGGTCTTGTCGCTGTCGCCGATCCTCGGACGACTCGCCACAGGCGCGCCATCGTTGCCGGGCGGCATGTTGCCGCTGGCGTGGGCCGTCTCGCTCAACGTCGCCACTTTCGCAATCGGCGCGATGATTTTCTGGTGTCTCAGCGCGGTTACTGCGACGCGCCGACACCGCGCTGCGTGGGAGTACGCGGCCGGCGTCGCGTTTCTCGCCATCGCAATCGAAGAGTTGGTCCGTCAGATCATCCTTCCGCCGATCGGGTTCGCTGCGGCGGATCGCGCCATGATCGCTGCTCCCTTCGCGATCGCGATCAGTCTTACCGTCTCCGGACTGGCGTTGCGTCGCGGCGCGCGCTCGCCTGCCGACGGACTCGCCGGCATTCTTGGGGTCACATCGGGAAACCGGTTCGCGTCGGCGTTGACCGTCATCGTCGTCGCGGTCGCGGCGACCGCCGCGATTCAGAATGTCACGCGAATCGACTGGGCGTCGATCATGCAGCAGTGCATCGCGTTCATCGAAGGACTCTTGATTTTCGGCACACTGCTGTCTCTGTGGCGCGCTCGCGACAGGCCGCCGGCGCCGCCGCTGGCGTTGATGGTGGGCCTGGCCGCTGGCGCCGTTCTGTCATTGCAAACACTCGCGCGCGTCTCCGAATCGCGAAGCGGTATGCCGGTGCAGGCCACGGTTGAACAGGCGGCGCAGTCTGACACGTTCGCGCACCTGGCATCCGCAGTGTTCGTCCCGCAGGCGCCGATCGACGTCGGCTTCTACACAACGATGAATCAGCTCGATGCGACATCGTGGATGCGGTCGCCGGAAACCCCGCCATCGCTCGTGAAGGAGCCGTTGACGCCGGCGGCGTCTCTGCCGAATGTATTCGTGGTCGTCGTCGACAGTTTACGGCGCGATTACCTGTCGGTTTACAACCCGGCCGTCACGTTCACCCCGGCGATCGATGCGTGGGCGCGTGACAGTGATGTGTTCACGAACGCGTTCACACCGCATGGCGGCACGCTGCTGGCGGCGCCGGCATTGTGGGCGGGACGCCCGGTGCCGCGCGGGTGGGCGTCGCGCATTCGCAGTTTTGATTTGCTCGAGACGATCATCACGCGGCTCGGCTTTGACTTTCTACTCAACGACTCGCCGACCGAAGAATTCCTGCGCCAGGACACGAAAGTCATCGCGCTCGATCCGTTTGTGCCGCGCGTGCAGACGGATTTGTGCCAGAACCTCTCGGCACTCGTATCGCATCTGCGCGACCGGCGCGGCGGTCCGCCGGTGTTCGCCTACATGCAGCCGATGAACCTGCATATCCTGAACACGCTGGTCAGTAATGGCGAACGGGACTATCCGGGTTTCTATGCGCCCTACGCCGCGCGGCTCGAGCGAATCGATCAGTGCTTCGGTTCGTTCATCAGCTATCTGAAGACGAGCGGACTGTATGACAACAGCATCATCATGCTCAGCAGCGATCACGGCGATATGCTGGGTGAAGACGGCCGCTGGGGCCACCAGGCGTTCCTGTTGCCTCAAGTCGTGCGCGTTCCGCTGATCGTGCGTTTGCCGCCGGCGCTGGCCGCGACCAGGACGACAGATCTTGGGAGGGTCGCGATGATTACCGACATCGCACCGACGCTCCTCAGTCTATTGACCACGAGCGGCGCCGCTGACGATAGTCCGCCAAATGGCGCCACCCTCTACGCGCCACGCGGCGGTGCACTCCGTCCGCGCGATCGCGATTCCTTTCTGTTGATTGCAAGCTACGGCCCGACCTACGGCGTCCTGTCCGGTAACGGCCGCGAACTCTATGCGATCGATCTGGCGAAAGTTCGCGAATACGAATTTCAGATCGACGCATCCGGGCCGCACGAATTGTCGCCGTCTGCCGGACGCTTGCGCATGGAGCAATCGGAGTTGGCGGCGCGGCTCGACGAATTCCGGCGTCTTTACGATCGGCATTAGCCCAGCACCTGACTGGACGATAATCTCCTCGTGCGAACGGCCATTCTTGCTCTTGTCGTCGTCGCCACGCTGCAACCGGCGACTGAGGTTCGACGCCTGACCGCCAAAACGCTTCGTGTCTACTCGGCGCCCGATGCCGAGCAAGGCGTCGCGGCGGACGGGCGCTACTTCTATGCGATCAGTAATTCGATGATTGCGAAGCATGAGATCAGCGGCGGCCGTCAGGTGCAACGGTGGAGCGGCGCCGCCACGAACCTGATCCACCATTTGAATAGCTGCTACGCGAATGCCGGCCGTCTATGGTGCGCGAACTCGAACTATCCCGAGACGCCGATGGGGTCCTCGATTGAAGTCTTCGACAGCGCCATGCTCGACCACATCGAGTCGCGCAGTCTCGGGGCGCTCGACGAGGGATCGCTGACCTGGTTCGCGCCGTATGCCGGCGGTTTCATCGCCGGCTTTGCGCATTACGACGGCAACGGCGGAGTCGGCTTCAAGAATCACCGCTACTCGAGCGTAGTGACGTTCGACGCTGAATGGCGCCGTAACGGCGGCTGGCTGTTCCCGGCGACGATTGAATCCCGCATGGCGCCGTTCGCGGCGTCGGGTGGCGCGATCGGGCCGGACGGCTGGCTCTACTTAATGGGCCACGATCGGCCGGAAATGTATGTCGTCGGCCGTCCGTCGATGGGGCCGGTGCTGATTCATCTCGCCACGATCGACCTCGAGGCGGAGGGACAGGCATTTTCCTGGGCACAAGACGGCACGCGGACAGTGTTCACCATCGATCGCCGCAAACGGCTGGTGCGCTCGATTTCGATACCGGTTCTCAGGGATACACCGGCGGCGAAGCCGTTTCGTTGAGCTCGCCGGCGCAAATCCAGATCCGAAATCCGAGATCCGAAATCGTGCGCCGGGTGTATGCTGCGCCTAATAAAGACGGGTGTGTGAGCACCCGGGAGGGTCCCGCCTATGAAGGTCTATGACGCTGCCAGCATCCGTAACGTGGCTGTAGTCGGTCACGGCGGATCTGGCAAGACACAACTGGTGTCGGCCTTGTTGTTTGACGCAGGCATGGTCAACCGCCTCGGCAAGGTCGACGAAGGCAACACCGTCACCGATTACGACGAAGAAGAAATCGCCCGCAAGCACACCTTAGCCGCGAGCCTGGCCTACGCGGAGTGGAACAAGACCAAGATCAACCTGATCGATACGCCGGGGTTCGGCAACTTCTTTTCCGACGCGCGCGCCGCGATCGCCGTCGCCGATGGCGCCGTGATCGTTGTCGACGCGGTGGCCGGCGTGGAAGTGCAGACCGAAAAAGCGTGGGAGGCGTGCGAAGAGCGCCAGCTGCCGCGCTTGATCGCGGTCAACCGGCTCGACCGCGAACGCGCTTCGCTCGAACGGACGCTCGAATCGCTGCGGCTGACACTCAACCGCACCGTCATTCCAATCCAGCTGCCGATCGGTGAAGAGAAAAACTTCAGTGGCGTCGTCGATCTCGTGTCGATGAAGGCCTACACGTTTGGCGGCGATGGAACCAAGGCCACAGAAGGCCCGGTCCCCGGCGAGATGGCCGACGCCGCGAACTCGGCGCGTGACGCGCTGATTGAAATGGTCGCCGAAGCCGACGAAGCGCTGATGGAAAAGTTCTTCGAGGCCGGCACGCTGACGCAGGATGAGTTGACGAAGGGACTTGCGTCGGCGACACGCGCCGCCAAGATCTTCCCCCTCGTCTGCACCTCCGGCGCGTCGAATATCGGCGCGCAGCCGTTGATGGACGCAATCCTGGCGTATCTGCCCTCGCCTGCCGATCGTCCGTTCAGCGTCGGCGACGGTTCGACCAGGACGGCCGACGAGAAAGCACCTTACGCCGCGTTCGTCTTCAAGACGGTTGCCGATCAATTCGCCGGACGCATCACGATGTTTCGTGTCTACCAGGGCTGCATCAAGGCGGACTCGACGCTGTCGAATGCGACGCAAGGCACGCAGGAACGCTTCGGCCACTTGATCGCCATGCAGGGCAAGACGCCGACGAATGTGCCCGAGTTGAAGGCCGGCGACATTGGCGCCGTCGCGAAACTCAAAGACACCAAGACCAACGACACGATTGCCGACAAGGCCGCCGGAATTACGTTCCCGAAGATCGCGTTCCCGGAGCCGGTGCTCTCATACGCGATCGAACCAAAGAGCCGCGGCGACGAAGACAAGATCAGCAGCGCCATGCACCGCCTCGAGGAAGAGGATCCGACGATCAAGTACCACCGCGATCCGCAGACCCACGAGCTGCTGCTGGCGGGCCAGGGCCAGATGCACATCGAAGTGACGGTCGCAAAGCTGAAGCGCCGCTTCGGCGTTGAAGTGCTGCTCAAACCGCCGCGCATTCCGTATCGCGAGACGATCACCGCGCGCGTCGAAGCGCACGGCCGTCACAAGAAGCAGACCGGCGGCCACGGCCAGTTCGGCGACTGCAAGATCAAGATGGAGCCGCTGCCGCGCGGCAGCGAATTCGAATTCGTCGACGAGATTTTCGGCGGCTCGATTCCGCGGCAGTTCATTCCCGCGGTCGAGAAGGGCATCCAGGAATCGCGCATCCGCGGTTACCTGGCGGGCTACCCGGTCGTCGATTTCCGCGTCGTCCTCACCGACGGCTCGTATCACGACGTCGATTCGAACGAACTGTCGTTCAAGACCGCGGGCTGGCTCGCGTTCAAGGACGGCATGAGCCGGGCCAAGCCGACGATCCTCGAGCCGATCATGAACGTCGAGATCTACGCGCCGAGCGACAACGCCGGCGATCTGATGGGCGATCTCAACGGCCGCCGCGGCCGCATTTCAGGAATGGAAGCGCGCGGCGCCATGACGGTGATCAAGGCGCAGGTGCCGATGTCGGAGATGCTGACCTACGAGCAGCACCTGACGTCGGTCACCGGCGGCCGCGGCTCGTATCACATGGAGTATTCGCACTACGACGAAGTGCCGAATCACCTGCAGACGAAGATCATCGCGACGTCGAAGGCAGAGCGAGGCCAAATGGCCGAGGAACCTGCCTAGCGCTCCAGCGTAATGCCAAGGTCGGTAATCAAACCGTCCTTGAGCCCGTAAATCCACCCGTGCAGCCGGACGTCGTGGCCCCTGCGCCACGCGTCCTGCACGACGGTGGTTCTCGCCACGTTCTGCACCTGATCGATCACATTCAACTCGCAGAGCTTGTCGACGCGCGCGTTGAAATCCGGAATCGCGTTGAGCGTGAGCTCGTGTGCCCGGGCGACGTCCTGGATGTGGCGCAGCCAGTTGTCGATCAAACCATGCGAGTCGCTCTCGAGCGCGGCGCGCACACCGCCGCAGCCGTAATGCCCGCAGACGATCACGTGCTTCACTTTCAGCACATCGACGGCGAACTGCAGCACGGACAGGCAATTCAGGTCGGTGTGGACGACGACGTTGGCGACGTTGCGATGGACGAACAGCTCGCCTGGATCGAGACCGACGATCTCATTGGCCGGCACGCGGCTGTCGGCGCAACCGATCCACAGGAACTCCGGCGCCTGCTGCTTGGCGAGGCGTGTGAAAAATCCGGGATCGCGCTGCTCGCGATCCGCCGCCCACGCCTTGTTGTTGTGAAGGAGCTGGTCGAGGTGAGACACGACGGAGATTCTACTGTTTCCTGGCGACCCACGTGGTCATCGACCGCTGCTGGTGCACGACGGTGGTCTTGATCGGATCGAGCAGCTCGCCGCCCAGCTGCGCCGTCCACGATTCAATCAGCGCCGCGTCGACGAGGTACCACTCCGCGCCGCCGGGCAGACGGTAGCGGCGCCCCTCGATCGGGCGCAGGTCGTCGATGCCGATCGTGCTGGCGAGCCGCGCGAAGAACACGCCGCCCGGCTTCAACACGCGCCACATCTGCCGCAACATCGCGCCAAACTGTGCGTCATCGCGCGCGAAGTGCAGGACCGCGTTGGCAATCACCGCATCCGCCGTCGCGTCGCCGAACGATGTCTGCTCGATCGATTCGACGCGGAAGTCGACGGTCGCGTCCGGCGCGACGCTGCCGGCGAGCTGCTTCACCTGCGCGATCGCTTCCGCGCTGGCGTCGTTGCCGAGGACTTCGTATCCGTTGCGCAACAGATAGACGAGGTTGCGCCCGCCGCCGCAGCCGGCGTCGAACACCCGCATGCCCGGGCGCAAACGTCCTCGCAGCAGCTGGTCGAAGACGTAAATGTCGATGTTGCCGAATTGTTCGTTCAGTGGCCCGGTCATCGCGGTCGACTCACCCTGGTGGCAGCACGAATTGCCCGATCGGACAGATCTCTTCGAAGCCGAGCGAGCGATACATGTTACGTCCGTGCGATGACGAATGCAGGATCGCCATTCGGCAACCGGCCTCGCGCGCGTGCTGCAGCGCATAGTGGGTAACCAGCCGGCCCAGCCCCCGCTTGCGCCGCTCAGGGATTGTCGAGACGTCGTAAATCCCGGCAACACCGGCGCCGAAGAACAGCGAGCACGTCGCGGCGGGTTCACCGTTCAGCCGCGCAAGATAATGACGAAACGGCGATGTCCAATCGAGGCCGATTACGATGGCCAGCTCCGCGAACGCCGCACCAAATGCATCGGGCGCGCCGAATGCATGGCACAGCACGCGCGTCCACGTTTCGAGCGTCACGCGATCTCGCACTGGTTCGATCGTGATTTCCGTCCCCCGTTCTCCGCTCCCCGTTCCCCGTTCCCCGTTCCCGGGCATGTAATCTCCGAGTTCCATCGCCATCCCATGCGCCGGCTCGAGGAAGAAGTCACGATCGAGCAGTCGATCTTCAAGATCGTCCGGCCGGCTCGAGGGACCCGTCCACCACAGCATCGGCACATGGCGCCGGCGACAGGCTGCAATGCGTTCGTCGATCGCTGCGTCGGCGCGCTCGGCCGTCAAGCGCGCGCGCAGCACGCTGTTGAACAGCGGGAACGGCAGATCGGAAATGGTCCAGCAGCATTCCTCGTCGTCATGAATCTCGACGCGAGGCCAGTTATGAAGATATTGAAAGAAGGCAAAAAGATTGGCCTCGACAGCGGTTGCCGCCGAGGCCATATCGATACTCACGCTGAGGCCTGATGCCTGAGGCCTGTTAGGATCCGCCGGCCTTACGCGGAGTGGTGGTCTTCTTGGCAGCGCCGCGGGCGGGCTTGCTCGCCTTGTTCTTGGCGCCGCCGTCCTGGTTCTTCTTCTCGCTGCCGCGGATGCTCTTGGCCGCGCCGCGCAGGCGCTCGCCGAGGCTCTTGGTCTGCTTCGGCGCGTCACCGGCTTCGGCTGCCGCTTCGGCCGCCTTCTTTTCTTCCTCGGCCTTCTTCGGATCGAACTCGCTTCCGATCAGCTCGATCTGGGCGACTTCGGCCGCGTCGCCGCGGCGGTGACCGATGCGCAGAATACGCGTGTAGCCGCCCGGGCGGTCCGCAAAGCGCGGCGCCAGCTCGTCGAACAGTTTGGTGACGACGGTCTCGTTGAGGACGTCGCGCATCACCAGGCGGCGCGCCGACAGCGACTGACCCTTCGGGTCGGCCGCCTTCACACCGCGCTTGGCGATCGTGATCAGCCGCTCCACGAACGGGCGCAGTTCCTTGGCCTTCGGAACGGTGGTCTCGATGCGCTCGTGCGCGAGCAGGGCTTCGGCCTGGTTGCGCAGCAGCGCGATGCGGTGCTCGGTGACGCGACCGAGCTTGCGATGGGCATTTCGATGACGCATGGCTTCTCTTATTCCGCGGTCGCCGGCTGATCGAGCTTCATGCCGAGGCTCAATCCCATCGACTGCAGGATCTCCTTGATCTCATTGAGCGACTTGCGCCCGAAGTTCTTGGTCTTGAGCATTTCGGTCTCGGTCTTGCCGACCAGCTCGCGAATGGTGCGGATGTTGGCGTTCTTCAGGCAGTTGTACGACCGCACTGACAGCTCGAGCTCCTCGACGCTCTTGTCGAGATGCTCGTTGGACACGCCGGCGCGCGCCGGCTCCGAACCCGAGTCGATCGCCTCATCATCCTCGTCTTCGAGGTTGATGAAGATGTTCAGGTGATCGCGCACCAGCTTGGCCGACAGCGACACCGCGTCGCGCGGCGTCACCGAGCCGTTGGTCCACACTTCGATCGTCAGCTTGTCGTAGTCGGTGGTCTGGCCGATGCGCGCGCCTTCGACGAGATAGTTGACTTTCTTGACCGGCGAGTGCGTCGAGTCGATCGGGATCCAGCCGATGCCGAGATCCTCGTCGAAGTTGCGATCGGCCGCCACGTAGCCGCGGCCGCGCTTGACGCGCAGCTGCATGTGGAGCTTGCCGCCTTCGGCGATCGTCGCAATGTGCGCATCCGGTTCGAGGATTTCAATGTCGGCATCCGCTTCGATGTCGGAAGCGCGCACCGGGCCCGGCTTGTCCTTCCGCAGCGTCAACGTCTTGGTGTAATCGACGTGGCAGGTCAGCGGCAGCTGCTTCAGGTTGAGGATGATGTCGGTCGCGTCCTCGACCACGCCCTTGATCGGCGAGAACTCGTGCAGCACGCCGTCGATCTGCACGGCGGTGATCGCCGCGCCTTCGATCGACGAGAGCAGCACGCGGCGAATGGCGTTGCCGATCGTCGTGCCGAAGCCGCGCTCGAACGGCTGCGCATAGAAGCGGCCGAAGCGATCGGTCAGGGTCTCGCGTTCGAAATCAAGGCGCTTGGGGCGCTGAAAACCTTTCCACATATCTCACGTTCCTTTCGCGAACGGGCAGCCAGTTGCTGCCTCCAAGCCTGCAAGTTGAAACCGCGCTCGCCCGCTGCAGGCTTGAAAAGCTGCTGGAGCGCGGTTTGCGACGAATTACTTCGAATACAGTTCGACGATCAGCTGTTCCTGCACCGGCAGGTTGATCTGCTCGCGCGTCGGCATCGAGATCACCTTGCCGCCCAGCTCGCCTTCCGGCTGCAGCCATTCAGGAATGCCGCGTCCCTTCACTTCTTCCTGCGCGTGCAGGATCGTGGCGTTCTGGCGGCTGCTCTCGCGAACCACAACCGTGTCGCCCGACTTCAGCGAGTACGACGGCACGTCGACCTTCTTGCCGTTGACCAGGAAGTGTCCGTGGCGAACCAGCTGGCGCGCCTGCGGCCGCGACGTGGCCAGGCCCATGCGATACACCGCGTTGTCGAGACGGCGCTCGAGCAGCTGCAACAGCGTTTCGCCGGTGATGCCGCGCGTGCGCTCGGCCTGTTCGAAGTAGCGGCGGAACTGGTCTTCCAGCACGCCGTAAATGCGCTTGACCTTCTGCTTCTCGCGCAGCTGCACGCCGTAGCCGACCATCTTGGCCTTGCGCAGACGTCCGTGCTGGCCAGGAGGCATGTTGCGCTTCTCGATCGCGCACTTCTCGGTGTAGCAGCGCTCGCCCTTGAGGAACAGCTTCATGCCCTCGCGGCGGCAGAGTCGGCAAACGGGTCCGTTATATCGAGCCATATCTTCTCAGTCTTCAGTCAACGATCGACAGTTAAGAGTTAAACGCGGCGGCGCTTCGGCGGCCGGCAACCGTTATGCGGAATCGGGGTGACGTCGCGGATCGATCGCACCTCGAGGCCGGCAGTCTGCAGCGCGCGGATCGCCGACTCGCGGCCGGATCCGGGGCCCTTCACCAGCACGTCGCACGAGCGCATGCCGAACGTCTTGGCGGCGTTGGTCGCGCTCAGCGCGGCCTGCGTCGCCGCGAACGGCGTGCCCTTGCGCGAGCCCTTGAAGCCGATCGCGCCGGCGCTCGACCACGACACCACCGCCCCGTCGGCGTCGGTGATCGTGATCAGCGTGTTGTTGAACGACGCCTGCACGTGCACGAAGCCGTGGTGGACAATGCGCTTCTCGCCGCGCTTCTTGAACGACTTCTTCTTTTTCGGCGCGGATTCCGCGCCGCCCTGCTGTTGTTCTGCTTTCGCCATAAGTTATCTGCGCCTTCTGTGGCCCTGGCCTAAACGGTCTTCTTCTTCGCGACGGCGCCCTTGCGTGGCCCCTTGCGCGTCCGTGCGTTGGTCTTGGTCCGCTGTCCGCGCACCGGCAGGTTGCGGCGATGACGCGCGCCGCGATAGCTGCCGATTTCGATCAGCCGCTTGATGTTGAGCGAGATCTCCTTGCGGAGGTCGCCTTCGACGCCGCCCTGCTCTTCGAGCACGCGGGTAATCTTGCGCACGTCGTCTTCGGTCAGGTCCTTGACGCGCACGTCGGGGCTGACGCCCGCGGCGGTAAGAATGACGTTCGAGCGGTGACGGCCGATGCCGTAGATGTACGTGAGTCCGATCTCAATGCGCTTGGTGCGCGGCAGATCGACGCCTGAAATACGAGCCATAGTCTTTTAACCCTGACGCTGCTTGTGCTTCTGGTTGCTGCAAATCACGCGCACGACACCACGACGGCGCACGACCTTGCACTTGTCGCAAATTTTTTTCACTGACGCTCGAACCTTCATTGGTCTCGCTCCTACAACTTCTTGATGATCCGCGCCCGGCTTGGATCATTCGGCATCAACGCCACCCGCACCCGATCCCCGACGATCACGCGGACGTAATTGCGTCCGACGGGACTCGCCAGGTGCGCCGTCACTTGATGCCGCCCTTCGAGCTCGATGCGAACCAATTGGCTCGGCAACAACTCGAGAACAACACCCTCAGCCGTTCGATCCTGCTGAGATTCCACTCACTTCCACTGGCGCCTGCGTCAACACGCGGCACCCGTCTTCGGTCACCACCACCGTGTGCTCGAAGTGCGCCGACAGCTGCTTGTCTTTCGTTACCGCCGTCCAGCCGTCGCCGAGCACTTTCACTGCCGGCTTGCCCGCGTTCACCATCGGCTCGATCGCCAGCGTCATGCCTTCCGCAAGACGCGGCCCGCGGCCCGCGGTGCCGTAGTTCGGAATCTGCGGCTCCTCGTGGAGCGACGTTCCGATGCCGTGGCCCACGAACTCGCGGACCACTGAAAACCCGTTGGCCTCGACGTATGACTGCACCGCCGCGCCAATGTCCGACACTCTCGCGCCGGCCTTCACCGCCGACAGCGCCTTGTCGAGCGCCGTCTTGGTGACGTTCAGCAGCCGTTCCGCCTCCGGCGTCACCTTGCCCACCGGCACCGTCACCGCCGAATCGCCGAAGAACCCATCCAGCTTCGCGCCCATGTCGATCGAAACAATGTCGCCTTCGACCAACGGCCGATCGTTCGGGATGCCGTGCACCACCTGCTCGTTCACCGACGCGCAAATCGTCGACGGGTAGCCGTGGTATCCCTTGAACGCCGGCTCGGCGCCCGCTTCGCGCAACCGCTGCTCGGCGATCTCATCGAGCTGCTGCGTCGTGACGCCGGGTCTCACCGTTTCGGCAAGCTCCTTCAGCACGCGCGCGACCAGCGCGTTGACTCGCGCCAGCTTCTCGATCTCCGCCGCCGATCTGCAGACAATGCTCACTTACGCCTGCACTCCGCTTTTCGGAATCACCCCGCTCAGCTTTCTCATCACCAGCGAACGCAGTTCCGCCGCCGGCATTTCCAGCGCCGAGGCCACCGCCGAAACCAGCGCCTCTCGCACCTGCTCCGGCGTCTGCAAGCCGTCGATCACCCGGAACGTCGGCCGCGACTTGTAGTAGTCGATCATCGGCCGTGTATCCCGCCAGTAAATCTTCAGCCGCTCTCGAACCACCGCCTCCGAATCATCCGAGCGCGCCACCCACTTGGGACCGATCGTCTTGCACCGGTCGGTGTTCTGGCACAGCTTCGGCAGTTCGTCGGCCTTGTGCTCGAACGCGTCCGCGTTGGCGCCGCAGTCTTCACACACCCGGCGCGACCGCACGCGCCGCACCAGCTCTTCGTCCGGCACCTGGATCTCGACGCAAATCACCGGCCCGCGATCGGCGGTGATCTCGTCGAGCGCGTCAGCCTGCTTCGCCGTCCGCGGGAACCCGTCGAGCACGAAGCCTGCTCTCGCATCGGGCCGCGACAATCGCTCGCGGACGATGCCGATGATCTCGTCGTCGCCGACCAGCTCACCGCGCGCCATCACTTCGCGCACTGCCAGCCCCAGTTCGGAACCGCTGTGCACCGCCTCGCGCAGGATGTCCCCCGTCGAGACTTTGGGAATCCCGTGCTCGCGTGCGAAACGTTCCGCCTGCGTGCCCTTGCCCGCGCCCGGCGGGCCAAGCATCACCAGGTTTAGCGCCACGCCGTTACCCGCGCCGTCCCCTGATTCGCGTCTTCTTCATGAACCCGTCGTAGTGCCGCATGATCAACTGCGACTCGACCTGGTTCACCGTATCCATCGCGACGCCGACAACAATCAGCAGCGACGTGCCGCCGAAGAAAAACTGCACGTTCAAGCCCTGCGTCACAAACCGCGGCAGTGCCGCGTCGAGCGCGGGGCCGATGAACGGAATCGGCGCCACCTTGAAACCCGTCAGCAGGAACTGCGGCAGGATCGCGACGATCGCCAGATAGATCGCGCCGACCAGCGTGATGCGCGCCAGGATCGTGTCGATGTATTCCGCCGTGCGCTTGCCCGGACGGATGCCCGGGATGAAGCCGCCGTACTTGCGCATGTTCTCGGACACGTCATCGGGATTGAAGATGATCGCGGTGTAGAAATACGCGAAGAACACGATGCCGACGACATACAGCAGGTTGTAGAGCGGCATGCCGTAGGCGATCTGGCGGATCGACGCATCGAGCCAGCCGCCTGGAGCCGCCAGGCCCGCGAATGTCTGCGGGAACGTCAAGATCGAGCTGGCGAAGATCACCGGGATCACGCCGCCGGTGTTGACCTTCAGCGGAATGTGCGTGCTCGACCCGCCGTACTGGCGGCGGCCGACGACGCGCTTCGCATACTGCACGGTGATGCGGCGATTGCCGCGCTCGACGTAGATGATCGCGGCGACGACAAACACCATCACCACCACGAGGATCGCCATGGTCAGCAGGCCAATCTGACCGGTGCGCAACTGATCGAACGTCGCAATCACCGCGCGCGGGAAGTTGACGACAATGCCCGCGAAGATAATCAGCGACATGCCGTTACCGATACCGCGCTCGGTGATTTGTTCGCCGAGCCACATGATGAACATCGTGCCGGTCGTCAGCGTCAGCATGGCGCCGAGGCGGAAGCCCCAGCCCGGCTCGTAGACCAGCGGCAATCCGCCGGCAATCTGCGTCTGCCGTTCGAGGTAGATCGCGATGCCGAGTGACTGCACGGCCGCGAGCAACAACGTCAGGTAGCGCGTGTACTGCGTGATCTTGCGGCGGCCCAGCTCGCCTTCCTTCGACAGGCGCTCGAGATACGGCCACACCACCGTCAGCAGCTGCAGGATGATCGACGAGCTGATGTACGGCATCACGCCGAGTGCGAAGATCGTGATGCGCGACATGCTGCCGCCCGTGAACATGTCGTAGAGGCCGAACATCGTGTTCTGGGCCTGCTCCGCCATGATCCGCAGCGCTTCCGAGTTCACACCCGGTGTCGGGATGTGATTGCCGGTGCGATACACCGCCAGCATGCCGAGCGTGAACAACACCCGGTTGCGGAGATCGGCGACGGCGAATAAGTTCTTTAACGTTTCGATCACGTTTACCTCAAGACCTCAGCCCCAAGACCCATGCCCCAAGACCCAAGACCCTAGCCTGCGATCGCCTCTGCCTTGCCACCCGCGGCCGCGATCTTCTCGGCCGCCTTGCCACTGAACTTGTGCGCCTGCACGGTGAGCGCCTTGGCAATCTCACCGCGGCCCAGCACCTTGACCTTAGCGGTGCGGCTGCTGACGATGCCGGCGTCGCGCAGCGCGTCGACCGTCACCGTGGCGCCCTTGTCGAACAGCTTCTCGAGCTGATCGAGGTTGACCACGTCGTACTCGGTGCGGAAGATGTTGGTGAAGCCGCGCTTCGGCACGCGGCGATGCAACGGCATCTGTCCGCCTTCGAAGCCGCGCTTGTATTTCCAGCCCGAACGCGACTGCGCGCCCTTGTAACCGCGGCCCGCGGTCTTGCCGTTGCCCGATCCGGGACCGCGGCCAACGCGCTTGCGTTCGAACTTCGACCCTTCGGCCGGCTTGAGATTATTGAGACCCATGACTACTCACTCACCTCGACAAGGTGACGCACCTTGAAAATCATTCCGCGCGTCTCGGGCGTGTCCTTCAACGTCACCGAGTGATGCAGCTTGCGCAGGCCGATGCTCTCGACGACCTTGCTCTGCGACTTGTTGAAGCCAATCGGGCTCTTCACCAGCTTGATGGTGACCGTCTTGGCTTCGTTGCCCTGCTTCTTCGCCATGATTAAGCCTTCGCCTCTTCGAGATCCTTGCCGCGCAGGCGCAGCAACTTGCCCGGATCCTTCAACTCTGAGAGCGCCGTGAACGCCGCGCGCACCACGTTGTGCGGATTGGCCGAACCGAGCGACTTGGTCAGCACGTTGGTGACGCCCGCCGATTCGACCACCGCGCGCACCGCGCCGCCGGCAATGATGCCGGTGCCATCCGGAGCCGGCTTCAGCAGGACGCGGCCCGCGCCGTAGCGTCCGACCACCGGGTGCGGCACCGTGGTGCCCTGCACCGGCACGCGGATCAGATTCTTCTTCGCCGCTTCGATGCCCTTCTTGATCGCCGACGGCACTTCCTTCGCCTTGCCGACTCCGTAGCCGACCACGCCGTGGCCGTCACCGACGACGACCAGCGCGCTGAAGCTCAGGTTCTTGCCGCCCTTGACCACCTTGGTGACGCGGTTGATCGAAACAACCGTGTCCTTGATGTCGAGCTGCGACGGATCGATCTTTTCGCGTTGACGCATTTAGAACTCCAACCCTGCCGAGCGAGCCGCTTCGGCAACCGCACGCACGCGGCCGTGATAGAGGAAACCATTCCGATCGAACACGACCTTGGTGATGCCTTTTTCTTTCAGGCGCTCGGCGATCGTCTTGCCGATCAATTCCGCGCCCTTGATGTTGCCGCCGCCGACGCCCTTCGGCATCGAGCCTTTCACCTTCGGATCGACCGTCGAGGCCGACGCGATCGTCTGGCCGTTCATGTCGTCGATCACCTGCACATAAATGTGCGTGACGCTGCGGAAGACGCTCAGGCGGGGCTTCTGCGACGTCCCCGTCATGCGCTTGCGGATGCGGAACTTGATGCGATCGCGGCGATCTTCTTTGGTCTTGATTCTCATGATTAGGCGCCCGTCTTTCCGGCCTTCTTCTTCAACACTTCACCCGTATAGCGAACGCCCTTCTGCTGATACGGATCCGGCTTGCGCAGGCGTCGCAGATTGGCGGCGACCTGGCCAACCAGCTGGCGATCCACGCCGGTCACGGTGATGTGCGTCTGCTTGTCGATCGCGACGTCAATGCCCTTCGGCACGTCGAAGATCACCGGGTGCGAGTAGCCAAGCGCCAAGGTGATCTGCGAACCCTTCATTTCGGCGCGGTAACCGACGCCGACGATGTCGAGCTCTTTCTTCCAGCCTTCGGTGACGCCGAGGACCGCGTTGTTGACCAGGCTGCGCGCGAGGCCGTGGAACTTCGTCAGCTCCTGATCGTCCGAGGTCTTCTTCGTGACGATGTTGCCGTCCTCAACGGCGGCGACGATGCCCGGCGGCAGCGCCTGCTTCATCTGGCCCTTCGGGCCCTTCACGTCGACGCCGCTGGCGTCGGCCTTGACCGTAACGCCCTTCGGAATCGCGATGGGCTTCTTTCCAATTCGTGACATGGCTAGGTACCTACTTAGTCCTTACCAAACGTTGCAGAGAATCTCGCCGCCGACGCCGGCCTTCTTCGCGGCCTGCCCGGTCATCACACCGCGCGAGGTCGTGAGAATCGCCACGCCGAGGCCGCCCAGCACGGCCGGCACTTCATCGCGGTTTGCATAAACGCGGCGGCCCGGACGGCTGACGCGCTCGATGCCCGAGATGGCCTTTTCGCCGCCGGGTCCGTACTTGAGGAACATGCGCATCGCCTGGCGCGGCGCCTTGCCTTGCCGCTCCGCCGGCGTCTCCACCAGCTTGAAGCCCGCGATGTAGCCCTCGTCCTGCAGGATTCGCGCGATCTCGGCCTTCAGTTTCGAAGCCGGCATCTCCACGCGCGCGTGGCGCGCGGTGACCGCGTTGCGAATCCGGGTCAGCATGTCTGCGATCGGGTCTGTCATTCTTTCTTCTCCGGCGACGGCCTAAGCCGCTCGCCCTCCAGCTACCAGCTGCTCTTGGTCACGCCCGCGACGTCGCCCGTCAGGGCCAGCTCGCGGAAACACAAACGGCACAACGCGAACTTGCGCATATACGCGCGAGAACGTCCGCATCGACGGCAACGGTTACGGTGCCGAACCTTGAACTTCAATGTCTTGCGCTCGCGCGCTTTCTTCGCCGTAGTCGCCATCGATTAATTCCCTGTCCTGAACGGCATTCCGAGAAACTGCAGCAGCTTCCGGGCCTCTTCATCCGTCTTCGCCGTCGTCACGACGCTCACGTTCATGCCGCGGCCCTTGTCGACCTTCAGGTAATCGATCTCGAGGAAGATCAACTGGTCCTTGAGGCCGAGCGTGTAGTTGCCGCGGCCGTCAAAGCCCTTCGGCGACACGCCGCGGAAGTCGCGCACGCGCGGCAGCGCAATGTTCATCAGGCGATCGAGGAATTCCCACATGCGATCGCCGCGCAGCGTCACCATGGCGCCGATCGGCATGCCCTGGCGCACCTTGAACTGCGCGATCGATTTCTTGGCCTTGCGGACCGTCGCGCGCTGGCCGGTGATCTTGCCGAGCTCTTCGGCGCCGGTGTCGACCACCTTGGCGTTCGAGGTCGCTTCGCCGAGGCCCATGTTGACGACGACCTTGGTCACCTTCGGCACGGCCATCACGTTTTTGTAGCCAAACTCTTTCTTCAGCGCGGGGATCACGTCGGCGCGGTACTTGTCGCGCAGGCGCACCACCGACGGCTTGGCTTCCTTGCCCGAGCTGGTTGCAGCCGGCGCGCCTTTGGCCTTCGCCTTGTCTGCCTTCGCCTGGGCGATCTGTTCGTCAGTCGGCTTCGTCTTGCTCATTTGTCCACCACCGCGCCGCCCTTGCGTGCGATACGCACGCGCGTACCGTCGGACAGCGTCTTCTTGCCGACGCGCGTCGGCTCGTTCGTATCCGGGTCAATCAGCATCACGTTGCTGGCGTGGATCGACGCCTCGCGCTCGACGATGCCGCCCTTGATGTTCTTCTGCGGGTTCGGGCGCGTGTGACGCTTGATCATGTTCACGCCTTCGACGACCACGCGGTTGCGTCCGGGCACCACCGACAGCACGCGGCCCTTCTTGCCGCGGTCCTTGCCGGCGCGCACCAGCACCTGATCGTTCTTGCGAATCGACATTGCCATGGCTTACAGCACCTCTGGAGCGAGCGAAATGATCTTCATGAACTTGCGCTCGCGCAGCTCGCGGGCCACCGGACCGAACACGCGCGTGCCGATCGGCTCACCCTGGTCGTTGATCAGCACCGCCGCATTGCGGTCGAAGCGGATGTAGCTGCCGTCCTTGCGGCGCTGCTCCTTGCGCACGCGCACGACCACCGCCTTCACGACCTGGCCCTTCTTGATGTTGCCCTCGGGCGCCGCTTCCTTCACGTTGGCGGTGATGATGTCGCCGAGGTAGGCGTAGCGTCCCGCGGATCCGCCGATCGGGTTGATCACGGAAATCTTCCGCGCGCCCGAGTTGTCGGCGACGTCGAGAATGGATCGCATCTGAATCATGACAGTGCCTCGTCCTCTCTCGCCTTATGCCCGCGCCCGCTCGACGATGCGCACCAGGCTCCATCGCTTGCGTTTGCTGAGCGGCCGCGCCTCGGTGATCACCACGGTGTCGCCGATCTTGGCTTCGTTCTTCTCGTCGTGGGCAACGAACGTCGACGTGCGCTTCTGCAGCTTGCCGTAGACGCCGTGCTGCACGCGCCGTTCCGTCGACACGATGATGCTCTTCTGCATGCGGTCGCTGACGACCGTGCCCTGGACTTCCGCTTTACCTGCCATGGCTACTTCGCCTTCTCTTTCAGGATGGTCAGGATGCGCGCGCGCTCACGCTTGATCGTGCGCATCTTGCCCGGGGCCTCGAGCTGCCCCATCGACTTCTGGATCCGCATCCGGAACAGCTGATCGTCGATCTCCTGCGTGCGCGCACGCAGCGTCTCGACGTCCATGTCTCTTATTTCAGCGGCCTTCATGACACCGTCTCCTCAGCGAACCGGGTGGCAAAGTGCGTCTTGATCGGCAGCTTCGCCGACGCCAGCTGGAAGGCGCGTCGCGCTTCGCTGGCCGGCACGCCGTTCATTTCGAACAGGATGCGGCCCGGCTTGATCACGCACACCCAGCCCTCGGGCGCGCCCTTGCCTTTACCCATGCGGGTTTCCTGCGGCTTCTTGGTGATCGGCTTGTCGGGGAACACCCGCACCCACACCTTGCCGCCGCGCTTGACGAAACGCGTCATCGCGACGCGCGCCGCTTCGATCTGCCGATCGGTCAGCCAGCACGGCTCCATCGCCTTAAGGCCGTAGTCGCCGAACGACACATCCGATCCGCGCCACGCCTTGCCGCGCATGCGGCCGCGCTGCTGCTTGCGGTACTTCACTTTCTTCGGCATCAACATGATGTTTAGCCTCGTGCTCCTGGGCGGTCACCCTGGGGACGACGCGGACCACGATCGCGATCACGATCGCGATGATCACGTCCGCCGCCGCCGCTGCCGCCGAATTCCTCTTCACGTCCCACGCGCGGCGTGAGGCGTTCACCCTTGTAGAGCCACACCTTGACGCCGATCTGGCCGTAGGTGGTGTTGGCTTCCGCGAATCCGTAATCAATGTCCGCGCGCAGCGTCTGCAGCGGCAGCTGGCCGTGCAGGTACCACTCGGAACGCGCGATTTCCGCGCCGTTCAAGCGGCCCGACACGCGCACCTTGATGCCGCGCGCGCCGAAACGCAGCGCGGATTCAACGGCCTTGCGCATGGCGCGGCGGAACGCGACGCGCTTTTCGAGCTGCATCGCCACCGACTCGCCAACCAGCTGCGCATCCAGTTCCGGCTTCTGGATTTCCTGGATGTTGATGAAGACCTCGCGGTTGGTCCGCTTCTGGATCTCCTGCTTCAACTTGTCCACTTCCTGTCCCTTGCGGCCGATGATGATGCCGGGGCGCGAGGTGTGGATGTTGATCTTCAGGTTGCGCGCCGCGCGCTCGATCTCGATCTGCGAGACGCCGGCGTGCTGGAAGCGCTTCTTGAGATCCTTCTTCAGCGCCAGGTCCTCGTGCAGCAGATTCGCGTAGTCCTTGTTGGCGAACCAGCGCGACTTCCACGTCTTGTTGAACCCGATGCGGAACCCGTACGGGTGAACTTTCTGACCCACAGTTACTCCTTCGCCGCGGCAGTCTTGCCGCGCTTGGCTTTCGCCTGTCCGGATGCCGCTTTCGTGGTCGTCTCGCTGCCCACGGCCTTAATCACTTGAGCGCGCTCCGTCACTTCAACGGTGAGGTGCGTCGTGCGCTTGACGATGCGGAACGCGCGGCCCATTGGAGCGGGACGCACGCGCTTCTGCGACGGACCGTTGTTGGCGTGGCACTTCGACACGAAGAGCCGCGCCACGTCGCCGCCGAACGCTTCCTGCTGCTGCGCGTTCGCCACGGCCGAACGCAGCACCTTGGCCACGTCGCGCGCGACGGACTTGCGCGAGAACTGCAGCGCGGACAGCGCGTGGTTCACGTTCTTGCCGCGAATCAAATCCAGCACCAGTCCCGCCTTCTGCGCGGAGGTGCGGACGTACTTGGCAGTAGCCTCTGCAACAACCATGGCTTAGCCCTTTCCTGCCGGAGCCGCCGGCGCGCCCGGAGCGGCCGCTGCCGCTTTGTCCGACTTCGCCGAGTGGCCCTTGAACTGGCGCGTCGGCGAGAACTCGCCGAGCTTGTGGCCCACCATGTTCTCGGTGAGATACACGGGGACGAACTTCTTGCCGTTGTGCACCGCGAGCGTGTGGCCGACCATTTCCGGCACCACCGTCGAGCGGCGCGACCAGGTCTTGACGACCTTCTTTTCGTTGGCCTTGTTCATCGACTCGACCTTCTCGAGAAGATGCGTGTCGACGAACGGACCCTTCTTGAGTGAGCGACTCATTACTTACTCCGTCTCTGAACGATGAACTTGTCGCTCGGCTGCGGGCGACGCGTCTTGTAACCCTTGGTCGGCACGCCCCACGGCGTCACCGGGTGACGGCCGCCTGACGTCTTGCCTTCACCGCCGCCGAGCGGGTGATCGACCGGGTTCATGGCGACGCCACGAACGTGCGGGCGCTTGCCCATCCAGCGGCTGCGGCCGGCCTTGCCGATCGAGACGTTCTCGTGATCGAGGTTGCCGACCTGGCCAATGGTCGCCAGGCAGTCGAGATAGATCTTGCGAATCTCGCCCGACGGCATCTTCACCGACACGTAGTCGCCTTCCTTGGCGACCACCTGGACCGCGGCGCCGGCGCTGCGCGCCATCTGTCCGCCCTTGCCCGGCTTCAGCTCCACGTTGTGAACCATCGTGCCGAGCGGAATGTTCTTCAACGGCAGGCAGTTGCCCGTCAGGATGTCGACATTGTCGCCGGAGATGATCTTGTCGCCGACCTTCAGTCCCGCGGGCTGGAGGATGTAGCGCTTCTCGCCGTCGGCATAGTTAATCAGCGCAATACGCGCCGAGCGGTTCGGGTCGTACTCGATCGTCGCGACGACGCCCGGGATACCGGCCTTGTCGCGCTTGAAATCGATGATCCGATAGAGCCGCTTGTGACCGCCGCCGCGCCACCAGATCGTCTGCTCGCCGGTGCTGCTGCGGCCGCCATGCTGCTGCAACTTTTCCGTCAGCGGCGCGTGCGGCGTGTCGGTCGTGATCTCGTCGAACGTCAGCGACGTCATGCCGCGACGGCCCGGAGTGACCGGATTGTATTTACGGATAGGCATGATGCTTACGCCCCCTCGAGGAAGTCAGGCAGCTTCTCGCCGGCACGCAGCGTGACGTAGGCCTTCTTCCAGTCAGAACGACGACCGACATAGCGGCCCTGGCGCTTCAACTTGCCCTGGGTGGTCGCGGTGCGGACGTCGGCTACCTTGGCGCCGAGCAGCTTCTCGATGGCGCGCTTGATGTCGACTTTGTTGGCGTCCCTCGACACTTCGAAGACGACGGTCTTGCCGTCTTCGCGCATGGTCGTGGTCTTTTCGGTGACCAGCGGACGGCGGATGACTTCAGTGAGTTTCATAGTTACGCGCCGAGCGCCGCCTCCAGCTTTTCAACCGCGGCCTTCGTCAACACGACCTGCTTCGTGTTGGCCACGTCGCGCGCGGTGACGCGGTTGCTCTGCACGAGCGACACGCCGGCGATGTTGCGCACCGACATGGCGAACTTCTCGTCGAGCTGCGCATCGATCAACACCGCCTTGCCGGTTACGCCGATCGTCTTGAGCATGCCGACCGCCGCCTTCGTCTTCACGTCATTCGCCGTGAAGCCGTCGATCACGATCATCGCGCCCGACTGCGCCTTCTCCATCAGGGCCGCGCGCAGCGCGCCCTTCTCGACCTTCTTCGGCAGCTGGTATTCGTAGCTGCGCGGCTGCGGGCCGAACACGGTGCCGCCCTTGCGCCACAGCGGGTTGCGCGTTTCACCAACGCGCGCGCGGCCGGTGCCCTTCTGGCGCCACGGCTTCTTGCCGCTGCCGCTGACCAGCGCGCGGTTCTTGGTCATGTGCGTGCCGCGGCGTTCCGCCGCGTTGGCGCGCACAACCGACTCGTGGATCAAATCGGTCTTGACGCGGCCGCCAAAGACTTCGTCTTTGAGGTCGACGCTGCCGACCTTCTTGTTCTCTGCGTTGACGACATCAATTTTCATGATGACTACTTCTTGCCCTTCTTGGGCTTCTCTTGCAGCTGCGGCTGCGGCTCGGGCTTGGCCGCGACGGCCTTGCGAATGACCACGTAGCCGCCGGGCGCGCCGGGGACGTTGCCCTTCACGAGAATCAAGTGATTCTCGGCGTCGATCTTCAGCACCTTCAGGTTGCGGACCGTGACGCGATCCACACCCATGTGGCCGTGCGCGCGCATGCCGGGCATCACGCGTGAGGGGTAAGACGAGGCGCCGATCGATCCGGGAGCGCGATGGAACATCGAGCCGTGCGTCGCATCGCCGCCGCGGAAGTGGTGACGCTTCACCACGCCCTGGAAGCCGTGACCCTTGCTGGTGCCGATCACGTCGACGCGCTCGCCCTGGTTGAAGATCGAGCAGAGCACCTGGTCGCCGGGCTTCGGCGCTTCACCGCCCTTGGCCACCTTCACTTCGCGCTGCACGCGCGTCGGCGGCACGTTGGCCTTCTTGTGATGGCCGGTCGTCGCCTTGTTGGCGCGGCGCGGCGGATTCTTTTCGACGAGGCCGAGCTGCACCGCTTCGTAGCCGTCGGTCTGCGCCGACTTCGACTGCACCACGATGCACGGGCCCGCCTGCAGGACCGTTGCGGGCTCCAGCGTTCCGTCTTCGAGGAACAGCTGGGTCATCCCGACTTTCTTTCCGATGATTCCGGTGACCATTTTTCTTTATCCCGGTTTACTTGCCGTGTTCCTTGCCGAACGCCTTGATTTCGACGTCGACACCCGCCGGCAGATCCAGTTTCATCAACGCATCAACCGTCTGCGGCGTCGGTTCGAAGATGTCGATCAGCCGCTTGTGCGTGCGCACTTCGAACTGCTCGCGCGACTTCTTGTCGACGTGCGGCGAACGCAGCACCGTCCACTTGTTGATCTCGGTCGGCAGCGGAATCGGTCCCGCCAGCCGCGCGCCGGTGCGCTTGGCCGTTTCCACGATCTCGCCCGTGCTCTGATCGAGCACGCGCGCGTCGTAGGCCTTTAAACGAATTCGAATCTTGTCGCCCAGCATCTGTTTTATCTCTGCGCCTTCCGGCGCTATTTAGTCCCCTGAACGCGTGCAACAACTTCATCACTCACGTTGCGCGGTGCCTGTTCGTAACGATCGAAGTGCATTGAGTAGGTCGCGCGGCCCTGCGTGCGCGAACGGAGGTCGGTGGCGTAGCCGAACATGTCGCTCAGCGGAACGCGCGCGTTGATGATCTGCGTGCCGCCGCGGTCTTCCTGCGACTGGATCTTGCCGCGTCGCGACGCCAGGTCGCCGATGACGTCGCCCATGTTGTCCTTGGGCACCACGACTTCAACGCGCATCACCGGTTCCATCAGGACCGGAGCCGCCTTCTTGGCCGCGTCCTGGAACGCGAGCGAGCCGGCGATCTTGAACGCCATTTCCGACGAGTCGACGTCGTGGTAATCGCCGTCGTAGAGCTCGATGCGGACATCGTCGATCGGGTAGCCGGCGAGAATGCCGCGCGTCAGCGCTTCCTGGATGCCCTGATCGATTGGCTTGATGAATTCCTTCGGAATCGCGCCGCCGACGATCTCGTTCACGAACTCGTAGCCCGTGCCGGGATCGCGCGGGAACAGGCGGATCTTGCAGTTGCCGTACTGACCGCGGCCGCCGGTCTGGCGCTTGAAGAGGCCGTGGCCTTCGGATGCCTTGGTGAGCGTTTCCTTGTAAGCCACCTGCGGCTTGCCGACGCTCGCTTCGACGTTGAACTCGCGCTTGAGGCGGTCGACGATGATTTCGAGGTGCAGTTCGCCCATGCCGCGAATCACGACCTGGCCGGTCTGCTCGTCGGTGTTGACGCGGAACGTCGGGTCTTCCGCCATCAGCTTGGCCATGCCCTGGCCGAGCTTTTCCTGGTCGGCCTTGGTCTTCGGCTCGATCGCCAGCGAGATGACCGGCTCCGGGAACACCATCCGCTCGAGGATGATCGGCTGCTTCTCGTCGCACAGCGTGTCGCCCGTGGTCGTCGACTTCAGGCCGACGGCGGCGGCGATGTCGCCCGCGTTGACTTCCTTGATTTCCTCGCGCTTGTTCGCGTGCATCTTCAGCAGGCGGCCAATGCGCTCGGTCTTGCCCTTCGTCGAGTTGATCACCGACGAACCTGAAGTCAGCGTGCCTGAGTAGACGCGGAAGAAGGTGAGCTGACCGACGAACGGGTCGGTCATGATCTTGAATGCCAGGGCCGAGAACGGATCCTTGTCGTCGGCCTTGCGCTCGATTGGATCGGCGTCTTCAGCCTTGTTCGGATCGACACCGGTGACCGGTGGAATGTCGAGCGGCGACGGCAGATAGTCGACCACCGCGTCGAGCATCGGCTGCACGCCCTTGTTCTTGAACGCGGTGCCGCAGACGACGGGCACGAACGGCGCCTCTTCTTTGCGCACCGACTCGATGCAGCGCTTTCTGATCGCGGCTTTGATTTCGGCTTCGGTGAGCGCTTCGCCGCCGAGGTACTTCTCGAGCAGCTTGTCGTCGGCTTCGCTGACCTTTTCGATCAGCTTTTCACGGTATTCGTTGGCTTCGGCCTGCATGTCGGCCGGGATGTCCTGGACGTCGTAATCGGCGCCCATGGTCTCGTCCTTGTAGACGAGCGCCTTCATGCGGACCAGGTCGATGACACCCTTGAACTTGTCTTCAGCGCCGATCGGCAGCTGAATCGCAACGGGATTGCCCTGCAGCTTCGAGGTGAACTGCGCCAGCGTCTCTTTGAAGTCGGCGCCAATGCGGTCCATCTTGTTGATGAAGCAGATGCGCGGCACGCGGTACTTGTCCGCCTGACGCCACACCGTTTCCGACTGCGGCTCGACACCCGAGACTGCGTCGAACACCGCCACCGCGCCATCGAGGACGCGCAGCGAACGCTCGACTTCAACGGTGAAGTCGACGTGGCCCGGCGTGTCGATGATGTTGATGCGGTGATCGCGCCAGAAGCAGGTCGTCGCGGCCGACGTGATCGTGATGCCGCGTTCCTGTTCCTGCTCCATCCAGTCCATGACGGCGGTGCCTTCATGAACTTCGCCGATCTTGTACGTAATACCCGTATAGAAGAGAATTCTCTCCGTCGTCGTGGTCTTACCAGCATCAATGTGGGCCATGATGCCGATGTTGCGTGTCCGCTCGAGTGGTGCCTGTCTCGCCATTATTTGTTTCGCCGAATCTAAGTTCTTAAATCCTGTTGGGCTGTTGGCCCGTTCGCCTGTTGGCCTGTTGGCCTGCGTTACCAGCGATAGTGAGCAAAAGCCTTGTTGGCCTCTGCCATACGGTGGACGTCTTCACGCTTCTTGACGGCGCCGCCGCGCAGGTTCGCCGCATCGAGCAACTCGTTGGCGAGCTTTTCCTGCATCGTCTTGCCGTCGCCCCGCGCGCGCGCGAAGCCAACCAGCCAGCGGATGCTGAGCGACAAACGTCGAGTGGGATTCACTTCGATCGGCACCTGGTAGTTCGAGCCGCCGACGCGGCGCGACTTCACTTCAAGGGCCGGCTTCACGTTGTCGAGCGCCTTCTTGAACACCTTCAAGGGGTCGTCGCCCGAGCGCTCTTTGATCAGCTCGAAGCTCTGATAGAGGATGCGCTCCGCGGTGGAACGCTTGCCCTCCGACATGATGGTGTTGATGAACTTGGTGACCAGCGGGCTCTGATAGAGCGCGTCCGGCACTTGTTCACGCTTCGGAATTTCTCGTCTACGCGGCATGTGACTTTCCTTACGCCTTCGGGCGCTTCGCGCCGTACTTCGAACGACCTTGCTTGCGGCCCTGGACGCCGACGGCGTCGAGCGTGCCGCGAACCACGTGATAGCGAACGCCCGGCAGATCCTTCACGCGGCCGCCGCGAATGAGCACCAGCGAGTGCTCCTGCAGGTTGTGGCCGACGCCGGGGATGTATGTCGTGACTTCGATTTTGTTGGTCAGGCGGACACGCGCCACCTTGCGAAGCGCCGAATTCGGCTTCTTCGGGGTCTGGGTGAACACGCGGACACAGACGCCACGCTTTTGCGGGCTGTTCTGAAGAGCGGGGCTCTTCGTCTTCCACTCAACCTTCTCGCGTCCTTTGCGGACAAGCTGACTAATCGTCGGCACGAGTACTCCATCGCAACGAAGACGTCTCTTCGCCGCAATAAACAAAACCTTCCACACGCTTCCCGTTCGGAAGCTTGTGGTGTCCCAAACCTTTAAGCCCTACGGCTTGGTGTTTGAGACTGAAAAACCCTACTGAATGTGTTGTTTTCGGCCTCAGCGGACGCTCGAAGACTCCCTTTTGCCTACGACCCTCTGGGCCGCGGGACGGGACTCAACTCAGGCGCGTCTTGATGCAATTGAACCTAGATAGGGTGTCCTAGGCTCACGAGAACTTTGGAAATATAGCACGGCCACTGAAAAACACGCAAATGCGAGTTATCCTCTCGCCATGAAAATCGGCGCGCTTCTCACTTTTTCACTTCTTATTTTGATGCTCCCGGCGACCGCAAGGGCACAGACCCCATCGCCGCAACCCGTCGAAGGTCCAAACGTCAAGGTACTGACGGGCTTGAATGCCCAGCAATTCCAGGAAGAAATGAACTTCATCGTCCAGGGACTCGGCGTCACGTGCGGCACCTGTCACGTGCGAGGTAACTTTGCGGCGGAAGACAAGCCGCAGAAACAGACCGCCCGCAAGATGCTTGAAATGGTGAAGGCCATCAACAAGGCGAACTTCCCCGATTACAAACCCAAGGAAGGCGAATCGGTCCTTGGCCGCGTGACTTGTTTTACGTGTCACCGTGGCGAGACTTCGCCCAAGACCTCCGTCGGCCCGTTCTGAGATTTGGGGTCAGGTCCCGTTTCTTGACATTGAAGGAGATAGCAATGCGTAAGGGTCTTTTCCTGTTATTGGCATTCGCCCTGGCCGCTCCGGCGTTCGCGCAGGGGCCTGGCATCGCCGGCGTGCGCACGCCGAATGTCGAGTTCGACATGATGACGTGGCCGGAGGTGAAGAAGGCGATGAGCGAAGGCAAGACCACCGCTCTGGTCTACAACGGCGGCACCGAACAGCGCGGACCGCAGAATGTGAATGGCGGCCACACGTTGATGGCGCGTGAAACAGTTCGCGCGATTGCGATCAAATTGGGTAATGCGATCGCGGCGCCCGTGCTTCCTTTCTCGCCGAACAATGCCAGCGCGGAACTGCCGGGCACGATCGGCCTCACGCCTGATCTCTTCGCCGCGATCAACGAGCAGATCGCCGAGCAATTGATCAAGACGGGCTTCAAGAACATCGTGCTGATGGGCGACCATGGCGGCGGCCAGCAGCAGCTCGGCGAGGTCGCGAAGAAGCTCGGCGCGAAATACGCCTCGCAGGGCATCAAGGTGGTGTTCTGCAACGACGTCTACTCCACGGCCAACGACGACTTCGACAAGTGGCTGCAGGCCAACGGCTATCCGACCAGCTCGCACGCCGGCATTCCCGACACCTCCGAGATGTTGTATCTCGGCGGCGAAGCCGGCTGGACGAAGAAGGCGTTGATCAAGGACGCGCTCGGCGATCCGGTGCTGCCGCAGGGACAAAAGCCTGATCCGAACAAGCCGCGCGTCAACAACGGCATCAGCGGCGACGGCCGCCGCTCGACCGCGGAGCTGGGCAAGAAGATTTTCGACATGAAGGTCGATTACGCCGTCAAACAGATCAAATCGCTGCTCAACTAATGAGGAGGCTGCTTCCGTTCGTCGTTGCGGCGATCGTGGGTGCGTTGGGCGTGACGCACGCTCAAGCACCCAAAAAGCTCCTCTTCCTCACGCACGCCGGCCTCTACAAGCACACGAGTCTCGGTCCCGCTGAGAAAGCGGTGACCGAGCTCGGCAAGACCGGCGGCTTCGACGTCACGACTGTCGAAGGCTATAAGCAGGATCCGAAGCAGCTCGATTTCTCATTCCTCACGCCGCAGTACCTCAATCAATTCGATGGCGTGATGCTGATGACCAACGGCAACCTGCCGTTCACCGATGCGCAGAAGGCGATGCTGCTCGATTTCGTGAAGAGCGGTAAGGGTTTCGTCGGCGCCCACTGCGCGTCGCTGACCTTTTACAACTATCCCGAGTACGGCGAAATGCTCGGCGGGTATTACCGTCGTTCGATCAAGCAAAACGCGATCGGCGTGTTGAAGGTTGAAGACTCGAAGCATCCGGCAACGAAGATGCTCGGCGGCAGCTGGCCGCTGGTCGATGAGTTCTATTTGTTTGGCACCGCGCCGTGGGACGCATCGAAACCGGACGACAACATCGACGTGTTGTTCAAGAACAAGATCTTGATGGGATTCTCGAGAAATCGCGTCCACGTGTTGCTCAGTCTCGATACGGAAAAAACCGACATCACCGGATTCCCCGATGTCGTCAAGGGCGGCGATTATCCGCAGGCGTGGACGCGTGAGTACGGCAAGGGCCGGTCGTTCTATACGTCACTCGGACATCGCGACGACATCTGGAGCAACGACCCGGTTTTCAGAGCTCACATCAACGGAGGCATTCGTTGGGCACTCGGATTGGAAGACTGATTCTTGCGCTGGCAGCTGTCGGCTGGCAGCTGACAGCTTTCGGCCAGGCGTCGTTGCCGCCTCCCGTCTTTCATCACCTGCATCTCAATTCGATCAATCCGGAAGCGGCGATCGAGTTCTATACCAAGGCCTTCCCGACAACATCAAAGGGAATGTTTGCGGGATTACCGGCGCTGAAATCGCCGAACAACGTGTGGGTGTTGTTCAACAAGGTCGCAACACCACCGGCGACACAGCCCGCAACGGCGTTCTGGCATTTCGGATGGCACGTCACCGATGAACGCGCCACGCTCGATCGATTTCTGAAGCAGAACATTCCGCTGCTGCCGCTCTACACCGGCGAGAGCACCAATACTGTCTTCATCAGCACCGACACGTATCCCGGAACCGGCGGAGTGCTTGGTCTGACGAAAGCTCAGATCGCCGATGCGAAGGCCAGGGGCGTACAGCCCGCGGGCGGTGCGGGGTTCGCGTATCTGCGTGGACCTGATGATGCGATGGTCGAGTATCAGGGCAACATGCCGGCCGAGCGCTTCAATCACATTCACATGTATCAGGATCAGCCGTACTGCGCGGCGCTCTGGTATCAAACGCATTTCAATCTGGCCGCGCCCGCAGGGCGTGCGGGTCAGCCTGCGCGGACCGAAGCGAATTGCAAAGTGGAACGCGGTCCCGACAAGACCTTCCCCGCTCTCGATGCCGACGGCATGTATCGCACACCTGCCGTGCAGACGACGCTCTTCGGCGACGTGTCGTTGTATTTCTATATGAACCAGGGCGATGCGCCCGCGCCGCCAACGCGCGGACATCTGATGGATCACTTCGCGGTCAGCGTCGCGAACCTCGACGCGTGGCTCGCGAAGCTGAAGTCAGAAGGCGTGACGATTCTCGAGCAACCCTACAAGATCGGTGACGCTCGCGCATTCATGATCAACGGCCCCAGCAACGAGGCCATTGAATTAATCGAGGTCAAGTAGGGGCGAACCTTCAGGTTCGCCCACGCTATTTCCGCGAAGCGAGATACTTCGCCAGCGCATCGATCTGTTCCGGCTTGAGGCGCGTGCCAAACGCCGGCATCACCGACGGCTCACCCATCATCGATTCGGGATCCTCGATGAAATCGTGGATCTCTTTCTCAGGCCGGCGCCGGCCGACGAAGGTCAGGTCCGGCCCCACCGTTCCGCCCTCACCCGAAATGCGATGACACACGACGCACGTCTCGGCGTAGGTCATCGCGGCAAGCTTGGTGTTGTCGTCGATGTGTTCTGGAACCGGATCGCCCGCATGCACGCGTTTCAAATAAGCAACGGCCGCCTGCGCCTTGAAGCGAGACATCACTGGCGGCGGCGCCGGCTGATCCGGCGTGCGCACGCCCGGCGCAATCGCGACAGGATCCGCCATGTGCGAGAGCAACCATTCATTGTCCTTGCTGAGATGAATGATCGACAACGGCGCGGCGGGACCGCCGTTCTCATGGCAGCGGGCGCACGTGTTGCCTTCACCCGTCGCAATCGCCATTCCCGCGATCGGCAACAGGCCCCAGTCGTTGCGATCCTTGTGCGGCGGACGGTCCGCCATGCCGAGCACCGTCAATCCGACCACCCCGATGCCGAGCAGCATCATCACCGCTGTGAAGATGCGGCGTGGCCCCCTGAATGGATGCCGGCCGTCGTTGCGATCGATGAATGGCAACGACGCAAGAAAGCCGATCGCAGCGCCCGGAATCACCATCGTCGCGATCGGTTCGAGCGGGCCCGGGAAGTACTTCAGCATTTGGAACAGCGACAGGAAGTACCACTCCGGCCGGGGGATGTAACTGGCGTCGGTTGGATTCGCGATCTCGTCGAGATGCGCCGGGAATAACGCCGCCGCGGTGATCAGCGACGCAAACACCGCCGCCATCATCACGGTGTCCTTCATGACGTGGAAGGGATAGAACATCACCGACGGTCCGGCCTGCGGCTCGATCGGGCCGGAGATGCCGTGCTTCCGCATCAGCGCAATGTGCGCGACGATGAACACGACGAGCGTTACGGGCAGCAGGAAGACGTGCGCCGAATACCATCGTCCCAGCGTCAACGCACCAAGATCGGCGCCGCCGCGCAACACGTTGGCGACCGCATCGCCGATCAGCGGCGTGCCGCGCGCGATGTTGATCGTAACGGTCGTCGCCCAGTACGCCTTCTGATCCCACGGCAACAGGTAGCCGCTCAATGAGAATCCAAGGATCACGAGCAGCATCGTCAAGCCGCTCAGCCACGTCAGTTCGCGCGGCGCCTTGTACGACCCAAGGAAGAACACGCGCAGCATGTGCACGATCGCCGCGACGACAAGGAAGCTCGCGCCCCAGTAGTGCAAGCCGCGCAGCATCCGGCCAAGCGGCAGGTCGCTCATGATGAAGCGCACGCTGTCGAACGCGAGGCGCGGCGACGGGACGTAGTACATCGTCAGGCCGAGGCCGGTGACGAACTGGCACGCGATCAACAGCGTGACAACGCTGCCGGTGGTGAACAGCCAGGCCGTGCCGCTCGGCAGCTGCTCGTAGAGCAGGTGATGAAGAATCCAGCGGTAGCTGGTTCGAGAGTCGAGCCAGTCGAGAAACGCCTTCACACCTGCACCATGACCTTGCCGTTGTCGACGCGTGTGGTCATGGCGCGGAGCGGATCGGGCGGCGGGCCCGACACCACCTTGCCGTTCACGTCGTAGACGCCGCCGTGGCACGGACACTCGATCAGATGGCTTTCGGGATTGAAGCGCGTGCGGCAACCGAGATGCGTGCAGGTCGAATCGAGCGCGCGGACTTCATTGCCGGACTTCACGAGATAGACGATCTTGCGATCGACGACTTCGCTGGGACCATCAGGCCGCGCCACGCGCAACGTGATCGGCAGCGGGGTGCCGTCTTCGAGCTTGTCGAGGTCGCCGGCGTGCAGCCACATCGATTCGCGCCGGCCAAAACTCGGCGCCACCACGGCGCCGCCGACCACGAACGCGAGCGTGGCGCCGATCAGCGCGTAGGTGCCTTGAATGAGTCGTACGAAAAAGTGGCGTCGGCCTTCCATGAACCAATGCTCCCTGGGGAGCGAGCCTCGCCGGCGCGAGCAGGGACGCTCGTTGACTTGAAGCGATTATAGAAATGCGATCGTCACAACTTGTCACCATTCGACTCACGAGGCAACCGCGCAGGTGGTTGCCTCGTTCGCTCATGGCAGGGCGCGTGTCAGAATCCAGCTGTGCGACAAATTGTCGAGGCGCCGCCGGCTTCGGAGTGGCCGTTCCGCTACCCGTTGTGCCCGCCGCTGCCGCAGGGCGAGGTCGAACTGCGCGCCTCCACCGTGGACGATGCGTACGTCAACGCGCAAACGAACAGCACGCAGCTCGTCACCACCCAACGAGCGTATCTGGATGCCGAGTGGCACGCCGCGCTCGCGCGCCACGACAATGCGTCATTGAAGACAGAGAGCGGTCAATCGTCGACGATCACTCACCCACTCGCCATCGCGTTCCGGCTCGATGATGCTGCCGCGCGGCTGGCCCAGTGCGTCGCATATCTCGAGCGCAACAGGACAGCGCCAGCCCTCGTCGCCACCGCCAGCGTCTGTATGGAAGTGAACGATCTGCAGGCGGCCGCGCGCGATCTCGACGAGGCCATCGCGCTGGCGCCCGAGTGGGCCGCGGCCCATTACGAACGCGGCAAGCTGTGGCTCCGCGCCGACGACATGGTCCACGCCGCGCAGTCCTTTCAGCGGGCCGCCGATCTGCTTCCCGGCTTTGCACCGGCCTGGGCCAACCTCGGTGCGACGCTGGGCGAGCTCGATCGTCCCGCCGAGGCGCTGGCCGCGTTCGAGCGCGCACTCGCGATCGAACCGCAAAGTCCGCAGGCGTTGAATAACGTGGGCGTGGTGCGGCGCGAGCTCGGCCGTTTGGCCGATTCAGAGGCCGCGTTCCGGCAGGTGATCCAACTGACCCCGGGGATGGCCTTTGGCCATTACAATCTCGGGCATACACTGTTTTTACAGGGACGTTTCCAGGCCGCCCTTGCGGCATATGCCGAGGGGCAAGCGCGGGATTCGGAGAAGAACCCGGTGCAGGCGTCACGATTCGCGATGTGCAAGGTGGCCACCGGCGATGTGGCGGGCGGGCTTCGCGAGCTGCAGCGCGCGGCGGCGAATCTGCCGCGTGAGTATCGGCAGCAGTTGCTCGGTGACACCAGCGCGATCTTGTGGGCGCTCGTCACGCAGCAACCGGATTTGCAAGGCTGGCAACCCGTGCACGACTGGTTGACGAAGGAACTGAAGGGATGAAGAGAGAGGTCTTCAACGATCGCGGCATTCGTCTCGCCGCCGGCCTCGCCATCGTCGTCGCAATTCCGATGGCGGTGCTGTTCTATTTCCAGTTCAAGTCGCTCGACGACATCGAGAACACGTCCGCCGTGGTGCTCCGGCAGTTGAGCAGCGAGACCGCGGATTCGCTGACGCGATCGATCGAGGACTACCTGAAGCGGCCGCACATCAGCGTGCTGCTGCGCATCACGCAGGCGCGCACCGAGCCGCTCGATCTGCCATTCATCGAGCCGGTCTTCAACGACGCGCTCAACGAAAGCCCGTTCGTCGAGTCGTTTTTCGTGTGGACGGAAACCGGGCCGCAAAAGAACAAGTGGCTGGTGTTCGATCGGACCAGCAAGCAGGATCCCAGCGACAACATCGCGCACCACTTTCATGAAGACAAGGTGGTGGGGGCGAAGCTGGTCGCGCGGCTGCGCGAGCTGGTCCAGACGCGCCGCGCGATCGTGGCGTTTACCGAAAACATCAACGGGCGGCCGCATTACGTGCAGGCGCAGTTGCGTTTCGAGGGCCCGGCGCGCGAACGGATGACCAGCGTGGTCGGCTTCGCGGTCGACGCCGAAAAACTGCGCACCGAGTTTGTTCCGGCCGTCCTGCGCGACTGGCTCGCATCCGTGCAGCAACCACACGGCTTCCCGAGACTCGAGACCGAAGTGCTCGACGAACAGGGGCAGCACATTTTCGCGTCTCATGCCGGACGCAGCGAGCACTTCCAGCCGGTCGACGAGCGCAGCTTCGCGATCATCTTCTTCGACAAGGAACTGCTCGAATTTGCGGCTCCCTACGAGCAGCACCGCGAAGTGTGGGGGCTGCGCACCAGCTACGGGCCGCAGCCGATCCCGGAAATCGTCGCCGCCAGCACGCGTCCGCAACAGGCGCTGATGATCGTCCTCGCGGTCGCAATGGGATTGGGCGTGTTCCTGTTTGCCGGCGCCGCGGCGCGCGAGGTGCGCGTCGCCGAATTGAAATCCAACTTCGTCGCGTCGGTGTCGCACGATTTGAAGACGCCGCTGGCCTTGATTCAACTCTTCGCTGAAACGCTGGAACTGGGGCGCGTCCGCACCCCCGAGCGAGCGCAGGAGTACTACCGGATCATCAACGGCGAATCGAAGAAGCTGACGCGGTTGATCGAAAACATTCTCGACTTCTCGCGCATGGAAGCGGGCCTGCGCCCGTACCGCATGGAGCCGGCCGACCTCGCCGAATCGGTGAAGAAGGTGATGTCCCGCATGGAAGCGCAATTCGAGCAGGGCCACTTCACCGTGTCGACCAACGTCGAAGCCGATTTGCCGCGCATCCTGGCTGACGAAGGCGCCGCGGAGCAGGCGATCGAGAACCTGCTCAACAACGCGATGAAGTATTCCGGCGAGGCGAAGAACATCGAAGTCAACGCCAAGCGCGTCAACGGCCACATTGTGGTGAGCGTCACCGATCACGGCATCGGCATCTCGCGGCGCGAGCAGGGCCGCATCTTCCGCAAGTTCTACCGCGTGCAGCAGGAGTTGAGCGGCGGCCCGCAAGGCACCGGTCTCGGCCTCGCCATTGTCGATCACACAATGCGCGGCCACGGCGGTTTCGTGCGCGTCGACAGCGAGCCCGACAACGGCAGCACCTTCTCGCTGCACTTCCCCATCCCGAATGAAAATGCGTTCCAGGGAACGCTCGCAGAGTCGACTAGATGAAAAAAATTCTCGTAATCGAGGACGAGCCGCAAATGCGCCTTGGTCTTCGCGACAATCTCGAACTCGAAGGCTACGAAGTCGAAACGGCGGCGGACGGCGATGAGGGCCTGCAGAAAGCGGCGGGCTTCAATCCGGATCTCGTGATCCTCGACGTGATGTTGCCGAAGAAGAACGGCTTCGACGTGTGCCGCGATTTGCGCAGCCGCTCGAACTCGACGCCGATCGTGATGTTGACGGCGCGGTCCGCCGAGACGGACAAGGTGCTCGGGCTCGAGCTTGGCGCCGACGACTACGTCACGAAGCCGTTTTCGATCACCGAGCTGCTGGCGCGCGTCCGCGCCGTGCTGCGCCGCAGCGGCCAGCAGAAGCCGACCGCGGATGTGATTCGCATCGGTGACATCGAGATCGACTTCAAGCTCCACCAGGCGCGCCGCGGCAAGGCCCGCATCGAGTTCACCGCGCGCGAATTCGACTTACTACGCTATTTCGTACAGCACACCGGTCAGGTGGTGACGCGCGAACAGATCCTCAACGAAGTGTGGGGCTACGAAGAATTCCCGACCACGCGCACGATCGACAACTTTGTCGCCAAGCTGCGTCAGAAGATTGAAAAATCGCCCCACGCGCCGGAACACATCCTGACGATCCACGGATCCGGTTATAAGTTCGTCGGCTGAGTTAGAATTTCGCACAGATGGAACCCAAATACATCCTGATTGCCCTGCTGATCGTAATCGCGATCGTCTTCCACGCCTTCTGGTGGTCGGTCGAGCGCAAGCGTCAGCACGCGCCGGGCACGATGAGGCCGACTGCAAAGGCGCTCGGTATTGCCTTCGTCGCCAATTTCTTCGACACGCTCGGCATCGGATCGTTCGCGACGACGACGTCGATGTCGAAGTTGTGGGCGGTGATGCCGGACGAACGGATTCCCGGCACCCTCAACGTCGGCTACGTGATGGCCACCGTCGTCCAGGCCGTCATCTTCATGACGATCATCCAGGTCGACTTCCTGACGCTGGTCAGCATCATCGGCGCGGCGGTGCTCGGCGCTTATCTCGGCGCCGGCGTCGTCTGCAATTTCAATCGCCGCCAGGTGCAGGTCGGCATGGGCACGGCGCTGCTGGTCGCATCAGGGTTGATGGTGTTGTCGATGTCCGGCCAGGGCCCCGCGCCCGGCGAGGCGCTTGGCCTTGCCGGCGCGAAGCTTGGCATTGCCGTCGCGATCTCGATGGTGCTTGGCGCACTGATGATGCTCGGCATCGGGTTCTATGGCCCGTGCATGATCATGATCTCGCTGCTCGGCATGGACCCGCGCGTGTCGTATCCGATCATGATGGGCGCGTGCGCGTTCCTGATGCCGTCGGGCAGTATTCAGTTCATCCGCAAGGGCAGCTACGATCTGAAGACGTCGATCGCGTTCTTGATCGCCGGTCCGCTCGCGGTGCTCGTCGCCGCGCCGCTGGTCGACAAGATCCCGCTGTTCCAGCTGCGCATCCTGGTCTTGATCGTGGTGCTTTACACGGCGGTGCGAATGCTGCTGTCCGCCGCTCAGGAAAAGGCCGCCGCGAAAGCGACAGCCTGAGGAGAAGCTGGCGCGACGCACTGCGCCGCGCCAGCGTTGGCGATGCAGGTTACCCGGCGATGTTAACGGTCGCCGTCGACGGCGCGCCGAGATCGTAGGCCGCGCCGTCGGTCACGGTGACGACCACCGATTCCGATCCTTCCGCAGATCCATCCGAAAGCGGCATCACGAACACATCCACGGTTGCCTGCCCCGCCGCGAACGTCACGGTCGTCGATACATTCTGATAGTCGACGCCATTCGTCGCGGTCCCCGTGAGCGTAAATGTGACCGTCAACGACGCCGCGGTGCTGCCGGTGCGCGAGAAGCGGAACGTGCCCAGGTCCGACGGCGGCAGGCCGGCGGCGGGTTCGGTCGCATTGGCATCAAACGCCGTCACGCTGACCAGCGGGCTCGACGTATCGCTGATCGTCACGGTTGCCGTTGACGGCGAACCGAGATCGTAGGGCGACGGCGGCGCAGTCAGAGTCAGGATTACGCTTTCCGATCCTTCCGTCGTCGTATCCGCAAGCGGCGCCACCGCGACATCGACGGTCGACTGATTCGCGAGGAACGTCGCGCTGAGCGGGATCGTCGTATAGTCGCTGCCGCCGGTCGCTGTGCCTGACAGCGTGAATGACACGGTGAGCGGCGACGCGAGTTGCGTTGTGGTGCCGGTGCGCGTCAATCGGAACGAGCCAGGATTGCTGCCGGTTTCATCCGCCACCGCATCGAACGCCGTCACCGACACGAGCGCGTCTGTCGTTCCACCACCACCGCCGCCGTCGTCAGACGCGAAACCGGGATTCTGCACCATCACTTCGGAGGCTTCGATCGTGGTGGTCGCCGTCAGTCCCGTGCCGGTGGTGGTGCGCATGGCGCGGACGTGCACGAGGTCGCCGATTTTCAGATCGCCAAACGCGAACGTCGTGTTGCCATGACGAATCACGCACGTTGTCGGCACGGTCACTTCCTGGCCGCGCACGGTGATCGCATCGCCGGTCTTCACCGTGATTGGTCCCTCGAGCTCCACCTTGCGAGTCGTGGTCGGCGTGGTGTTGGTCGGCGTTTGATTACCCGGACCCTGGTTGCCGCCGGGTACGGTCGGCTGATTGCCATTCCCGTTGCCGTTGCCGTTTCCGCCGCCGGTGTTGCCGTTTCCGTTTCCGTTGCCACCGCCGTTGTTGCCGTTTCCGTTGCCGGGGCCGCTATTGCTGTTGCCGCCACCGTTGCCGTTGCCGCCCCTCGCCGTCGCCGTCGACACGGCGCCGCCGGATTCGTCGTGCACCGCACCGTCGGTCACGACCGCGGTCGGCGCAACCGGATTCATCGAGGATTTGGAATCGCCACATGCGGCGGTCACGAGTGCCCCACCAAGTACCAGCGACCAAAATGTCTTGGACGTCGTCATCGCATCTCCGTCAACCACGGCTGGGGGCGGCGGGTGACGCGGCCTATTCAGCAAACGATGTTCCAGAGATGCGTCGGGCAATTCTGAAATTCGGGTGTGTTCCGCGTTTCAGGTTTCGTACGCGCGCGACAAAACTGAAATGAAAAAGATTGCAGACACGGAAAAAGGCGCCGTTGAGGGGCGCCTTTTTTTCATAGCGATGTAAGAACTACTACGCTACTTCTTCTTCGCCATCGCCTCTTCGCGGCGGGCGCCGCCGAGGATCCCTTCCATGGCGTAGTTGCCCTCGTGGCACGCGTATTCGTAGATCTGCCCGTCGGTTTTCTTGAGGCGGATCATGAATGTATAGGGCTTTTCCCACGTCTTCGGATCTTCCACGGTGACCTGCCAGTTGATGAAGTCCTTGCTGACGCGCGTATAGCGTTCGGTGAGTTTCACATCCGGCGTCGAGCCCTGGAATCCGTTGATGTAGTTGGTGGTCTCGACGACCAGCGTGTCGCCTTCCCAGCGGCCGCGCGGATCGCCATGCAACTGGCGCAACTTCGCGGGCAGATGCGGTTTGTTCGTCATCGGCACGACGCGCGCATCGTGAATCATTTCCTGCAGCAGCACCACGGTCTCGGGCGACTGGATGATCTGCGTGTAGCTGTTGTAATTCGGCTGCGTGCGCGGTGCGCCGTACGAAATGCAGCGCTCTGACAACGGACGATCTTCTGGACCATCAGCAGGACCACGCGTGCGCGGACGCGCCGCGGCGGCCGCGCGCCGCGCTTGCGCTTCCGCCGTCAGCGGCGGGAACTGTCCATCTGCCGGATCGATGATCAACGACGTGCGATTGTCCCATTCGCGATCGGCCATCCAGAACTGGTTGTAGTTGCCGGTCGTGGGATCGTACGACTGCTGCTTGTACTCGCCTTTGTCTTTCGCATCGAGCAGCTGCTGGATGAAGTTGCCGAAGATCGCGTCGCCGCCTTCATCAACCGACTTCGCGGCGAGCTGCTTCACTTCCTGCAGCTCCGCATCCGTGAGCGTCGTCTTGTCCTTCCACTGGCGCGGGCGCGTCATCGGCGTCACGCCGTTGTTGCCCCACACGCCCTGCAGATCGGGCTGACCATTGGGCAGGCGCGGCACTTTGTAATTCGGATCGGCGCCATACGCCGCGGCGGCTTGCTTGTCCACCGTAGCTTGAGCCCAGGCGGACGCGCCGAGGGAGGCGACGAACGCCAGCGAGGCCGCGAGGGCGAAGCCGTGCAGGATCCTCATGGGCGTGGATTGTAAACCCGTTCCCCGTTCCCCGTTCCCCGTTCCCCGCTCCCCCTTCCCCGTTCCCCGATCCCTGATCCCCGCTCCCTGATCCCTGATCTGCGCTAATCTTCAGCACGACGGGAGGCGTCTGAAATGCTTCGGAAATTCTCGTTCGCCATCATTTGCGTCGCAAGCCTGACAGTTCCCCTACTCGCGCACCACGCGTTTTCTGCTGAATTCGACGCCAAGGCCCCGGTCACCCTCAAGGGGCCCGTGACCAAGCTCGAATGGATTAATCCGCACACCTGGATTCACATGCAGAACCAGCTGCCTGGCGGAAAGACCGAAGAGTGGATGGTTGAAGGCGGCACACCCAACACGCTGCAGCGCAACGGCATCACGCGCGACTCGCTTACATACGGCACCATCATCATCGTCAACGGCTATCGCGCGAAAGACGGCCGCATGCGCGCCAACGGCCGCGACATCCGCTTGCCCGATGGACGCACGTTGTTCATGGGATCGTCCGGCACCGGCGCGCCGCGAGACGGCAAGGATCCGAACGAACGGACCCCGGTGAAGAAGGGCAACTGATGCGGCGATCCGTTCTCGCAGCCGTCGCACTTGTCTCGATCGCCGTTGCGTGCGGCGAGCGACAGCCCGCCGCCTATCGCGCGCCGCGCACGCCGGATGGCACGCCGAACATCAGCGGCATCTGGCAGGCGATGAATACGGCGAACTGGGATCTGGAACCGCATGAAGCGCGAATGGGTCCGGTCGTCTCCCTCGGCGCGTCATTCAGTATTCCCGGCGGCGTCGGCGTCGTCGAAGGCGACGAGATTCCGTATCTGCCGGCGGCGCTCGAAAAGCGCAACGCCAATCGCAAGGACTGGATGACGCTGGATCCCGAGATCAAGTGCTACATGCCCGGCATCCCGCGCGCGACGTATCAGCCGTTTCCATTCGAGATCGTGCAGTCGAAAGACAACGTGCTCTTCACGTATGAATTCGCAAGCGCCAGCCGCGTCGTGCGCATGGACAGCAAGGAAAAGAGTCCCGCGTCGGCGTGGATGGGATGGTCGATCGGACATTGGGACGGCGAGACGCTGGTCATCGATGTGACGGATCACGTCGGCGACACGTGGTTCGATCGCTCAGGCAACTGGCATAGCGAGGCATTGAAAGTCACCGAGCGGTACACCGCCATGGATGCGAACACGCTGTCGTACGAAGCGACGATCGAAGATCCCAACGTGTTCTCGAAGCCGTGGAAGATCAAGATGCCGCTCTATCGCCACCTCGAGCCGAACGCACAGCTCATTGAATACAAGTGCGTGCCGTTTGCGGAAGAGCTGATGTACGGGCACCTGCGAAAGAAAGCGACGAATTAGTAGTAACGTCTGAATGTGAGTCCGGATACGGCGGAGCTTGCACGCATTGCGTGGCGGCTCCTCAGCGCGGCGGTGCTCGGCGGGCTGATTGGCTTTGAGCGCGAGTTGAAGAACAAGGCCGCCGGCCTGAGAACGCACATGACGGTGGCACTCGCATCGAGCGCGTTCGTGCTCGTGACTGTTGAAAGCGGCGCGGAGGTCACCGACATCTCGCGCGTGATTCAGGGCATTGCCGCCGGCATTGGCTTTCTCGGCGCCGGGACCATCCTCAAGCGCGAAAGCGAAGCCACCATTCAGGGCCTCACGACGGCGGCAACAATCTGGCTGACGGCCGCGATCGGTGTCGCTGCTGGAAGCGGACATGTCGCGATCGCGGCGATCAGCGTTGTCGCGGCGTGGTTCATTCTGGCGATCTTGTCTGGTGTCGACCGATTGATGAATCGCCGCTAGGGTACTGGCAGCTTCTGCGCCGTGGCCTTGATCAGTTGCGCAACTTCTGCGTCGACCGATTTGAATTCCGCCGTCTCGCTCTTCACTTCTTTCACGTAGAACACCACGCGATCAGTCGGCGCGACGATCGTCACGCGGATCGGAATCTCTTTGCGTGAGACCTGCTGTGGCTTGAGGTTCTTGATCGATGGCAGCGTCTGGGTCGCCTTGACCTTGCCATTGACGTCGACGACGGCGGCGGCCAGCGTCAGCGAATTCACCGGCAGGTAATCGCGATTGCCGACATAGACCGCCCACGTGCTCGGCGGATTCTGCTGGCGCACCTCCGCGACCTGCGTAATCACCAGCGGGCCCTTCGGAAAACTGTTCACCGAAAACACGCGCCAGTTGCTGCCCTGCGCCGCGTCGACGCCGTCGAACTCCGCCAGCCGCATATCGCCCGGATTGGGCTGGTTGTTGGTGGGATTCAGGATCCGGGTCGGCGGCGTGCTCTGGTCGAGCAGCGACAGCATCAGCGCGAGAATGGTCAGCATGTCAGCTCCGGTATTTCGACGCGTCCCCTTCGAACTCAGCTTTCGGCGCTTCCTGATCGAGACCGACGCGTCCGGCCGTAATGATCGCGCGGGCGTAGCTCTCCGGCTTGACCGGCGCGCCCATCATCCCGCGGAGCATGGCCAGCTGCCCGACGTGCGTCAACGCATCGGCAATTGGTCCCTGGATAATTTTGTCGATCGAACCGCTGAAATCGTCCGAGGCAATGCCCGCATCGAGCGCGGCGAGCCCGGCGAAGAAACGATCGACTTCGGTCTTCCAGTCGTCGCCGCCGGCGGGTTTCCATTCGTAGCCGCCCCGCGTCATCGAGACGCCCCACGTCATCAGGTCGCCCATATGGGCGACGATCTTCACCGGCCGGCGGGTGGCATCGCCGAAGGCGTGCTGGCCAAATTCCGGCGGCGCATCGCGCAAGACCTTTGCGGCACGATACGCAAGCGTCGCGGCCATTTGCCGCAGCGTCGTTCGGGCGGGGTCGAGCGTGGCCATAGCGAGGCGATTCTATCGCGACAGCGTGCAACCCTTTCCACCGCCCGGCCGTCTGTTGTGTAGACTTCCTACAGAATTATGCTGTAGGGTTTCTACACAATCATGGGACGCAAAGAACCGAAAGTGGAGTTGATGCGCGGCACGCTGGACTTGATGATCCTGCGCACCCTGTTGCCGGGACCGAGCCACGGACACGCGATTGCCAAGCACATCCAGCGCACCACCGAAGACTTGCTCCAGGTTGAAACCGGTTCGCTCTACCCCGCTTTATACCGGCTCGAGGCCGACGGCTTCGTCGCCGCCGCCTGGGAGAAATCCGACAAGGGCAAGCGCGCGCGCTTTTATCGCATCACGGCGAAAGGCCGCAAGCAGCTGGCGCGCGAGCAATCGAAATGGGATGCGTTCGTCCGCGCGATGGGCTTCTTGATGAAGCCGGGAAATGAGGAAGGCCAATGATGCCGTTGCTGCGGCGAGTGCTGTGGTGGCTGCGGCCGTCTCGCAAGGAAGACGAGGTCCGCGAGGAGCTGCAATTCCACATTGCGCAGGAAACAGCGGAGCGGCGCGCGGCCGGATTGCCGGATGACGAAGCGCGCTTCGCGGCACAACGCGATCTCGGCAACGAGGCCCGCGTGCGCGAAGACGTGCGCGCGGTGTGGACCTGGCGCCCGATCGACGAGTTGCAGCAGGACGTCCGCTACTCGTTCAGGACGATGAAGCGTCATCGCGGCGTCACCATCTTCGCCGTGCTCTCGCTCGCACTTGGCATCGGCGCCAATACGGCGATTTACAGCTTCATGCACGAAGTGCTGCTCAAGACACTGTCAGTCGGCGATCCCGGTTCGCTCGTCGTGATGATGTGGCACGCCAACAGCCCGACGCGCCGCGAGGATCGCCAGTCGGACTTCGTGCTCCATTCCATCGACGGCAGCACCTTCACCGCCGCTGACGGCGGCGTCGAAGCACGGATCATGCCCTACGTCGCATTCGAGCGGCTGCGCGATGCCTCCACGCCGGTGCTCTCGAGCATCTTCGGTGTGTTCAGAGCCGGCAAGCTGAATGTCAGGGTCGATGGCGCCGCCGAAGTCGCTGAATCCCGATACGTGACCGGCGATTTCTTCGGCGGTCTCGCGGTGCCGCCCGCCGCGGGTCGCCTGCTCGCAGCCGCCGATGACGTGAATGGGGCGCCTCCAACGGCTGTCGTGACGTCCGGATACGCCGAGCGGCGCTTTGGATCAATCACGGCTGCAGTTGGCCGGCCGGTACTGATCAACAACATCGCCTTCACGGTTGTCGGCGTGACGCCGCCCGATTTCGACGATGTGGAGCCGGGATTGAAGGTGAGCGTGTATCTGCCGCTCCAAACCAACCGGCTGATCGATCCGGGCGGCGAGCAACGCAACACCGATCAAAATTACTACTGGCTTGAAGTCATGGGCCGCTTGAAGCCCGGTGTCACGATCACGCAGGCTGAAGCGGCCATGTCGGGCGCGTTCGCGCAATGGGTCGCGACGACGGCAGGCAACGATCTCGAACGCGCCAACCTGCCGGTTCTGCGAATCGTCGACGGCGGCAGCGGACTTGATTCGCTTCGCCGCCGTTATGCGCAGCCGCTCTATCTGCTGCAAGCGATTGTTGGATTGATTCTCGCGATCGCGTGCGCCAACACCGCCAACCTGCTGCTCGCGCGTGCAAGTGCGCGGCAGCGCGAGATTGCGGTGCGTCTCAGCATCGGGGCCGGCCGATTCCGCCTGATTCGACAGTTGCTGACCGAAAGCCTCGTCCTTGCCGTCGTCAGCGGTGCGCTTGGTGCATTGCTCGCCGCCGGCGGCACTCGGCTGCTGTCGGCCGTCCTCGCCAACGCGAACGGAACGATCATTCTTCAGGCGTCGGTGAACTGGAAGGTCTTGCTCGTCACCGTCGCCTTGTCAATCGCATGCGGCGTGTTGTTCGGCCTGGTTCCCGCAATTCAAACGTCGCGGCCCAATTTGCTGTCGGCACTCAAGGACGCGGGCGGTGATGCCGGACGGATCACGCATCACCGGTTGCCGCGGCTGAAGCTGCAGCAAGCGCTCGTGATCGCGCAAATCACGTTGCTTGTGCTCCTGCTGGTGGGCGCCGGGTTGTTCACGCAGACGCTCGCCAAACTGCAAGCCGTACCGCTCGGATTCAATCCAGACAACCTCCTGCTGTTTGAAGTCAACGCGCCGCAGGCAGGCTACCCGGCAAGCGGCACGCACGCGCTCTATGACGACTGGCGCGATCAATTCAGCAGGATTCCCGGGGTGCGCGAGGCCTCGATGTCGAATTCGTCGCTCTTCAATGCCGGCCGCTCGCATCCAATCCTGGTCGATGGCAAGAGGCTCGACGGCAACTTCCGGTTGTTGCAAGTCGGCGCGAATTACCTCACGGCGATGCAGATCCACATAATCTCCGGACGCGACTTCGAACAGCGCGACATGTTGCGCCCGGTTGGTGTGGCGATCGTGAGCGAATTGTTCGCGCGCACCTACTTCCCAAATCAGAATCCCATCGGCCGCCACGTCACCGTCGCCGGCAGCGGAACCATGGAAGCGGAGATCGTCGGCATCGCCGCCGAAGCGCGCTACGGCGGGCTCAAGCGCGACGTGCCGCCGGTCATTTACCTCTCCTACGGGCAAACACCGCTCCCAATGACCAGCCGCATGGTGTTTGCGGTTCGGACCAGCGGCGATCCGCTCCAGGCGGCGCCGGCCGTGCAACAGATCGTGCGCGCGACGGATTCGCGAATCCCGGTGACCAACATCAGGACGCAGAGTGGTGAGATCGCATCTGCGATCAACCAGGAAATCATCCTGGCGCGCATTTCCGATGGATTTGCCATCGTGGCGCTGGTGATTGCATGCGTAGGTCTCTACGGCACGCTGGCCTACGCCGTGTCGCGGCGCACCAAGGAAATCGGCGTGCGAATGGCAATCGGCGCCCCGCGAGCAACGGTAATCTGGATGGTGCTGCGTGAAGTCTGCGTGTTGATCGCGCTGGGCCTTGTCATCAGCGTGCCGATCGCGCGCGGCTTGTCGAAGTTCGTCGAGTCGTTTCTCTATCAGATGAAACCGGCCGATCCCGGCGCGATTGCAAGCGCGGTCACGATGCTGGCCGCGGCCGCGGCGATCGCGGCGTTTGGGCCGGCACGACGGGCCTCGCGCATCGATCCCGTCACGGCGTTACGGCACGAATAATCTGGATTTGGTAGGCTGTGCGGCATGTTGAACCGCACGCTTGCCACTGCGTCGATCATTCTCCTCGCGAGCCTTGCCGCGGCCGGACAGCGCCCGACGCCGGAAGAGCAAGCGAAGATGGATCAACAGAACGCGGCACTCGTCGCCACGCTGAAAACCGCAACGAAGTTGCCGCTCGTGCCCGCAGCGATCAAGGTGCAGCCGCCTGCGCCGGGATTCGAAATCGGCATGGTGTCCTGGGTAGCGTCGGCAAAAGACGGCACGATCTACCTGCTGCAACGCGGCGACAAGGCCGATCCGGTGATTGCGGTCGATAAGGACGGCAAGGTGCTGCGCTCGTGGGGCAAAGGCCTGCACACGATGCCGCATGCGATTCGCGTCGATCCGCAGGGCAACGTCTGGACCACGGATGCGGCCAGCTCGATGGTCTACAAGTTCAAGAACGACGGCACGCTGCTCCTGAAGATCGAGGTCGGCGGACAGCCATCACCGTGCCCCAACAATTTCTGCAGCACGACGGATATTGCGTTCGCGCGCGACGGCCACTTGTTCATCTCCGACGGCTATCGCAACGCGCGCATCCTCGAATACACCGCCGACGGCAAGAAGGTCAACGAATGGGGCAAGGCCGGCACCGGGCCAGGTGAATTCCGGCTGCCGCATTCGATTCAAATCGACGAGCGCAACATCATTTACGTCGCCGATCGCGAGAACGGACGCATTCAACGCTTCGATCGCACCGGCAAGTTTCTCGGCGAGTGGACGCAGTATGGAAAGACGTTCGGCGTCACGCTGGCGGGCAACGATCTGTGGCTGTCGACGATTCCGCGCGGGCCGAATTCCGCGCCGGGTTGGCTGATCAAGATCAATCGCGACAGCGGCGCGCTTGGCGGCTACGTGGATTCAGCCGGCAATCACGGCATGGCGGTCATGGCGAACGGTGATCTGCTCCTCGGCCCCGGGCCGGACAACGTCCCGCAGCACTATAAGAAGTAGCCAGGCTTCTGGCTACTGGCCGCCCAGCTTGCGCAACAGCGCTTCGGTTTCCGGATAGCCGGGAAAGCCGGGACCGCGCGCGGCTTTTCGCGGCAAGGTGAAGAACAGCGGCGTCTGCCCATCCTTGTTCTTCGCGTTCACGTCGGCACCGCTCGACACCAGCAACTCGATCGCTTCGAGTGCGTCCTTCTCGACGCGCGGCACTTGCGGCGTGTCATTGTCGATGACGTTGAAGCGCAAAAGATCCGACGGCCGTGTTTCCTTTTCCATCGGCGCGCCGGCCGCGAGATGTAGTGCGGTCGTGCCGTCCGGCAATGCGGCAGCGGCGTTCGCGCCGCCCTCAAGCAACGCGCGCAGCACGGGCACCTCGAGATACGCCGCCGCGACGATCAGCGGCGTGCCGCCGGTGAACGGCGTCGATAGTGCCCACTGGGATCCGAAGCGGCGCACCGGGCTGCCCTTGGTGAGCGTCGCGTTTGGATTAGCGCCCTTATGCAGCAGCGCCCTGACCAAGACGAGGTCGCCGCGCAGCGCTGCGGCATGAAGCGCGGTGTATCCGGCGTCGGCGGCGTTGGGATCGGCGCCGGCATTCAATAGCAGCGTCGCGACGTCGGTGTGACCGGCGAATGCCGCCATCACCAGTGAGGATTTCCCGTCACCGGCGCGATCGTTGACGTTCGCGCCCGCTGCCAGGAGCAGCCGCGCCGATTCCGCGCTGCCGTTTTGCGCGGCGAGCATCAGGGCCGTACTGCCGCCGTTGATCATCGGGTGCGCATCGCGCGCGGCGGTCTTCACGCCGCGCGGACCCTGATCGAGCATCGCCATGACAGTGCGCTCGCCCGTTCGCACCTGAAGATCGGCGTGATTCTCGATCAGCACCTTGACGATCTCGGGATGCTGGCGCGATACCGCCCACATCAGCGCCGTCTGGCCGCGCGCCGATTCGCGCGCGTTGACCTGCGCCCCGTGCGCAAGCAGCATCCGCACTGCGTCGACACGTCCGCTGCGCGCCGCTTCCATCAACGGCGTGACGCCGGACGCTTCGGCGGCATTGACGTCGGCGCGTTTATCGAGCAGCAATTTGATCGTGGCGGCATTGCCGTTGGCCGCGGCGAGGTGGAGCGGCGTGACGCCCAGATCGTTCACCGCGCGCGCTGATGCGCCCGCGTCGAGAAGCAGTTTCACCAGTTCGGCTGAATCGCGATGCGCCGCCCAGTGCAGCGCCGTCGCCCCGTCGCCTTCGGATTGATTGACGTCGGCGCCGCCCTTCAGCTGGGCGCGCGCCGCCTGCGCGTCACCCTTCTTCACCGCATCGATCAGCGGCGTGGCGGCGAGCAGGGCGATCAGCAACGCGATGAGCACGTTCAGTCGAGCGTAACGGGGCCAGTACTGTTGCCGAGATGATCGAGTTTCACGCCGAACCGATCGAGCATGCTGAGGTGGAAATTCGCGAGCGGTGTCCCGGAGGCAAATTTCACGTGCCGCCCGCCGGCGATCCGTCCGTTCGCGCCGCCGACAACAAGGATCGGCAGATTGAACGGCACGTGGCCATTGCCCTCGCTCATGCCGGCACCGTAAACGATCGCGACGTGATCGAGCAACGTGCCGTCGCCATCAGGCGTGGCGCGCAGCTTGTCGACGAACTCGGAGAACAACGACACGTGATACTGGTTGATCTTCGCGCACTTTTCCATGCGCACCGGATCGCGTTGATGATGCGAGATTGGATGATGCGCGTCGGGCACGCCGATTTCCGGATACGTGCGCCCCGAGAACTCACGGCCGATCATGAACGTGACGACGCGCGTCACATCGCCTTGATAGGCCAGCCACTGCAGGTCGAACATCAATCGCGCGTGCTCGTCGAATTTGTCGGGGATGCCGGCAGGCCGGTCGAACGACGGCTCCGCGATGTTGAACGCGACCGCCTTCTGGATTCTCCGCTCTACATCGCGCACGCTCTCGAGATACGTCGACAATCGCGCACGGTCCGGTGCCGAGACCGTGGACTGCAGGCTCGACACCTCGGCGAGCAGCGAATCAAGGATGCTGCCTTTCTGCCTGGCACGCGCCTGCCGCGCCTGCGCATCGGCGGTGCCGTCACCGAACAACCGCACGAATGCCGCGCTCGGATCGTGCTCCATCGGCAGCGGCGAGGTCGGGCCTGACCACGCGATCGTGCCGGTGTAAACGCAGCTGCGGCCGAAGTCGCACGACGATCCGGAATCGACCGATTCGAGCGCCAGCTCCATTGACGGCAGCGCCGTGTCCTGCCCGATTTCTTTTGCCAGGATCTGGTCGACTGACACGCCCGCGCGCAGCGAGCGGCTTGGCGTCACGTCGGTCAGGAAACGCGTGCTCGCGTCGGCGTGATTGTTGTATTGCCGCTCCCCGGGAGGCGGCGGAGGAATGCTGTCGAGGCCGCTCGCCACCAGCACCTGCTCGCGGAATTTTTCGAGCGGCTTGAGGCTCGGCGAAAACTCGAAGGCCCTGCCTTCCTCGGTTGGAAACCACTGGCCCGGAATCACGCCGTTGGGCACGTACACCGCACCGAATCGCAGCGGCGCCGTCGCTGCCGTGCGCTGCAAGGCCGTGAGCGCGGGCACCATCGCATCGAGGAACGGCAGTGGCACCACGGCGCCCAACGAGCGCAGGACTGTGCGGCGAGACAAGACGCGTTTGCTGATGACCATGCGGCGTTTCCTAACCGTCAATCGTCAACTGTCAACTTGCGTGGGCCGTCTGAAACGGCGCGCTCGACACAATACCCCGAATAATCGCCGACCAGCGATACCCCGATGCCGCCGATTCGCGAACAATCCGGCGTATTGCCGGCTGATCGCGGTAATCGATCTGCCGCCCGAGCGCGTAGGTCAACATCTTGGAGACGAAATTGTGCACGTAGCTGTCCTGGTGCTTCAGGAGGAACGCGCGCAGACCCTTCGCGCCATCGATCGGCGTGCCGTCGGCGAAGACTGCGGTGGCATCAACGGGCGCGCCGCCGCTCGTCGTTCGCCATCCGCCGATCGCATTGAAGTTCTCGAGCGAGAACCCCAGCGGATCCATGCGCACGTGACACACGGCGCACGACGGATTCTCGCGGTGCTTCTCCATTTGCGCGCGCATCGATAGCGGCCGCCCATCATCACTCTGGGTTTTCAAATCGGGAATACCCGGCGGCGGCGGTGGCGGCGGCATGCCGAGCAGGCTTTCCAGTACCCAAAAGCCGCGCACGACGGGCGCCGTACGATCCGGATACGACGTCGTCATCAACACGGTACCCTGGCCGAGAACGCCGCCGCGCACGCCGTCGGTGAAAGTGACGCGGCGGAATCGTTCACCCGTGATGCCGCCAATGCCGTAATGCTGCGCCAGGCGCTCGTTCACGAATGAATAATCAGCGCTGATCAGATCGACGATGCTGCGGTCGGCGGCGATCTGGCTGTCGATGAACAGTTCCGTCTCGCGCTGAAACGACCGGCGCAGGTTCTCGTCGAACTCCGGAAAGATGTTGGCGTCGGGAATGAACGTCTGTACTTTGCGCGCGCCGAGCCACTGGCCGGCAAAGTTGGTGACGAGCGCGGATGCTTTCGGATCGCGCATCATGCGCGCCACCTGCTCTGCCAGCACGGCCGGTTGGTGCAAACGATTGCGTTCTGCCAGCGTCAGCAGCGTGTCATCCGGAATGCTGCTCCAGAGAAAGAACGACAATCGCGAAGCAAGATCCAAGTCCGAGATCGGAAGCACGTCCCCTGCTTCCCGCGGTCCTGGCGAAGGGGGGTGTTCGATGCGAAACAGAAAGTTGAAGCTGACGAGCATGCGCTCGATCGCCGACTGGATGCCCGCTTCGAAGCCGCGATCCGCCGCCGCGGAATTGTAGAAGCCGAGCAACGTATCGATTTCTGAAGCGGACGGAGCCCGCCGATACGCGCGCCGCGCGAGCCGCGTCAGGATGTCCCGCGCGCATCCTTTCGGTTCGCCCATCGATCCCGGCCTGCAGGAAAAGATCGCGCGCCGGCTTGGCGTGTCACCGGCGCCCTTCGGTGAATACGGCCCGTTGATCGTCAACGCATCGACCGCGGCCAGACCATCGAATTGCTCGTCGGCGCCCCGCACGAAATCAACTTCCAATGGCTGCTCGACGCCCTCGGGTTCGAACGGCGTGTCGACAAACGATGCGCTGACTACGTGCAGACCCGCCGTGACGGGCGCCCGCACCTCGAGTCCCTTGTCAGCGGCGTGCATGTAAAGCTCGTAGGCCGTGTCGCCGACGATTTCACCGTTCCACGTCAACGGACCAGCGGTGCCGGTGGCTTCTCCACCGACGCGGAACCGTTTCACACGCACGCCATCAATGCGGACGTCGAGATCCTGGGCGCGGCCCATGCCGATGATGTAGTCGTAGACCTGCCGGCGCAGCCGGATCTTGAACGCGTACTCTCCGTTCAGCGGGAAGTTATGCCGCACGGCAACGCCGCCGCGCGATCCAAACGGCAGATCATCGCCGAGACGAACGTCCTGCTCCAGCAGCTTCGGCACTCGATACGTCGTCGAACGCGCGACATCGGCAAGCGAGGAATCGCCAACGGCAAGCCGGCTGATTTCCCGCGCGGCGCTCAAATATCGTTCGAGGTGCGCGGGCGATAACGACAGGCTCGTCGCCACGTTATCGAAGCCATCGTCGGCCTCGTCTTGCAACAAGAGGATCGATGGATCGATGTTCACCGACAACAGGTCGCGAACCGCGTTGCCATACTCAACGCGATTCAACCGGTGCGCGCCGACGCGGCCGGGATCGGGATGCGCGGCGGCCGCGCGATCGAGCGTGTCGGCAATGAATGCGGTGACGCGCTTCAGCTCAGGCTGCTCCGGCCGCCGCATGTTGGCAGGCGGCATTTGGCCGGTGCTCAGTTTGTGCAGCACCTTTTCCCACAGCTCGGGATGCAGAGCCGCATCTGCCAGCAACGGATCCGCCAACGACAGGCCGCCGGTCTTCGATCGATCGTTGTGGCAGGTGATGCAGTACGTCGACACGAACGCATGCAGGTCGACACTCTGGACAGCAACAGCTCCGGCTGTCGCTGCGCCAACCGTCGGTCCCGTCGTCGCGGCGACGATGGCCACAGCGGCGGCTAAAGCTGCCGCTCTCCAAACGACCGTGGCCGTGCGTTTCATCAGGTGAGATTAAACACCAATCTGTGGCCGAGCGGGCTCAACCGAAGACGTGCGCGCCAGCGTCGCAAGCAGGACCAGCACGCCGAAGAGATGACCGATCTGCAGATCCAGTAGCACGCCTGGCCAGGCGGCCGGTGTGCGCGTGAATTCTCTGATCACCCACGGAATCGCGTTGCAGGCAAGCACCGCGATCAATACCCATACGATCACCTCGTCGCGTTGCGACGCGACCGCGCAGCACACGCCGACGGCAATCGCCACCGCGTAGATGTCGTACAGCGGCAAGCGCGGGTTCGCAAACGTCAGGACGACAAATGCGAGGCTGGCCGCAACAATTGGATCGTTGCGCCGGGTTCGCCAAGCCATCGCCGCAAGGCCGCCGACAACGGCCAGTCCGATCAGATAGGAAGCCAGAAACGCGGCGTTGCTGTCGCTCCAGTGCTTCATGAACCCGGCCGGACCCCAGGCGAAATCTTTTTCGACAACGGCGCGCTTCGTCACTGCCTGGACGTACTCGTTCCAGTCGAACGGCCGGAAGAATATGTAGAGGCCGTAGACCATGGCGACAGCAACGCAACCCGCAACGATTTTCCCGAGCGCCGACTTCGGTGATCGCTCCACAACGAACAGCACGCCGAAATACACGATGAATTGCGGTTTCAACAGCGCGCCGAATGCGATGACCACCGGCAGCCACGCGATCGCCGCGCCACTCCCGCTCGCCGCTCGGTACAGCACCGCCAGCAGGCTGAAGTTCAGCAGGATCGCCAGGTTGCCTGATTGAATCGAGACGATGCCGAGTCCGCCGACCGCGGTCATCGCAAATAACCATTCGAACTTGCGCGCGATGTGCAGCTGTGAATACGACCACAGAAACACCGCCGCCGCGGCGACATACGCAATCGTCATCAGCTCGAATAGGTGGCTGCGCGCCAACCAGAATAAATCCGCGGCGAACGGCGGATACAGAAACGGAAACGTGCGTTGATCCCGGTACGGAAACGGGCTGTCGAGCGCCTCGACATACGATGCGAGATCCCAGAAATATCGCGCGCTTTCATTGCCAATGTAAGCTCCGGCTTCGACGATCGACAGGCCGAGGACGAGCAGCCAGGCAATCTGTTGCATGGAGAACCGGCGGTCCATTGGCTGAGCTGAATCATACCGGACAAGCCGGAGTAAGATGCCGCACATGCACGCTATGCGACGTTTTGTTGTTGTCTCGTCCCTGGTCGTTGCCGCCGCAGTTACCGCGGCGCAGACGCCTCGTGTTCCCGGCATTGACGTTTCGGGCATGGATCTGACCGTGCGCCCGCAAGACGACTTCTTCCGCTACGTCAACGGCAAGTGGGTCGACAACACGCCGATCCCGCCCGATCAGTCGTCCTACGGCACGTTCGCGATTCTTCGCGAACGCGCGCAGGAATCCGTGCGCGGCATCATCGAAGAAGAAGGACGCCTGCAGTCGACGCCGGGATCGATGGCGCAGAAGGTCGGCGATCTCTACAAGGGCTACATGGATGACGCGCGCATCGAGGCGCTCGGCATCAAGCCGTTGCAGGCCGAGCTCGATCGCATTGCGCAGATCAAAGATGCCAAAGAGTTGCCGGCCGCATTCGCGCATGCCGCGCGCATTGGTGTGCGGCTGCCCTTCGGCGTGCAGGTTGGCGCCGACGCGCGGAATTCAGATCAATACGCCGTGTCGGTGTCGCAGGGTCCGCTCGGCATGCCCGATCGCGACTACTACCTGAGAAACGACGGCAAGTTCCCCGACACGCGCAAGGCGTACAACACTTACATCGCGCGCTTGTTTGCGCTGGCCAATCAACCCGATCCCGAAGGTGCGGCCGCGCGCATTGTGTCGCTCGAAGCGAGAATCGCGCCGCTGCAGTGGGATCGCGCGCGCCAGCGCGATCGCAATGCGACCTACAACAAGATGCCGGTGTCGGCGCTGCAAAGCTCGACGCCGCATTTCGATTGGAATGCCTACTTCGCTGCCCTGCCCGCCGGCGCGAAGGACAAGGTCAACGAAGTCATCGTCCGGCAGCCCGATTACATGACAGCGATCGATGCCGTCATCGCGGAGACGCCGGTCGAAACGTGGAAGGAGTACTTGAAGTTCGGATTGATCAGCGCCTACGCCGACAGCTTGTCGTCGGCGTTTGCGGATTCCGACTTCGAATTCCGCGGCAAGGTGCTGGCCGGCCGGCAACAGCAGCCGCCGCGATGGAAGCGCGGCGTGACGGAAGTCGAACAGCAGCTCGGTGAGCCGGTCGGCAGGCTGTACGTCGAGAAATACTTCAAGCCGGAAGCGAAGGCGCGTATGGACACGCTGATCAGGAATCTGCTGTCCGCCTTCCACGTCATGATCGACGAGCTCGAGTGGATGTCGCCGCAGACGAAGAAAGAGGCGCAGGCCAAGCTCGCGAAGTACAACTTGAAGATCGCGTATCCGGATCAGTGGCGTGACTTCTCGGCGCTCGAGATCAAGCCGGGCGATCACGTCGGCAACCTGATGCGCTTCCGGGCGTTCCAGAATGACGACACCTGGTCGCGGCTCGGCAAGCCCGTTGAGAAATGGCGCTGGGGCTTCACGCCGCAGACGGTCAACGCTTCCTACAGCTCGACTGCAAACGAGATCACCTTCCCGGCCGGCATCCTGCAGCCGCCGTTCTTCAACATGGACGCCGATGATGCGATCAACTACGGCGCCATTGGCGCGGTGATCGGCCACGAGATCAGCCACGGCTTCGACGACCAGGGCCGCAAGTCCGACGGCGACGGCAACCTGCGCGACTGGTGGACGGCCGAAGATGCGAAGCAGTTCGAAGCGCGCGCCGCCAAGCTCGGCGCGCAGTACGAATCCTACAATCCGCTGCCCGGCATGAAGATCAACGGCCGCCAGACGATGGGCGAGAACATTGGTGACTTGAGCGGGCTCGCGGTGGCGTATCGCGCTTACAAGATTTCGCTGAACGGCAAGGAGGACAAGGTGATCGGCGGCTTCACCGGCGATCAGCGGTTCTTCCTCGGCTTCGGGCAGATCTGGCGCTTCAAGTCACGCGATGAAGCGCTGCGCAATCAGCTGCTCACCGACGCGCACTCGCCGGGCTACTATCGCGCGTTCGTGCCGCTGACCAACATCGATGCGTGGTACAAAGCGTTCAACGTCAAACCTGGTGACAAGCTATATCGTGCGCCTGAAGATCGCGTGAAGATCTGGTGAAAAGTGACGCAGGTGATTGGTGATTAGTGAAGGAGCTCAGATGACGAAAACATTGACGATGCTGCCCGCTGTGCTGATTGCGCTCGCCGTCGCTGCGACACCGGCCCGCGCGCAGGACGTAATGACGAAGGAATCGGTCGCCGAACTGAAAACGTCGTTCATCGCCGACCTCAACGTGATGAAGGACAAGTTCATCGGTCTGGCCAACGCGTTTCCGCAGGATAAGTACACGTGGCGCCCGATGGACGGTGTGCGCTCGGTCTCCGAAGTGTTGATGCTTGCGGCGGCAGAAGGCTACGGCTTCATTCCGGCGAACGGCTTCGGCGGCAAGCCCGGGATCCCGCCGGCGGACATGAAACAACTATCGGCGGTGACCGACAAGGCGAAGGTGATCGAACATCTGAACAAAGCCTTCGCGCACGTCACCACCGAGCTCGCCGCGATCGATAATGCGACGCTGACCGGCAAGCGCAACTTCCTCGGTCAGCCGCGATCGGCGTCGAGCATCGCATTGACGATCGGCGGCGATCTGCATGAGCATCTCGGTCAGCTGATCGCCTACGCGCGCATGAATCACATCGTGCCGCCCTGGAGCAAATAAGCAAATACGCCACGGAGACACTGAGACACGGAGCAACTTTTTCTAAATGCCAGTTTGCTAAGCAGCACTGGTATTTACCAAAGGTTGCTCCGTGCCTCCGTGTCTCCGTGGTGCATTTATTCCCAGCGGAATACGCGGGAAGATACCGCCGTCAGGACTACAGCGAACAACAGCAACGCGCCGACGTCGTAGGCATGCGCGCTCCAGCTCTCTCCGATCCAGATTCCCCGAATCAGCGATACCGCGTAGGTAAACGGCAACGCCCGCACGACCTGTTCGAGCCATGGCGGCAACGCCGACAGCGGGAAGAAGATCCCCGACAGAATCAGCATGGGGTACAACACGATCGCGCCGATCGGCTGCGCGAAGCGCGCCGTCGGGACGACGCTGGCGATCAGGAAGCCGATCGAGACGATGCTCGCCATGCTGATCATCGCGGCGGCAATGAATGACAGCGACCGCAAGTCGAAGTGCAGCGCGAGCACCCGCCGGCCCGCCAGCATCATCACGATCAGCGTCGCCATGGTCATCACGATCTTGACGATGACGTGGGCGGAGAGGATGCGGGTTGGGCCGAGTGGCGTCGCGCGCAGGCGCTTGAGAATGCCGCTCTCGCGGTAGATCGAGACGATCGTGACCAGCGACAACACCGCATTCAGTGATGCGGTGATGGCGGCGAAGACCGGCAGATCGACGGAAACGAAGTCGGTGATGCGCGGATTGCGAGGCGCACTGCCGCCAAGCGTGCGGCCAATGCCGATCACGATCACGGTCGGCAGGATCAGGGCGCCGATCAACCCGAGCGGTTCACGGGCGAAGATCTTGAGCTCGAGCCACGTGAGTTTCAGAAGGGCGCGCATCTAATCTCTGATCGAGTGGCCGGTGATGCGGATGAACACGTCTTCGAGGCTCGGGATCACGGTCCGGAAATCGCCGACCTGGATCCGGTGCTCGGCGACGCAGCGAATCACTTCGCTCACAAAGTGTTCGCCGCTGCCTTCGATGCGGAAGCGATTGCCTTCTTTGCTCACCGATCGCACGTTGGGGATCGCTTCGAATCTGGCCGCCGCATCACCGAAATCAGTCGTCAGCAGCACGCTGCGCTCTGGACAATGCCGCGACACCAGTCCGGACGGCGTATCGATATCGATGATGCGTCCGTGATCGATGATGGCGACGCGATCGCACAATCGCTCCGCCTCCTCCATCAGGTGCGTCGTCATGAACACGGTCTTGCCGCGATCGCGGATGCCGCGCACGAGATCCCAGATCGTGCGGCGCGCTTGTGGATCGAGTCCGGTCGTCAGCTCGTCGAGGAAGACGACCTCCGGATCGTTGATCAGCGCCAGCGCAATGAACAGCCGCTGCTTCTGGCCGCCGGAGAGCGTCATGAACCACGCGTTTCGCTTGTCGGAGAGGCCGAGCTGCTCGAGCAGAACGCCCGCATCAAGGTGACGTGGATACAGCGACGCCCACAGGTCGACGGCCTCCCAGACCTTGATGCGCTTTTGAAGTTGCGCCTCTTGCAGCTGCACGCCGACGCGGCGCTGCAGCGCCTTCGCATCGCGAGTCGGATCGAGGCCCAGCACCGAGATCGATCCGCGATCCGGCTTCCGCAGCCCTTCCACGCATTCCATCGTGGTGGTCTTGCCCGCGCCGTTGGGGCCGATCAGACCGAAGATCTTGCCGGCTTCGACGTCGAACGACACGTCATCGACGGCGATCGTCGATCCGTAGGTCTTGCGAATCTGAGAGACGCGGACGACGGGCTGCATGCGGTCCGATGATTATCGTCGAACGAAAGGCACCGTGCCTTTCAGCTGCGCAGGATCGACGAGGGGTCGGCACACATTGCTGCGCGCATCGCCGGAAGCAGCGCAAGGACGGCACCGATGACCACGACGGCGGTCGGCAAACCGAGCGCCAGTGCGCTGACTCTTGCAGTCGCGAAACCGGCAGATACGAGCCCGCTGTTTACCAGCACGGACACCACGGCCCCGGCGATGCTGCCGGCCACAACCATTACTCCCGCCTGGCGAATGATGTGCGATGTCACGCGCGCAGGCCGCGCGCCAATCGCAATGCGCAGCGCGAACTCTTTTTGGCGCGAGAGCACATCGTGCGCGGTGACGGCAAAGAGTCCGACGGCAGCCAGCACAATCGCGAGCACGCCGAAGCCGGCAAACGTCGCGGTGATGACCCGGCGCTCCCGCATTCCGCGCGAACGCGACACGATGTCGGTCAAGCCCGCGACGCCGTAGACGGGGATGGCCGGATCGAGACGGGCGACTTCTTCACGAACGGCGGCGACCACATACGCGTCAGGACGCATGCTGCGCGCGACAAGCACCATTCCACGAGACGGCGATTGCGCCGCAGGTACGTACGCGGTCGGTTCAACGGTCTCGTCGAGGCGTTGATGCTTCACATCGGCGACGATGCCGACGACTTCAGCCGGTTGTGTCGTCGAGTACCAGATTTGCTGGCCGATCGGGTTCTCCATGCGTAGCGCGCGCGCGAGCGATTCGCTGATCACGATGCGACGCCGCGCTGACGCGCCATCCCGGGCGTCGAACGACCTGCCGGCAATGAGCCGAATGTGCATCACCTGGAAATAGTCTGGCGCTGCTTCGCGAACGACCGCCTCGGGCCCCGCATCATCGAGCTGCCGCACACGCAGCACACGTCGAGAGACGCTGCCATCCAGCGGCACTTCGTTGATCAATGAGACCAGATCGCCGCCGAGCCGTGCCTTCACCGCATCCTGAAGCGCGGCGTAAAACGGAACAACCTTGTCGTCTGGATACGCCGCAGCGGGCAACGACAGCTTCAATGCAAGGACGCCGCCGGCGTCGAATCCGGGCGCGATGTTCAGGACACGCACAAAGGCCGCGCCGAGCAGCGTCACCGATGCGAGCATCACGAACGCGAGTGCAACCTGGACGATCACGAACATGCGGCGCAGGTTGACTTCGCGCGGCGGTGCCGTGGCGCCGCGTCTGAGCGTATCGATCACATCTCGACGCGAACTGGCGAGCGCCGGCGGCAGCGTGCAAAGTGCGCCGGCAATCGACGCGCCCACTGCGATGATCGCAATCGCGCGCCAATCCACCGGCGGCGCAACGCCCGATCCCGCAAATTGTTGCAGCGCCAGGCGCGCGAATGGCGGCGTGATCCACACGGCAATCAGCACACCTCCGGCGATACCGATCGCCACGAGCAACTGCGTCTCTAGCAGCATCTTCTTGACGATATCTGCGGGCGATGCGCCAAGCGCGCTGCGGATCGCCAGTTCACGCTGACGATCGATCGATCGCACCACGATCAAGCCACCGATGTTGACGAATGCGAGCAGCACCGCGAGTGCCGCAGCGGCGCCAAGGACCGCGAGCGTCTTCCTGGAGTCGCCGGCCATCTGCTCGCTCATTGACGAAACAACGACACGCGACGGCGGTGATGATCGACGGCTGACGTGCTCGAGCGCGCCGCTCAAGGATGCTGTCGAGGTCCCGTGCGCGAGCCGCGCGTATACGCTGACGCGATATGACGATCGAAATGCCGGTGTGATGGCGTATGCGATTGGCCGCCAGAAGTCGGCGGCGGTTGGATCGAACTGCGTTGGCCTTGGCAGAACGCCGATCACTGCATGGTTCACACCGCCGAGCGAAATGGCGCGCCCAATCGCGTTCGGATCGGCGCCAAGTTTTTCGCGCCAGATGCGATCGCTGACGATCACCACCGGCTGTCCTGCGTCGCCGGCTTCGAACGTGCGGCCCAGCGACGGAGTCACGCCAAGCAGGCGAAGCACGCCGGGCGTCACGTCGTTTGCATTGACGCGTTCGGCATCGCCGAGTCCGGTCAGCGTCAGGTTGGCGCCGTCGATCGCCTCCAGTCTGGCCATCGATCCGGCTGCTTCGCGCCATTCCTCGAAAGTGCCGTAGGTCGCGCGCCGGGTCGATGCCGACGCCTCGCCACTCGGTGATTCGCTCAGCACCACGAGCGAGCCCGGATCGGCGAACGGCGGCGGCGTCAGCAGCACGGCGTCGACCAGCGCGAGAATCGCGGCGCCCACACCGAGGGTTAACGACAATGTGACGACGGCGGCAATCGCAGTGGCGCGGGATTGCATGGGCGCTCCTGGTTACTGGACGAAGATAGCAGCCCTCTGGTTGCGTTTTGTGACGAACGGCGGCGCTCCCGCCATGCGAATGGGATAGGATGGCCGGTCTATGGCTGACAAACTTCTTGGTTCGTTCGCGTGGGTCGAACTCCTCACCAGCGACACTGCCGCGGCGGAATCCTTCTATAAGAAAGTCGTGGGCTGGTCGACGACGCCCTTCGGTCCTGACGGCTCATACACCGTCTTGAACAACACCGCCGGCAGCGGCGTTGGCGGCGTGATGAAGATCCCCGCGGAAGCGCAGGGCATGCCGCCGAACTGGATGATGTACGTCGGCACGCCGGACGTCGATGCCACGGCGATGCGCATTGCGCAGCTTGGCGGCAAGGTCCACAAGCAGCCCTCGGATATCCCGAACGTCGGCCGCTTCGCGGTCGTGTCCGATCCGTACGGCGCGATGTTCAACATCTTCACGCCCAAGGGTCCGGACATGGGCCGCAAGCCCGGCGTCGGCGACTTCACCTGGTTTGAGCTCTATTCTCCGAATCCGGAAGGCGCGTGGAAGTTCTACGAGACGCTCTTCGGCTGGGAAAAGACGTCGGCGATGGACATGGGCCCCGAAATGGGCACCTACCAGATGTTCGGCCGCGGCGATGGCAAGCCGCACGGCGGCATCATGAAGCCGCCACCGGGCGCGCCCGCGGCGTGGATGCCCTACGCGCGCGTCAAGGATGCGAAGGCCGCCGCGGCAGTCGCGACGGCCAACGGCGGCAAGATCATCAACGGCCCGATGGAAGTTCCTGGCGGCGACTGGATCGCGCAAGGCATCGATCCGCAAGGCGCGATGTTCGCCGTGCACTCGTTGAATCCGGCGGCGCAGCGAACCGCGGCTATCGTGGACACCGCCAAGAAGGTCGCGACCGCTGCCGTCGCCGCCGTGGCGGTTGGTGTTGCCGCAAAAACAGTAAAGGCGCGGTTAGGAAAGAAGGCCGCCACGAAGAACGCGAAGAAAGCCAAGGCCTCTAAGAGCGTCACGAAAAAGACGCCTGCCGCTAAGAAGAGCGCCGCAAAAGTGAACGCCACGAAGGGCGCGAAGAAGAAAGCCGCTAAGAAGAAGGTGGCAAAGAAAGCGCCCGCCTCCGCCAAGGCTGCGGCGCGCAAGCCGAAGAAGAAGGCGGCCAAACGAAAGAAGTAGTCACATCGTCAGCGTCGCAGCGCCGCCCACACCAAGTTCGGTGAGTGGCGCTCGACGCGGACGTATCGCACCCACAACAGCGTCATGTGTTCGAGGTGCAGCGCCTGCTCGATGCCGCCGACGTCAAGCGGCTCCCAGCCAAGTTCCGTAATCAGCTCACCAACGATCGTCTTCGCGTCTGCATCCTTGCCGCAGAACATCATCGCCGGCTTGACGTTGTACGCCGGGTACGATGAATTCTCGAAATTCTCGTAGCCGTAAATGGTGAACGCCTTGACCACTTTCGCAGACGGCAGCAGCGCCTGAATCATCTCTGTTCCTGATTGCTTGCTCGCAAGTCCGTGGCTCAGCCCTGGCCCGACGGGATTCGTGCAATCAACAAGGACCTTGCCTGCGAGTCCGGATGCGAGCGGCTTGATCGCGGCTTCCACGGCTGGAAACGGTGTCGCGAGGAAGACGACTTCGGCATCTCTGATCGCGTCCGCAGGGGCGGCAACTTTCAACGCTGCATTGGCTGCGAGCGCGTCCTTCACGTTCGCGGAATTCGGATCGCGCGCCGCCAGCGTGACGTCGTGCCCAAGCCGCTGCAGGTGATCGGCAAGCGCGCCGCCGACGTTGCCGTAGCCGATAAAGGCGATTTTCATCGGTTCAGATTAAGGAAATGCCGGATCGAAGCCAAGCTGGAATCGGCATTGCAGTAAATCGACTGGAGGTTCATGTGAACTCTGCAGCACTTGGTTCCAGTTGGCAGGCGCGGTCGCCCATTCTGCTCGGGCTGCTGCGAATCGTCACCGCGTTTCTCTTCATTCAATACGGCACAGCCAAATTGTTCGCCTTCCCCGGTCCGTTGATGCCGGGCGGCGGCACGGTCGACCCGATGTCGCAAATGGGGATCGCCGGGCTGCTCGAGGTGGTGGGCGGCGGCTTGTTGCTGCTCGGCCTGTTCACGCGATCCGTCGCGTTCATCCTTGCCGGCGAGATGGCGTTCGCCTATTTCATCGGCCGCGCCCCGCAAGGCTTCTGGCCGGTGCTCAATCAAGGCACGCCCGCGATCCTGTTCTGTTTCCTGTTCCTGTATTTCTCAGCGGCCGGTCCGGGCGCATTCAGCGTGTCGAGCCTGTATCGCCGCTGGCACAGCTCACCCATCGGCTTCACCGCGGGCCATCACGAGCCGCTTCACTCCCGGTAGAGGAGACGAACCAACGCGTCAGTGCTGCGCGTGTTTCGCAGTGACGATGTCGGTGAGGATGGCGCGCGCCAGGGCGTCGTTGTCGGCGCCCTGCGCCACCATTTTGCTGGCCCCCTGGTAAGACACGACGATGTTGTCGTGTTCGACGTGGTAGCGGCCTTTGTGAGTCTTGCCGTCGAACTGGATTTCGATGTCGTGATTTTCCGGCGCCGGCTTGAACTGTGGGTTGGTCATGGCGGGAGTGTAGTGCCGCAGGCGACGGCGATTGTCACGGTCAACCTCGGGCACGATAGGTAAGAAAAAACGGCACGAAACCAAATTGGCTTCGTGCCCTTCGTTCGCTTTCGCGTTCTTCGTGGTGGCTCTTACTCGACCTCGGTAATGCCCCTGTCGAGCGCTTCCTCCGGCTCCACGAGGTACTCCATCTCGCGATCGAGCTCCAGCTCGTCGTCGCTCGGCTGCTGCACCGGCGGCGGCGGTGGCGGCTCGTCCGCCGGAATCTGCACGTGGCGATACCACCAGAAGCCCGTGCCGGCGGGAATCAGTCTTCCCATCGTCACGTTCTCCTTCAGACCGCGCAGGTAGTCGACCTTGCCGCTGATCGCAGCTTCGGTCAGCACGCGCGTGGTCTCCTGGAACGAGGCCGCGCTTATGAACGATTCGGTCGACAGCGACGCCTTGGTGATGCCGAGCAGCAGCGGCTGCGCGGTGGCCGGGCGGCCGCCGTTGCCGATGACACGCTCGTTCTCTTCCATGAAGCGGAACTTGTCGACCTGCTCGTCGACGAGGAATTCCGTATCACCGACGTCCTCGACGCGCACCCAACGCATCATCTGGCGCGTGATCACCTCGATGTGCTTGTCGTTGATGTTCACGCCCTGCAGACGGTAGACCTCCTGGATTTCATTCACGAGGTACTTCTGCAGCTCCTTCTCACCGAGCACGTGGAGAATGTCGTGCGGGTTCGACGGGCCATCCATCAGCGGGTCGCCCGCGCGGACGCGGTCGCCTTCCTGGACGTTGACGTGCACACCACGCGGGATGCTGTACTCGCGCGGCTCGCCATTCGGATCGTCGGGCACGATCAGGATCTTGCGCTGACCCTTCACGACGCCGCCGTACTTGACGTTGCCGTCGATCTCGCTGATGACCGCGGGATCCTTCGGCTTGCGCGCTTCGAAGAGTTCCACCACGCGCGGCAGACCGCCCGTGATGTCCTTGGTCTTCGTCGTTTCGCGCGGGATCTTCGCCAGCACGTCGCCGGCGTTGACCATGTCGCCGTCGGCGATCATCAAGTGGGCGCTGACCGGCATGATGTAGCGGCGAATCGTGTTGCCGTTGGCAGCCTTGATTTCGACCGTCGGCTGCTTCTTCTCATCGGGTGAATCGACGACGATCAAGCGCGACAGACCGGTGACTTCGTCAAGGTCTTCCTGCACCGTGACGCCGTCAATGATGTCCTTGAACTTGATCTGACCCGGTTCTTCCGTGAGGATCGAGAACGTATACGGATCCCACTCAACGAGGATCTGTCCGTTATCAACCTGCTGGCCGTCCTTGACCTTCAAGCGCGCACCATAGACGACCTGGTAACGCTCGCGGTCGCGGCCCTTGTCATCCTGCACCACGATGAAGCCGGTCCGATTCATGACGACGGTTTCAAAGCCGCCGCCGACGAGCGGACGCTCAACGGTCTGCAGGTTGTCGTAGCGCGCAATGCCCTTGTGCTTCGAATCGAGCGTGCTCTGATCCGAAATACGCGACGCCGTGCCGCCGATGTGGAACGTGCGCATGGTCAGCTGCGTGCCGGGCTCGCCGATCGACTGCGCGGCAACGACGCCGACAGCCAGGCCGAGCTCGACCAGCTTGCCGGTCGACAGATCGCGGCCGTAGCAGCGCTTGCACACGCCGCGGCGCGAGGCGCAGGTCAGCACCGAACGGATGCGGACCTTCTCGATGCCGGCGTCCTGCACTTCAGCGGCGAGCTCTTCGTCGATCTCCTGGTTGAAGTCGAGAATCACGCCGCCCTTGATCGGGTCGATGATCTTCTCGAGCGAGACGCGGCCGATGATGCGGTCGCGCAACGGCTCGATGACTTCGCCCGATTCAACGATCGCCCGCGCCTCGATGCCGTCCAGCGTGCCGCAATCGTGCTCGGAAATGATCACGTCCTGCGCCACGTCGACGAGACGGCGAGTCAGGTAGCCCGAGTCCGCGGTCTTCAGTGCGGTGTCGGCCAGGCCCTTGCGCGCGCCGTGCGTCGAGATGAAGTACTCGAGCACCGAGAGGCCTTCGCGGAAGTTGGCGCGAATCGGCTGCTCGATGATTTCGCCCGACGGCTTGGCCATCAGGCCGCGCATGCCGGCCAGCTGGCGGATCTGCTGTTTCGATCCGCGCGCGCCGGAGTCGGCCATGATGTAAACGGGATTGAACTTGCCTTCCTTGTCCCGCTTTTCCATCTCGCCGAACATCGCGTCGGCGATCTTCTCGGTGACTTCCGACCACACGGCGATGATCTTGTTGTAGCGCTCGCCGTTGGTGATCGCGCCTTCGAGATACTGCTGTTCGACCTTGACCACTTCGTCGCGGGCCGCTTCGGACAGCTTGCCCTTCTGCTCCGGAATAATCAGGTCCTGAATGCCGATCGACATGCCCGAACGGGTGGCGTAGGTGAAGCCCACCTGCTTGAGGTCGTCGAGCATCGTGACGGTGTTGTCCAGGCCGGTCGTCAGGTAGCAGCGCTGCACCAGCTGCTGCAGGCCCTTCTTCTTCAGCATGCCGTTGACGAACGGGATGTTCTTCGGCAGCGCGCTGTTCAGAATGACGCGGCCCACCGTCGTGTTGATGATCTTGTTGGCGACGGTCTGCACTTCGGTGTGCAGCACGTCCTGATCGTCACGCGACGCCGACATTTCCTGCAGATCGCCCGTGTAACGCAGGCGGATCGGCGTCAGCGTTTCGACTTCGCCCGCTTCGAGCGCGAGCAGCACGTCGTCGGCGCTCGCGAAGGCGCGGCCTTCACCCTTCGCGCCCTGCTTCGCCTTGGTCAGGTAGTAGCAGCCAAGCACGATGTCCTGCGACGGCACCGCGACCGGCGTGCCGTTGCTGGGCGAGAGGATGTTCTTCGACGACATCATCAGCGTCGACGCTTCGATCTGCGCTTCCGGCGACAGCGGAATGTGGACCGCCATCTGGTCGCCGTCGAAGTCGGCGTTGAACGCCGTGCAGACGAGCGGGTGGATGCGGATCGCCTTGCCTTCGACCAGCACCGGCTCGAACGCCTGGATGCCGAGGCGATGCAGTGTCGGCGCGCGATTGAGCAGCACCGGATGCTCGCGAATGACCTCTTCGAGCACGTCCCACACTTCGGGAACCTGCTTCTCCACCATTTCCTTGGCTTGCTTGATGGTGGCGACGAGGCCTCGCTCTTCGAGCTTGTTGTAGATGAACGGCTTGAACAGCTCGAGCGCCATCTTCTTCGGCAAGCCGCACTGATGCAGCTTGAGCTCGGGACCAACGACGATCACCGAACGGCCGGAGTAGTCAACGCGCTTGCCGAGCAGGTTCTGACGGAACCGGCCCTGCTTGCCCTTCAACGTATCGCTGAGCGACTTGAGCGGACGGTTGTTCGCGCCGCGCAGCACGCGGCCGCGGCGGCCGTTGTCGAACAGCGCATCGACCGCTTCCTGCAGCATGCGCTTTTCGTTGCGGATGATGACGTCGGGCGCCTTGAGCTCCATCAGCTTCTTCAACCGGTTGTTGCGGTTGATGACGCGACGATAGAGATCGTTGAGGTCGGAGGTCGCGAACCGGCCGCCATCGAGCGGCACGAGCGGACGCAGCTCGGGCGGGATCACCGGGACCACGTCCAGGATCATCCACTCCGGCTTGTTGCTCGACTTGCGGAACGCGTCAACGACCTTGAGACGCTTGGCGAATTTCAGCTTCTTCTGCGCCGACGTTTCGGTGCGCATCTTCTCGCGCAGCTCGTTGGCCAGCTTGTCGACCTGCACGCGGCGCAGCAATTCCTTGATCGCTTCCGCGCCCATCTGCGCCTTGAACTTCGAGTAGCCGTGCTCTTCGCGCGCCTTGCGGAACTGATCTTCGGTGAGCAGCTGGTTCTGCACCAGCTTGGTCTCGCCCGGATCAACAACCACGTAGGCTTCGAAATAGAGCACGCGCTCGAGATCGCGCAGCGAGATGTCGAGCAGGTGGCCAATGCGGCTCGGCAGGCCCTTGAAGAACCACACGTGGCTCACCGGCGTTGCCAGCTTGATGTGGCCGAGACGCTCGCGGCGAACCTTCGCCTGCGTCACTTCCACGCCGCACTTGTCGCAGATCACGCCGCGGTGCTTCATGCGCTTGTACTTGCCGCACAAGCACTCCCAGTCGGTGATCGGTCCGAAGATCTTCGCGCAGAACAAGCCGTCGCGTTCCGGCTTGAAGGTGCGGTAGTTGATCGTTTCGGGCTTGGTGACTTCGCCAAACGACCACTGCTCGATCTTGTCCGGCGACGCGAGGCTGATGCGGATCGCGTCGAAGTCAGAACGAAGGGTCGTCTTGGTGTCGGTAAAGCTCGGTCGCAGATTCATTATTGACCCTCCAACACCGGTTCTGCCGGTGCCTCCTCGGGTTGTTCCGTCGACGCAGGCTGTTTACGCGTCGACACCAATTCGACGTCGAGACACAGCGACTGCAATTCGCGGATCAGCACGTTGAACGATTCCGGGAGGCCTGCCGTGAAGGACGCGTCGCCCTTCACGATCGACTCGTAAATCTTCGCGCGGCCGGTGACGTCGTCCGACTTCGCGGTCAACAGTTCCTGCAGGATGTGCGCGGCGCCATACGCTTCGAGCGCCCACACTTCCATTTCGCCGAAGCGCTGGCCGCCGAACTGGGCCTTACCGCCCAACGGCTGCTGCGTGATCAGCGAGTACGGTCCGATCGACCGCGCGTGGATCTTGTCGTCGACCAGGTGCGACAGCTTGAGCATGTAGATGTAGCCGACGGTGACCTGCTGCTCGAACGGCATACCGGTCATGCCGTCATACAGCTTGGTCTTGCCGCCTTCCTGCTCGAGGCCCGCCTTATCGAGCCAGCCGACGATTTCCTTTTCGGTCGCGCCGTCGAACACCGGCGTCGCGAAGTAGAGGCCGAGCGCATGCGCCGCCCACCCGAGATGCGTCTCGAGGATCTGGCCGACGTTCATACGAGACGGCACGCCGAGCGGATTCAGCACGATTTCCACCGGCGTTCCATCCGGCAGATACGGCATGTCCTCTTCGGGCAGGATGCGCGCGATGACGCCCTTGTTACCGTGGCGGCCGGCCATCTTGTCGCCGACCGACAGCTTGCGCTTCATCGCCACGTAGACCTTGACGAGCTTGATCACGCCCGGCGGCAGTTCGTCGCCGCGGCGAATCTTTTCCTTCTTCTCTTCGAAGAGCTGCTTGATGACCTCGACCTGGCGCTCGGTGCGTTCTTCCACCATGCGCAGATCCGGCTCCATCGAGGCGTCGTCGGTCTGGATCTTCGCGCGAACGAGTGAAAGGAACGGCACGCCGGCCATCGCTTCCATCGTCAGCTGATCGCCCTTCTTCAGCAGGCGCTCGCGCCCGAACTCGTCGAACAGATCCGCGCGCAGGATTTGGCCCTGCAGCATGTTGACGACGCGCTTCTTGGTCTCTTCATGCTGAATGCGAACCTCGTCTTGCAGGTTCTTCTCCATCATGTCGAGCTCGTCCTGCTCGATCGCCTTGGCGCGGTCGTCCTTCTCGATGCCCTTGCGCGAGAAGATCTTGACGCCAACGATGATGCCTTCGATGCCCGGCGGGCAGATCAGCGAGGCATCGCGCACGTCGCCGGCCTTTTCGCCGAAGATCGCGCGGAGCAGCTTCTCTTCCGGCGTCAGCTGCGTCTCGCCCTTCGGCGTGACCTTGCCGACCAGGATGTCGCCCGGCTTCACCGACGCGCCGATGCGGATGATGCCGCTGTCGTCGAGATCGCGCAGGTAGCCTTCCGACACGTTCGGGATGTCGCGCGTGATTTCTTCCGGACCCAGCTTGGTGTCGCGCGCCTCGATCTCGAACTCCTCGATGTGGATCGAGGTGTAGTAGTCCTCGCGAACGAGCTTCTCGCTGACGAGAATCGCGTCCTCGAAGTTGTAGCCGCGCCACGGCATGAACGAGACCAGCACGTTGCGGCCGAGCGCGAGCTCGCCCAGCTCCGTGCACGGACCGTCAGCCAGGACCTGGCCCTTCTGCACGCGCTGACCGACTCGCACAATCGGCTTCTGATTGATGCAGGTGTTCTGGTTCGAGCGCTTGAACTTGGTCATCGGATAGATATCCGCGCCCATGTCGTCGATGGTGTCGCCGCTCTCCGACTCAACGCGCACCACGATGCGGTTGCTGTCGACGAAGTCGACGATGCCCGTGCGGCGAGCGACGGCGACCGCGCCCGAATCGCGCGCGGTGATGTATTCCATGCCGGTGCCGACATACGGCGCCTGCGCGCGGAGCAGCGGCACAGCCTGGCGCTGCATGTTCGAACCCATCAACGCGCGGTTGGCGTCGTCGTTCTCGAGGAACGGCACCAGCGATGCCGCGACCGAGACGAGCTGCTTCGGCGACACGTCGATGAACTGGATCTGCTCGCGCGGCGCAAGGATGAAGTTGCCCGCCTGGCGCGCGTTGACACGCTCCTGGACAATGCGGCCGTTCTCATCGAGCTCGACGTTCGCCTGCGCGATGATGTACTGGTCTTCTTCCCACGCCGAGAGGTAGAAGCAGAACGGCTCGATCTCGACGCCCTTCTTCTTCGGACGGCCCTCTTCGTTCACGAGCTCGTCGGCTTCGACGATGTCGCCGTTCTTGTACTTCGGGTGGCCGCCGGCGTTGGTGACCAGCACGTAGTCGATCACCTGGCCGTTCTTCACCTTGCGGTACGGCGATTCGATGAAGCCGAACTCGTTGATGCGCGCATACGACGACAGCGACGAGATCAGGCCGATGTTCGGGCCTTCCGGCGTCTCAATCGGGCAGATGCGGCCGTAGTGCGTCGGGTGCACGTCGCGGACTTCGAAGCCGGCGCGCTCACGCGACAGGCCGCCTGGTCCCAGCGCCGAAAGACGACGCTTGTGCGTGACTTCCGACAGCGGGTTGGTCTGGTCCATGAACTGCGACAGCTGCGACGATCCGAAGAACTCTTTCCAGCACAGTGGGATCCGAAGCTTGGAATTCACGTGACTTGAAGTCGCGGC
>JADMIO010548795.1_pt1 | contig 122935 bp, 102 predicted proteins | sample 8958161 | NCBI WGS metagenome assembly JADMIO01 (sample SAMN16585339, study PRJNA669376) | soil metagenome | isolation source: Crop rotation soil | place: USA: Cullars Rotation, Alabama | collected 2011 | reverse complement strand
GCCGCGACTTCAAGTCACGTGAATTCCAAGCTTCGGATCCCACTGTGCTGGAAAGCGGATGAAACCCGTCGTCCCGTATCGGGCCGACGCGCAGATACAGATTGAGCTTCGCTGGAGCCAACACACGCATAAGATCAGCGTGCCGCCACGAGCGCAGCCGTCAAGCCGTCACCTCGTACACATGAGTTTTCCAACCCAATTCCACCTGCAAGATCTGATAACCCTAACGCAAAGAAATGAACGTCTGATAACGCAGGAAAGATTACTTCTCACTCGCGGGGGAGTCAAATGAAAATGTGGGGAAAAGGCGCGAAGGCACTGAGGCACGCAGGCACGAAGTGGGGACGAGGGGCAAAGGCAAAAAGTGAATTCACTTGCTGCCGCAGACCTTGTTTTCGACCACTTCGTGCCCGCGTGCCTCAGTGCCTTCGTGCCTTGCTCCTACCACGTATACTTCACCGAATACGTGACTTTTTTCTCACCATCGACAGGCACCTCCACCGGGATGTGAATCGTGCGGAAATCCTGCTTTTCCCATTTGTCGCTGCTTTGCGTGATCTCCCAGTTGGTCCAGCGGAAGAGGTTTTCCTTCACAATGACGTTAACCGCTTCCTTTTTGTGGTTACGTAGCACGATCTCGAAGGATTCGGTAATGACGTGGCCATCCCAATTTACCGTGAACTCGGTTTGCTTTCGCTCGCCGACGATATCGAATGCGCTGCCGAGTTTAATCATGAATTCTTCATCTTTGGGCGTGTGCTGGATCACATCCTCGCCAATGAATTCGTTGGAGGAGTCGGCTTCATCCTTTTTGTAAACGCGAATTCGGCCAGCCGGCAGGGGGATTCCCAAGCCGTTTTTCTCGCTGTTCTTGACCAGTAGATAAATGTCAACCTTCTTGTTGCTTTGCGTCCCGAGATTGCGGTCCTGGTTGGGTTGGGGCGAGATGTAGTAGCGGAGGTTTTCGGGCAATCCGTAGTAGACAAAGGTTTTATTGACTGTCACACCGGGCTTGGGTGTAAAGAGTTCAATCTGCTTGGTCGAACGGTCAGCCAGCGACGTTTGGCGGCCAAGCGTGTACAGGTGATATTCAAAGAACGACTTTTCCTGGAACCCGCCATCGTCGCGGGCGCTCTTTAGCGCCTGCGACATGCGCGCGCCCGCATAAACGTCCTGCTGTGGTTGAATGCGCTGCACGTCACCGGCGACGAGTTTCAATTTGGAATTGGGATACGATGCGCCGCTCTCGTTGAGGATCGTCACCCACGCCGCCACGTCGGCGGCTGAGTCATCCTTGCTGATCAGGATGTTGTAATCCGCCCGCCACGTCAGGCCGTCGGTTTGATACGTGACCTTGGCATCGTGCTGGCCGGCCTTGTCGGTGTTCAGTTTCCAGACGAGCGTGGGCTTGGTGATGAGTTCCTTGTTTTGCGGGGCGAGCGCGATGGTTGACACATCCGATCGGGTGATCACCAGCAGCGGGGCCGTCTCGACATCCGTCTTCAACACGATGCTATTGAAGTCCGCCGAGAGCAACGTGCCTTCGCTGAGGGTCCCCGGCGAAGCGCCGGCTGCGCGTAAGCCGACCGCGATTCGCTTTCCGAGATATTTTTCGAGCAGCCGCGTTGAGCTGACGACGTCGTACTCGAAATTCTGCTCGAGAACCGATGTCGTCAGAGGCGCGGTCAACGATTCAAAGGCCACCGTCGTCGCGTCGATGCCCGATGCCACATTGGTAAAGCGAATCGTGTTTTCGCCGTCCTTTAGATCGATCTTGCGCACTTCGCGCACAACGCCGTACCCAGGTAATTTGACCTGCCAGGCGTTGTACGGATTGGCGAGGCGCTGTTGGGCGAGTTGTTGAGGATCGAACGTTCCGGGGTCAGCGGTGCTGTAGATCGTGAGGGCGAAGTTGGAATCGTTGATTTTGCGGTCATCAATCAGATTCACTTGTTCCGCTTCGTGGTCAACGGTTTGACTGAAGGCGGGAATCGCGAAGACGCAAGCGAGTAGCCATGGTGTCACGAAAGATCGCGGACGAATCATGATGGGCTCCGTGAGAGAATGGGCGCTCACGGTATTCGACTCAGGTGGGCGTGAAAAGTTGTGAGGAAAAAAATGCCGGCCGCGAGTTCGTCGCGGCCGGCATCGCCAGAAAGTGGGAAGGGAGCGTCGTGGGGCGCCGGTGACCCGGACAACCCCGTGTCAGGACACGGTTCGAAGCTCATCATGAGCCGCGTTCCGTTGCGTTTGCCTGACACTGATGATGTACGATTCAGGGTGCGCGCGGGCAAATCAGATTTTGGATTTTCGATTGTGGATTTCGGATTTGGAAAAGCTGGCTTTTTGAATCCAAAATCAAGCAATCCAAAATCCAAAATCTCGCCTACGTCTTCACTCTGTCCAATAACCACACCGCCACCGGTCCGAAAATCAGGATGGGCAGCCAGGCCATGATCGCGGGCCATTGATCTGCCCACTGGGCGCCGGTTGGAGGGGTGCCGGCGAGCTGCTGGGCGAGAAAAATGGTCATCATGCACCCGCCGCTCAACATGACGCAATACATGATTCCCATCTTGAGTCTTCCAGGCTCGCGCGACAGCACGCATGGCACCGCCAGCAGCAAGATGATCACGTTCAGAAGCGGCTGAGTGAATCGCGCATGCTTCACGCGTTGCAGGTCTGTCCTGCCATAGCTTTTGGGACGTTCCAGAAGCTGATTGATGTGAGCCGTCGAGAGCAGATCGATGTATTCTCCGCTGCGATAGAGGGCCAGCTCATCGGGCGTGATGCTGCTCTTGTAAACGTCAGCCGGCTTTTCGTCGGTCTTGAGGTCCTTGGGTTTAAGCCCGGTGACGATCTTTCCATTGATCAGCCGCCACTCCTTACGATCGCCGTTCCATTCCGCGCGATCAGCCAAAATGTGCGCTTTGGGCATGAACGCATCGTCAAATTGAACGATGTCCACCTGCTCCATCCACGGCCCGCCTTCCATGCTGGCTGGGTGATATCGGGCGGCATTGAGCAGCCCATTTTCATCATCCTGCATGGCGCGAACCGGGAACGCTTTGCTGGCGGTCTGTTGAATCTGATCGTGCTTGCGCGTGAGCTTGGGAACCATCTGCGGAATGAGCAATTCCTGATCAACAACCAGCAGCACATTCATGACCATGGCTGCCAGGATGATCGGCATGGCCGAGCGCAGAAGCGGAACGCCAGCTGCAAGCGAAGCCGTCAATTCGTTGAATCGCGACAGCCGAATTAATGTAAATGCCGCCGCGACAACCGGTATGATTCCCGAGAGCATCACGAAGATGCGAAAGGTTTGATAGAAGTAGTAGTCGGCGATCCCGCCCAATAGCACGAGAACCGATTCAACCCCGCCACCCGCCGTCCGCTGCTGAACCTCAGCCAACTCGTCAAAATTGAACACCATATCGAGCACGACATACAGCCCGATCAGCACCATGAGGCTGATGAGGTAATTCTTGATGAAGCTGACGAGGATGTAACGGTCGAGGAGCTTCACTTTGGATTTGCGATTTGCGATTTGCGATTTGCGATTGAGAAGCGATTGCGTGTCGCAGTAAGACGTGATGCGGCCATGATAGCGGTGAGTTGGACCGCCTCGTTTCGAAGAGGTTCAACCAGGGCGGGTTTCATTAGCTTTCCTTCAACGATTAGCTCCATCCAAAGAGCGCTTTCGTCGGCTTCCTCTTCCACATTTCCCAGCTTCGAAATGAATTCAGCTTTCGAGCGCCCTTTGCAAGCCGCGCGATAATTTGCCGCAACCGACGTACCTGCTCGAACCAATTGATTTCCCAGGGTACGTCCCGCGGCAGATTTGGGCATGGCATCGACGAGTTTCATGATTCGTAAAGCAAACTGCTTCGTCCGATGCTGAAGCTCCCATTCGTTCATTGGTCCGCCTTTCAATTGCAAATTGCAAATCGCAAATCGCAAATTCCATCACTGCTTTTGAAGCTTCCATCCCAGCGCCACCGCCAGCGCCAGCACCGCGGCGTTTCCGCTCCAGATCAGGGCTAAGCCGAAATTCAGCGGGTTTTCGAACTTGTCTAGCTTGAACGGAACATTCTCGCACGTGTGTTGCCCAGCCACGATCAGGGCGATGCAGACTAGCGCGGGGATCACGCTGATTGCGAAGGCGGTCAGAAAATTTCCGCTGCGGAACATCATCCCAAGGCAGCAGCCGACGACGACGAGGATCAGGCAGCTGACGGCGAAGCTGGAGCGGCTGTGCATTTCGCTTTGGATGCCGTTGCTGAGTCGGATGCGCTCCCGTCGGAGGGCTGCCTGCTCCTCTTCGGGGACGCCGGGGGCGCTGGCCCAGTAGTTCACACCGCGCGATTCCAGTTCCTTCAGGCCGGTCGGCATGGGAATGACAAACGATCGGGCAAAGGCCGACATAGGGCTGGGGCCCTCCGCCGTTTGCACCGTCACGTCACGGAGTTGCGCCCGAATACTCATACGATCGTCCGCCAGCGGCTTGGCGGAAATCTGAATCTCGCCGGCTTGCGCTTCAAACTCTTTGTTTCCGTTGCGAGTTTGAATGATTCTGCCGGGCGCCACGGTCAGCCTTCCGTCGCGAATGAATGAGCTCCCGCGGGGCGTCATGAGCTGATATGTCTCGGCGCTGGATTGAAACGTGTACGTGTCGCCGGGAACTTGCAGATCCTGGGCGACGTCAGTCAGAAACTGTGACTCCTGCATTGCCTGCACGATGTTGCGTACGTGCTCCTGGATCTTGCGACTCTTGCCCAGGTCGAGATTCAATTCATGAAGGCGGCGGATGTCCATGAACTTGGTCTCTTCGCGAATGAGCGAATCAATCGTGATGGGACCGAACTGCGTTGTCTGCACGCCGCCCTGGGCTTTGTCGCCTGTGCGCAGGTTGCGTGGGAACATGGCGCCGCCCGGACGTTCGAGCACCGCCTCGAGCATGAATTCGCCGGTGCTTGGAATTCGGCGGATGAAAATCGTCGCCTGCTTGGCCATGGAAAACTCGCGCGGGATCTGCAGCTTGGAAGTGGCATCGAGTTTCTCGTAGCTGATGATCATCACCCCGTTGAGCGAGACCCTTTGCTCGTCAGGATTCTTCGCATCGGGCGGCGCGACGGCAGCGGATTGGGCGAAGATGGTCGTGCTTTTGAAGGGGATCTGGTGCGTTCGCTCGATGCGGTTGGAGATGAGCTGCGCGAGATTCGAATAGATGACCTGCTCCACCTTAAGGGTGAAAACCGGGACGATGAAGCAGAGGAATAAAAGACTGATCAGCGCGACAGTAAGGCCCAGCACGACCGCAGGTTGGGCGATGGAGATATAGCTCATGCCGGCTGCGCGACAGGCGACCAACTCGTTATCGGCAGCCAATCGCCCGTAGACGACCGTGGTTGCAAACAGGGCTGCGATCGGCAGCGAATAAGTCGTCATCGCCGGCATAAAATACGACAGCATGCTGGCAGCCTGGCTCGCATCGAGCCCATGCTCGGTGAGCGGGCGTAGAAGTCCGCCGAAGCTCATGATTCCGGCCAGCGCGCCGCTGGTGAGAAGAAAGATTCGGATGAGGTCTTTGAAGATGTAGAAGAAGATCGTGCGGCTCATGCGCTCGTGGCACGAGCAGCGGGCTCGTGTTTCACGTGTCCAGCTCGCAGGAATTGCGTCACCACGCGCGACAGCTTCTCAACGCCCGGCTCGACCTTGTCAGCCGGGACGTTGCCAAAGCACAAGCGGAGATGATTTTTCGGTACATGTCCGCGTTCGTCCGGTTGGAAGCAATATTCGCCCGGAACGTACAACACTCCTGCTTCAACCGTCGCCTTGAACATGTTGCCGGGTTTGGACGTGTCAAACGATTCCGGCAGCGTCAGCCAGACGTACAAACCGCCGCCGGGGTGCGTCCAGTGAATCCCATCGCTCTTAGGCATGGATCGTTCAAGCGCATCCAGCATCGTGTCGCGCTTGCGCCTGTAGCTTTGCTTTAGATTCTCGACCTGCTGCAGATATTTCCCGCTGCGCATCGCTTCGAGGGCGAGATGCTGCGTAAGGCTGGCCGATCCGAAATCGTGATTCCCTTTTTGATCGAGAACCGAATGCAGTAGATCCTGCGGCATCGCCGTATACCCCGTCTTCACGCCGGGCGCAAACGGCTTGCTGAACGTGCATGCGATGATCGTGTACTTGTTTTCGGCATCATACGACTTGATCGACCGCAGCGGCTTGCCGTCATAGCTTAGTTCGCGGTAGGCAGCGTCTTCGAGAATCAGAATGCGATGATTGCGGCTGAACCGCTTGGCAAGCGCGAAAAGTTTCGGCCGGCGCTCAGCCGAAAGCGTCAAGCCGGTCGGATTCTGGTAATAGCTGGTGCAATAGATCAATCGAACACGGTCGAGCTTTCCCTCGCGCTCCAGCCGCACGAGCAATCGCTCGACCGCATCGACATCCATGCCGTTGTCATCCATCGGAACGGTCATCACATTGGCGCCAAGCGACGATAGCGTCCCCGTGTAGACGAAATAGCTCGGGTTGGCTGCGATGATGATGTCGCCCGGATCAATCAACGTGTCGCCGATCAGGTAGAGTGCCTGCTGCGAGCCGGTCGTGATGACGATGTCGCTGGGCGTGAGATTCATGTCCGCTGCCGGTTTGCCTTCGAGCGATTCCAGGTGTCGAAGCGCCGTTCGACGAAGCTCAGCCAGGCCCAGCGTCGTGTCATATTGCAGCGCAGCCCGTCCGCGAACGTGATCGGTCAGGATCGTGTTGGCCATCTCCGCGCACATCTCCACAGGCAGCGTATGCGAATCGACCAAACCGGCTGCGAAGTTGATCAAGCTTGGGTTGGCCATCGCCGTCTCGATCAGCGCGTTGATCGGCTGCTCCTTGGTGCGGCGGGCTTTGGAGGAGAGGGCCAGGGGCGGAGCGGCGCTGTTCAAGGGATCTTGCATCACAAATCATGCTACCGGCGGTGGGGAGGGGCTTCAATCGGGGGGTCAGCTGTTGGAAGAGGCAATCAAGCCCGTCGCTTCGCTATGGGCCGCCATGGAGTATGATCACCTGGGTGCAGATCGCACGTCTTCTGCATCGCGTCTTCGAATTCTGCTACCCGGATGTGTGCGCCAATTGCCAGGCGCTGGGTGATGAGGGATATCTGTGTCCGGCATGCCGGATGCAACTGGATTTATTGGCGGGCCATCCGGCGTGCGAACGCTGCGCGCGGCCATTGGCGACGCATGGGTCGCCTTGTCCGTCGTGCAAGGGGCGCGGGATCGCGCCATTTGACCGCGTCGTCAGCTTGGGTGTTTACGAAGAACCGCTCCGCAGCCTCGTGCTCGGGATGAAGTATCACCATCGCTGGCCGTTGGCCGAACATCTCGCCGATCACTTGATTGCCAGCGAGCGCGCGACCGGGTTGCTGCAGGAAACGCAGGTTCTGGTCCCTGTTCCCCTGCATATGAAGCGCCACGTGAAGCGCGGCTACAACCAGGCCGAGGTTCTCGCCCGGCACATCAGTCGTCGCTGTGACATTCCGATCGCATTCGCAGCCAAGCGCGTCCGCGACACCGAAACGCAAACGCATCTGCATTCTCACGACAAACGCCTTGCCAATCTCCGCGGCGCGTTTGCATTGACCAAGCCAAAATCGATCCACGCGAAGCATGTCGTGATCGTGGACGACGTGATGACAACCGGGGCGACGCTGAAATCGCTTGCATATACTTTAAAGGAGGCAGCGCCGGCGAGTTTGTGTGCACTGGTTTTAGGCGTCGCGGATCCAAAAGGCCGCGCGTTTGAGGTGAGTTGAGCATGCCTGCTACCGCTGTTATCCCTGCTCGTTATGGTTCCACCCGCTTCCCTGGCAAGATGCTGGCAGCCCAGACGGGCAAGCCGCTGGTTCAACACGTCGTCGAGCAGGTGAAGAAGGCGAAACGCGTGCGGAATGTCATTGTCGCGACCGACGATCAGCGGATCGTCGAAGCCCTCAAACCATTTGGCACCATCGTGACGCTCACCGCCCCCGAGCATCAAAGCGGCACGGATCGCATCTGGCAGGTCGTGCGCGAATGGCCCGGAGAGCTGATCGTCAACGTCCAGGGTGATGAGCCGGAGATCGAACCGGAGATCATCGATGCCCTGGTCGATCGGATGAAATCCACCAACGACGACATGGCCACGGCAGCAACGCGATTTCCATCGCGGGAAGACCCCGCTGACCCCAACCTCGTGAAAGTCGCGGTGGGCCTCGATGGCAGGGCCCTCTACTTCTCGCGAGCGCCCATTCCTTTCCGCCGCGAGCCTGAGTCGGCTGAGAACGCTCCATATTTTCTGCACCTGGGGATCTACGCCTATCGCTGGGAATTCCTGAGTCAATTCACCTCATGGCCTCAAAGCGCGCTGGAGAAAACGGAAAAGCTTGAGCAGCTTCGCGCGCTCGAGCATGGAGCACGCATTTCCGTCATCCAGGTCGATCGCGCGACCCATGGAATCGACACCGCTGAGCAGTATGCTGCCTTCGTCAAGCGATTTCGAAACCGGCAAATTTGACAGCGTGAGCGTCTGTTCATACTCTCGCGCAGACATCCGATTGAGGCCCGGCGATCACACTTGCGGCGGAGAAGGAATCTCCTGTCAGCCGGGCATACTATTTCTCTTGGACGTCAACGATTGAGGGAACACGTTCCATGAGCAACGAAGAACTCCTAGCCAAAATCGGACAGACCACCGAAGAGACGGAGTTCTACACCCCCATGCCCGCTGGCTACCGCAAGGGGCACCATAAATACGTCGTCGTTGTCGGCACGGTCATGTCCGGCCTGGGCAAAGGGATTTTCTCTTCATCGCTTGCCAAGTTGCTTCAAGACAAAGGCTTGAAAGTCGCCCCCATCAAGATGGAGGGCTATCTCAACATCGATTCGGGGACACTCAATCCCTATCGCCACGGCGAGGTCTTCGTGCTGGATGACGGCATGGAAACCGATATGGACCTAGGCACGTATGAGCGGTTGCTCGATCAGGATTTGTCGGGCGCTAATTTCACAACCAACGGCCAGATTCTCTCGGGGGTCCTCAAGAAGGAGCGCGAAGGGGGCTACCTTGGCCGCGATGTGCAGGTCATTCCGCATGTCACCGGCGAAGTGAAACTCAAACTTCGCGAATTAGCTGCCAAATCCAATGCGGACGTCGTCTTCGTCGAGGTCGGCGGAACCGTCGGCGACTACGAGAACTCCTTCTATTTGGAAGCCTGCCGACAATTGGCCTACGAAGAAGGCGAAGGCTCGGTCATTTTCGTCGCCCTGACATATGTCCTCGAGCCCGGCACGCTCGGCGAGCAAAAGTCCAAAGCTGCCCAGCTCGGCATCAAGCGGTTGATGGAGATGGGAATCATGCCCCATCTCATCGCGTGTCGCGCCTCGCATCCGGTCAAGGACAGCGTGCGCGAGAAGATATCGATGTACACCAACGTTCCAATGAAGCGCGTCGTCACGATGCATGATGTCGAAAGCATCTACACGATCCCCGAAGCCCTTCGCGAAGTGGGGATCGATCGTGAAGTACTGACCCTTCTGGATATCCACGATCGTGTGAATCAGCGGGCCGAGGATCAATCGCGCATGAAATGGCGCTGGTTCGTCGATCGCATCGGCAAAGCCAAGAAAGACGTCACGATCGCCGTCACCGGCAAATATGCGACGCTTCGCGATGCCTACGCGAGCATCATCAAGGCTTGCGAGCACTGCGGGGTTCACCACGGCGTCAATGTCAACCTCAAGTGGGTCGACACGACAGCGATCGAGCCATCCAATGTCACGCGCCACCTGCGCGATTGCGATGGCATCATTGTGCCGGGCGGATTTGGCATTCGCGGGACTGAAGGCAAGATCGAGTGCATCCGCTACGCGCGCGAGAATAAAGTGCCGTATCTGGGCCTGTGTCTCGGTTTCCAGATGGCTGTCATCGAATTCGCGCGAAACGTCTGCGGTCTTCCCCAAGCCAACAGCAGTGAATTTGACCCTCGCTGCAAGCAATGCGTGATCGATATCCTTCCCGAACAGAAGAAAATCGAAGGCCTCGGCGGCAACATGCGTCTGGGCGGGAAGGATGTCGAGATCAAACCTGACACCCTCGCGTTCAAGCTCTTCGACAGTCAAACCCGCACCCGCCTGCGCTTTCGCCATCGCTACGAAGTCGATCCCAAGTTCATCCCCACACTTGAAGAGCACGGTCTGGTCTTCAGCGGCAAACATCCATCCCAACCGATCATGCAAATCCTCGAGCTGCCGCAGGATGCTCATCCGTATTTCATCGGCACGCAGGCCCACCCCGAGCTCACCAGCCGCCCCTTGCGCCCTCAGCCGATGTTCATGGGCCTGATCAAGGCCGCGATGGATTACGCGGAACAGAAAAAACAACAACCCCAAACCGTCTAATGGTTTAACTGCGACGCATGCGTCGCACGCACTTCCGGGCGCCCCATCGGTCGCCCTTACCAATGTATTTCGATGCCCGTCAACAACTCGCCATTGCCATTGACCTCCATCAAGCCGGCAAGATGCGCGAAGCCGTCACGCTCTATCGCGAAATCCTCTCGCGCGACCCCAACAACGCGGCTGCCCTCAACGCCATGGGCATGGCGGCGGCGCAGAGCAATCAATTCGATCACGCAGCCACGCTCATCGCCCGGGCCGTCGAGCTGGCCCCCAACGATGCCGCATTTTTGAACAACCTCGGCATCATTCGCACTCAGCAAAAACAGCTGGACCAGGCCGAGGCATGCTGGCGAAAAGCGATCTCGCTGGCCCCGGACTATTTCGAACCGATGAACAGCCTCGCGCTCCTGATGGCTCAGCAGGACAACACCGAAGAAGCGATCCAGCTATTTCGCCGCGCAGCACAAATTCAGCCGAACAATCCGATCACGCATCGCAACCTTGCGTCCGCGTTGCGCAACGAATGGAAATTCCGCGAAGCCGAAGCCGTATGCCTTCGGGCTGCCGAGCTTGACCCCGACGACACGCAGAATCTCAATGATCTGGGCGATTCGATCCTTCAACAGGGACGCGCCATCGAGGCAGCCCAAGTCTGGCGACGCGCCACCGCCGAGCATCCAACCCGATTTGTTCTGCGAAACAATCTGTTGCTGACCCTGCACTACGACCCGAACATCACAAACGAGGAGCTTCAGGCAGAACATCTCTCATTTGGCGCGGATCTCGCCAAAGAATTCCCGCGCGTCATCTTGCCGCCGCGCGATCGCGATCCGGCACGCCCGATCCGCGTCGGCTACGTCTCGCCGTATTTCTGCCGACATGCGGTGGCGACGTTTGTCGAGCCAATCCTGCGCAGCCACGATCATTCACAGTTCATCATCACCTGCTACGCTGATTCCCGTCGCAAGGATGACTTGACTACCCGCTGCAAGGGATTCGCGGATGCATGGCATGACACTGCAACCCTGTCCACCAATGAATTGACCGATCTGGTCCTGAAAAATCGCGACGACATCCTTGTCGATCTGACTGGCCACATTTCCGGCAGCCGACTTCCGGTCTTTGCGCGCAAACCGGCGCCGATCCAGGTGACCTATCTGGGATATCAGAACACGACCGGCCTGGATGCGATGGATTATCGCATCACCGACGCCGCTGCCGATCCGCCCGGGATTCCTGATCGCTTTTACACCGAGCGGTTAGTGCGACTCCCGTGCTTCTTCTGCTATCAGCCGCCAGACATTCCCGTCGAAGTCGGCCCGCTGCCAGCAATGAAGAACGACTATGTGACGTTTGGCTCAATGAACACCCCAGCCAAGCTCAACGAGCGCGTCATTGCGCTCTGGTCGCCGCTGATGAAGCAGGTCGAACGATCGCGCATCACGCTGCTGATCAATGAGCCCGGCGAAGGTGACGATCGGTTCATGGATATGTTCGCGGAAAATGGAATCGATAACGATCGTGTCAACTTTGTCGGCCGATCCCCCAAGCCGAAGTATCTGGAACTCTTCAACGAGATCGATATCGGACTGGATCCACTTCCGTTCAGCGGCCACACCACCACGTGCGATGCACTGTGGATGGGTGTCCCGGTCGTAACGCTGGCTGGGGATCGATATGCGTCCCGTATGACCACCAGCGTCCTGGAGCATCTAGGCGCGCCAGAATGGATCGCCCAAACTCCTGATGAGTATGTCAAAATTGCCAGCGCGCTGGCAGGGGACCTTTCGAGCTTGTCCCAAATTCGCTCAGGCTTGCGCCAGCGCCTGGAGACCTCGACCATCGCTGACGACCGCACTTTTACGCGGAATCTCGAAGCGGCCTACCGCAGGATGTGGGTCGATTGGTGCAATTCGCAATGACCGCTTTTGACTCGCGCCAAAAACTCGCCATCGCCATGGATCTGCATCGCGAAGGGAAGCTGCGCGAAGCGGTCACGCTCTATCGCGAGATTCTCACCCGCGACCCGAATAACGCAGCCGCGCTCAATGCCATGGGAATGGCGGCTGCGCAGAATGGTCAGATCGATCACGCAGCCACGATGATCGCGCGCGCGGTGGAATTGAGCCCGGGCGATGCCGCTTTCCTTAACAATCTTGGCGCGATTCGCATGCATCAGGGCCGCGCCGAGGACGCCGAAGCGTGTTGGCTGCGCGCGATCGAGCTGGTTCCCGATTACCTCGCCCCCGTCAACAGTCTCGCTCAACACATGTTCGACACCCGCCGCTACGACGAAGCCATTGAGTTGTGGCAACACGTCATCAAACTTGCCCCCAACCATGCCCCCACTCTCCGAAAGCTAGGCAACGCGCTGCGGCAAGTTCGTCGCTACAAGGAAGCGCACGCGGTTGCGTCGCGGGCAGAAGAATTAGCCCCCGGCGACCCGGAAAACCTCAATAATCTGGCCGATTCCCTATACGAGCAGGGCCAACCGATCGAGGCTGCCCAAATCTGGAGGCAGGCAGCGGATGCAAACCCGACTGCACTGGTCCTGCGCAATAATCTGCTCCTGATGCTCCATTACGATCCAAACCAGTCCAACGAGCAGCTATTCCAGGAGCACCTGCGTTTTGGATCGATCGCCAGGAGCCTTGGGCCGCGAATTCCTCTGCCCGCGCCTGACTGCGATCCGGATCGCCGCATCCGCATCGGATACCTCTCGCCGAATTTCAACAGCCACGCGGTTGCCAAGTTCGTCGAGCCGATCCTGCGCGAACACAACCATTCCCAGTTTGAGATCACCTGCTATCACGATTCCCCGCGCACAGACGCGGTGACCGCCCGCTTCAAACCTTTCGCCGATCGCTGGCACGACGTCGCCAATCTCTCAACCGACGCGATGACGCAACTGATCGCCGGCAACAGCGAAGACATTCTCGTCGATTTGACCGGCCACATTTCCGGCAGCCGCCTTGCGGTTTTTGCACGCAAGCCGGCGCCCATCCAGGCTACGTACATCGGATATCAGAACACCACCGGTTTGGAAGCGATGGACTATCGCATCACCGATGCCGTTGCTGATCTCCCGGATGCTGGTCGTTTTTACACTGAGCGACTGGTGCGATTGCCGTGCTTTTTCTGCTATCAGATTTCAGAAACGGCAGTGGATATCGGTCCGCTTCCTGCGCAATCCAGCGGTATCGTCACGTTTGGTTCTCTGAACATGCCAGCCAAGCTGAATGAGCGCGTGATCGCCCTATGGTCGCGATTGATGCATGAGGTGAAAAACTCCCGCATGATCTTACTGATTGGGGCGCTGGGAGAGGGCGACGAACGCTTCGTGAAAATGTTCGCCGAATATGGAATCGATCCGACGCGCGTCACGTTCGTTCCGCGCGCTGGCAGGATCGAGTATCTGAATCGTTACAACCAGATCGACATCGCGCTGGATCCGTTTCCCTTCAGTGGCCACACGACCACCTGCGATGCGCTATGGATGGGTGTCCCGGTCGTGACGTTGGCGGGGGATCGATATGCAGCCCGCATGAGCACCAGCGTGCTCACGCATCTCCCGGCCTTGGAATGGATCGCGGAAAATCCTGATCAATATGTGAAAATCGCCGCTCGCTTAGCTGCCGATCTGAACGGATTGGCGGAAATTCGAGGGGGCCTGCGAAATCGAGTTGAGACCTCAACAATTACAAATTCAGCCACGTTTACGAGGAATTTGGAGGCGTCATACCGTAAGATGTGGGTCGATTATTGCAAATCACGTTAGCGGGGCTGTGATAGCCGATATAGATGTTCTAGGAGTCGAGCATGTCCCAAGGCCGGCGGCCCAAGCCGGAAGATCGTGAGTTGGAGAAGAAGCGCGAAGAGCTGGCGGCAATCGAGCCGCAGGTGGCTGAGCGCGAGCTTCAGTTGGCCACGCTGCGCGCTGGCCTGCTCTCGTTTCAAAAGCGCTACGAATCGGCCGTGACGGAACGATACGCTGAACTCGACGAGCTCCGCGCAAAGATCGCTGAAGCCGAGTCTCATCACCCCTCGCCCGCTGCCGAACCGGCTTCGCCCAAGCCGGAGGCGCCGCGCGATCGCCGCGGCAATGGATCTCCATCGCGTCCGCGTCCGCAAGCGATCAAAACTAAAAAGGCCGATCCGCCTCCGCAATTCAATCCGACCGAAGTTCTCAAGCGTCTCTATCGCGATGTCGCCAAGATCATGCATCCCGATTTCGCCGATGGCGACACTGAGCGCGCCCATCGACACGCCTTCATGGTCCGCGCCAACGAAGCCTACGAATCGGGAAGCGAACAGCAGCTTCTCAAGGTCCTGCATGAATGGGAATCCAGCCCCGAAGCCGTCAAAGGCGAAGGGTCCGCGGCTGAGCTGATTCGGACGATTCGAATGATCTCGCGCTGCGAGGATCGCCTCGTGGCGATCAGCGAAGAAATCGCCAAGCTGCAGGGGAGCGGGTTCTTTGGCTTGAAGACGATGGCAGAGGAAGCCGAGACGCTGGAGCATGATCTCTTGTCGGAGATGACCGAACGTCTCGACAACGAAATCGCCGCCGCCCGCGAGCGTCTGTCGCAGATTGCGCCCCAGATCAATGGCGCTCCCATCGAGGCATCCCCCGAACCGTCGCCCGAACCCGCGCCGGCGAAGGAATGAGGCGTTTTCTTGACGGTCCCGCGAGGGTGATCTAAAAGATGTCGGCGACGACCGTTATAGTTCATGCTCGGCATCGCGGTTAAACAATGCCAAGCATGCTCGGCAGCTAAACGGACGACCTCGTGGCCTGATGAACGATTCAAACTCGAGCACCTCTTCATGAAATTCGCATTTAGCACCGTCAGTTGCCCCAAGTGGGATTTCGACACCATCGTCGCTCGCGCCCGCGAATACGGCTACGACGGCGTGGAAATCCGCGGGTTTCTCAATGAATCCGTGCTGACAGCCGCCAACGTGTTTCTCACCGACGCCGAGAAAGTGCGCCGCACGTTTGAATCGGCTGGCGTCGAGATTTGCTGCCTCGCCAGTTCGATTGCAATGACGCAAAATAAGAAGCAAGATGCCGAGTTGGCCGACGATCTGCGGATGTTCATCGAGACAGCCGTCAGTGTTGGCTGTCCGCTGGTGAAGATTTTCGACACGCAGGTCAAGCCAGGCTGGAGCCGCGCATCGACCGGGCTTCTGTTAAGCGATTGGCTCCTCCCGATTTGCGATTACGCTGCCGAGCATGACATCACCATAGTTATCGAGAACGCTTTGTCGTTTCGCGCGTCCAAGGAAATGTGGGCGATCGTCGATCGGATGAATCATCCTTCGGTCGGAGTTTGCTGGGATGTTTTCAACGCTGCCATGATCGGCGAAGGTCCCGCCTACAGCGTGCCGACGCTCAACAGCAAAATCGCCTACACGCAGGTCAAAGACGCCAAGCTTGGGGCGCTTGGCGCGACCTACTGCAAACTGGGCGAGGGGGATGTTCAAGTCCGCAATTTCATGCGTCGCCTGCGCGGTGTGGGATATGAAGGCTACGTCACAGTCGAGTGGGAAAAAGCCTGGCTTCCCAATTTGGCTGAGCCCGAAGAAATCCTCCCCGATGCCATCACCAAGCTTCGTGACTGGGCCAAGCCCCTGGAAGTTTCCGACTGGGAAGCCGAAGCTACCGCCGGAAAAGCTGCTGCTGCAAAGCACTAAATCGTCCTTCCTTCCGTGTAGTTAAGTCCCCGCCACCGCACATCTTATCACCCCTCAAGAATATGACAGTTGAAATGTGACACTGAATGGCATATTCTGGTCCGTATGAACTCTGGCGAGATGAGCATTGGTGAACTGGCCGACGCTGCCGGGATCACCCGTCGCGCGGTCCGGTTTTACGTTCAGCAAGAAATTCTGCCGGCCCCGACTGGGGTGGGTCGGGGCCGGCATTACGATCAAACTCATCTCACGCAGCTGCGCAAAATCCAGGAACTTCAGGCAGCAGGGCACTCTCTCGATGCAATCAAACGCATCCTCGACGGCCAGCCCCTCGAGGCTGCCAATGAGCTCATTCCGCCCACGCGGCCGCGCGCGAATCTGTCAGCCGAGCTGTGGACGCGCCTGCGGATCGTTGACGGCGTCGAACTTCATTTCGATTTGCGGCGACGAAATCTAAACGCAGATGAGTTACACGCGCTGAGTCAAGCCATTCGCGCGATACTCGACCAGAAAGGTAAACCTTAATCGGGAGGCAGCATGAGCGGCGGCATTGATCTCAAGACTAAGAATCCGGCTGACAAGATTGCCCTGCGAGGTGTGCGCGTTCGCTCGCGTCTCTCTGGCATGAGCCAGACCACGACCGTCGAGCAGACATTCATCAACGCCGAGCACAAAGCAATCGAAGCCATCTACACGTTTCCGCTCCCCGAAAATGCTGCCGTCTGCGCCTTTGAAGTCATCACAGGCGATCGTGTCTTGACCGGCAAGATCGAAGAGCGCGAAAAAGCGATCGAAGTCTACGAGAGCTCCATCAACAAAGGCGATGCTGCGTTTCTGCTTGAGCGCGAGCGTCCGGACATCTTCACCGTCCGCGTTGGCAACCTTAATCCGGGACAGGCAGCCACGGTCAGCCTCACGTATGTGTCGGAACTGGAGGTGGTCGATCGCTCGATTCGCCTCGCGTTTCCCACGACGGTGGCGCCGCGCTTTGTCACCGCTACGGCCTCTGATCCGCTGGAGATGATGATCGACGGCGATGCCATCAATCCGCCGCGCGCCCTTGAGGTTCCGTACGGACTGACTATGTCTGTGGAGATCGACCTTGGCCGTGCACTCAAATCCATTGCCTCGCCGAGTCACTCGATCAAGACGGAGTTTGCCGAGGGACACCGTTACACCATGAGCTTCGCCAGTGGCGTTTCGGAGATGAATCGTGACGTCATTCTCAATCTCGAGCTCTCGGGCGAGCAGCAGCCATGTGCGCAGGTGTCAACCGGCCCCGATGGCGCGAAATACGTGGCAGTCACCTTTCTTCCGCAGCTGGACGAGGAGTCGCTGGTCAAGCGCGATTTCGCCGAAGTCGTTTTCGTCATCGACTGCTCCGGTTCGATGCAAGGGCCCTCGATCGCCCAAGCCAAGAGTGCGCTGGAATTGTGTTTACGCAGCATGAGCCTCGGCGATCGATTCAATATTTGCCGGTTCGGGAGCACTTTCGAGCTGATGAGCGCGCATCCGATCGTGTATTCGGAGGCGTCGCTTCGGGATGCGCTTGATTACGTCGCCGAGCTGAAAGCGGATCTGGGTGGAACGGAAATCTACGCGCCGCTTGAGGCGATCTTTCAAGTCCCGCCGCAGCAAAGCGCTCGCCAGATGATTGTGCTGACGGACGGACAAATCTCCAACGAAGACGCCGTGATGAAGCTTGTCGCCAAACATCGGGCGAAAAACCGCATCTTTTCCTTCGGCATCGGATCGGCTCCAAGTCAGCACCTCGTGCGCGGGTTAGCGCGCGCTTCGCGTGGCGCATGCGAATTCATCTCCGAGAACGAGAACATCGCTGACAAGGTGCTTCGCACGTTCAGCCGCATCGCGTCGCCGGTGATCACTGACGTCGAACTTGATTGGGCGGGAAGCGAAGCCGCCGCTGCGCCCGCGGATGTGCCGCCCATTTTTGATGGAGATGCGCTCACCGTGATGGCGCGAGTCGAGGGGAAGTTGCCAACTCAGGTCACATTAAAAGCCAATACCGCGTTCGGCGCCCGCAGTTGGTCGGTAAAACTTCGAGACATCGCGGGCGCCCAGGGCATCGCAACCACATGGGCGCGGCGCATGATCCAAAGTCTCGAAGAAAGCGATCCGGCACTGCCCGAGCGGCGCGCGAGGCTGATTCGAATTTCCCGGGATTTCAATCTGCTTTGCTCGCTGGCGGCATTTGTAGCGGTTGAACATCGTAGCGTCGAAGAGCGAAATGACGGGCGGCCGGCGCTGCGACGGGTTCCGGTCCAGTTGGCAAAAGGATGGGGCGGAATGGATTCGCCGCGCGTCTTGCTTGCGGGCGCCGTGATGAAGGCAGCACGTCATTCGTTTGGTCCACCCGTCTCCCGCGAGGTCGCTTTTTGTCTCAAGCAGGTCGATTCAGCCCCTCATCGGGACGAGACTTCCCTGGTGCATGACCCTCTTCACAACCTGCTTGGCTTGCAGACAGCGCCTGGGGGGTTCAACTGGAATGGTGCGGGCGCGGACTCCGTGGATTCAGGTATCGGAATCGACTCGTATCGGAAAAAGCTGAGTAAGGAAATTTCCTTGATCCTGCCCGGGGATCTGAAAGCGAGCCGCAAGATGCTCGAAGACACCTTGATCACATTGATCGTCCTTCAGACGCTATATGACGAGAGGCGGAAAATCTGGCAACGGGCTTACATCAAAGCAATCGGTTACCTCGCCGGTCACTTAAATAAGCAGCCGGCTGAGGTCGAAGCTTGGGTGGGCCGCGCGATCTTGAGCCTCAAGACGGTGCGCGCAAAAGAAAACCCGCCGTGACAGCGCGGGTTGAGGCTTCTCGCGAAGAATGTCACTCCATTACTGCTGTGCGACGGCGTCAGCGGCCAACCGCTTCACGCGCGTCGCTTTGGACCCCTTGGGGCCTTCTTCGACGTCGTATTCCACGGTTTCGCCATCCTGCAGCGTGCGGAAACCCTGGCCCTCAATGACCGAATGGTGCACAAAAATGTCCTTGCCGCCGGCGTCGGCTGAGATGAAACCGAAGCCCTTCTGATCGTTGAACCACTTCACTTTTCCGGTGGCCATACAAGCCACTCCTTTCCGAGACGTGCAGAGGCGTTTGAGGGTCAGCCTCTGGGAACTACGGCACCATCAATTACCCGTCGGACCCTTCCCCGAACGGCCCGCATTCCCAAGTGCCCGTGGGCTGCGGGAAACCGAAGTCAGACATTACCATACCCCCTCAAACGCCAGCAAAATTTTCCAATTCTCGCATCTTGCAATGGCGCAACGTCATGGGACTTATCCACATGCAGCCAGCCATTTTCGCGGCCTTCTTCGCCAAATCCCCAAGTTTCTCGATGCTGTTCGCACTTCTCCGGACGAAACGTCAGGTCCTTCGGGGACAACTTGACCGCATGATCAAAAACCCCATTCTTCTCGGACCTGCTTGCACAAACTCCCGACGCAATGTCACAGCGCGCGCACGACATGGTTCTGCAAAAGGTCAGGTTTTTCGGCAGTTTCTCGAAGATTCGCGCGTTCGACGAGCACTTTTCCACGAGTTTTCCACATCAATTGCAGCACTTGATTTTCGGCTGCACACATGCAGAGTACCGCCACGCCCCGCGGCGGCTGAATGAACCTTCTCGAAGTCACCAAGCTGGTAAAGAGTTACAACGGACGGACGGTCGTCAACGAGGTCAGTTTCGTGCTGGCCCAGGAGGAGATCGTCGGCCTGCTCGGGCGCAACGGCGCCGGCAAAACCACGACCTTCCGGATGATCTTGGGGATGGTGACGCCCGACAGCGGAGCTGTCGCCTTTGATGCCCGGGATATCACTCACCTGCCCATGTACAAGCGGGCGCGCCTGGGAATTGGCTATCTCTCGCAGGAACAGAGCATTTTCCGCCAGCTCACGGTCTGGCAAAATTTTCAGGCGATTCTGGAGACGCTGAACATCTCCCGGGCTGAGCGAAATCGCCGGGCTGAACAGCTTCTGGACCAATTCGGCCTGCACAAAGTCCGCAACCAGAAAGCGATCGTTTGTAGCGGCGGCGAGAAGCGTAAGATCGAAATCGCCCGCGCCCTCATCACCCAACCCAAACTCATCCTGCTCGATGAACCATTCAGCGCCGTCGATCCGATCGCCGTGGAAGACCTTCAGCGTGAAGTGAAGCGTCTGAAGGATGAATTTGGCAAGAGCGTGCTGATCACCGATCACAACGTCGCCCAGACGCTGCGCGTTTGCGACAGGGCGTTGATCATCAACGATGGCAGGGTCTTCAAAGAGGGGACCCCCCGTCAAATCATCAACGATGCCTCCGTCCGAAGCGCCTACCTGGGCAATACCTTCCGCGGCGACGAATTCGGCTGATCTTCCAACGCCGGGGGCCTACGATTGTCTTTCGATTAGGCAGTATTCCGACGCCTTGGGAGAAACTATGAATCGTCTCACCTGCGTGCTCGCCGTCATTTTGGCTTGCGTCTTCGCGTTAATCACGTTTAACAGATCGTGGGCCCAGGAGGCTGCCACCGCGCCCGCCACCACGCAGGCGCAACTTCACATCAGCCCCGAGGCGGCGCCGGTGCTTGACGAAATGAAAAAGGCGTATGTGAACCTGAAATCGCTTGAGCTCGTCGGCAGCATCAAGGGTGAGTTTGACGTCGATGGCCAGGAGGACAACCAGCAGGTCGATTTCGTCGCTTCTTATCAAGCGCCAAACAAATTCAAGCATGATGTGCTCAAGAGCAGCATCGTTGGTTCCACCGGTGAGAAGGTGTATGCGTTGGCGCGCGAGCGAAACACGTTCATGACAGCCGATGCCCCGAAGGGCAAGACGATGCTCAACGAGCTGCCCGAGCCGATCGGGCCGCTTGTTGGCGGGCAGAATCTGTCACTCGTGTTGGCAATGTCGAGCGATCCGCTCAAGGAAATTACGTCCAACTATCCCACCATCGAAAAGATCGCGGACGAGAAGATCGACGATAAATCCTATACGACGCTCAAGCTCTCCGAAGCCGATGGCAAGCGCGCAGTTCGGCTGCTCGTTGATCCCCAGACGCATTTCGTTCGCCGGCTGATCGCCGATCTGTCGGGCGAGCTTCGCGAGCGTAAAGCCGAGAATGTCAAGAAAGCGCAGGTCACCGTCGATTACACCACCACGACTCCTGATGCCCCCGTTAAATCCGATCAATTCGCTTTTACCCCGCCCGCCGGCGCCAAGGATGCGAAGGACATGGCCATGGGCGAAGAATCCGAAGCCGATAAACTGCTGGGCAAACCGGCTTCCGATTTCAAACTCACCAGTCTTGATGGGAAGGAAGTTTCCCTTGCATCACTCAAAGGAAAAGTCGTCGTGCTCGACTTCGGCGCGACCTGGTGCCCTCCCTGCGTGATGCTCTCGATGCCGGATTTGCAGGAACTCCATGATCAATACAAGGACGACCCGTCCATCCGCATTTACGCGATCAACATGGGCCAGGACAAGGAAAAAGTTGTTCCGTTCATGGAAAAGCACAAGTGGACCTTCCCCGTGCTTCTCGATTCGGACGTGAGCGTCACTGAAGCCTATAGCTCGATGGAGCCTCCAACCGCCTTCGTGATCGGCAAGGACGGCGTCATCAAAGCCGTCTTCTCCGGCTACCGCCCCTATGGCCCAAACAACACCCACGGCGCCATCCGCGCTGCCATCACCAAGGCGCTGAAGACGCCGTAGCGGGTACGGTCAGCATCGTTCGACTGGTTCTCCTCACCCAGCCGCGTCGGTGCAACAAAGGTTTTCTCGCGTGTGCCACTCGTGCGCAATCCCGCGCATCAGGAGCGCGCAGTCAAATGTAGCAGCGCCTTGCGGGAATTTTGTGCGGTCGTCGAAGTAACTGGACTGCACTGATTCGACCGCCAACGGCTGAACTGCCCACGACCTGCAGCGCAGTTCCAACCCGTCATAGCGGCTTGGATCGCGCGTGGCGGAGTAGCCCAACGCACCGCCTTCGAAGAATCGTGAAGCTTGCTCCAATGAACCAAAGACTGAGTTGGACGGTAGCTCGTTGGCGACGTGGCCAGCGACGCCCGCGCGCGCCTGGCCGTCGTCGCTTCGGAAGCTGACGCTCAGTTGTTCGCCCATCTCCTTTACATCGAAGCGCGCATGGTGATGCTCGCCGGGAAAGAGTCGTCCACCCACCAGCGCATTGAGCCGCGAATTGCTGTCTCGTCGCGGGATGAACACACCTTCATGGCGTCGCCCGTCTCGATCCCACTCAACCGCAAAGCGGTGGGCAGCGTTTTCTGAACCAATCCCCGCAGCAAATGGCACAAATGCTGGCCGAATTTGCTTCAGCCGGATTAGACAAATGCCAGCCATTGCATAGCCGTTTGCCAGCTTGGGTCGGAACGGTGCGGGAAGCAGACGCGCCGCCAGCTCCACATCCACGCGATAATTCACAAGGATGCGACGATCAATAACACCTTGAATGGTTGGAAGCCGCACGTGTTCCTTGGCCAGACGTTCAGTATATCGTGACCAGCGATAGCGCGGTGTCTCAGCCGCGTCGTAAATTGCGCGTTGGACGCTCAAGAGCGCGGCGCCCTCAGTGGCCATGGGCGAGAGGCCCATGCTACGACGGAGCGAGGATTGGGAGTGCGATCAGCCTATTTCATGCATGCACGGGAGGGTCCGGTGATGCACATGACGTCGCGAGAATAGGTGCATGATTGCCGTTGGCTTCGCCGCAAAAGTTTTATTTGAACGCCCGTTGGCGTGAACCCGCCTCAACTTCACCCCGTAATAGCGTTGGAGAAAAGGAAATTACCGGCTCTGGGGTGGTGAAGCGCTTAAGTGTTCCCCAGATTCACCCGATTCATGTGTTATCGAAGGTCGTGGTGAAGCCAGAGCCGCGACCTGCTGTTGCAAGGGGCGATTGCGAATGACCGGCCCAGTTTGTGACCCACGGGCAGGATCATGAATCGCCAACCTGCAACCCTCGCACGAAGCAGGTGCGAATCTCGCCGTACGTTTTCATGAGAGCGCGTGCTATGGAGCGCTCTTGGTAATCGCAGAAAAACTCGGATTTCTCGTTTGCGAAGAATTCTCATCGAAACTTCATGAGATTCTTTGCATGCCAGGGGATCAGTGGTAAGTGCTATTGTTGTAATGAAGATTGCGAAGGCCCTTGCGGACCCTTGATTTACAGGGCCGCAAACGTGCTTTGGAAGTGAAATTTTTTTCGGTTTCACGGCCAAAATGGGTTGAAAGGGATTGCGTGATCTGCATTATTCCGCAGGCCTTGCCAGGGCAACTACTGGCAGGGGACGTTGAGTCCAAAAGCATCCCGCTTGTGTTTGGGCGCCGGGGCTTCACGGGGCTGTCCTCAAAAAATGGACGCGCGATGGGTTGGGTGAATTTGTTTTGCCCCATCGCCGTCAATCAAAGCGCTCGCCGTTTGCGAGAGGATTGAAAATGCGTGCACAACTCGCGCGGGCTTTCCGTGCTATGTCCGGCCGTCATCGTGTCTCCGCACCTTCTGCGCGCACCACCCCGTGCGTGGAGATGCTCGAAGCGCGCCAGCTTCTCTCCACGTACTACGTCAGCCCCTCGGGAAGCGACTCTTCGGCGGGCACCTCGACCTCCGCTCCCTGGAAATCAATCAATCGCGTCAATTCGCAGACCCTCAAAGCCGGCGATAAGGTCCTCTTCCAAGGTGGCCAAACGTTCGGCGGATCGCTCTATATCCCTTCAAAAGAAGGCGGAACCGGAAGCAACCCGGTCACCTTCAGCACCTACGGATCGGGCAGTGCCACGATCAGCAGCGGCACGAAGTCCGGTTTTGATATCGCGCAGACCGCCGGCATCTCAATCTCGAATCTGAAATTCGTCGGCTCAGGCATGAACAGCAACAGTGTGGTCGGCATCTGGGTCCACACCGACTGGGCCAACCGCGTGTTGTCGGGCCTGACGCTCAAGAACGTCGAAGTCAGCGGCTATGGCCGCGAGGGCATGCGCATTCTCATGTCGGGTAGTGGGTCGAGCCTGAGCAATGTGAAGGTTGAGCAATCGAGCTTCCACGACAATCTGTACGGTGGTTTTAAGTTCACGGGCTCGGCGCACAACAGCAACAAGAACGTCACAATCGATCACGTCAAAGCGTACAACAATTACGGCAGTCGCGCGAATTCGGGCGTAACCGGTAGCGGGATTTACATCGCCGACGTCGACGGCGCGATGATCAATCGCTGCATTTCCTACAGCAACGGCAAGGATGGCCACGCCTCGGTGGGGATCTGGGCTGCGGGATCGAATCGCGTCACGATCCAGTATTGCGAAAGCTACAACAACGACACCGCTGCGGTGAGTGACGGTGGTGGCTTTGACTTCGATTGGGACACGAATAATTCGATCATGCAGTACAACTACTCCCATGGAAATGCGGGCCCTGGTTTCCTGCTCGGCGCAGGCACGCACGGAAATAGCGGAAACGTCATTCGCTACAACGTCAGCGAGAACGACGGCCGCAAGAACGGCCGCGCCTCGATTCATCTTTGGGGCAACATCACCAACGCCAGCATTTACAACAACACCGTCTACATGACCAAGACGGGCAATTCGAATTCATCGACCTTCTACGCGCACGATCTGGGCGCGGGCGGAAAAGTTCCGATGAATGTCGAAGTGCGGAACAACATTTTCTACACGACCGACGGCATCAAGCTGTTGAATCTGACCAGCGGGGTGGCGGGCCGCAGCAACATGAAGTTCTCCGGCAACGCCTATTACTCCAGCAACGGCGCGTTCAAGATCCAGTGGGGCGGCAGCTCGTACGGCAGCCTCAATGACTGGCGTAATGCCAAGGGCCAGGAAAAGTTGAACAACGTTGCCACCGGCTACCAGGGCGATCCCAAGCTCACCGCCGCCGGTAAGGGCGGGACGATCGGCAATGCGGATCTGCTGAAAAATCTGTCCGCGTACAAGCTTCAAACAACCTCGCCCTTGATCAACAAGGGGATGCAGCCGCCGTCGTTTTTGTCGGCGAGCGTCGGAACTGATTTCTACGGAGATTTGTTGCCTAAAGGCGGTAAGTGGGACATCGGCGTGGATGAAGTCGCGTAAGCGATTCACTGTCAACGCCAGCTGTTCTGAGAACACTGTCAGGGCAAGGAGATCAGCGACGCTCGTGGGTGAGCGTCGCTGTTTTTTTTGTTATGCGCCGCGCAGTTCACGGCGCCGGGTATTTCGGAGACCTTCCTTCGAGCACCTCCATCACATCACGCACGACCCAGCTCATGTTCTCGATGGCTGTATAAGTTCTGGCCGCCATATGCGGAGTAAGAAGGACGTTTTCCATCCCAAGCAATGGGAAATCTGCGGCAGGGGGTTCGGGATCAAAGACATCGATCGCAGCCCCGGCGATGCGCTTGGCGCGAAGCGCTTCTGCGAGTGCATTGATGTCCAGTACTTCGCCGCGGCTTGAATTGACAAGGATTGCCGACGGTTTCATGAGTGCGATCGCTTCGCGTCCGACGAGCTTGTCGTTTCCTTTGCGCATGTCGACGTGCAGGGAAAGGATGTCGGATTCGCGGTAGAGCGTAGGCTTATCAACGGACGTCGCCTGGAACGAGAGTGGCGACGCTGGCTGAACCACATCGTTGTAGATCACTCGCATGCCAAAACCATTGGCCGCAATGTGGGCGACGCGCTTCCCAACGCGACCAAGGCCCAGGATCCCCAGCGTCAGCTCGTTGAGCTGCCTGCCACGTTGCGTATCGCGGATACGTTTGAATTCTTCGGGCGAATAAGCGCGATCGCGAAACGGCGCCCAGGGCCGAACCAGTTGCAGGATCGACCCCATGACGAAGTCGCCGACAGCCAGCGTGTTGGCATCGGGTGAAAAGCAGACCTCAACCCCTCGCGCGCGGCATGCGCGAACGTCAATATTCTCAAGCCCGACTCCGCCGCGTCCAACGACCTTCAATCGCGGTGCTTTGGCTAGTAGCGATTCATTCACGCGCGTGTAAGTTCGTACGACCAATCCTTGGGCGCGCGCAAGCTCAGCGTCATAGCGCGGATCATCCGTGCGAATCTCCACAACCTCCGCCCGTTCGCGCAGCCAGTGCAGTGGCTGCGCATCTGAACCTTCGGTCACCAATACAACGGGCTTTGCTACTCGCGACATACTCAGATTGGAACGCAGGATGCTCGCGCGTGGAAGGGGCCGTGCGAGGCAGAGCTCAAGGCGCCGTCGTCGTGGTGGGCGAAGGCGGCCGGAATTTAGAAAGGTCCACTTGCTGCATGTAATCAGCGGCAATGTTGAAATCGAGGTGATAGATCGTCTCGCCGTTCATCGTGACCGTTAAGGTGTAGGTGCCGCGATCGAGATAAAATGGAAGCGTCAATCGCTCAGCATCGCCAATTTTCACCTGGTAAGGTTTGTGCAGTCCCACTCCTTCGACTTTGACTTCCGCGCCGCGCAGGGCCTCGGATCCGATCACCACCAGCACGCTGTTGGGTTCTCTAACAGTGACCCAGCGATAAAACAGCAATCCTTGGGCAGCGATAAAGAGCAGCACTGTCGCCAGGATCATGACGCCGACAAAACGGCGACGTTCGGGCGCAGGCGGGGGACCGGGGATTGCATGTTGCGACATCAAACTCAATTCTCGCCGGATTCGACGCTGTGCACCAGCCCGCGACGGCGGCGCGCACTTTGCCCCTTGTGGCGACAAGTGGCGGCGAATACTATTTTCGGCATTCAGGGATAGGAACCTTTCTCTCACAGGAGCGATTTATGCTCGGATCCAGGTTTTTCATGTCGGCGCTGGTTGGTGCGGCCCTTGTCATTGGTTGCGATGATTCATCCACGACACCACCGCCGCCCGCAACTCCGCCGGCAGCTCCAACTGCGAGCGATACCAGCGCGGCGACGGATGCGACCAAGGCGAATCTGAACAATGCTGCCGACAACCTCAAGGCCGCCGGTTCGGACCTGAAAGCGGCCGGAGCGGCTGCTACGCAGAGCGCTGCGGGCGCGGTTCCGACGACCATGCCGGCGAAGTAACCGCAAGCGGGAGTCGAATGAGTTCGCCGCCGGCCAGACGTCCGTCTCGCCGGCGGCTCTCTTTCGACCAGCCTTATCGAAGCAGGCTCGACCGAGCCAATCTTTTTTGACCGTGTCCGGGCCGCGTGAACAGCATTACGCTGCAAACGGTCTCGATGCGATTGTAAAGGAGTTCGTATGGCCAGCAAGTCTTCCCGCAAATCGACAGGCCGATCGTCTTCCAGAAAATCCGCCGCAAAGTCGCGAAGCGGATCGCGCAGCAAATCAGCATCAAAGAGCACAACCCGTAGCACCTCCAAGCGGCGAACGACCTCCCGCAGCCCTTCGCGAGCAGGTTCATCCAAGCGCGCCGCATCTGCCAAACGTGGCACGGCGACACGAGGTGGTTCCAAAGCGCGCGGCAAGGTTGGCGCTGATCCGAAGGCAGCGCGAGCGTTCGGGGGAAAGCTCGATTTTGGCGTCGCTCCCAGCCAGCCCAATGCGTTGATCGTTTCAGAGCAGACTAAGTTTCAACCTGGGCCCGGCCAGCCCGGAGATGCGCGCCAGCCACGAGCGGGCACTGAGAGCCGCGAGGCGGGCGTCGGGGGACGTGAAGCGGGCCCCGGCGCCAGCAGCGGCGGCGATCTCGATCCCGACATCGTCGGCGTCGGCCCGGGCGGAACCGGATTGTCCGAAGGCGGCCCGGATGCTCCCGAAACACTGGGCGAAGCCGAGACTGACGGCACGAGCAACCAATTCGCCAGCGGCCCCCCGGCGCGCGGAGAAAATCAAGCTCAACGAAGCCGGCGCGATGCCACAAGAACCGGCCAGTCACGTTGACCAGGATTCATCTATGTCCAAGGATCCGCAACGCAAGCTGCCCAAGCAACAACCGCCCGACGACGAATCCACCCCGCGTGGCGCCAGCTTCGACACCCCCGAAGGACGGGCCGCCCAAGGCATGAAGCCGCATTTCGGGCCGGATGCGCCAGAAAATGATGACAAGCCTGAGGACAAGTCCCAAGACGTCAAACCGGTCAAGACTCCCGATCAGCAGAAGTGAACCGAACGTCGTACCGACGTCCACGATTCTGAATGATCTGCAGGTGCAGAGCTGTCCTTACATCTTCTGTCGACCGCTGATGGCATCGGCGAGGATGTTGCGGTTGGCGAATTCGATGTTGCTGCCGGTGGGTAAGCCGCGGGCCAGTCGTGTGACTTGCACGTCGGGATAGCGCGCGATGATCCCCTGAATGAACAGTGCCGTGCCGTCGCCTTCCATGGTGGGATTGGTTCCCATAATGACTTCGCGCACGCTGCCGGATTCGAGCCGCTGGGTCAGTCCGTCGATCGTCAGATCCGATGGATCGACCCCTTCGAGGGGAGAGATTCGTCCCAGCAAGACGTGATAAACGCCGGGATAAAGGCCTGTGGCTTCGAGTGCAAGCAGATCCTTGGGTTGCTCGACAACACAGACCATGCCCTGGTCGCGCGAAGCGTTGGAACAGATTCCGCACGGATCCTGCTCCTGCTCAGTCAGGTTAAAGCAGACCGAGCAATGCTTGATTCGCGTTTTGACGTCGCGAATCGCGTCAGCCAGTTTCAGCGCATCTTCCGGGTTCTGCTTGAGCAGGTGAAACGCAATTCGCTCCGCCGACCGCATGCCAATTCCCGGCAGGCGCGCCAACTCGTTCATGAGATTTTGAATGCTTTGAGTATGCGATGCCATTGAGGCGAATTATAGGCGCAAACGCTCGCAAGTGCGTCGCAGATGGCGCGAATTACGCCCGCCCAATCCCCCGGCGCCGGCTGGCGAAACAAACGCATCGTGGGATACCACGGACTGTCCGGACGGTCGATCAGCCACCGCCAATCCGCGCCATACGGGAGCATGGTCCAGACTTCTTTCCCCATCGCACCTGCCAGATGTGCCACGGCGGTGTCAATGGTGATGATCAGATCGAGGTGCTGCATGAGGGCTGCCGTGTCGGCGAAAGTGTGAAAATGCTCGGTCAAGTCGATCATCGCTGGGGATCTCGGCTTTGAAGCAGCGAACCCTCGCGGCGTTTTCTGAAGGCTGTAGAACGCGACGTTCGTGAATTGTCCGAACAGTGCAAGCATTTCCAGAGGACATGATTTTTTCGCCGCGTCGTTGGCGCCGGGACGCGACGCCCAGGCGAGGCCGATTCGTGGCCGCGAGTCAGGTTGCAGTTCCCGTGCCCAGCGCCTGGCAAAAAGGTAGGGGACCATGGCGGGAATCGAATCCAAATCCGCCGGGAACAGATGCGGCAGGCTGAGAATCGGACATTGCACGTCGACCGGCGGAGAGTCTTGTGGCGCGGGCGCCAGCGCGACGCCGGGCACCGTCGCAAAGAGTTCACGAAGTTCAGGCACGCAGGCCACGACGACGCGCCCGCGGGCGCCAGCGACAAGTGGCGCATATCGGATGAACTGGATGAGATCGCCGTACCCTTGTTCGGACGTCAGCAGAATCGTACGGCCGATCACCGGTTCGCCATTCCACCGTGGCGGCGTCACCGCCTGTTTGGGCGGTTTCACCGGATCGGGCATCGCTCGAGCCTCGTACTCGGCAAATCCTGCTTTCAACTCGCCAAGCATGAGCAGGGCGAACGCCTTGTTCACGCGCACCCGGCTTGCTCGCGGCGGAGTCATCATGGGAATCGCACGGTCGAAGCACTCAATCGCTTCGCGGGGGCGACGCAGGTCCATCAAGGCATTTCCGAGGTTGTTCCATGCGCCCGGGAAGTCGGGTTTGAGTTTGACTGCTCTCTGGCACGCGGCGAGTGACTCCTGTGGGCGGCCGAGCTCGAGAAGTACGTTTCCGAGATTACTGAACGCGGCGGGAAGCAGCGGGTCGAGACGAGCCGCCTCCTCAAATTCGCCCATCGCCTCTTCCCGTGATCCGGCGCGATGAAGGGCGGTCCCGAGTGCGTTGTGGGCGATCGCGTGTGTGGGATTGAGTTGAATCGCCTGCCGATATGCTTCGATCGCCTGTTGAAACTCTCTGCGCTCTTGGTGGGCGTCGCCGAGTTTGAAGTAGTCGTCGAACCTCATCGGCGATCAAAGACTTCCTTCAACTTTGGGGAGCTCGATCCAGAAATACGTTCCTGTCCCCGTTCCACTGACAAAGCCGACGTGGCCGCCCATCCGTTCGATTCCGTGCCTCGCCACCGTCAGCCCGACGCCGCTGCCGGGATATTTCTCAGCTGCAGGCAGACGCTCAAAAGCATGGAAGATGCGGTCCTGATCCTCCTGGCTGATTCCGATGCCGTTGTCTTCGATCCAGAGGCGGATATTTCCGTTGTAGGCTTCAGAGCGAATCCGCACGGCGGGCCTGACACCAGGAGCGACGAACGTAACGGCATTGACCAGCAGATTGAGAATCACCTGCTGAAGGATCACGCGATGGGCCATGACCCATCCCAGCGGTTCCTGCACGACAACCTGCGCGTCATGGAATGATGGGTCGCGCTCCAGGCGCCCCAGCAATTCATGAATCACCAGCACGAGACTAATCGGCTCGACTCTGATCTGCCCGCGACTGACACGACTGAACTCGAGCAGGTCGTCGATCAGACGTTCCATACGCGCGCTGGCGCCGATAACGCGAACGGCATCGCTCTTGCCCTGATCGTCCAAACGCTCGGATTGCGATTCGAGCAGCGCCCGGGCGAGTTGCTGGAGCGAGCGAAGTGGACTGCGCAAGTCGTGAGAAACGGTGTAGGAAAACGCCTGCAGCTCCTCGTTGACCTCTTCCAGCTGCGCCGTCCGCTCGATGACGCGTCGTTCAAGCGTCTCATTAAGCTGGCGGATCTGCTCTTCGGCGTATTTGCGCTCGCTGATGTCAGCGAAGAGACGGACTGTGCCGATGATTCCGCCGCCGGCGTCGCGCAGGGGGGCAGTCCACATCGAAAGTTCGAGCATCGCCCCGTCCTTGTGCTGGCGCAACAGCTCGATCGACTCGATTCGCTCGCCCGCCAATAGCGCCTTGTTGGTCTTCTCAAACGCTTCGCGTTCACTCTCTGGAATGATCGGCATGGGCTGACCCAGGACCTCTTGGGTCTTCCAGCCAAACATTTGCTCGGCTGCCGGATTCCAGGAGCGGACGTTGGCTTGGACGTCCAGCGTCACGATCGCCAGGGGCGATGCATCGATGACGGCAGCCAGGGTGTAGTTCATTTGCTGCAGCGCATCCTGCGCCCGGCGGCTTTCGGTGACGTCGCGAATGACGCTGAGAAATCCAGTGGGCGCGCCGGCTTCATCGCGAAGGGCAGTGAGCTGCGAATGAGCCCAGAATTCGGTCCCATCCTGGCGAATGCGGATGGCTTCCTCTTCAAACCATCCCTCCGAACGCGCGGCTTCCAGATCCTGTTTGGGCTTGCCCGCCTCCTGCTCGGGGGCGGGATAGAAGACCTGATGGTTCTGGCCCAGGACATCCTCCTCGCGCCAATCGGTGATCTGCTGCGCGCCGCGATTCCAGGTTTTGATGTTCCCCTTTTCATCAAGGGTGAAGATCGCGTAATCGCGGACGCGCTCGACGAGGAGCTTCGTGCCCGCTTCGGATTCGCGCCGTGCCCGTTCCGACACGCGTGCGGCGGTGAGTGTCCGGCGCACCAACAGATAGATCATCACAGCCGTCATCAGGATGAAGAAGCATCCCTTGACGGTTTGCACGTGAAAATGATCCGCAAACTCATCGCTGATGCGGCGATCGACCAATTCATCGGAGAAGAAGATCCACGCGCTGCCGACGATGGCGTAAATCAGCGCGATCTTGATCGCGGCAATACGCGGCGGGCGCGCGAAACCGTTGTGGGGGCTGGACATGATTCGCGCGTCAATGGTACAGCGCGAACAGAGCAGCTGTCAGTCTGAGAGGATCAACCGGCGCTGCGCATCGTCATCTTGCGAGCAGATTCGACCACCACGCCCAGGTTGCGGAACTTCTCATACCGCCGCTCGAGCAGGTTCTCGATCTTGGTCCGCTTCAGGTCACGAAGGGTCTTGGCGACGTATTGCTCCAGGTTATGGGCAGCCGAATGCGGGTCGCGATGGGCGCCACCCAGGGGCTCTGGGACGATGTTGTCGATCACGCCCATCTGTTTTAGGTCTTTGGAAGTCAGCTTAAGGCTTTCAGCCAGCTGGGCTGCGCCTTCGTTGCTCTTGAAGAGAATTGCCGAGCACGCTTCGGGGCTGATCACGGAGTACCAGGCGAATTCCATCATGGCGACTCGATCCGCCACGCCGATTCCCAGCGCCCCGCCCGATCCGCCTTCGCCGCAAACGATGCTGACGATCGGCGTTCGCAGGCGGCTCATCTCCAGGAGATTGCGGGCGATAGATTCAGCCTGACCGCGTTCTTCGGCACCGATGCCGGGATAGGCGCCGGGAGTGTCGATGAAGGTCACGACGGGCAGGCCAAACTTCTCCGCCAGCTTCATGCAGCGGAGGGCTTTGCGATATCCTTCGGGATGCGCGAGGCCAAAATAGCACTGGACCTTTTCCTTGGTGTCACGGCCCTTGTGATGCCCAATGAGCATGACCTTATGGCCGCCCAGACGCGCCAGGCCGCACTTGATGGCTGGATCGTCGCCGTAGTGGCGGTCGCCATGCAGCTCGCGGAATTCGCGGCAGATCATGTCCTGATAATCGCGAAACAGTGGCCGCTGGGGATGACGGGCCACTTGAACCGTCTCCCAGGCGCTCAGCTTCTCGTAGGTCTTGCGCAGGAGCGACGTATAGTTGGTGCGGAGCTGGCGAAGCTCCTTGGTGTAATCGACGCCCTTGGACTGTTGGAGGCCTTCGAGTTCGAGAATCTGTTGCTCGAGGCGAGCCAATGGCTTTTCGAACTCCAGCACATGCCGGGCAGCGCCCTTTCGGGAGAGCTCGGATGTAGAAGGGGTGGATACCGGTTGTACGGCGGGGTCCGGGGCGGTCATGGTTGGTGGCATAGGTGTTACGGCCGGCGTTCGATGGACCGACCGCCTTCCCTGGGGGTCGGGCTTCAAAATAGCTAAACCCGATCCCAATAAGAGACGAACAGGGTAGACGACAGCCGATCAAGCATCAAGAGTGACCGTTTGACAGCACAGCGTCCCCAAGGGTACGTCCTTGAGATACGCCTGGCCGCGAGGCCGGATCGGCTGCTTCCAAAATTCCTTCCCGCCTCTATCGCGTGAAAAGAGGCGGTCTGTAACGGTTATCGGACTATGTCGGTCAACCGCTTGAGCATAATCGGAGTTGGGCTACTGGGGGGATCCATAGGATTGGCCCTTAAATCGCTCGGAAACCACGCTCACATCGTGGGTTATGGCCATCGTCGAGAAACCTTGGATCGGGCGATGGAAGTAGGGGCGATCGATGAAGCCGCCCTTGATCTGAGGGGGGCGGTCGAGGGTGCGGACCTTATCATACTCTGCACGCCGGTTGGGCTCTTCCCCGACATCCTGAAACAGATCAGTCCGCATCTTCTTCAACAAGCCATCGTGACCGACGTTGGAAGCACAAAGCGATCGGTCGTCAAAATAGCTGAGGCCGCTTTGCCCAAAGGTGTCTACTTCGTGGGCAGCCATCCGATGGCGGGCAGTGAAAAGCGGGGGGTGGAATTCGCCAAGCCGGATCTATTTCAGGGGGCTCGCTGCATCATTACACCGACGCCTCGGACGGATCCCAGGGCACTGGCCACCGTTGAGGAATTCTGGCGAATGCTCGGCATGCGAACGCTTCGCCTCTCGCCCGACGACCATGACCGGCTCGTGTGCGATATCAGCCACCTCCCGCATGCATTGGCTGCCGCCCTCGTCTCCATGCAATCGGACGATGCTCTGGCCTTGGCTGGCAAGGGTTTCCTCGATTCCACACGCATCGCCGGCGGCGACGGGGGCCTTTGGCGCGATATCTTTCAAGACAACCGCGATAATGTCGCAGATTCAATTCTTCGCCTGCGCAATCGCCTCGACGATCTGCTTAAACTTCTCGATCCCAAGCATCATGAGGAGCTTCGCGCCTGGCTCGATGCTGCTGCCGAGCGCCGGGCCAAGCTCCTGGCCGAAAAGCTTCGCGAGCTGAATCCGGAGTAGAATCGTGCGAAGAAACATCGAGCTCAAAGCCCGCTGCCGGGATCTGAGTCGCGCGGCAGCCGCAGTTCTGAAACTTGGCGCGAGGCAGCAGGAAGTGTTGATCCAAACCGACACTTACTTCCGCGTCCCGCAAGGCCGTCTGAAGCTCCGTGAAACCAAAGACCAACCCGCGGAGCTGATCTTCTACGATCGCCCCGATTCGACCGCATTTCGCGACAGCCATTACGACCTCGTGACGATCGCCGATCCCACCCAGACCAAACTCCTCCTTTCCCGCGCCTTGGGCCCCCGGGGTGAAGTTCGCAAGCAGCGGACCCTTTACCTCTGGCACAATATCCGCATTCATCTCGATGACGTCGCGGGACTCGGATCCTTCCTCGAATTCGAAGCCGTCATTTCGTCCCCGGTTGATGAAACGCCATCGCAAGAACGACTCACCACGCTGACCGAGGTTCTGATGATCCGCCCAGAGGAGCGCGTCGCTGCTTCGTATTCCGATCTGCTTGGCCTTGGGAAGTAGGGGCGAAGCTCGTGTTCGCCCCCGCGGGCGGCCCGTCGTGCGGGAAAAGAATCAGCCGATGATGAAGGTGCTGACCTTGTTCAGGATGGCTACGCGGCGGATGAAGAGCAGGTCGGCAGCGGGATCGAGGGTGCCGCGCAGGTCGTACGCAGCGCCATTTTGCACCGGCACATCCTCGAGCGCGGAATGCTTGGCTGATGCGTCGCGCACTGGAAATGCCCCCAGCGCATCCATCACCGTCAGCCCGCCGGCATTGGCAATCTGCCCAAACACAGTGAACCCGCCGTTTTCGTAATCCAGGCCGTTTGGCGGAGTGCCGCCGTTGTTGTTCAGATTAAAGAACCACTCATTGGTTGCAGAGTTGGGCTGATCTGGAATCTTCGCCATCGCGATCGTGCCGCGCGTGTTGCTGATTCCATCCTCATTCAGCACGGGCGGATTCTCAACGTTATCGATGACGTTATTCGAGCTGTTCACCTTATATCCGCCGCCTTGCACGATATAGTTCGGGATCACGCGATGGATAAACGTCCCATCCCACGCGCCCGAATCGGCGTAAGTGAGAAAGTTGTCCACCGTCTTTGGCGCCTGACTCTTGAACAGATTCACATTGATGCTGCCGGCAGCGGTGGTGAATCGCGCAACGGGCGCGGTCTTGGATCGTTTGGAGATGAAGAGCAAGTCTCCGCCCCCTTCGCCGTTGCCGCTCACCAGGCCCGGGCCGTTGAATTCGCCGTCGAGGCGCACGCCGTCGTCGGATTTCGCGAGTTTTCCGCTGACTTTGAAGCTATAAGCGCTGTTGACGGGAAGTTGATCGGTCAGGAACTGGATGCGCTTCGCACCGGCGCTATACTTCACGCGGCCGTAAATCTTCACGTCGTCGGCTGTGCCAAATCGATCATCCGGCCCCGGCACGTGCATCTGGACGGAGCGGCCGTTAATCGTGCTGGGATTCATCGCGTGGTTGAGGGTGACCAGCACTTCGCCGCGGTTGTCCGAGATTATGGAGGTCACCTGCGCCGCGCAAAACGTGCGGCGCTCCAGCGATTCCATCGCGGGTGAAGCGGATCGGCTCATCGTGCTCCTCACCGGACAATCACGGAGTGAAGGCGACGATCGTATTGCGGATCGCGATACGGCGGATCGTCACCAGCGTCCCCTGCGGATTTGCATCGACCTGCGCCGTGCTCGTGACGCCCGGCAGGACCGCAAGGTCTGAGAACTCGCCGCCTCCAACAACCTTGGGCGAATTGCCGATGGCATCCATCACCGCCAACCCGCCGGAGCTGGTCACAGCGCCAAATTCGGTGAACCCGCCATTTTGAAAATCCAATCCCAGTGGTGGCGAGCCGCGGTTGTCACCCAGGTTGAAGAAGAACTGATTGCTCCCCTTGTCGTCGGTATTGGGGTCCTCATCGTCCGGACGAGCCAATGAAAGGGTTCCGCGCACCGCGTGCGTCGGGGTCGGCTCATTTTCGGCCAGGGGCTGGCGAACCGCGATCTGCTCCACGCCGTTGGAGGGAGTCACGCGATATCCACCCGTCTGCCAGATGAATCCGCCGATCAGACGCTGCACAAAGGTGTTGTCGTAGTCGCCGTTGTCCATGTAGGTGACGAAGTTGGCGACGTTCTTGGGGGTCAGGTCCTTGAACAGCAACACGTCGATATTTCCAAGGACCGTGCTGAAGCGCGTATTGAGCGTCGTCTTGTTGCGCTTGGAGACGCAGAGGAAATCGCCGCCGGCTACGCCGTTACCGCTCTCCACGCCGGCGCCATTGAATTCGCCGTCGATACGCTCGCCACCCGCGGTCTTGACCAGCTTGCTGCTGACCTTGATCAGATAGCTCGAACCGGCGATGAACGGCACCTTGGCGTCGGGACGGAAGGCGATGCGGCGATTCCCAAGACGCATCTTCACGCGCCCGACGACCTTCACATCGTCCGCCGTGCCGAATTTGTCGTCCGCGCCGGCGGTGAACACGAAAACGCTTCGCGTGTTGACCGTCGCGGGGTTGAGCGCTTCGTGAAACGTCATCTCGACTTCGCCGCGGTTGTCCGCGTAGACGGAAATCACCGCGCCGTGCAGCAGCGTGCGGCTTTCCAAGGGCTCGCTCGTGGGAACGCGGCGCGGGGCCGGGCGGGATTTGGAAGAAAACATCGAGACAATCCGGCTGATCACAATAAGCCTCCGCTGAATAAAAACCCCAGAAGTTACTTCGAATGTACGGCCCGCCCCGCAGGAAATGTACCCGGATCGGGACGGCTGTTCAAACCCGCAGCCCTCGCCCTGTAACATGTGCTACGCATGGGCCTTGCACACAGTTCGGGACAGGCTTTTGTAAAGACGCCTCCCGTGGGCCCGGCATTTCGCCGCCTTTGACTGTCGGTCCGCCCGCTTGTCCAATTCCCCCATGCCCGCACGCGTCCTGGTCCTCTCGGCCTCCGTTGGCGCCGGCCACCTTCGCGCAGCCCAGGCGGTCGAACTGGCGCTGCGCGAAACTGATCCGGATATGACGGTTAAAAACGTCGATGTGCTCCAGCTTACCAATGCCCCATTTCGCCGCCTGTACGGGGAAGCCTACCTCGACCTGGTCAACAAGGCCCCGCACGTCTTGGGATATTTTTACGATCACATGGACAAACCGCGCCGCGCCAATTCCACGCGCGACCGCCTGCGCCTGCTGGTTGAAAAGATCAACCTGTCGTCTTTGTGCGACATGCTCGAATGCGAGTCATGGGATGTCATCGTCAACACGCACTTCATGCCCGCAGCCCTGATCGCGTCGCTGCGCAAAAAACGGAAGATTCGCACGCCGCAGATGACCGTCACGACCGACTTTGAAACCCATCGCCTTTGGTTCAACCAACCCTGCGACCACTACACCACAGCCACCGACGAAGGGGCTGCTTATCTCAAGCACTGGGGTGTTCCTGGCGATGACATCAGCGTCACGGGCATCCCGATTCATCCCGTCTTCGCCAAGCCAAAGGATCGCGCTGGTTGTTTGAAACGCCAGGGGATCGAAGGTTCGCGTCCGGTGATCCTTCAACTGGCGGGCGGATTTGGCGTCGGGCCGGTCGAACAGATCTTCAAGGGCATTCTCGACGCCCAGACGCCGCTGGAGCTGATCGTCGTCGCCGGCAGGAACACAGCCGTCAAACGTCGCCTCGAAGCCGCAAGCATTCCCAAGAAGCATCGCGTCAAAGTTCTGGGCTTCACCGATCAGATGGACGAGCTGATGACAGCCGCCGACGTGGTGGTCTCCAAACCGGGTGGCCTGACGACCTCCGAATCGCTCGCGCGCGGAGCTGCCATGGTCGTGGTCAATCCCATCCCCGGCCAGGAAAGTCGTAACAGCGATTTCCTCCTCGAGAACGGAGCAGCCATTAAGATCAACAATCTGCCAACACTCGCGATGAAGCTGCAATCTCTGCTGGAAGATTCCGCGCGCCTGCAATCCCTTAAAGCCAACGCTCGAAGAATCGCCAGACCCCAAGCCGCCTTCGACGTTGCAATTCGCGCGCTTCGCTTGGCCGGCGCAGGTGCGGGAGTGTGAGTCTGCTGGGAGAATTTGGCATCCTTCACCCCTCGCCTTTAGAATCCGCCCCCAATGACCACCCAAACCTCCGGCTCACCTGAGCTCAGCCACACCCCGCGCGGCGCGTTGCCCCTGCTTTCGATCATGATGTTCCTGGAGTTTTTCATCTGGGGGGCGTGGTATGTGACGACAAGCACATTTATGACCGAAGCCAAAATGGCGCCAAAGATCGGCCTGGCATACACCCTCTGTCCGCTGGCTGCTATTATCTCGCCGTTTTTTCTGGGCATGGTCGCAGATCGATTCTTTGCATCTGAGAAGGTGCTCGGCGTGCTTCAGATCCTTGCTGGATTGATGATGTTTCTTGTGCCCTCGGCGGCACAGCGAGGGTCAGGACCGTTTCTGCTTGTGATCCTCTGTCACGCGCTCTTTTACATGCCCACACTTGGGCTGACCAACACCATCGCATTCGCGAACCTGACCAATCAGGAGAAGCAGTTTCCGCTTATCCGTGTCTTCGGCACGCTCGGTTGGATTATCGCCGGAATCATCATCAGCGCTATGGGCGTTGATAAGACGGCGACGCCGTACCTGCTTGCTGGCGGCGCCGCGGTTCTCATGGGATTGTTCAGTTTCGTGCTTCCCCACACGCCGCCGCCTGCGAAGGGTAAGAAGGCCAGCATCGGTGATATTCTCGGCGTAAAGGCACTTGAGTTGTTTAAGAATCCGTCGTTCGTTGTCTTTGCGATCGCATCGTTCCTCATCTGTATCCCTTTGGCTGCGTATTACAATTACGCGGGCCGAATGGTGAACGACCTTCAGAAACCGGTTGCTGCCACGATGAGCGTTGGACAGGGCGCGGAAGTGGTCTTCATGCTGCTCATGCCGCTGTTTTTCGCGCGACTTGGCGTGAAATGGATGCTTGCAGTCGGGATGCTCGCGTGGGTCACGCGATATGCACTCTTTGCGATCGGTGCGCCCGATGCGATATTCCCCCTTGTTGTCCTAGGCATTGCCCTGCACGGTATCTGCTATGACTTTTTCTTCGTTACGGGATTTATCTACACCGACAGCAAGGCGTCAAAAGATATCCGCGGACAGGCCCAGGGCCTTCTCGTGCTAATCACCCAAGGTCTTGGGCTGGGCATCGGCGCCTTTCTCACCGGGGAACTCTTCAATGACATTGTCGGCGAAACCTCGGGGGCCGATGCGTTGCAACGTTATCCCAAGCTCTGGTGGATCTGCGGTGGATTCGCGCTGATGGTTCTTATTGGCTTTGTCGCCTTCTTCCACGATCGGGTGCGAGCTACGGATGCGGAGCCCCCCTCGATCGATCCCGCTCAGACTTCTGCAGTATGAGGATGAAATGCCCCCGGCGGGAATCGAACCCGCACGACCTTTCGGTCAACGGATTTTAAGTCCGTAGCGTCTGCCGTTCCGCCACAGGGGCTATCGCGCAAATCTTCATGGCTGCGCGCACGCGCGTCAAACAATCTCGGCCTGGCCAGGGGCGTCCGCCGGATTTGATCGTTGAATTGTATCCAGGATGCCGTCGATCAGGCGGCCGTTGCGCGCAATCGCTCGATATTCGAGAAACGCCACGCCTACATTGATCACAAAGGCCCCGATCGCCAGCGAGTGATGCACGATCCGCGGAAGAGGATAAAAGCCGCTGTCGCGCATCGCCCCGATGACTGCCGTCACAAAGACGCTCGCCATCGCGATCAACGCGCCGGGAAACGCCTGCATGCGAAAGGATTTCGTTGGCGTGATCAAGCCGTCATCCAGATGTTTGACCATCACCGCATGGCGCACCCATTTCGCGGTGGCGATGAAATACGTGAAGACGATGCAGTGCACCGCGCACGCCAGCATGGTGGACAACGCGCCGGCGAGTACGTGCATCCCGCGCACGTCATAGCCATGCCGGCTCATGTAACCCAGCGCGCCGGCAACGGCCAGGCCAAGCAAATTCACGAGGGTCAATCCGATGAAAAGCGGAATCATGACAGGCGAATCTTATACACAACCCAAGAGAATCCGGGCGCCTGGTGTAGCGGCTCCGCTTGCGGAGCCTGCAGTCACACGAAAGAATCGCGAGTTCAAATCACTCAAGAAGCATCTCCGCCAACTTCAAATCCACCGCCGTCGTAATCTTGATGTTTCGCTCGTCGCCGGGAACCAACCAAACATCCTTCCCCGCCAACTCGAGCAGCTGCGCATCATCCGTCACCTCATCCCGCGGAATCGGACATCGCTCAAACGCCTCGATCAGATCTTCCCGGCGCATAACCTGCGGCGTCTGCATCGCCCAAAGGGTCTGTCGCGGCAGCGTTCGCTCGACCTTCGCCGGAAGGGGGGCGCTCGCCTGCTTGATCGTGAGATGGACACGCAGCGCGGGCACGGCTGCCCCATGCTCGAAGGCGGCGGCGATCGTGCGGTCGATCAAATCCCGGGAGATCAGCGGTCTGGCTGCGTCGTGCACCGCGACCCATTCATATGAATCCGGGATCTTCCGCAGCGCCGCCCGTACGCTTTCAGCTCGCGTCGCGCCGCCAATCGCCAGGTTGATTTTTAGCGGATTCTGTTTGGGCCTTGTGATTTCCACTTCCGGCCGCACCGCCACCATGACCATCCCAACATCCTCGCGCGAAGCGAATGCCTCGAGCGTACGCGTCAACACTGTCACTCCGCGCAACTCCTGCTGAAGCTTATCCGCGCCAAATCGCGTCGAGGATCCAGCGGCGGGGATGATGACGGCGAAGCGCGGCATCTACGTGGATGAAGACTGCGGCCGCTGGCGTCGCGGCGGGGGGCCGGGAGGGGCATCGCCAAGGCGCCCGAAAATCATCTTGCCAGCGCTGGTTTGACGTGTGTTGGTGACGGTGAACTCGACTTCCTGATTCAAATGATCGCGACCCTGCTCGACAACCACCATCGTGCCATCATCCAGATACCCAATGCCCTGGCCGGGATCTTCTCCCTGCTTGATCAGCCGCACAGTCATCTTTTCGCCCGGCAGCACAGCCGGCTTGAGAGCGTTGGCCAATTCATTGACATTGATCACATCCACGCCGCTGAGCTGCGCGACCTTGTTCAGATTGAAGTCATTGGTCAGCACGCGCGCATCCAGTTCCTTGGCCAGCGACATCAGCCTCTGATCCACTTCGCCCGGCTCTTCTTCGCGATGCGGTTCGTAGATCTTCACGTCCGACTTCTCATTGTTCTGCAGCTTGGACAGCACGTCTAACCCCCGCCTGCCACGATTACGTTTGAGACGATCGGCGCTATCCGCAATCTGCTGCAATTCCTGCAACACAAACTGCGGTACGACGAGCTGGCTTTCGATGATCCCGGTCATCGCGATATCGGTGATCCTGCCGTCGATTAAAACGCTGGTGTCGATCAGGATCGGCCGCGCGCCTTTGGTCTGCTTGCTGAACTCGACATATGGAATAATGAATCGGAAGTCATCCTTGGTTTGCAGGATGAAACTGATCGCCAGGTAGCACGATGCCACGCTGACCATCAAATTGACGAATTGAACCGTCCGCTCGCGCTGATCAAACGTCAGGCTGGTCCCCCATTGCGCAACCAAAAGCGTAACCACGAAGCTCAGCACGTACGCAATCAGCAATCCGACGACGAGGCCAAAAAACGTCCCCGAAAAGATCGCCAGCTTCTTGCGCGGCGCGAGGATATCGATGCAAACGAGCAGCACGCCCACTGTGACTGCAATTGCGGGCAGCAGCCACACATACGCTTCGAGTTCATCCAGCTTGCGGGGATCCTGATAAACGAAGAAAAACCCCACGGCTGCCATCAGCAGGACGAAAAAGGCGCGCAAGACATGAAGAACCATGGGAACCCGCCTAACAGTTTACGTCCCGTCCAGTCGGGATTCCAGCAAAAGAAGAGCCTCTCAGCCCCCGGTATGGCGCGTCATCCACAGCAGCACGATTAACCCCAGCACGATCCGATAGACCGCAAACGGCACAAACCCGCGCTTGCGAACCCACCCCATGAACCATGCCACCACCATCAGCGCCACGATGAACGAAGTGACAAATCCAATCGTCAGCATAACCCACTCGCCAGCGGTCGAAATCTGGGTATTTCGCATCGCTTTGAGAAATTTGTACGCACACGAGACAAACATCACGGGAATGGACACGAAAAAGGAGAATTCCAGCGCGGCTGGCCGTGACAGCCCGGCGACCTGCCCGGCGGCGATCGTCGACATTGACCGCGATGTCCCCGGGAAGATGGCTGCAAGGACCTGAACCAGCCCAATCCAAGCGGCTTGGAGCCAGTTCATCTCGTTTACGTCGCTGGTGCGCGGTCGGTCGAAGATCGCATCGACCGCCCACATGACGACGCCGCCAATCAGCATGGCGCTGCCGATGACGCGCTCATTCTCAAGATTTCCCTCGATGATCTTTTCAGCGGCAAATCCCAGCGCCAGCGTGATGATCGATGCGATCATGACGAGGGTCAGCGGATGATTCCAGGGATCGCGCTCGCCATCGATCCCTTTGGGAAATGTGCGAATGAATTTGAAGAGCCGCTCGCGAAAGTAAACCGGTAAACACATCACGGCGCCCAGCTGGATCACCACGTCAAACATCTTCCAGTACTGATTGTCCAGCGCGATTCCGCACAGGGGTTTCAAGATTCGGAGATGCGCCGTGGAGCTGATGGGCAAGAATTCTGTTACGCCTTCGACAATGCCAAACAGCAGCGCAAGCAGGTAGGGTGTCACGGAATCCTTTCACGAGCTTCGCCGAAACAGAGCGATTGCTTTTTGAATGTAGGTCAGACCACTGTAAAGGGTGATCGCCAATGTTCCCCAGATGCCAAAGTCGCGAACGATTCGAGCGCCCAATTCCCACCCATGCTCGATCAGCCACGGTCGAAACGTCACGTAAACCAGGATCGCCAGGATCGTTCCCGACTGAAACCCCATCTTGAATTTTCCCGCCCAGACCGCGCCAAAACTCTGCCCCGCGCTCTCGCTGATCCCGCGCAGGCTGGTCACAAGCAGCTCGCGCGCCAGCAGCAGCACCACCATGCCCGGTGCGACGCCGGTGATCGTCTTCACCACCATCCGCGATCCATGCCCGAAGGGTTCGGTTTCGGGAATGATGAAATTCTTCCCCGCGAAGAAGATGAATGTCCCCAGGACCAGGATCTTGTCGGCAAACGGATCGACCACCCGACCAAACGGTCCCTCGACATGCCACTTTCGCGCGAGATACCCATCCAGGTAATCCGAAACCAGCGCGGCAATGTAAATAATGAATGCTGCGCTCAGCAGAAGGGGATCGCCGCGCCCCTCATACTGATAAAAGGAGAGCAGCACAAAAAACGCAGCCGCGAGAATCAACCGCGACCCGGTGATGATGTTCGGCACATGCCGGAACACAAGGCGGCGGATTGTACGGGCAACGCGCGATGCGTCCAATCAATCGAGGAGCCAAACGCGAATTAAGCTGAGATGACTTTGAGGCTGCGCGATTTTTTCTTGGCGACTTCAGCAATCAGGTCATACGCCTGAAAATCGGTCACCTTCACGCTGACCAATTGCCCCGCGTGAAGATTCTCACCGCTGACAAAGACCACCGAATCGATGTCCGGCGCCTGCGCCTGTGAACGCGCAACCCAGCCATCTTCTTCGTCGCGGCCAGCCGCTCGATCGATCAAAACCTCGATCGTCTTCCCCCCCATTTTTTTCGCCTTCGCAAACGCCACTTCCTGCTGTGCCAGCATCAATTCCTCAACGCGGGCTTGTTTCACGTCGTCAGGAATTTGCCCTTCCATGCGTGCCATCGGCGTGCCGGGCTCCTGGCTATAGGGGAAGACGCCCATCATTTCGAAACCAAAATCACGAACGAATTTGACGAGCTCATCGTGCTGCTCGTCGGTTTCGCCGGGCGTTCCCGCGATAAACGTCGTTCGAATGGCAATTCCCGGGACCCACGCACGAAGTTTCGCCAACAGCGTCTCGATCTGCCCGCGCGTCACGCGGCGTTTCATCTTCGTCAGGATCTCATCGTTGATGTGCTGCAGCGGCATATCGATGTACTTCACGACGCGCGCGCTATCGGCGATCGTGCGAATCATCTCATCGCTGAAACAGGATGGATATGCGTACATCAACCGCAGCCAATGCACGTCCTTCAGCTTTCTATCAAGCGTCCGAAGCAGGCCGGATAGTCCTGGTTCGTATCCGATGTCCGTGCCATAGCTGGTCGTATCCTGACCGATCAAATTCAGCTCGACCGCGCCGTCGGCTGCCAACTCCGACGCCTCCGCCATAATCTGCTCGATCGGTTTAGAGCGCATCAACCCGCGAATCGATGGAATCGTGCAGAACGAACATCCCTGGTTACATCCCTCGCTCATACGTAAGAACGCATAATGGCGAGGCGTCAAGCGCAGGCGCGCCCGATCGTCTTCGAATACGGGCAAACGATTCGTTTTTGTCTCTTTGAATTCACGGGCAACTGACAACCGATTACTGGCAACCAGCTCTTTGGACAGATCGTGATACTTCCCCAGGAAATGGCCATGCTCTTGTCGGGGATTTTCCTTTCCGCGTACCGCCTCCACGATATGTTCCCGATCAAAGACCCCGACCAACCGATCGACGCCCGGAACTTCAGCAAGAAGCTTGGTCTTGTGCCTCTGAACAAGGCAGCCGGCCACGATCACGCGCTTGCACTTGCCACCCTTCTTGTGCGCCAACGCTTCCCGAATCTCGTTCAGTGACTCAGTCTTGGAGGCTTCCAGAAACCCGCACGTGTTGATGACAATCGCATCCGCTTCCTCGGCATGCGGGGTGATGGCCAAGCCATCCTCCGCCAGGAGTCCGAGCATGCGCTCACTGTCAACCAGGTTCTTGGGGCAACCTAGGCTGACAAAGGCGACCGAGTGGATGGGTTTGTCCGTTTTTGGCATCGAGGCGCGTACGGTAGCGTGTTAGAGCGCGGAAAAACAGCCTGAGGGCAATAGTACGCAGGATTTGCCATTTCGTTCAAACTTCTTTCCTGTCGAGACTTAGCCGCGAAATTTGAAGTGGTGATTCAAACCTGATAAACTTTTCGGACTATGGCAATCCGATCCAAAGCAAGGAAGAGCACCGCCCGACGCCGTACCCCCGTTGTGCATCCCACCCGCCGAGCCGCAAGCTCGCAAAATCGAGGTCATGACACGCGTAAAGTCAGCCTTGCACCGGAGTTAAAGCCAGCGACGGGAATTAGCACCTTTACCCGCGCCCTTAGGTATCTCGGCGGCCTGAGTGACTATGAGCGGCTTCGGATCGTTCGCTATACCAGCCAGAACTTCGACTTGGAACGCATGCGGGCCCTGTTGAAAAAGCTGGGCAACCCCCAGGATCAGTTCAAGAGCGTTCACATCGCCGGAACTAAAGGTAAGGGCAGCACTTGCGCCATGATCGCAGCCATGCTCCAAGCCTCTGGCTACAAAGTTGGGCTTTATACCAGCCCGCACTTGGTCGACATCCGCGAGCGCATTTGCGTCGGTGGGGCGATGATCCCAACCGCCGACTTTGCGCGATTGGTGCGGTTAGTCGAACCCATGGTCGCTCGCATTAAGCCCACCCCGACTTACTTCGATGTGCTGACCGCCATCGCCTTCAAATACTTCGCTGAGCAAAAGGTGCAGCTCGCAGTCATCGAAACGGGCCTGGGCGGTCGTCTCGACAGCACCAACGTGATCAAGCCAGAAGTCACCGGCATCACCTCGATCAGCAAAGATCACATGGCGCAGCTCGGCAACACGCTGGGCAAAATCGCTGCCGAAAAAGCGGGCATCTTCAAGCATAATGTGCCGGCGGTGAGTGTTGTCCAGGATCCCGAAGCCGAAGCCGCCCTCAAAGCGCAGGCTGACAAGATCGGCGCCCCCCTCGACATCGTCGGCAAGCAGATCGAATTCAGCTACCGCTTCGAATCGAGTCGCATGCTTGGCCCGCATAACCGCGTCTGCCTGACGACCGCCAACACCAAGTTTGAGCACCTCGCGGTTCCCCTGGTCGGCGAGCACCAAGCCATCAACTGCGGCTTGGCCCTTTCGGTCATCGATAAGCTCAAAACCCGCGGCTTTGTCATCAATGACATGAAGGCCATCGAAGGGTTAAACCGTCTCACCATCCCCGGCCGCATGGAGCAGATCAACGATCAGCCGCGCGTGATCGTCGATGGAGCCCACAACGCTGCCAGCCTCGATGCGTTCCTGCGTGCGATCGGCCAGCATGTCCCCTATGACAGCATGGTCCTGATTTTCGGTTGCTGCTCGGATAAAGACGTGCCGGGAATGCTGGAGCGCATCACCAGCGGCGCAGACAAGGTCATCTTCACCAAGGTCGACAACATCCGCTCAGCCGACCCCAACGAGTTGGCAGCCCAATACGTTGAGATGTACGGAAAGATGGCTCAGGTCGCGACGAGCCTGGATGACGCCTTGGCGATCGCCAACCGCGCCGTGACCAAGGAAGACCTGATCTGCATCACCGGCAGCTTTTATCTCGTCGGCGAGGCCAAGAAATATTTCGCCGCCAAACACGCCGCCGCCGCGGCCTTGGCCGCGCAGAACGCGTAAGAGATCGATCAAATCGTTACCGATCGAAGGCCCACGGATTGCAATCCGTGGGCTTTTTCACAGGATGAGTTTTCACACGAATGCGCGATCCGGTCTTCATCCTCTATCTCATGATCGGCCCGGGCCTGTGGGCGCTCTTCGCGCTCTCTATGCTCCTTGCATGGTCGCGCATGAATCGTCTTCGACGGCCAGTGGAAGCGCTTCCAATTCCCGCGCCTTCTGTAACGATTTTGATCCCCGCCAAAGACGAAGGCGAGCGCGTTCGAACCTGTCTCGATACGGTTTTGGCCCAGAATTACAGTAATTTCCACGTGATCGCCATTGATGATCGCAGCAGCGATCAGACGGGCGCGATCATGGATGATTACGCGGCGCGATCTCCCGACACGATGCGCGCCATGCACATCCCCCAGGGCGGTTTGCCCGCGGGATGGTTAGGAAAATGCAACGCGCTTCAGACGGCGGCTTCTGGGGCGGCGGGTGAATGGTTGTTGTTCGTCGATTCGGATGTGAAGGTCGAACCGGACGCCCTCTGTGCCGTTCTCGCGCTGGCGGTGGGACGGGGGTATGACGTCGTGAGCATCATGACGCGCCTGGAGTGCGAGACGTTTTGGGAGCGTTTGATTCTTCCCCTGGCGGCGGCCTCAGTCGGGGCGATGTGCTTGATGTCGCTGACCAACAACGACAACCGCGCGACCGCGTTCGCCAACGGGCAATTTTTTCTGATCCGCCGCAGCGCGTATGAATCGGTCGGCGGGCACTCAGCCGTAAAAGATCACATCACCGAGGACGTGGCGCTGATGCGCATCCTCAAATCGAAGGGCTTTCGCACCCGGCTGTTTTACGGTCGGGATTTTGCATCGACGCGCATGCACACGACGCTGCGTCAGATGTTCAACGGCTGGGCGCGCATCTACAGCGGCGTGAGCAGCCGAAGACCCTGGAGGATTTTCGGGGCGATGTTTTTCGTCGGCGTCAGCGGATTGTCTGCGTATGTCGCGACAATCTTTGGGTGGCTTGGCGCTGAAATCAGATGGTTGGTCGCTGGGGTGGCGCATCTCACGCTGATCACGGGTGTGTTAATGTACATCTACCGGATGTCGGGAAATCCGCGACGATTCGCCTTCGCGTTTCCCCTTGGCGGAGCGATGATGTTGGCGATCTATGCATTTGCCGTTCGCGCATGCCGCACGGGGAAAATCGCCTGGCGCGGAACGAGTTATCACTCCGGCTCGGCGGCGCCAATTACTCGGGCTTAACGGGTTGAGTCGCCGCGGGCTGGGTCGCCGGTTGGGTTGCAGGGGGCGGGGGCAGCGGCGCTCCCATCAAGGGCGGCGCGGCAAAATCGCCCATCACCGCGGTGTTCCTCACCTGCCCGAGGATTTGCGCCGCCTGTTGAATCGGCTTTGCTTCACAGCGGACGGCATCATTTGGCGAATCCGTCGGCGACGCGCCCGCCCATCGCGTCAACCCGAGCGGCGCGAGCGCAGCCGTCAGCACGACGGCGGTGGCTGCCGTCGCGAAGCGCCCGAATCGACGAGCTGCCAGCTTCCAGCCTCCGCCGCAATCGCGCGTGATCACCGTGCCATCCAACCGCCGATAAAATCGCACACAAAGCCGTCCCTCGCGCTCACCCACAAGCTTTTCCGCGTCGGCTCGCGACATCGCTGACAAGTTATAGACGTTCAGCGAGCAATGCTTGCAGAACCGCACCTGCTCATCCCCGCGCATCGCATTCCAGTCGGCAGGGCACGGTTTTGCGATGTCGATGATCTCGAGGGAAATCGGTTGAGCCGGCATGGTATTGAACCTCCGGCGGGTTGGACGCTGTGAATTCGCAAAAGTTCTGAAGAACTGTCTAGCGCGGCCCCGCCTGCTCGATCCGCTGCAGATCCGGCCCAAAGCGGCTACCGAGGCGATTCCATTCCATTGCGGTGAGCCACACGAGCACGACCAAAAGCACGGCCGATAATCCAACCGTCGCCCAATGCCGCGGACGGAATTTCCAAATCGCCGGCGCGACAGCGATCAGCCCAAACGTAGCGGCGATGATCACCACCGCATCAAAGCTGGCGCGTTGCCAGTACGGCCCGCCAAGGTGCAGCCACATTCCGAACTCGTCGAACGTTAATGCGAGCCCTACGCCATATGCCGCCACCACCCAGTTCGGCGGCCTGTCGCGCGGGAAGAAAAGCAGGTAAGCGCCGACGGCGCTGAGCAGGAATATCCCGTAATTCAGGTGGTGAACGTGCGTCTGACCCGCGTACAGGTAAAGGTCGTGAATCCGACGCGTCATGATCAGCAGCACAACGATGCGGGCAACAAGAAACGTGAGCAGAAAGCTGGCGAGCACGAGCCTTGCGGTATGCGACGTGGAGCGGCGATCAGCGTTGGCTGCCAAGCGGTCCTCCGCTTCACGACAGCGGCAGTCTCCGGGCGGTGGCGAGGAAGTTGTCGTAGTTGGCGCGGATCTCAGCCATCGAATCGCCGCCGAATTTTTCCAGAAACGCCCGCGCGATTTCAAAGGCGATGACGTTTTCCATCACCACCGACGCCGCGCTGATGGCGGAAATGTCGCTTCGCTCCCAGCCGGCTTCGGCGGTTTCCTTGGTATTGAGATCGATGCTTTTGAGAGGTTTACCCAGCGTGGATATCGGCTTCATCGCGCCGCGCACGACGACGGGCTTGCCGTTGGTCATCCCGCCTTCGAGGCCGCCCGCGTTGTTGGTGCCGCGTACGAAGCCCAGGCTCGGCCCGTCTTTTTGCGATGCATCAAATCCAATCTCGTCGTGTACCTGCGAACCCGGGCGGCGGGCAGTTTCGAATCCAAGGCCGATCTCAACGCCTTTGAAGGCCTGAATGCCGACAACCGCCGCTGCGATGCGTGAATCGAGTCTTCCGTCCCATGTCATGCACGAACCGATGCCGACCGGGCATCCAAAGACATGGGCCTCGACGATTCCGCCCGCTGTGTCCTTGGCCATTTTCTGGTCGTTGATAAATGCTTTCATCCCGGCGTCGGCGGTCGCGTCCGGGCAATACACTTCCGATTCGTCGCGAAGCTTGAGAAGCTCGCGCCAGTTTTCTGGCGTGACGTCGACCTTGGCTGTCGCGGGGCCGACGGATCGAACGAAGCCAAAGACTTCGATGCCGAATTCGCGCAGGAAACATCGCGCGAGCGCACCGGCAGCAACGCGGGCAGCGGTTTCGCGCGCGCTGGCGCGTTCGAGTGTTTCGCGACAATCCGTGGTCAGCCATTTGATCGAGCCAGCCAGGTCTGCGTGGCCGGGGCGAGGGCGGTGAAGCGGGGGCGTTGCACTGAGATCATCCAGACGCGAATCCTTGTTGGGAATCAGCATCGTGATCGGCGAAGCGATCGTCTTGCCCAGCCTCACGCCGCTGAGGAATTCAGCCCGGTCCGTCTCGATTTTCTGCCGTCCGCCGCGGCCGTAACCGCCTTGTCTGCGGTGTAATTCGTTGTCAATGAATGCCGAATCGACCGGCACGCCGGCCGGGATGCCTTCGACCAGCGTAATCAGCGCCTTGCCGTGTGATTCGCCGGCAGTGCGGTAAGAGAGCGTCGCCATAGACAAATCAATATAATCGAAATATGCGCGACCTGTCCCGCCTGGGCGTCATCGTCATTTTGGTGTGCGTTTCGCAAGCATGGGCGATCGAGCCCGAGAAGATTGACGAGTGGAAGCAGGACGATGCCCGGATCGTCGTGAACACGCCCGCCAACGCCGATCCCGCCAAGCCGACGCTGTTGCTGATTTATCTCCCGCCCAATGGCAGCACGATCGAAATGACAGCCGGCGCCAAGCTCGAGCCGGGGATGGATTGGCATTACGACATTCAGCACATCGCCGCCCAGACGCGCTTGCTGCGGCAGATTGATTCGAATCGGAATATCGTGATTGCCTATGTCGAAGCGCAGGCCAAGGCGTACAAACTGACCTGGCCGACCTGGCGATCCGAGCAACGCGCCGCTGCCACACGTTCCTCCAAGGCGCCGACGACTTCGACATCTTCGGACAAGAACAATTACGACGGCAAAATCATCCGTGGTATCGTCGATGAGGTGTCGAAACGAGTCCGCGGCAAGGATCAGCGAATCGTTCTCGCCTCCCACAGCGGCGGTGGGAGTTTCCTGTTTGGCTATCTCAATGGTGCGGAGGCGATCGGCGAGAATATCGAACGCATCATTTGGATCGATTCCAACTACGGTTACGACAATGAGAAGGAACATCATGGGGAGAAATTGCTCGCGTGGTTAAAAGGAGACGCTAAGCGGCATGTGATCGTGATGGCCTACAACGATCGCGCGGCGACGCTAAACGGCAAGCCGTTTGTGAGCGAGACGGGGGGGACGTTTTATCGTTCGCACAAGATGGTGGAATTCTTCAACGGGACCGAGGCGAAGCTAAAGCAGACGGAGCGCGAGCCGTTTGAGGAGTATGTCGGGTTGAATGGTCAGATTCATTTCTTGCTGCACACCAATCCCGAGAAGAAGATTCTGCACACCGTGCTGGTCGAGCGAAATGGATTGCTGGAGGCGATGACGTGGAATACGGCTCTGCATGAGAAGTGGGGCGGGGAATTCTGGGGGAAGCGCGCGTATACGGATTTGGTTCAGCCGCTTCCGTCGACTCAGCCAACGACCGCGCCCGTGGTGACGGCTGCTACGGAAGGCAGAATCCCCGCGCGACCGGCAAATTCGATGGGTGGGAAAGCCTTTGCCGAATCGATCGCCGATCTCCCCCCAGCTGCGCGCGAGGCGGCCATCGTGCAGGAGATCACGCGAGGAAATATCCCGGATTTCCTCAGGAAATTTCACGAGATCCGCGTGGAGGGGAAACTCCAGGGCGTTTATTCGGTCATGCCCGATTATTTGGCGATCGGGAGCGATCGGGATTTTGTGCGCATGCCCATGACTCCCGCCAGTGCCACAGCCATCGCGAAAGCCTTTGGCTGCGTGCTGCCGACGCGGAAGATGGTCAACGACATTTACGCGCAGGCCGAGGTGAAACTTGAGCCTAAGCCCCTCACCCAAGAGCGCGAGGCGGTGCGGTCCTTCATCTTGCACAACGAGATCATCGAAAAACAGCGAGAAGGCAAAGATCTCGGGCTGCTCGTCGCCGGGGACAAAAAGGACATCGTGATCAGCAATCGCCTGACCGAAAAACCGGACCGCGTCGCAATTTACGGCTGGCACCTGCTCAACGGCAAACCCATTCAGCCGCTGACGACCGTGCATGGAAAGACGTATGTCGATTACAGCCACGGTGTGCGCCTGGTGCGCGATGAGATGGTGGTCGAGGGGAAAAAATGGCGCGTGCGGGGCGTGATGGAAAGCCCGCAACTTTGCCCGTTGTTGACCGACGAAGGGCCTATTAGCGCCGATTACGATTGAGGGGCAGTCGGACCGACCGGAAATCCGCGCGGCTGAAACTCCACAAAATCGGACGGCTCGCGCACTTCCTGTAGATACGCCGAAGCCACCATCAACCAAACCATCGGCGTGAGCAGCAAACCAATCAGCCAGCCAACGCCGGGAATGGCCGATGGACCTGCGGTCATTGCGAAGACGATGAACGCGATGGCCAGATTGGGCCACAAGCCTCGCCGCTTCACGATTCGCCAACTCGTCTGCAACGAATCCATCACGCCGAGATTGGCATCGACGATCAGATAAACCGCGAACAGCCACATGGCCGAGAGAAAAATTCCCGGAATGAGCAGGAGCATGTATGCAATCAGCAGCGGGATGATCGTGAGGAAAAAGAGCCCAGCGAGCGTGCCGAATCGATCGAAGGCAGCGAAAAGATCGCCCAGGCGGGGCTTGTGATTGGGATCGCGCAGGGTGTTAAGCGACATGATGGCTGACCCACCCCACAGTGGCCCGGCGAGAATGAGCAGCGAGCAAATGGTCAGTAGATCAAACAGGATGGCAGCCACGAGAAATACGAGGAAGTTGCGCTTGTACGCCTCCATCGCGTCGTTGAGACAGCGGCCGATATCCAGACGGATGTAACGGTCAACCATTGGAATCCCATCGCTTTCCCGTCAATTTTTCATACGCTTCAATGTAGCGTTGCCGCGTGCCTTGGACGACATCGTCCGGCAGGCGCGGTGCGGGGGGCGTCTTATCCCAAGGTTGCCGCTCGAGCCAATTGCGGACAAATTGCTTGTCAAAGCTCTCCTGATCGCGCCCCGGCGCATATTTGTCCGCCGGCCAGAAGCGGCTGCTGTCAGGCGTGAGAATTTCGTCGATGAGAATGACCTGATCATCGATCAACCCGAATTCAAACTTGGTATCCGCGATGATCACCCCGCGCTTGGCAGCGTAATCGGCAGCCAGCGTGTAGAGGCGAAGTGTCTTCTCCGATAGCTCTTCCGCCAGTCCCAAGCCGATTTTCGCGACGGCTTGCTCGAAGCTGATGTTGATGTCGTGGCCGGATTGTTCCTTGGTGGCGGGCGTGAAAATGGGAACGGGGAGTTTGTCGGACTGACCTAACCCCGCTGGAAGTTTGATGCCGCAGACGGTTTGCGTGGCTTGATATTCCTTCCAACCCGATCCCGCGAGGTAGCCACGGGCGACGCATTCGATCGGGATCACATCCGCCTTCTTCACAAGCATCGAGCGCCTTTCGAGCTGATCTCGGAACGGGCGGACGTCGGCGGGGTAATCCTTCACATCAGTAGCGATCAGATGGTGCCCCATCTGCCCGCCAAATTTTTGAAACCAGAAGAGGCTGAGCGCTGTCAGGATCTTTCCCTTTTCCGGAATGCCGTTGGGCATGATGCAGTCGAAGGCGCTGATGCGATCAGTGGCGATGATGAGCAGGGCATCGCCGATGTCGTACACATCACGCACTTTCCCGCTGCGAACGGGGAAGGGGAGGGAGGTTTTCAGAAGGGCGTCAGGCATAGTAGGCACTTTATGTGCCATAGGAGCGATTGCAATGTAGTGGCGACGCCTGGGTCGCGGTCGACGCGAAGCGTCGAAGAGATCGGCTGGCGCCGCCGCGACGCAGGCGTCGCCACTACAAGGGTCATGCGGCAGGTTTGAGGGTTTTGGTCTGTCTGCTAAGATGCCTCGCCCGCGGAAGAAAGCGTTCTGTCGCGTCGGGTTATTGTCTATGCCCATTAAGTTTGAGATCTATCGCGACGGCAAACGTCTCACCGAATTCACACCCCAGGGCGCTATCGCCATTGGCCCTGAGAGCGTCCCCATTCCCGGCGAAGTAGTCTTTCGCGATGGGTATCTGATCGCTGAGAAAGCGGACGAGCATGCGACCGGCGTGGCGCTCTTGTGGGATTGCGGGCCGATCGGAGTCTTCCATGTCGAAACAACCCGTCTGCCGCCGCGGGAAAAGCCGTATGTGCTGAATGTTGAATTGGCGCGGTTTCGGTTAATGCGCATCGTGCAGAAGCAGGAGGACTGGAACCTCTTTGACTTCCCACGCGCCGAAAAATTCACAGCCGCCTTCCACGAGGCTCAATCTTATTTCGCCGAGGCGCTGGGGAAGTTGCATGAGCCGGGGGAGGCGTCGAAATTGGCGGATACGGCGCTGTCGATGGCTGTCGATCTGTCGGAGCAACTGGCGGTGTTTCACGGAGATTTGCTGCTCAATCGCCGGCGCGCAGGCGGGGCATTTGTCCGGCATGTGGCTGGGTGCCGGGTCAATTCGACGGTGGCGAATCAGAAGTATAAAGAGACGCTGGCTGAGAATTTCGACTATGTCGTTTTGCCCATGGGTTGGAAGCAGCTTCAGCCTGAAGAGCAGGTTTTTCGGACCGATCCGGTGGATGACTGGATCGAGATGCTGGCGCGCAAGCGCGTTCCAATCATCGGCGGGCCGCTGGTGAGTCTGGATGAATCGGCGGTGCCGGATTGGATGTTCATCTGGGAACACGATTTCGACACGTTGCGCGAGCTGGCCTATGAGTATGTGCAGAAGGTCGTTCAGCGGTATCGCAAAGCCGTCGGAGCGTGGAATGTCGTCTCCGGTTTGCACTCGGGAGCGACGTTTTCCCTTAGTTTTGAGCAGATCATCGAGCTGACGCGCATGCTGATCGCGCAGGTAAAGACGCTGCTGCCCAATGCCAAGACGCTGGTGTCGATCACTCAGCCATTTGGTGAGTATCACGCGAAAACAGCTCACGGGGGCGTGCCTCCGTTGCTTTACGCGGAAATGGTGGCGCAGGCGGGCGTCAATTTTGAAGCGTTTGGGCTCGAACTGGAAATGGGCGTGCCCGCAACGGGGAAGTTCACCCGCGATTTGTTTCAACTGAGCTGCTTGCTGGATCGATTCTCGACCCTTGGCCGGCCGCTCTACATCACTGCCGTCAGCGCACCGGGGCGTAATACGAGCGACTCGGGTGATGTCTCCGATGGCAAGCTCGATCCATCCCTGGGCGGTCGCTGGCATCGGCCTTGGGATCCGATCGTGCAGGCAGAGTGGATGGAAGCCGTTTACAAATTGGCGATGAGCAAGCCGTACGTCGAAAGTATCGCGTGGGGGAATCTGGCGGACATCAGCCAAACCATTCCCGGCGGTGGCCTGCTGGATGACATGCTCAAACCCAAGCCGGTGTATGGGAAGCTTCAGGATTTGCGCGAGAAGTTCCATCAGTGGCATTCAAAGAAGGGGTAGCATGCCGCGGGGGGCGCTGATTCCACGTGGCTGGACCGGGTCACAGCGCGGCGTGGTGATTGGGTTTGTTGTCGCGCTGGCAATCGGCCTTCTGATTCGCTTGAAATTCAATCCCACGTATATCAGCGATCCGCAACCGGCCCAGCCGGCGCGGTTTAACGCCTTGGCGGATCGACTCGATCCCAATACCGCAACCTGGCAGGACTTGGCTGTACTGCCGCAACTGGGGGAGAGCCGCGCGAAGGATGTGATTGCGTATCGCGAGGAATTTGTTGCAGCCCATCCCGGTGAATTGGCGTTTAACAAACTGGAAGACCTGCTGCGCATCAAAGGCTTCGGCGTCGCGATGATCCAGACGCTCAACCCATATCTGATGTTTTCATCAACAAATGCATCGACGCGACCCGCGACGACACGCGGCGTATAATCACCCTCATGGGTGATTTTCAGGTTGTCAGTCCATTTGAACCCCAGGGCGATCAGCCGCAGGCGATTGATCAGCTTGCTCGCGGCGTCGAGCAGGGGAAGCAGTTTCAGACGCTCATGGGCGTTACCGGGTCGGGCAAGACCTTCACCATGGCGCACACCGTCGCGCGCATCAATAAACCGACTCTGGTGATCAGTCACAACAAGACGCTGGCAGCTCAGCTTTACGAGGAATTCAAAGAACTCTTCCCGCATAACGCCGTTGGCTATTTCGTCAGCTATTACGATTACTACCAGCCCGAAGCGTACATTCCGCAACGCGACATCTACATCGAGAAAGACTCCAGCCGAAACGACGACCTCGACCGCTTACGGCTCGCCGCAACCAGCAATCTCGTCAGTCGAAATGATGTGCTGCTGGTGGCGTCGGTTTCCTGCATCTTCGGTCTTGGTTCGCCCATCGATTACAAGCGGTCGGTGCTTCCGATTCGCAAAGGCGTGCCGATCGATCGCGACGAGATGTTGCGCAAACTGATCGATCTTCAATACAGCCGCAACGATATCGATTTCAAGCGAGGCACGTTTCGCGTGCGCGGGGATGTGGTGGAATTGCACCCCAGCTACGAGGAATTCGCCTATCGCATCGAATTTTTCGGCGATGAGATCACCAACATCGACGCCATCAACCCCCTGACCGGTGAAATCCTCCGCTCAGACGATCAGATTTTCATTTATCCAGCGGTGCACTATGTGATGCCCGAAGATCGCGTGCAGGAAGCGGTGCGGAATATCCGCGAAGAGCTGGATATGCGCGTCATGCAGCTTCGCGGCGAAGGCAAACTCCTCGAAGCGCAACGGCTGCTCGCACGAACGAAATACGACCTGGAAATGATGCTCGAAGTAGGCATGTGCCCGGGCATCGAAAACTACAGCCGCCATCTTGACGGGCGCAAGCCGGGGGAGAAGCCGTACACCCTGATCGATTATTTCCCCAAAGACTTTCTCATGATCATCGACGAATCGCACGTGACGATTCCGCAGATCAAAGCGATGTACAACGGCGATCGCTCGCGCAAGGAAGTGCTGGTCGAGCATGGATTCCGCCTGCCCAGCGCGATGGACAATCGTCCGCTGAAATTTGAAGAATTTGAGACAATGTGGAAGCAGGTGGTTTTCGTCTCAGCCACTCCGAGCAAGTTTGAGCTGGAGAAAACCGGCGGCGAAGTGGTTGAGCAGGTGATCCGGCCGACGGGATTGATCGATCCGGAAATTCATGTCCATCCGGCGCAGGGACAGGTGCCGCATCTGCTGGCTCAGATCAAAGAGCGCGTCGAGCGCGGCGAACGCGTGCTGGTGACTGCTTTGACGAAACGCCTTGCGGAGGATCTGGCAGCCTACATCCAGGAGGCGGGGATTCGCGGGCGATATCTGCACAGCGAAATCGAGACTCTGGAACGCGTGGAGATTCTGCGCGATTTGCGCAAGGGCGATTTCGACGTCCTGGTGGGGATCAACCTGTTGCGCGAGGGTTTGGATCTGCCCGAAGTCTCGATGGTCGCGATTCTCGATGCCGACAAGGCGGGATTCTTGCGCAGCGAAACATCGCTGATCCAGACGATTGGGCGGGCAGCAAGAAACGTGAACGCGAAGGTCATTTTGTACGCCGACACCATCACGCCCGCGATGCAGCTTGCCATGGATGAGACGACCCGCCGCCGCGCGATCCAGCTCGCATACAACAAGGAACACGGCATCGAGCCAGAGACGGTGAAGAAAGCGATTCGCAGCGGGATCGAATCGGAGGTGAAGGCGCGGCGCACCGTCGAGGAAGCGATTCGGTCTAACGAAGAGAGCATGGATCAGACCGAGATCGTCAAGCTGCTCGAAGAGGAGATGCTCGAGGCTGCCAAGAACCTGGAATTCGAGCGGGCTGCGCAGCTTCGCGATAAACTAAATGAAATGCGCGGCGCCCCGGTGATCAAGAGTGGAAGCAGTTGGTCACCCCAGGAGGAGAACCCCAACCAGCCAAAAATTTGGCAACCCAAGAGCCCGAGGCGCGGCCAAAGGCGCGTCGCCAAGTAAGATCATGGCATGCTCAAGCATGTCATTCATATCGGTTTGACCCTGGCGGGGTTGCTCGCTGTGGGTTGTTCAAACGGCTCTCCCAGAACCATCAAGAATCTCAATCGAGATTGGGCATTCATTCGCCAGAACGTCGAAGGGGCGAGTGAAGTTTCGTTCGATGATTCGAAGTGGCAGCGGGTAAATGTTCCCCATACGTGGAATGCGCAGGACGGGCGCGATGGGGGAAACGATTATTATCGGGGGCCGGGCTGGTACCGACGGCATCTCGACATTTCCGAGTCTCAACTGAACAAGAGTCTATTCCTGCGCTTTGATGGCGCGGCGCTGGTGGCTGACGTTTTTGTGAACGGCCAGGCGGCGGGGCAGCATCGTGGTGGGTTTGGCGCATTCTGCTTTGATGTCAGTCAGATGCTCAAACGCGGCGACAACGTCATCGCGGTGCGCGTCGACAATGCAAAACGCGACGATGTCACACCGATCTCCGGAGATTTCACAATTCACGGCGGCATCTATCGCGATGTGAACTTACTCATTCTCAATCCGACGAGCATATCGCCGATGGATGATGCCTCGTGCGGCATTTACCTGAAGCAGGTCCAGGTTAGCGATGAACGGGCGACGGTTGAAGTGACCACGAAGCTGCGGGGATCGCAGGACGCAACACTCAAGTGCGTTGTCACCGATAGCAACGGCAAGGCAGTACATCGATCAATGCACCATCCGACAGCTTCGGATTTCTCATTCGAGTTCGAGGTTGCTCGACCGCGCCTTTGGAATGGCCTGAAAGATCCGCACCTCTACAACGTACAAATCGACGTGATCGACGAATCGACTCACGTCGTCGATCGTGTCTCCCAACCGCTGGGCCTGAGATATTTCCGCGTCGATCCCAGGCAAGGATTTCTGCTGAACGGCAAGCCGTATGCGCTGCATGGGGTGAATCGGCATCAGGAGCGACTTGGGAAGGGTTGGGCGACCAGTGCAAAGGATGTGGATGAGGATTATGCGTTGATGCACGAGATGGGGGTGACGGCGGTGCGCGGGGCGCATTATCAGCATCCGCAGTATGAGCTGAACGTCTGCGATAAGCTGGGAATGGTCGTGTGGGCGGAGCTGGCGATGGTCAATTACATGACCGATTCGCCGGCGTTTCGTGCCAATGCAAAGCAGCAGTTGCGCGAGTTGATCAAGCAGAATTACAACCACCCATCCATCATGTTCTGGAGCCTGTACAACGAGTTGCGGCTTCAGGAAAAGCGTAAACCCGAGGACTTTGCGCTGGTGGTGGAGCTGAATGAACTGGCGCATCAGCTCGATCCGACGCGGCCGACCGTGGGGGCCAGCAATATGCCGCCCGACCATCCACTGAACCTGGTGACAGATGTGGTTTCATTCAATCGGTACTGGGGTTGGTATCGCGGTGAGCTCGCTGATTGGGGCCCGGAACTGGATAAAATTCGCGCGACGATTCCCGCCGATCGCGCGATCGCGGTCAGCGAATATGGAGCCGGGGCAAGCATCAAGCAGCATGAGCCGCGTCCGACGACACGTCCGCCGACGACCGGGCCTTGGCATCCCGAGGAGTGGCAGTCGATCGTGCACGAAAATGCCTATGGCGCGATGAAGGAAAAACCGTGGCTGTGGGGGACGTTCTTGTGGGTCATGTTTGATTTCGCCTCCGATGCTCGCACCGAAGGCGATACGCCGGGCGTGAACGACAAGGGGATGGTCACGGGCGATCGCAAGACACGCAAGGACGCCTTCTATTTCTACAAAGCGAATTGGACCAGCGAGCCGTTTGTTCACATCACCTCAAAGCGGTTTTCGCCGCGTCAAAGTGGGCAAACGGAGGTAAAGGTCTATTCCAACGCTGATGAGGTCGAGCTCTTTGTGAACGGTCAAGCGATGGGGCGCGTCAACGGCAAGAACGGCATTTTCATCTGGCCGAATGTGAGGCTTCAAGCTGGGAAGAATTCCATTCGCGCAATCAGCACCGGCAAGCGAAAGTCATCGGATCAGTGCGTCTGGGATGCGAATTAGGTGCTAGAATGTGAACATGACGCCGTTTCCTGCACATGATGAATTCAAGGAATTAATTCAGCTCGCCAAGCGTGAAGATCTGCGCGAGGACGATGTCACCAGCCGGCTTTTGATTTCGGAAGAGGCGGTTGGGGTGGCGACGCTCTTGCAGAAGGATGTGGGGATTGTCTGCGGGTTGCCGATTGTCGAGCACATCTGCCGCGCCTACGACGAGCGGCTGCGCGTGGAGCAGATTCCCGGTTTTCACATGGAAATCATCGAAGGGCGGTTCAGCGACGCAAAAGTGACGCCGCTTCTGCGCGTTCGCGGGCCGATGCGATCGCTGCTTTCGACCGAGCGCGTTGTGCTGAATTTCTTGCAGCATATGTCAGGCGTGGCGACGTTGACGAATCGATTTGTAAAGCGCGTTGAGGGGACGGGCGCAAAGATTTACGACACGCGAAAGACGATGCCGGGATTTCGGTCGCTGGATAAGTATGCCGTGCGCGCCGGCGGCGGATTGAATCATCGTGTCGGCCTCTACGATGCACTTCTCGTCAAGGACAACCATGTCGCTGCCACGCCGCTGAAGGAGCTGGCGGGATTTCTTGCGGGAATTGTTTCTCAAAGCCGTTCGGAGTCGGGGTCGCGATTGATTGAAGTGGAAGTCGATACGACCGAACAGTTGCGCGAAGTGCTGAAGGTGGATGGGGTCGACGTGATCCTGCTCGACAACATGGATTGCCCTCGCATGCAGGCAGCTGTTGAGTTGCGCGATCGAGCCGGGAAGAAAGGCAGAGTCGCGCTGGAGGCTTCGGGCGGGGTGACGCTGGAAACGGTGCGATCGATCGCCTTGACCGGCGTGGAGCGCATCGCTGTCGGGGCTATCACGCATTCCGCGCCTGCGCTGGACATCGGGATGGATGTTGAAACGGCATAAAGCAAACAGGGCGAGTGACATGCACCCGCCCTGCGCTTGGCTTCAACTCATAAATGCTTAATTGAGGAAGAACTCCACGTTGGAAACCGAGTCCAGCGCGGAGTCGCGATAGACCGAGTCGATGCCGTCGCCGCCGTCCAGGGTGTCGGCTTGGCTTTCCCAGCCATGCAGGATGTCATTCCCGGATGAGCCGATGAGGGTGTCGTAGCCAGCATTGCCCTCGATGTAGTCGTCGTTGCTCGACCCATTGAGATAGTCATTTCCGGCAAAACCAAACAGCGAGTCATTTCCCGATCCGCCATCGATCGAGTCGTTCCCGCCGTTGCCAGAGAGGCTGTCGGCGCCGCCGTATCCGAGGATCGTGTCGTTGCCGACTGCGCCCTGGATGAAGTTGGCATTGCCGTTTCCCGCGATGAAATCATTACCCGAACCGCCCAGGACGGTGTCATTCGAACTGGAGATGTTCTTGGTCGCCGACCCGATTGCACCGTCATTGGAAATGTCATCCATCGTGATCGTCAGGTCAGCGGTGGCTGCGGTGAAATCGAGCAGGTCTTTGCCGCCGGCTCCATTGATCGTGTCGGCGCCTGGCTCCCAATAGAAGATGTCGTTCTGATTCCCACCATCCAGAAGATCATCTCCATTGCCTCCGAAGGCGACATCATTGCCGTCACCGCAGTAGATTTCGTCGTCGCCGTCCATGGCGTAAATGGAATCGCCACCGAGATCGCCGAGAATCGTGTCGTTCTCCGGCGAGCCGATGATGGTGTCATTTCCGTCCCCGCCGTTGATCGACGCGGAGACCCCGCCCGACCAATCCATGGTGATCTCGTCATGGCCAGCCAGGCCGCTGACTGAAACCGAAGTCACCAGCGCCACATCGTAACTCGCTTCCTGCACATTGTTGACGTATGCGCGGTAGAGCTGGTTGGGACTGTCGTACGTGACGACAATGTCCTCGCCGGCGGCTGTTCCGACCACGGTCAACACGCCGTTGACGAGCGTGGTGGTGAGAAGTCTTCGCGACTCCAGACTTTCCAGCGCCGCTGATTGCAGCGCCTTCTTTCCACGCACTGAACCGTTGCAGAAATCCGAACGAAATGCCTTGAGCCTCATGTGCGGCTCCTTTCACCCTGTGCGCAGCCTCCATTCACCCGGTGGAAGCGGGGAAAAATTGACCTCCACCCGCGAAGCACTTGTCCTCCCAGACGCGATCGCTTCGCAACTTCTGCGCATACCCTTCTGGCCCCATTCACACCCTCCGTTGGATGTGCGAGCTCAGCTATAGGACGTGGGGGAGAAATTGCAAACCTTATCGGACGTTTCGCGCCAGATTTCCGCTGCGGGAGTTAGGGGACTCACACAACTTGGGAAGATTTCTTTGACTGCGAGGAAAACGAATCGTACATCCCACTCGTCAGCCTCGGTGACGGGGCGGACAAGAAAGAGATCCCTGAAAAGGGCAAAGCCGCTGAAAAGCGGCGCCGGAAGCGCAAAGCGTTCCGGCTCATTGACGCGCAAAAGTGCGCGACGGTGATGCGCAAAGCGTCCGGTCCGGCGGGTCAGTTTTTTCGACTGGCGCGGATCGAGGACGTTGCCGAAAGGATGCTCATGGACTGGTTGTTCCCGGGTCCTGCACGTCTTATCGGTCTCTGCTTGTCCCCAAGTCCGGCAGCGCTGCCTGCACGGGTCGTGACGATCGGGCGGTTGGGGTTAAGTGAGCTTCCCTCTGCGTCGATGTCCGTTCATAGCGTGCTGGCATTCGTGCCGGCGTGGATTGCCGTAATTGCGAAAGGAGGCGTTTGACAAGGCATCATCCGGCCCAGGAGACGGCCGGAAGGAGCGTATCGGGCGAATCAAGCAACGCGGGCCGTGCTGCTCGCTCATTTGCCCTGAATCGTTTCGTGATGCGGACGCCTTCCCGGTTCCATGCCGAGCAGACGCGCCGCGGGGATTGATAAGACGCACGGGTGTGTGCCCGTGACACAGAACAACTAGTTTTTGGGAGATATGTCATGATCCGTCGTACGAACAAGAGCGGTTTTACGCTCGTCGAAATTTTGATCGTTGTGATCATCCTGGGCATCCTGGCTGCCATCGTGATCCCGCAGTTCACCAGCGCTTCGCAGGATGCGCGTAAGAACAGCTTGACCAGCCAGCTGCAGACGCTTCGCAGCCAGATTGAGCTCTATAAGCTCCAGCACCTGGACAAGCTGCCCACCGGTTTGAGCGCTTCGCCCACCGACTGGACGCAGCTGACCAGCAAGACCGACTCGGCCGGCACGGTTGGCACCACCGCGACGCATGCGTTTGGTCCGTATCTGCAGGCGATTCCCACGAATCCTCTGAACGGCCTGAGCGGCGTGTTTGTGGTGACCTCTGACGTGACTGCCAGCGCCGCCAGCGGCGCCGCCACGACCGACGGGTTCATCTTCAACAGCAACAACGGCAAGATCTGGGGCACTTCGGCCAAGACCACCAAGGTCTATAACGAAGGCAACCCGAGCCATGTGAACAACGATCTGTAATCGTCAGATCTAATCAGCCGGCGACGGGTTAACGCTCGTCGCCGGCCTTTCGTGCCCGCAGTCGTTTTTGGAGAATTTGTATGACTCTCGTTCGTCGCACACGCAGAAGTGGTTTTACGCTCGTCGAAATTTTGATCGTTGTGATCATCCTGGGCATCCTGGCTGCCATCGTGATCCCGCAGTTCACCAGCGCTTCGCAGGATGCGCGTAAGAACAGCTTGACCAGCCAGCTGCAGACGCTTCGCAGCCAGATTGAGCTCTATAAGCTCCAGCACCTGGACAAGCTGCCCACCGGTTTGAGCGCTTCGCCCACCGACTGGACGCAGCTGACCAGCAAGACCGACTCGGCCGGCACGGTTGGCACCACCGCGACGCATGCGTTTGGTCCGTATCTGCAGGCGATTCCCACGAATCCTCTGAACGGCCTGAGCGGCGTGTTTGTGGTGACCTCTGACGTGACTGCCAGCGCCGCCAGCGGCGCCGCCACGACCGACGGGTTCATCTTCAACAGCAACAACGGCAAGATCTGGGGCACTTCGGCCAAGACCACCAAGGTCTATAACGAAGGCGATCCAAGTCACGTGAACAACGACCTGTAATGTAGTACGACAGTCAGGCCGGCGGCGGGTTCGTCACCTGCCGCCGGCCTTAAGCGCTCAGTCAAACGGGCCGACGTAAAACAGGGCCCCGACTTGGTTGCTGAGGGGATAGAAATGTTTAGCCGCGCGCCACAACCCATGCGAGGTTCCCGCTTCTGCGGGCGCAGCGGCTTCACACTCATCGAATTGCTCATCGTCGTCGTGATCCTTGGGATCCTGGCGACGATTGTCATTCCGCAGTTCTCCAGCGCATCCGCCAACGCACGTGAAAATACACTCAAGGACGAGCTGCGCTATCTGCGGACGCAGATTGTGGTCTACAAGGCCCAGCATCATGATGTCGCGCCCGGTTATCCCAATGGGGATAAAAACGCGACGCCCACTGCTGCCGATTTTGTCGCGCAGCTGACCAAGCCCACCGACGACCACGGGACAGTCAATACGAGCAACACGCCGGTTTATAAATTTGGCCCCTATCTCTCAACCATGCCCAGCAATCCGCTTAACACCCTCAGCGGTGTGTTGATCGTGCTGGATACAGAGGCGATGCCGGAGCCGACTAATGTGGACTACGGCTGGATCTATAAGCCTCTCACAGGCGAAATCATCGCCAATTCCACAGGGAGTGACGGCGGTGGCACTGGAACTCCGTACAAGAATTACTAAGCGCCATCACTCCAAGACGCTTCATCGCGGATACACGCTGGCTGAGAGCTTGATCGCGTCAGTCGTGCTCGCGGCCGCTGTCATTGGCATCGCCAGCACGCTCAGCGCGTCATATCAACAAAGCTCTGTCCGCGGTAACACCAGCACGGCCATTGGTCTGGCTCAGCAATTGATGGAAGAGATTGCGTCCCGACCGATGGATCCGCCATCGGGAACAAATCAGCCAGGGTGGTCATCGGGCCAGACCAATCGCCACCTGTACGACACCATCGACGATTACAACGGCTACACCGACGTCAGCGGATCGATCAAAACCGCCAACGGCGTTGACCGCGATCTGGGCGACGGGGGGTCGTATACGCGCACCGTCACGGTGCAGCAGAACGCGTTACCGCCAACCCTGACCGGAACGGCTTCAGATTTTATGCTCGTCACGGTGACGGTCACGATGCCAAAGGGGCAAACCACCTCCGTGTCGCAGCTTTTCACCCGTGCAACGATCCAACGAAATCCATGAGGACTTGCGTTCCCAATCTCATCTGCACACGCGCGCCCCATCGCGCCGGCTTCACGTTCGTCGAGATGATGCTGGGGATGATCGTGACGACGCTGGTGATGGCAGCCGTTGCCGCGCTCATGGGAGCGGTGGGGCGGGGATGGGTCCAGAGCGAGGCGTCGCAAACCGGATCGAATCTGACCTCGCAGCTTGCCATTCGCATGCAGCGAGTGCTGCGCGGCGCCAAACAGCTGGGCGCATATCGCATCGGATCAATCGATGGTTCGGCGACCGAGGCCGCTGTCCTGATCTGGAAGGCGGATTCAAATTACGACGGCAAAGTGCAATTAGAAGAGATTGCCCTGTTGACGCACCAGATCAGCGGTGACCCGGATGATCCCAACACCATTCGCTATTACGAACTGGTCTACCCCTCCGGATGGACGGCAGCCCAAAAAGCGGTTGCCAACATCACCCTCGCGAACAATGACGAAATCTATCTCGATAGCAGCATCGAGTATTTCCGTGACCTGCCGATTGTGGAATACACCGTGCTTGCGCGGAAGGTGACGGGCGCGGAGTTTCGCCGCTATGACAGTTCCACGACAGTTCGTCCGCGCGTCGAGTATCAGGTCAACCTGCTCAAGTCCGGCAACACGAGTGAATTGGAATATGGCACCGTCGCAATTCGTTCGGCGGCGCCCTTACCGGTGAGTCAAGGTGGCCCGTAACTATCGAAAACCTCGCGGAATGGCGCTGCTGCTGGTAGTCGCCGTCGTCGCATTGGCATCCGCCCTCGGCTGGGCGATGCTCAGCTCGGCTGCGCTTCAGGGGAAGGCCGCGTCGAACTCAGCCCGCTCGCTCAGCGCTGATGCCCTGGCCGAATCGGGAATCAACCTGGCGATGTATTACCTGCAGCACCCCGATCGCGCACCGTACCTCCATGCCAGCGGCTATTGGGACGGCACGCGCGGATCGAGCGTCGCCATCAGCTCGACCGTTTCCGGTACGGTCAAAGTCAACGTCTGGCATCCGACTGACACCAGCGACATCTGGACCTACGAGATCGAATCGATCGGAACGACCGCAGGCGATGCCGAGAATCGCTCCACCCGCACTCAATACGCTCGCGTTTACGTGCAGAATGAATTTCTCGTGCGGCAGGCAGGGAACTTCAACTCCAGCATCACGCTGGTGACCGGAATGACGTTCGATGGCGACGTCTGGAGCAGCAACACGCTGGCCCTGCAAAAAGCGCTGACACCCTATCCGAAAATCACCGGCTACGGATACTGCAAGGCCCGCGTGAATGCCGGCCCAGTTAATCTGGCGCCCGATTTGGGATTTCAGACTGCCCCCTGGGATGGCGCGATCGCGCCCACGGCTGCGGAAGTGAACAAGTATCAAACGTATAAAGTCGGCTCGACGACTTACAACGCTGACGTCATCACCGCCGCTTCCCTGGGATCGACGACTAAGGGCATAACAGTCACGAATCCCGCTGGCATTTACTACAAAGACGCATCCTCGGGCGGGCCCTTTGTTCTAAACGCCAGCACGACCATCAACGGCACGCTTGTGGTCTACGGCGATCTGCAAATCAACGGCGCCGGCGTGATCATCAACAACCCTCAAAACGGGTTTCCCGCGTTGGTCGTCACCGGAAATCTGGAAATTGTTCAGCCGCAGAAAAATCTGACGGTCAATGGCGTGGTGTATGTCGGCGGCCAGCTCAAGCGTTCCGGCACGACGCCCGCTGCCAGCGCCGACTATTCACAATTTAACGTCAATGGCGCGCTCATGATGGGCGTGGCCGCGACGCCCCTGGCGACCAGTCCCAGTTACACCATCCGAACCAATGTGAAATACGTGGCAGCCAATGCGAAGGCGCCCGAGCTTAGCCCGGTCCTTCGCACACCCAAGGGCGTTACGATTCTGCGCTGGGGGCCATAACTCGTTCAGAGGAGTCCGATATGAAATCGTCCAAACTGCTCGCCGTCGTCGTTGTGCTTCAGGGCCTCATTCTTATCGGCCAGTGGACCGGCGGGCGAAATTATCTGCCCCAGGCGCAGGCGCAAGTGCCGGATCCCGCGAACCGTCAATTGCAGATGCTTGAGGAGCTGCGATCGATCAACACGAAAATGGACCGCGTTGTGACCGTTTTGGAGGGTGGGCAGCTTCAGGTGAAGGTCGCTAAGCCCGATGAAGATAAGGGAGCGAAGCCTGCTAAGTAAGGCAGGGTACGCGCCGGCCAGGATGATTGCGAACGGGACGCGAAACGCGCCCCGGCGGACGCATGGGAGCGTCCAACGACGGATGCCAAAAGCGTCTGACGGAGGCTGTATGTACAACAACGCAACAAAACTTCGCGCGGGGTTTACCCTCGTCGAAATCCTGGCGGTCGTGGTCATCCTGGGCATCGCCTCGGCGATCATCGTTCCGCAAATCAATTCCCGCGATGATCTCAAAGCTTCGGCGGCTGCGCGCACGATCATCGCGGATCTGATCTATGCCCAGAATCTGGCCATTTCGACGCAGACCAAGACGTATGTTCGCTTTGACGTCGCCAATAATCGCTACAGCCTGGTGACCAGTCCGACATCGGCCAGCGGGACATTCGGCACGCCGGTGAATCATCCTCTGACGCAGACCTCTTATGTCACCCAATTCGGCGCGACAGCTCGCGGCTGGGAGACGGTCAAGCTCGACACCGTCACGATGAACGGTCTTGATCCATCGTATCGCCCGGAATTTACCGTGGGATTTGACGAGATCGGGACGCCGTACGTCTTTTGCTACGACGTGAATCTCGATAACGAGTTGTACAACGGAACGATCGTCGTAAAGAGCGGAACGTATCCGAAAACGATCACGATTCAGGCTGCCACCGGGGAAATCAACGTCGACTAAAGCATGATCCGGCTCACGCGCACACAACTTCAGCCAGTCGGGCTCGACATCGGTTTTGACAGCATCAAGATGCTGCAAACCGAGACGTTCGGCCAGACGCTCTCGGTCGTGGCTGCATCAAAACAGGTGCTTCCGCCCGAAGTGCGCGAGAAACCTGAGCTGCGCCTCCCAGCAGCAGCCGACATCGTCCGTCAGATGTTCCGCCAAGGGCATTTTCAAAGCCGCCAGGTCATCGCCTCTCTTCCGCGCGAGATCCTGCATGTGAAAAACCTCCGCATGCCGCTGATCCCGCCCCACGAGCTGATGGCAGCCGTGAAGTTTGAAGCGCGCAACATCTTTCCGTTTGATACCGACAAAGCGCACATCCAGATCCTGCCCGCCGGTGAAGTGCGGCAGGGAATCGATGTTCGCCAGGAAGTGATCGTGCTCGTGGCCCGGCACGATGACGTGAATTCCTATCTCGAGCAGCTCCATCGCTGCGGCGTGGTGGTTGAATCTCTCGATCTCGACCCATGCGCGATCTACCGGGCCTTTGAGCGCTTCATCCGCCGCCGCGAAGACGAGCAGGAAGTCCACGTCATCGTTGACATCGGCGCCCGTCGCAGCCAGGTCGTCATCGGTCGCGGCCGCGATATCAGCTTCATCAAGCGAATTGAGATCGGCTCGAACCATTTCCACGAAGCCATCACGCGCAAACTGGGAATCACGCTCGACGAAGCTCGCGGCCTGCGCCATCGCCTGATCGACGCCAGCGCCAGCGCCACCAAGGATGCGCCCGATGCGAACGATCCCGTTCGCCAAGCCGTCTTCGATGCAACCCGCAGCACAATGGAAGAGCTTGGACGCGAGATCTCGCTCTGCCTTCGCTATTACTCCGTCACATTCCGTGGGCATCGCCCAAATCGTCTTCGCGTCGTCGGCGGCGAAGGATCGGATCCGCAGCTTATTGCGGTTCTTAATTCCGCGCTGTCGATTCCCTGCGAAACGGGCCGTCCTCTCTTCAGCGTCGACACCAGCCGAATGGAGGCATCGGATCGTCGCGGGGGGATGGGTGAATGGGCGACCGCGTTTGGGCTCAGCATCAAGCTTACGACTGGCCACTTTGGCCCGCGCGATGGCAAGCCGCGCGACCCCAACGCGCCCGCCAAGCCGGCTGCGGAAGTGGTAGACCTCGACAAAGTTCTGGAAGCCTCTACTTCCGAGCCCGCGACGACCAGTTCCGCGCCAAAGAGCGATGGCAAGTTGGAGGAAGTCCATGCGTGAAGTGGAATTCCTTCCCGACTGGTATCCGCGCGTGCGCAAGCACAAGCGCCTGGTGATTCTCCAGGCATGGATCACCCTGATCCTCATTGCCGGACTGGGGCTATGGATGCTGCTGGTTCAGCGCAACGTCCGCCATCGCGAAATCGAGCTCTCCTCGCTGAGCACGGATCTGTTCCAAAGCGAAACCGAAGTGCAGCGTCTGGATGACCTGCTGGCGCTGCAGAAGTCTCTCAATCAGCAGGATGACGTCTTCACCAAGATCGGCCGCAACGTCGAAAGCACGCGTCTCATGAAAACGCTTGAAGACCTCATGCCCAGGAGCATGGCGCTGCTCGACTTGTCCGTGGATACGGAAGAAGTGAGCAAGGCCCCAGCCAACTCCCTGGCGGGTCGCGCTGCAGCCGATAAGGCGCGCGCCAACAAAAAGCTTCGCCTGCGCGTCCATGGCGTCGCGCCGACCGACGTCGACCTGGCCGATTTTTTGGCCAAGCTCACAGGAAAGCAGTTTTTCAGCCAGGTGGAGTTGATCTACTCGCATGAGCGTTCTCAGGGGGGGAGGCTCATGCGTGAATTCGAGGTCGCTTTCGCCATGGATCTGGCAGGGATCGGAGCCCGCTAATGCGCACGCTGCAAACACAAGCTGAATGGTGCGCTCGTGCCCAATGGGTGCTCGGCGTCACCTTGGCAGTGCTGGTCATCAGCTTCTACGTCTTCGGCTACCGGCCCAACAGTCGAAAGCTGGCGGATCTGGAAGCGCAAATCGGTGATAAGCGCCGCTATCTCGCCTCCAATCGCGACAAGGTGCAGATCCTGCCCAGCGTCGTCATGGCGGTGAACGATCTGCGCAACAAGCTGGACCAGTTCGACAAGAAACTGCCCAAGCAACCGGAGCTGGGGCCGTTTATCAACGACATCACAGAGCTGGGACATCAGACGCAGATTCGAAAAGTCAGCGTCGATCCGGGCGTGCCTCAGCGCAGCGACGGCAACTCGTTCTCCGAGTGGCCCATCGCACTGAAATTTGAAGGGGATTTCCTCAGCGTCTTCTCGTTCCTGGGAAAAACGGAGCAGATGCATCGGCTGACCCGCGTGCGGGGGCTGAAGATCAAGGGCGCCGATCTGGATGGCAAGCCAGGCCAGGTTCAGGTCGAGCTGTCGATGAACATTTACTATTCGGAGGGCTAGATGCCCGCCAAACGACCGACCACTATCTGGCAGAAGATTTCGCAAGCCGTTCGTAACGACCCCAAAAAAGCGGGGGTGCTGACCGTCTTGCTGGTGATCCTGGGAACACTCTGGGTCCGCATGGCCATGAACGGCAAGCAGGGACCCTCGCAAGCGGTCGCGTCGTCGCCAATGACCAATAAAGAGAGCACTGCGCACGTTACCGGCGGGGCAGTTCCTTCCCTGGATGCAGCGACATCGTTGCGCAACTGGATGGATGCGACCATCGAACCGGTCTCGCGCAATTTATTTGCCGTGAGCCTGGAACAATTCCCTCAGGATATCAATCGCCCCGCACACAGCTCGGTCGCCGACCCGCAGGGGTTCTGGGACGACCTGGCAAAGTCGATGACTTCCCGAGCCGATGTCAGGAGAGAGCGGCAGACTCTTTTGGAGAATCTGCAGCAACTGGCCGGTCGGATGCATTTGCAATCCACAATGATGGGCGCCAAGCCAAAGGCGGTCATTGACGGCGAATTGGTGGGAGAAGGTGGCGTCGTCGCGACGCGATCCGGTGAAAGCCGGATCGAATTCCGCGTCCTCAAGATCGAGGCGCGGCGGGTCTTTCTCGAGCGCGAGGGCATCAAGCTCGAGATCCTGATGAAATAGCGACGATGCCCGAAATTGTCCGTGGCCGGTGGTCCGTTGTCCGTTGCTTTCGCAGCCGACAACCGACGACAGACCACGGACAGCATTAGAGGGAATTCCAATGGGCAAGTGGACCAAGACCGCCGGCCTTATTTTTTTGGCTGCATCGTCCGTTTATTCCACGAGGGCGATCGTGGCAGCGACGGAAAACCGGGCAACCGTTGCCGCCGCTCCGGCCGCAACCAACGCGCACGCAACCAAGGCCCCCGTTTCCAATGACATGCGCTTGATCGGCGCTGGCGATACCGAATCACCCACCGTCACCGCTGTCGATTCCAAGAGTGACCCTTTCGCGGCTGAGCCGACCTCCGCGCCCACAACCAATCCGGCCGCCGAGCCTCCGATTGAATCCGCTGAATCCGCCAAGCCCGAGGGCCAATCCGTCAGCGGCTCTGAAGTGAAAGTGTCAGATGTCGGCACCGTCGAGATTCACGTCAACGACGCCAATCTCGTCGAAGTGCTGCGCATGCTCTCGCTCCAGAGCCAAAAGAACATCGTCGCTTCAAAGGAGGTCCGCGGGACGATCACCGCAAACCTTTATGACGTGACCGTCCGAGAAGCCCTGGACGCCATCCTCCATGCGAACGGCTACGCCTATCGCGAAAAAGGCAATTTCATCTACGTCTATACGACCAAGGAAATTGCCGAAATCGAGAAGGCCGAGCGGCAGATGAAGACTGAGGTCTTCCGTGTCTTCTATACGCCGGCTGCCAATGCAGCCAACATGATCAAGCCGGTCCTGAGCTTGGCTGGCGGTCAGGTTGCCGTCACCACGCCTCCCAAGGTCGGCATCTCCAGCTCCGCCGCCGGCGGTGGCGGGAATGATCATGCTGATGACGAAATTCTGGTCGTCACCGACTATCCCGAAAATATCGAAGCTGCCCGGAAGATTCTGGCAGAAGTCGATCGTCGCCCCCAGCAGATCCTGCTCGAAGCCGTCATCCTCCGCGCGGTGCTGAATGAAGATAACGCCCTGGGTGTCGACTTCACCGTCCTGGGCGGCGTCGATTTCACCACGCTCACCAGCGCCGGCCAGAATACTGGCAACGCGTTGAGCGGCACGATCAAAGATGCGGCGCCTCCCGGCGACCCGCTCGCGCCCAATCCCCAGGATATCGTTGCCAACAACTACAGCGCCGGCGGAACCGGATTCACGCAAAACGTCCCAGCCGGCGGCTTGCGCGTTGGCTTTGTTAGCAATAACGTCTCGGTCTTCCTCTCCGCACTGGAGCAGATCACCGATACCACCGTGCTGGCCAATCCCAAGATCCTCGCGCTCAACAAGCAGCAGGGTGAAGTCTTCGTCGGTAACGAAGACGGCTACTACACGACGTTGACGACTGAAACATCAACCAGCCAATCGGTTGAAAGCCTCAAGACTGGTACTCGACTGATTTTCCGCCCGTTCATCTCCTCAGATGGCTACATCCGCATGGAAGTCCATCCGGAAGATTCCGACGGACAGGTGAAGGCCAACGGCCTGCCGAGCAAGACCACCACCGAAGTGACGAGCAACGTCATGATCAAGGATGGTCACACCATCGTGATCGGCGGTCTGTTCCGCGAGAGCACCTCGTCCGCCAAGAGCCAGGTGCCGTTCCTTGGCAATCTCCCGCTCGCGGGCGCGCTCTTCAAGTCGCAGCGTGATCGTACGGTCCGCGAGGAAGTGATCATCCTCCTCACGCCGCACATCGTGAAGGATGACGCTGCCTATTCGAAGATTTCGGAAGAGGAACTGCGCAAAACGGATCAGCTTCGCGTGGGCCTGCGCCGCGGCATGATGCCCTGGGGCCGTGAACGCTTGGCTGAATCCGCCTACGACGCCGCGAAAAAGGAATTGGACAAACCCAATCCCAACCGTCGCGCAGCCTTGTGGCATTTGAACTGCGCCACCAACCTCAATCCCAAGTTCTCTGAAGCGATCGTACTGAAGGAACAGCTCAGCGGCCGCGAGATCACCAGCGTCGACAACAGCTCAGTTCGCGGACTCGTCCGCCGCCTGATGCTCGCCGACCCCGATCTGACGCCAATGACGTCTCCTTCGACGCTGCCGACGACCACGGCCGATGCAAGCGCGGCACCGACCACGATGCCGACCGCACAGGCATCCGCGACCACTCAGCCATCGAACGAAGCCGTCGCCGAAGCGCCTTCAACGCGCCCGGCAGAGGTTGAGGAAACCGTTGCCGTCGCTGCTCCTTCGACGCAACCGACGGAAGAGTCCACCCCGCAGACCACTGAAACGGTCGCGACGGTTGATGAAGAAGTAATGGCTGAGGAGCAGACAGAAGAAGCTCCGGAAGCGGAAACCGTAGTTACCGTTCCGCTCGATGAGCAGTCGGCCGCGCCGGTTGAAAAGTCGGATGAGAACACGACTGCTGCCCAGAATTCAACTGCTACGGAGATCGCGCCTGAAGTCGTGACGCCGGACCAAACCGCCGTCGCCCCGACCACCGCGCCGTCTGTCGCCCAAACCCCGGCCCAGACCGAGACCAACGTCACCGCTGTCCCGCTGGACGGCGAGATTGAGGTCATCGAATCGAAGTAGACGGCGAACTGTCGAAGTTTACGGAGCTCTCATGCGTTTGAGATTCATTCTGCCTCTGGCCTTTATCCTGGTTGTCGCCTTCGGGTGCAGTTCAACCCCGAAAAAGACCGCCAAGGAGACGGCCGCCGCCAAGTGGAACGCCACGCGCGCCAAGGTGCTGTACGGCCTTGCAAAAGGGCAGTATGACGCCGGAAACTTCGACGAAAGTCGCAAGACCATCAATGAAGGCCTCGCGTTGGACGCGGAGAACCCAACTCTCCGCGTCCTCTCGGCCAGGCTCGCCATTGAGCAGGGTCAACTCGAGTTTGCCGAGAAGGAATGCGCCGCGGCGCGCAAAAGTGATCCCAAGGAAGCGGAAGCCGACTACCTCTGCGGTGTGATCTATCAGCGCTGGCAAAAGCCCGAAACGGCCTACCAGTACTACACCGCCGCCAGTGAAAAGGCTCCAGCCGAACTCGCCTACATCCTCGCTCGCGGCGAATCGCTTGTTGCGATGAACCGTCAGCCTGAAGCGATCCAGTTGCTTCAGGAGAAGGTGGTTTACTTCGAGAACAGCGCTGTCATCCGCGATGCGGTTGGCCAGCTCTTCATGCAGGTCGGACGCTATTCCGAAGCCGTCGAAATGTTGCAACAGGCTTCTATTTTGGCCACGGATGATCAAACGATTCAGGAACATCTCGGCCTGGCGATGTTTTATGCACGTCAGTTCCGCGAAGCCGCCGACGTGATCGGCAAACTCGTTCAGGTGGAAGAATACAAAAAGCGCGCGGACCTGTTTATCGCGCTTGGCAAGAGCCAGGTGGAGATCGGCAAGCTTCGCGAAGCCCGCCAAAGCCTGGAGACCGCCGCCCAGTTGAATCCCGGTTCGTTTGGCGTGTGGCTCTCAATGGCGCACGTTGCGCTGCAAGCCAACGATCTCAAACGCACTGATCTTTCCATTCGCAAAGCCATCGCCCTGGAAGCCGACAACAGCGAGGCTCGCCTCCTGCTCGGCTACCTGCGATTGCGCGAAGGGCGGTTGAACGATGCTTTGGCCGCATTTCAAAAGGCCAGCGCGCTTGATCGTCGCGATACGGTCAGCCTCTGCATGGTTGGCTATTCATTACAGAAAATGGGCCGAATCCAGCAGGCGCAGGACTACTACAGCCAGGCGCTGAAGATCAAGCCCGGCGACGAGATGGCCAGCCGGCTGCTCGCATCGATTGAGTTGAAGGACTGAAGATCGTGTTGTACGCCGCGGCGGCGGCGAAGCTGAAACGGGGAAGGGCAAAGCGTGCAGCGGGCAAGAATCCTGATCATCATCATGATCGGTCTGAGCGCAGCGGGAGTCACCTGCGTCGCCATCGCGCTGGCGCAGGCCCAGGGCTGGCCTGCGCTGGGGGCCATTCTCCTTCTGCTGGCCGCCACGGCCGGCCTGATGAGCACCATCGCCAATCGCCGCGATCTGCGCAATCTCACCAGTCAGATTCGCGAACGAACCACCAGCAATCGGCTTCGACCCATCGATGCCCCCAGCCGTGACGTCGGAACGCTGGTGCGCGGCATGAATGAGCTGGTTCAGCGCGCGGAAAAAATCGCTTCCGATGCACAATTGAAGCTCAAAGAGCTCGAAATCCAGCTCAAGGTCGCCACGGCTGAGCGTCAACACGCCGAAGCCATCATCTATAGCATCTCCGACGCGGTGCTGGTGACAGATCCCTTCGACGACGTCGTCCTCGCCAATGAATCCGCTGCCCGCGCCTTCGATTTTGACCTGCAAAAAGCGGAGCGATCACCGGTAGACCAGGTTCTGCGCGATGCCAAGGTCGTCGAAATGATCCGCGAAATGCGCCAGAGCAACAGCACCAGCGGGCGCCGGATCGTCGAGCACACCGTCAAGGTGCCAGGGGGCGACCGCACCTTCAAAATCACGCTCTCGTGTGTGGCGGATCAGTCCAACACGCGCCCAGCCGGCGTCGTGTGCGTCATGCACGACATGACCAAGGAGAAGGAAGTCGCTGAGATGAAGAATGACTTCGTCTCCAACGTCTCCCACGAGCTGCGCACACCGCTGGCCAGCATCAAAGCGTACGTGGAGATGCTCATCGACGGTGAGGCAGATGACGAAAAGACGCAAAAGGAGTTCTACGAGGTCATCCAAAACGAAGCCAATCGCCTCTCGCGCCTGATTGACAACATTTTGAATATCAGCCGAATCGAGTCCGGATTGGTCAAGGTCAACAAGCAGCCGCAGAGCTTGGCGGTCATCATGAAAGAGGCCATCGAAGTCATCGCGCCCCAGGCCAAGTGCAAGAAAATTTCGCTCAATGAGCAGCTCACGCCGGTCTTTTATCAGACCATCGCCGACCGTGACATGCTTTATCAAGCGGTGCTCAACCTGCTGAGCAACGCAGTGAAGTACACGCCCGAGGGCGGAACGATCACCGTCCAATCGGACGTCAACGAGGCCAATAAGAAAGTTTTCGCCCGCATATCTGATACCGGCGTCGGGATTCCACCCAAGGACCTGCCTTATGTGTTCGATAAGTTCTACAGAGCCGAGGCGAACAATCGCATGGCCAAGGGAACGGGCCTTGGGTTGTCGCTTGTGAAGCACATTATCGAGACCGTCCATCACGGGCGGATCCTGATCGAAAGCACGCAGGGAAAGGGTAGCACCTTCGGGTTTGAGCTCGATCTTGCGGCATGAAGAAGGGGATGGGTCATGAGTGAGAAAACAATTCTCGTCGCGGACGACGAATCGCACATCCTGCACGTGGTCTCGCTGAAGCTGCGCAACGCAGGCTTTCGCGTCCTCACTGCCCGCGATGGGCAGGAAGCGCTTGAGATCGCCCAGCACGAACATCCCGACCTATTGATCACCGACTATCACATGCCCCAGCTCTCTGGACTGGAGCTATGTCAACGTCTGAAACAAGACGCTTCGACGGCGTCGATCCCCGCGATCATGCTGACCGCTCGCGGCTATCACCTCGAGCCACACGATACGCAGCAGAGTGGGATCCTGCGCATGCTGAGCAAGCCGTTCAGCCCACGTCATCTGCTTTCTACGGTTGAAGAAGTGTTGGAGGGCAAGGCTGCCTAAGTTCGGGCGCCTAAACAGCGAGTTGTTATGCTGCAGACCTTAGACATCACATCACCAGGCAAATCGCCCAACGCGCCACCGGTTCCGGTGACCGTGCTGGACAATCTCGCCACGCGCTTTCGTCCCGGGGGCCTTTGCCTGCTCATGCTCCATCCGGATGGAACGCTCGCATACCATGATTCGGCGGCGGGACTTTTCTTTCAGCGCTTTGTCGTCCCCATGGTGCAATATCCCGATCCGGCTGTGGGCCTGGCGGAGCGGGTCAGGACGCTTAGCGCGAATTCTGCCGTAGAAGCGTGGGATGCGCTGCCTGGAATCGTCGTGGCGGCATTTCCGTATATCGACAAGCGACAAGTCGCCGGCGTGCTCCTGCTCGCCGGCAAAAGCGACGGCTTCAATCTCAATGAAGACATCGTCCGCATGTGCAGCCGCCTCGGTGTGGACAGCACTTGGCTGAGCCAGCAGGGGGATGAGCTTCCTGTTTTTAGCAATGAATCGATCCAGCGCAGCGCTCGCTTGCTGCTGGGGATGATTCGCGATCAAGTCCGCCTCGCAGGACTTGAACAGGAACTCGATTCGCTCTCGGGTCAGCTCGCCAATACCTACGAAGAATTGAGCCTGATTTATCAGGTCAGCTCCGGCATGCGCGTGAATCGACGCGCCGGCGATTTCTTCAAGCAGGCATGCCTGGACGTGCTTGAGGTGATGGGCGTGCGCGGAATGGGCGTCGCACTCAAGGAAAATTCTCATCAGCAGGAACCGGTCCTCTATGGATCGCTCAGCCTGCCGCCGGGCAAGGTGCATCGGCTGGCCGAAGAGCTGATGAACGTCATGAACGGCCGCAAGAGCGCCTTGCTCGTGAACGATTTGCACAGCGATAAAACGTTCTCCTGGCTGGCGGACTACGCGCGGCAACTGATCGCCGTCCCTCTCCAGCGGCAGGACCAGGTACTTGGATGCCTCTTTGGCCTCGACAAGGTCGTAGGCGAATTCGACTCAGTCGACAGCAAACTGCTGAATTCGATTGCGAATGAGTCAGCCATCTATCTCGAAAACGTGATGCTGTTCGAAGACGTGCATGGCCTCATGATGGGCCTGTTGCATAGTCTCACCAGCGCCGTCGACGCCAAGGACGCCTATACCTGTGGTCACTCCGAGCGCGTCGCGCTGCTCAGCCGCAACCTCGCGCAGCAGATCAGGCTGTCCGATCGCGAGGTCGAGCGCGTCTACATGGCTGGCCTCCTTCACGACGTCGGCAAAATCGGCGTGCCCGAAGCGGTTCTCCAAAAGACCGGCAAGCTGACGAACGAAGAATTCGATCAGATGAAAAAGCACCCGGAAATCGGGGCGCGCATCTTGAGCGATATCAAGCAGGTGAAGGACATCATTCCCGGCGTCCTGCATCACCACGAGCGCTACGACGGAAAGGGATATCCGCACGGGCTCTCTGGCGAAGCCATTCCGGTGATGGGGCGGATCATCTGCCTCGCGGACTGCTTCGACGCGATGACCTCCAATCGAACCTACCGCAAGGCGCTGCCGCTGGAAGTCGCGCTGACGGAAATCCGCCGCTGCAGCGGGACACAGTTTGATCCGCAGCTCACTGAGGCATTTCTAAAGACGGATTGCGAGCACTATCGCATCCTCCTGCACGACTATCAGGACCAGACCAAGCGCCTGACCGACTTGCAGCAAACCCTTCGCACGATGTGAGGATGAAATGCCAATCAAGTGCGAAGATTACAACAATGTCTGCGTAATGGCTCTCGACGGTGACGTCACCGGCGATGTGAGCAAGGACATCCGCAAGCTTGTCGATGAGCGCATCGATCAGCACCACATCACGGATTTCGTGGTGGACTTTGAGAAGTCCGGATTCGTGGACAGCGAAGGGCTTGAGACGCTCCTGTGGATCAAGCGCCGCTGCGAGGACCTGTTTGGTCAGGTCAAGCTGATCAACATGGACGAAAACTGCCGCAAGATCCTCGAGATCACGCGGCTTGAACATCGTTTCGAATGTCACGGCGATCTGACTGCGGCACTGAAGACCATGCGTTGAAAATATGGTTGCGACGCTTCAACGAAAACCTCTGGGTCAGCTTCTCCTGAGCCGCGGGCTCATCAAGCAGGAGCAGCTTGATCGCGCGCTTGAGGAGCAAAAACGTTCTAATCACCAGAAACTGCTTGGTGAAGTCTTCGTTGAGCTGCGCATCTGCACCGAAGATCAGATCACCGAAGCCCTCGCGCACGCGTATGGCGTGCCGTATGCCCGCATCAGCCCGCGCGTGGCGGATCCGAAGGTCATCGCGGCGCTGCCCAAGGAATTTCTCGAAAAGCACCAGGTTTTGCCGCTGTTTCTGGTCGATCGCGTCCTTACGGTCGCGGTCCCTGAGCCAGCCAATGTCTTTCTGCTCGAAGAAATCGAGCGCCTGAGCGGATTCCAGGTGCAGGTCGTCGCTGCCACCACGCGCGACATCAAGGCGACTCTTCAGACTTATCTCCCCAATGACAAGGTCTTCGTTATCGACGACATCATCGAGGAGGTTCGTCCCGAAGAATTCACCCTGATCGAAGCCCCCGTTCAGGACATTGCCAACCTCGAGCAGGCTGCCGGCGATTCGCCGGTCATCAAGCTGGTCAACTATGTGATCTACAATGCGGTCAAGGACGGGGCAAGCGATATTCACATCGAGCCGGGCGACAACATGCTCCGCATTCGCTACCGCGTTGACGGTCGCCTGACGGAGAAGCTCCGCCCCCCGTTCCAGATGAACGCAGCCGTCTCGTCCCGTATCAAGATCATGGCGGGGCTGGATATCTCTGAGCGCCGCTTGCCACAGGACGGCGGCATTCACGTGATGATGGAGAAGCGTCCGATCGACCTGCGCGTCAGCACGATGCCCGGCAAGCACGGCGAAAAGGTCGTGATCCGCGTCATCGACAACGACAAGGCCTCGGTCAATCTCGAAAAGCTCGGCTTTGGCTACGAAACGCTCAAGCAGTGGCGCAAATTGATCGCCATGCCCAACGGGATCGTGCTGGTCACCGGACCAACCGGCAGCGGCAAGAGCACGACACTTTACGCCTGTCTTCAAGAGCTCAATAGCGACGACACCAACATCTGCACGGTTGAGGATCCTGTCGAATACAACCTTGCGGGGGTGAACCAGTTCCAGGTGAACGAAAAAGCGAACTTCACGTTCGCTTCGGCGCTGCGGTCGCTTTTGCGCCAGGACCCCGACATCCTGATGGTTGGCGAAATCCGCGATCAGGAAACCGCCAAGCTCGCATCGCAGGCGGCGCTCACAGGTCACATGGTTCTGACGACGCTGCACACGAATGACGCCCCCGGCGCTATTACGCGACTCTACAACCTTGGCATCGAGCCATATCTGGTCGGTGCGAGTCTCGCGGGTGTTTTGGCCCAGCGGCTCGTGCGCAAGCTCTGCCAGGCGTGCAAGGAATCGTACGAGCCGTCACCCAACGAAAAACGCCAGCTCGAGCGCTTCGGTGGCAACGTGGATACGCTCTTCAAACCCAAAGGGTGCGCGCGCTGCCGCAATCTCGGGTTCACGGGACGAATCGGGATCTACGAATTGCTCGTTCCCGATGACAACATGATTGAGCGCATCAGCCAAGGCGCGCCGCTGAACGAAATTCGCGAGCTCGCGCGCGGGCTGGGCATGAAAACGCTTCGCCAGGACGGTGTGGACAAGGTCAAGGCGGGCATTACGACCCTCGAAGAGGTCTATCGAGCGACGGCGTAAACGATGTCTTCATTCAGCTACACAGCCCGAGATCTCAATGGCAATGCCGTCAATGGCACGGTCACCGCGTCGTCGGTTGAGGATGCGACGCAGATCCTGCGCCGCGAGGGAAAGTACGTCACGTCCGTCCAATCGGCTGAACAACCTTCCGGCGCCGCGCCGTCTGCGTATAAGGGAATCAAGATTTCGCGGGCGGACGTCATCCAGCTTTCGACGCAGCTAGCCATCATGGTCGAGACCGGCGTCACGCTTTCTGAAGCGCTTGGCTGTATCGCGTCGCAGTCGGAAAAGCCCAAGGTCAAGGAATTGGTCGAAGACATCGCCCGCCACGTCGAAGCTGGCGGCGATATGAGCACCGCGCTGGCGCGCCACGAGCGAAGCTTTCCGCGGCTGTTTGTTGCGTTGATCCGCGCCGCGGAAAAGAGCGGCATGCTCGGCAAGTTGCTTGTTCGCGCGACAAATTACCTGCGCGACGAGCAGGAAACGCTGCGCCGCGTTAAAGGCGCGCTGATCTATCCTGCGATCATGATGGCCTTCGCGCTCTCGACAACGGTCTTTCTGCTCGCATTCGTGCTGCCCAAGTTCACCGCGATCTACACCTCCAAGGCGGCTGCGCTCCCGCTTCCAACCAAGATCCTGATGAACATCAGCAATTTCCTGATCGATCACAGCATTTCGCTTCCAATCGCCGTCGTGATGGCCTGCATCGGGGCCTATTCATTCAGCAAGACCCAGCCCGGCACACGTGCAGTTGCTTATCTGCAACTCCACGTTCCGCTGCTCGGATCGATGTTCAAAAAGCTGCACCTCTCGCGCAGCATCCGCATGATCGGCACAATGGGCGGCGCCGGCGTCCCCCTGATCGACTGTGTCACGACGGCCGGTGACCTCTGCAGCAACATCTATTTCCGCGAACTGTGGTCGGATGTGTTAGAAAAGATCCAGGCCGGCCGACAGATCTCCGAGCCGTTGTTTGATAGCCCGCTCGTTCCACGCTCAGTCGCGCAGATGATTCACAGCGGCGAAAAGAGCGGCAAGCTGTCGTTCGTCATGGACCAGGTTTCCATGTTCGCTGAGCAGGAGCTGAAAGAAAAAATCGCCGAACTCACCCGCTACATCGAGCCACTCATGATCGCGATGATGGGCATCATCATCGGCGGCGTGGCGCTGGCCCTTCTCCTCCCCATCTTCACGATCAGCCGCGTCGTCGCGTCGTAAATGATCGTCCTGCCTGGCAGACCAGTCATAACTTGCGAATTGCGCATTTGAGCGCTCGGCTGCGCAGCGCAGTGGGACCCAAAAATAAAAAATTTTGCATCAGATTCCGCGGGATTCTTGGGAGGTGTTGCGCCTTTGAGCGCCCGATCGCGCAGCGCCCCCAGTAAGTATAGAGGGACAATTTTTTTGGTCCGACTCCCTCTCCGCGTACGCGGGGCGAGGGGTAGGGGAGAGGGGCTGCCCCGCGGAGCGAGAACGATACGAGAGGCATTGCGCTTCGCGACCTAAGCCCCTCTTCCCAACCCTCTCCGCGTACGGGGCGAGTGGGAAAAGCAAACCCAATCGAAGCCAGCGCAAAACCGCGGCTGCGACTTGGAAATGACGAAAGATGACGTTTTCGCGATCGCGCCAGCAACGAAACGAACCCAAGGCCTACTCGATCTGCGCCAGCGTCGAATGGGTGACGGGGCGCAAGATGGCAGCGACGGGGAAGTGGTCGCTGGGGTATCGGCCACCCAGTTTGGTGTGGTCGATCGTGGCTTGGAGAGTGGCGAAGTCGCTGCTGGCGAGGATCCAGTCAATCCGGTCCCCAGAGGTCTTGCCGTGGAAGTCGTGGTGGGTTCCGTCGTTTTTGGGTTTGCCGGGGTTGGCGACCAAGAATGTGTCGCGCAGCACATCGCCGAAGCTGCGATAGGCCAGCAGCTCCTTATATGGCGTCGAGCCGGCGTCGGCGTTGAAGTCGCCGGTCACGACGACCGGCAGGCCTTTGGAGATCACAGCGATCTGGTCGCGAAGGAGTTTGGCGGATTCAACTCGGGCGCGAGCGCCCCAAGCTTCAAAATGGGTGTTGAAATGGTAGAACACTTGCCCACCGTCGCGCGGCTGAAGTTTGACCCACGTGACCATGCGCGGATACCAAGCGCCCCAGCTCTTGCTGCCGGCTTCGGCGGGATTTTTGCTCAACCAGAAATGGCCGTGATCGACGGCTTTGAATCGATCGCGTTTGAAGAAGACGCCGCACATTTCGCCTTTGAGCACGCCATCTTCGCGGCCGACGCCGACAAATTCGTAGTCCGGCATCTGCCCGCGCAGATATTCGGCTTGATGCTCGACGCATTCCTGTGTGCCCAGGATGTCAGGATCGAACTTGCGAATCGTTTGCGAGAGAGCGCCTTTGCGCAGTTCCCAATAGTTGAGGCCATCGAGGATGATGGGGACGCGGAGATTGAAGCTCATGACGCGCACGTCGCTGGTCTTGCCAATGACCATCCGCTGTGGAAGCTGCGAATCGACAGCTGCTTTGGCGGTAGGCGGATTCGCCGTCGCCACGGTTTCCGGACGCGTCTCAGGCGCCGCGAAGACGGCCGATGGCTTCATGGCGGCTGCGCGATAGCGCTGCGTTTCGGCCATGGCGGCCTTGATTTCCTTCTGTGAGGTACATCCCGTAATGGACGGGATTCCAAGGAGCGAACAAGCGCACCATGACAATACAACTCGACGCATAAAGCTCCTTTGGCTGTTTTCCGCGAACGTCCGATAGCCACTGGCGCCATAGCCCGGCGCCTATTACTTATTTCGGCAGTTATGGGGCGGTATCAGCAGGCTGTGAGTGCAAGATCGCCTCTCCAACCCCCGTTTTGAGGGCAGACTTTGCCGATACTGACATTTTTTACGAGATCACTTACCCTTCGCCGCTGTCATGAACACATAGCCGCAAAGGCTGATCATGAGGCAGGACGGATCCTTAGAGTTCCAACCGTCGGAGACGAAACCATGTTGCGTAGACACCACGCCGGTTGGGCACTAGCCCTGGTTTTGGCCCTCGCCCTCCCGGCGACGGCCCACGAGACAGACCAATATACGGTGCCCGCTGCACGAGAGTTTGCCGACATCGGAGATTCACTGACGCGCTTGGCTTACAAAGCGATCGAAGGGGGCGTTGCAAAAACCAACGACCGCATTCGCAGTGCGATTAAATCCAAACGAAGCCCAGCCCAGTACCAGACGCCCGAAGAGATCGCTTCAGCGGTTCGCAGCGAATTTCCCATCGCGCTGGTCTTGATCGAGAGTCTCGACAAAACGGTGAACGCACCCACGACCGTTGCAAAGTATCCCGGTCGGATCGTTGGCTATAAGCCGGCGATTGGCGTTCGCAAATACGTCGAGTTTCAACTCAACCCACTGCGGGCCTGGCAATGCGCGACCATCAAAGCGTACGGCATTCTCATCGGAACCGACAAAATCGGTCATTTCACCGACATGGGTATGCATTATTACAATGCCTATCGCAAGGGAATTCGCGATGGATTAAGCGAAAATTTGGCTTGGGCTAAGGCCAAACAGCTTGGGACCAATGACCCCATCTTCTCCGAGCGCGGCCTGCTCGGTTTTGCCACTGCAGGGGCATATTCCAACGCCGACCTGGTCGCGAATTACTCGGGGATGCTTTTTTATAAAAATCTCACCGAGCCCGTGATGCTCAAGGGTGAGACGCAAACTCCCATGCTCGAACGTGAGGGAGATTACTGGAAAATCGCGCCCCGCGTGAGAATTGATTCAGACTTCTTTTCTCTTTTTGTTTCCGAGCATTACGACGAATCGCTCAATCCCAGCGTTTATCGCAGGGCCCTTCGCAAAGGAATCGAAAAGGCGATCAGGGAGCACATTTCGGAAATTCTGGACCGCCACGTCGACCGCTTCGGAAATCGGCTTTCCCAAAGCTATTTTGCAGCGAAACAGGTGGAGCTATCGACGTACTTTGGATTTGATTATGGGCATCTGGGCGCCCGCCAGGATCTGCTGGGGATCGCAGATATCTGTTTCGATCCGCTGCCTGCCGATGCGCCGGTGACGGCGCGGGACAATGTCGGGCGCACGCCGCTGCACATCGCAGCCGAATCGGGCAATGTGCAGGCGATGACCAATCTTCTGAGCGCGGGAGCGGAGGTCAATGTACAGGTGCGCTCGGATGAAAAGCGTTCGCCGGAATGGGGGAACACGCCTCTACACTTGGCAGCCCGGGATGGGCGAGTGGAAGCCGTGAAGCTTCTGCTCGAGCGCGGAGCGCTGGTGAATGCGCGGTCGGACCTGGGGGCAACGGCGCTCCATCGCGCGATCGCCTATCCACAGATCGTGCAGATGCTGCTCGAGAAGGGGGCCGATCCGAACATCGCCGATGTCTGTGGCCGCACTCCCCTTCACTGGGCCGCGTTTGATCCGGCTTCCACGTCGGTGCCGGTGCTGCTGGAGCATCGAGCGGATCCCAATGTGCACGATCACGATGGCGAAACGCCGCTGCATCGCGCAGCCCATGCGGGGAATCTGGCGGCCATCGGGCAGTTGATCGCCAAGGGAGCCCAAGCAAATGCCACGGACAAGTTCGGCACGACGCCTCTTCACATCGCAGCGCTGCATCAATATACGCAAATCGTCAGCTCACTGATCCGTGCTGGCGCTTCCTCTGAAGCGCAAGACGATTTTGGTATTCCATCGATCGCGGCTGGCGCGATTCCAGCGGCGGCCCATTGATCCCGCAATCGATTGCACGCAGAATCCCGGACGTGATGAAACTGATTGCTTATGCTTCGGTCCTCCTGTGCCTCATCGCCGCCGGCGGTTGCGCCAAGGGCGTGAAGATTTCGACCTGGCAGCAGGGCGTCGAGCGCTACGTGCGCGAGCAGGGCGGCGGCGACCCCGCGTCGCTGCGGCTGGTTACGTGGAAGGGGACGCGGCGCGGATTTTCCGTGTTCGAGAATGACGTTCCCAAGAAGTCGCACGACGTGAATGGCGTGATGCTGGCCAGCCGCCGGGTGGGAGAGACGCTCTGGATTTTCTATCTCGTTGGGCGAGTCGACAAGGAGCACGTGCAGGAGATCCGGCCTGTTGCCCTATCCTTTACCGGCGGAAAATTCCACTGGACGGTTGGTCCTGCCGATGCGCACGCGTTTCGGACATATCGCAAGTTCAATGATTCGCTATGGCATGACCGTTTCCCTGATCGCAAGGAGGCGCCAATCGATTACCTCGGTTTTCCGCGCGATGAAGACGAGTTTGATTTTCAGTGGAACGACGGCCACGTCGTCACGACGCACGTCGCATCGGGGGCTCGGTGGGAACTGCCGCTCCCCACACACCAGCCTGCTGCGCAGACGAACTCAGCGGCGATGCGGTGAAACTCCAGCTCATTTTGCATGCTGTGAGTGACGTGATTTGATCCTATTGTTCAGATCATGAGCCAGCTATTCACGCCATTCACGCTGCGCGAGCTGACGTTTCTCAACCGGGTGTTCGTTTCGCCGATGTGTCAGTATTCCAGCGACAATGGCATGCCGACCGACTGGCATCTGGTTCACCTGGGCGCTCGCGCGGTGGGGCGGGCCGGGATGGTGATGGTCGAAGCGTCGGCTGTCTCGCCCGAAGGACGCATCAGCCCATGGGATAGCGGGATCTGGTTGGATGCTCATGCTCGCGCATTTCAACCGATCACGAAATTCATCAAGTCTCAAGGTTCGCGCGCCGCGATTCAACTGGCGCACGCAGGCCGAAAAGCATCGACGGATCGACCATGGTCCGGTCGAAACGCGGTGCCACCTGAGAAGGGCGGATGGCAGCCGACGGCGCCAAGCGCGATTCGCTTTGCTGAAGGCTACCCCATGCCGCGCGAAATGACGCAGCGCGACATCAACGATGTAGTCGACCAGTTTGCCTCGGCCACTCGGTATAGCCGCGATGCGGGGTTTGATGTCGTCGAAGTTCATGCAGCCCACGGCTATCTGCTGCACGAGTTTCTCTCGCCGCTATCGAATCATCGAAAGGATGAGTATGGCGGATCGATTGAGAACCGGATGCGATTGCCGCTCAGTGTCGCGGGAGTGGTGCGCGAAACCTGGCCGGCGCAATTGCCGGTGTTCGTGCGCATTTCCGCAAGCGACTGGGCGGATGGCGGCTGGGACTTGCCGCAATCGATCGTGTTTTGTCGTGAATTGAAGCGGATGGGAATCGATCTCATCGATTGTTCCAGCGGCGGGCTGGTGCCGCACGCGAAGATCGAGATTGGACCGGGCTATCAGGTGCCGTTTTCGGAGGCGATTCGACGCGATGTGGGCATGGCCACGGGCGCCGTTGGATTGATCACTGAGCCGCATCAGGCGGAGCAGATCGTGGCGACAGGGAAGGCGGATGTCGTGCTGTTGGCACGGGCGATGCTACGAGATCCATACTGGCCGCTTCACGCTGCCGAGGTGTTGGGGGCGGATGTGGCCTGGCCGGTGCAGTATGGGCGGGCGAAAGTGCGCTGACCGCATAATGGCTGTCCGTTTAGGATGGATTGAACATGAAAGAACAAGCCAAACAAGTTCGCAAGCTCTGCAACCTATGTGGCGCGCCCATTCCGCCTGAGCGATTGGAAGCATTACCGGGCGTGACGACCTGTATTCATTGCGCGAAGAAGCATCCGCGAAAGGTCGACATCAGCGGCGTCGATCTCGCGCAGGCCAGCCCGATCAACCGCAACGGTTTTGCGCCCAAGGATTAAGCGTTTCAAAAGCTGGGACGACGTTCGGTTTTCACTTTTCAATTCGCCAAATTATTGGCCTCCGCCTGGGTGCTGGGCGTTTCCGTCTAATCCGATTGGGGAAGTTTTCCGCAAGTTCATGACCCTGCCGAATGTGCCGATGTTTCGGGAGGTAGGGGCGCTGCGCGTGCAGGGCCAAGCCTTCTCAACGAGGCATCGGTGTCTCCCAAATCGCACGGACAACTTCTGCTCACGTCCCTCTATCGCGGGCTCCTGCGCCGCATGCGGGCGCTGCGTTTTCAGGCCCAATCCTGCGCGACGGCGTTTGAGGCATTGCCGCCGCGGCGAATGATGTCGGTCACGCCGAGCGGGAACGAAATTCAGATCAATCAGACACTAGCAGACCAGCAAGTGACTCCCGACATCGCTGTTCGCAGCGACGGTACTTTCGTTGCTGTCTGGACCGCAGATCACGATCTCGATGGCGACAAGAAGGGCATTTTCGCCCGCCGGTTTGCCGCCAACGGGACTCCAATCGGCAATGAATTTCAGGTGAATGTGAATGGCGCCGGTGAGCAGGACGAACCAGCCATCGCCATGGCGGCGGACGGGAAATTCACAGTAGTCTGGACGACGCATGGAGCGGGCGATGACGTGATCCGCCGTACGTTTGACGCAAATGGCAATCCACTCACCGGGGACGTCGTCGTCAACACAACGTTGACTGGTAATCAACATCTTCCCGACGTCGCGATGGACTCTGCGGGAAATTTTGTCGTTGTGTGGCAGGGTCAAGGAGTGGGAGACAACGACGGCGTCTTCGCACAGCGCTTCCTGCCCAATGGAACCGCTGCAGGAACTGAAACCTTGGTCAATGCTGTCACGGGCGGATCACAGGACGATCCAGCGGTTGCAGTGTCATCGGGAGGCGCGTTCGTCGTCACTCACACGCGTGATCAGGGTGGTACGTCAACCATCTTCGCGCAGCGGTTCAATTCTTCCGGCGTGGGTCAGGGTGAGTTCGTGGTTCATGCCTCTGCTGGCGACGACGAAGATCATTCGGCCGTCGCGATGAACAGTAGCGGCCAATTCATCGTGGCGTGGGAAGAGAAGAACAGCGATCAAAACAACATGGGAGTCCTGTCCCGTCGCTTCGCCGCAAGCGGCGCGGCGCTTGATGCCAGCGATGTTCAGGTCAACACCGAGGGTGACAAAGACCAGATTTCTCCGACGGTCGCCATCGATCTGTTCGGCAATACGATAGTTGCTTGGAAGAGCGAGGAACAGGACGGCGACAAGTACGGGGTTTACGGCCAAGCGATCCGTGCCGACGGCACAGGCGACGGTGGCGAATTTCATGTCGCGACGACTACGTCGGGAGAACAGGGCGACCCTGCCATCGCGTGGGCAGGAAATCGCGCCGTTGTGGTTTGGGGCGGCGAGGGAACACTCGATAACGACGGGGTTTCGGCGCAGCTCTACAACACAAATTACATCCCGGCCGGCGCTGTAAGCTGGTGGCAGGCAGAGTCAAATGCCCTCGACACCTACGCGAACAACAACGGTGCCCTAACTAATGGCGCCACATTCGCGACCGGCCGCGTCGGCACCGCTTTCAGCTTCGATGGAACTAACGATTACGTTCAGATCGGAAATCCCGCGAGTCTCAGGATGACCAACGGGCTGACGCTTGATGCATGGATTTATCCCAAGGGCGATGGCTCGGGCAACAACAGTGACGGGAATAACGAGGGCTGGGGCGGGATGATCATGAACAAGGAGGGCGAATACGAAATCACCCGCTACGGCGATGGTGAAATTCGCTCTGCCATTGCTCGTCCCAACGGCACGTGGGTCTGGCTGCGCAGCGGATACTACGCGCCGCTAAATGCTTGGACGCACGTATCAGTCACGTTCAACGCGGGCATCGTCACACTCTACGTAAACGGATCAGCCCGCGCCTCGTATAACAATGGCGCCACGACGATCGGCGAGGTCGCTTCGGGCCTCAACGACTTCCGCATCGGCGGTCGGCAGGGAGACAGCCAGTATTTCGATGGTTTGATCGACGAACCAAAAGTTTTCAATACGGCCCTGAGCTCTGCGGAAATCGCGCAGATACACGCTACCGATACCTCGACAGGAAACAGTGCACCGAGCCTCGGCGGGACGGAAAATTTCCCGAGCCTCACCGAAGATCCCGCGACCAATCCGGGGACACTCGTCTCGGATCTCATCGCAGGTCATTACGACGACGCCGATCCGAATCCCGCCCTGGGCATAGCAGTCACTGCAGTGAACAATACCAACGGCACGTGGCAATACACGACCAACGGTTCGACCTGGAACAATTTCGGCAGTCCCACCGGCGCTGCGGCACGACTTTTGGCGGCTGATGCCAACACGCGCATTCGGTTCGTCCCGAGCGCGAATTACAACGGCACGATCACCAATGGCGTTACTTTCCGCGCGTGGGACAAAACGACTGGAGTCGCAGGATCGACAGCGAATGTCACCGTCAACGGCGGTCAAACCGCATTCAGCGCCGCCACCGCAAGCCCCGACATCGCCGTTACCGCTGTCAATGATGGCCCGGTCAACAGCGTTCCAGGCGCCCAGACGACGCCTGAAGACACGGGCATCATTTTCTCATCAGCCAATGGCAATGCGATCAGCATCGTCGATGTGGATTCTGGGACAAACTCGATTCGCGTGACGCTGGGTGTGACTTCCGGTCGTTTGACGTTGGCTTCGACATCAAATCTGTCATTCACCGTGGGCGACGGGACAAATGACGCGACCATGACCTTCACTGGCCGCCTCAGCGCGGTCAACACTGCTTTGGCCGGCCTGAGCTTCGCGCCGACCTCAAACATGAACGGGTCAGCCACGCTAACCATCTCGACAAACGACCTGGGCAACACGGGAAGCGGCGGTTCGCTATCGGACACAGATAACGTCGCGCTGACGATCACCGCGGTCAACGATGCCCCAGTCAATCACATGCCCGCTTCGCAGACAGCCACAGGCGGCTCGGTGCTGAATCTGGGTAGCGGCGTCGGAACTGCCATTTCGGTGTCGGACATTGACGCGGGGAATTCGCCGCTTCGAGTGACTCTCTCCGCATCGGTTGGCACGCTCACGCTAGCGACGACCGCAGGTCTGACGTTCATCTCCGGCGATGGCAATGCCGACAGCTCCATGGTGTTTGAAGGGACGCAAACGGCCATCAACACTGCCTTGGATGGGATGGACTACAACCCGCCGCTGTTGCTTCTGGGCAACGCGAATATCGATATTACAACGAGCGACAAAGGCGCCACGGGAGCGGGCGGCGCCAAGACCGACTCCGACACGTTGATCGTCGGCGTGAGCCCGGCCAACCAGCCACCGGTCAATTCGGTTCCGGGCGCGCAGACCATGGTGGAGGATGGCAATCTGGTCTTCTCCTCCACCGGCGGGAACGGAATTTCAATCGACGACCCGGATTCGGGTTCGGGTTTGATCCGTGTCACATTGACCGCCTCGACCGGACTGCTGTCACTTGCCAACACCGGTGGATTGACGTTCCTCACGGGGAATGGCAACGCCGATCCCGTGGTTAGCTTCCGCGCGACGCTTGCGGATGTGAACAATGCGCTGGAAGGCCTGGTCTACATCCCGCCAGCGGATTACAGCGGAAATGCGACGATCCAGCTTGTCGCCAACGACCAGGGAAATAGCGGCGCAGGCGGCGCGAAGACAGATACCGACACGGTCACAATCGCTGTATCTGCTGTCAACGATCAGCCAGTTATTCAGTTGCCTGGTGCGGGGCAGACGGTGAACGAAGACGTTGTGAAGACGTTTTCGTCCGGCAATGGGAATCTCATTTCCATCACGGACGTTGACGCGGCGAGCGGGACGATGCACGCCACACTGAGCGTCACAAACGGTGTGTTGACACTTTCCGGAATCGCCGGGCTGACCTTCATCAGCGGGGACGGCACGGACGATAGTCTTCTGGATTTCACAGGCACGCGGGCGGCGATCAATACAGCTCTCAATGGCCTTCGCTTCACCCCAACTGCCGATTTTTATGGAACGGCCACATTGAGCATCGTGGCGAATGACCAGGGCAATACAGGTCAGGGCGCTGGAGTGGATGTCTCAGATTCGATGAACATCACGGTCAATTCCGTGAACGATGCTCCGATCATCGCGACTCCTTCCTCCCCCAGCGGAACCGAAGATACGCCGATTGTCTTCTCATCCGCCAACAGCGATGCGATCACGGTGTCGGATATCGACGCCAATGGAAATTCGATCCGCCTCACCATTTCGTCAGCAAACGTCACCTTCACGCTCTCGACAACGGCGGGTCTCACCTTCCTCTCGGGCGATGGGACGGATGATTCCTCCCTGATCTTTACCGGAACGGTCACTGCCATCAACGCCGCGCTCGACGGCATCACGTTTACCCCGGCTGCCAACTTCAATGGCAGCACGTCGGTGCTTTTCATCGCATCGGACCAGGGTTTTAGCGGTGCAGGCGGCACGAACAGCGTTAACAACAGCTTCACCGTGAACTTCGCAGCCGTAAATGATGCGCCGGTGCTGACGGTGAACTCGGGGACACTCACTTTTACAGAGAACGACTCCCCGCCCAAGATCGACCAATCGCTCGACATCACCGATGTGGACAACACGACACTCAACGGCGCGACCGTGACGATCGTGAATTACGTCAGCGGTGAAGATGTGCTGGATTTTTCGAATCAGGGTGGAGTTTCAGGAACGTTCGATTCGAACACCGGCATCCTGACGCTCAGTGGGAGCGCGAACATATCCAACTATCGTGCGGCGTTACGTGCGGTGCGTTATTCCAATGCGAGCGAAAACCCGACCGCTGGCACGCGCCAAATCCGGTTCGACATCACCGACGGTACGACGGCAGCAACAAGCGGGACTCGGTCCGTTGCGGTAGTCTCCGTCAACGATGCGCCGACGACTTCGTTGCCGCCGGCCCAGTCAACCAATGAAGACACGCCGCTGGTCTTGTCGAGCGCAAATTCCAACGCGATTACGATCGCGGACCTCGATGCGGGCACGAATTCAGTGCGCGTGACGCTCACGGCCGGGAACGGTGTCGTCACTCTTGCGACCCTCACCGGGCTGACATTCATCACGGGTGATGGTGCCAGCGATGGTGTGATGACCTTTGATGGGTCGCTTGCATCCATTAACGCAGCTCTGGATGGATTGAGCTTCGCGCCGACCGCGAATTTCAACGGCGCAGCTACTCTCCAAGTCCAAACCAACGATCTCGGCAACTCTGGCGGCGCACCGGAAACAAACGATGTGACGCTCGCGATTGCCATTGGCGCTGTGAACGATGCGCCCGTCGCTCTCCCCTTCGCGGGCAGCAGCGTTGCGGAGGATGCATCACCTACGACGATTCACGCAGCCACGCAATTTACAAACGACGACGGCGCGCTCACCTATGCACTGACCGGAAATTCCAATTCCAGCCTATTTGATTCAGTCACCATCGATCCGGCCACGGGTGATGTCGTTATCAAGTACGCTGCCAACGCGCATGGCGTGTCTCAGCTCACTGTCCGCGCCACGGACGGTGGGGGGCTCTCAACCGATCTTGCGTTCAACGCGACGGTAACGTCGGTGAACGACCTTCCCACGCTGGCAAAGAATTCGGCGCTGCAATTGAACCAGGGGGCGATCGGCGTCATCAACGAAGAGCTGCTTCGTGTGGCTGACGCGGATAACACTGATTCTGAGATCATTTACAAGCTGACCAAGCTCCCGAAGGTCGGTTCGATCATTGTCAACGGCGCTCCCGCGACGGTGGGGCAGACCATCACGCAGGCCGACATCAGCAACGATCGCGTGAAGTATGCCAACGCCGGCGTCGCCGTGGCTGCTGACAGTTTCGCGTTCACGGTGAACGACGGAACTGGCGGAACGATTCCCGAAACGACGTTCCAGATCATCGTGAAGCTCAAAGCGAAGGAGCAGCCGCTCACTCCGCCGTCGCCACCATCACCGCCCTCCCCTCCGCCAACGCCGGCGCCGCCAACGCCGACTGAAAGTGAGAACAAGCCCAAGGAAGACGATGCGCCGCTTCCACAAGCGCCGCCTTCATCAACCCCCACGCCGCCGCCTACTTCCAGCGGTGCTCCATCTGGCGGTGCGGGCGCGGCGGCCGCGCCCGCAGAGGCTGTTCCGCAATTGCCTCCGCCAAAACCCGAGGCGGCCGGCAAAGAGCAACTCCCGGCGGCGCCCGCGAAACAGGAAGCCGCTGCGCCAGCAGCTCCAATCGAGATTCCGGCTCCCGTGGTTGTCCTGGCGCCTCCGCCGGTCGCCGCGGCGCCGGCGCCCGCTCCCGCGCCGCCACCGGTCGTGCTTACCCCCGAGGGCGTCGCCTTCATCGCCGAACCGGCCAGCCGCCTCGCGACGGAGCTCGACTCGATGCACAAGGAGATTGTGCAGGAAGCTGATGCTTTGAAACTCATGGCTGGCAGCGCGTCGTTCGTCTCCCTCGGTTTGTCGGTTGTCTACATCTTGTGGACGATCCGCGCCGGTTATCTCGTCGCCAGTCTGCTTTCGTCGATGCCTGCGTGGACGTTCGTCGATCCGCTTCCGATTCTGAATTATGGGCTGCACCCCGATGGGCATAAGCGCAAGCCCGGCGACGACGACGAGTCGCTGGAAACGCTCGTGCGCAAGTCGGAGAAGAAGTTTGACACGCAGGCCGCTTGAGGAGTGATGTCATGTTGAAAAAACTGTCAGCCAAAGTTCGCATCACGGTGGGCCTGGTGGCGCTGCTGGTCAGCGTGCTGATGCTGGCCGTCGCCATCGGCCTCGTGCCGAACACCCGCGACGCCATCATTGAAGGCCGCGCGAAGTTCTGCGAAGCCATCGCCGTCAGCAGCTCTGCGCTCGCAGCCCGCGGCGACATCGAAGCGCTCAAGGCGACATTGAGCGCCTTCGCCTCACGCGATAAGAGCATCATCTCCGCAGCCGTTCGCCAGGAAAGCGGCAAGTTCGTGGCCGTCTATGGCGATCACGAGAAAGCCTGGGGCGACGCCGATGCCGCCACCGGCGATGCCAAGGTGTTTGTCCCGATTTTCTCAAAAGACGAGCGCTGGGGGACGGTCGAAGTCCGATTCAAGCAGCTCACCCGCAGCGGCATCCTGGGATTCATTCTGCGTCCATCAACGCTGCTGTGCGTCTTCGTCGCAGGCGTGTCATTCGTGCTGTTCTTGTTCTATCTCAAGAAAGTTCTTCAACATCTCGATCCGTCCAAGGCGGTTCCGGGCCGTGTGCGCTCCGCGCTCGATACGCTCGCGGAAGGCTTGATCGTTCTGGATGACAACGAACGGATCGTGCTTGCGAATCAAGCCTTCGCGGCTATCGCCGGGCGCGCGCCCGAGACCCTGCTGGGCGTGCGCGCTGACACCATGCAATGGATCGAATCCGGTGAAGCTACGGAGAAGCCGTGGACCAAAGCAATCCGCGACGGCGAGCCTCAGCGGAATACCATGCTCCAGTTGCGCGATTCCAACAATGAAATCCGCACCTTCGTCGCCAACTGCTCGCCGGTCCAGGGCCACAACGGCAAGTATCACGGCGTGCTGGTCAGTCTCGAAGATGTCACGGTTCTCGAGCGTCAAAAAGTCGAGCTCAATAAATCGAAGGAAGCGGCTGAAGCCGCCAACCAGGCCAAGAGCGAGTTTCTCGCGCGAATGAGCCACGAAATCCGAACGCCGATGAACGCCATCCTCGGTTTCGCCGACGTTCTGCGCCGCGGGTTCGAGCAAAGCGCTGCCGAGCGCCAGGAATATCTGGAGACGATTCACTCCAGCGGTCAGCACCTCATGGAGCTGATCAACGACATCCTCGATCTATCGAAGATCGAAGCCGGTCGCATCCAGCTCGAGCTGACGCAATGCTCGCCGCACCAGATCATCAACGAGGTCGTCACCGTGCTGCGCGTTCGCGCGCAGCAAAAGGGGATCGCTCTCAACTATCGCTGGGACGGCCCGCTGCCCCAGCAGATCAAGACCGATCCGACTCGCCTGCGCCAGGTGCTGACGAATCTGATCGGCAATGCCATCAAGTTTACCGACAAGGGTGGCGTCGAAGTCGTGACGCGAATCGTTCCCCAAGGCGACTCGCACAAGCTCGACATCGACGTGGTTGACACCGGCATTGGCATCAGCTCCGACGCCGTCAACAACCTGTTCCAGCCGTTCATGCAGGCAGATACATCCATCACGCGTCGCTTTGGCGGCACGGGCCTGGGGCTTGTGATCAGCCGTCAGCTTGCGGAGGCGATGGGCGGCGGAATCATCGTGCGCAGCGAGCAGGGCAAGGGCAGCACGTTCACGTGCACGATCGATCCGGGCCCCCTCGATGGCGTAACCATGCTCCAAACGATCCCGACCAGCTCGGCTGCGCGGCATGTCGGCGCCGATGGCATGGTCGCACATCTGCAGCCGATTCGCGTGCTGTCGGTTGACGACGGCGCATCGAATCAGAAGCTCATCACACTCGTGCTCAAGCGAGCGGGCGCAGCCATCGTCGATCAGGCGACCAACGGTCGCGACGGCCTGGATATGGCCCTCAAGGGCAACTACGACATCGTCCTCATGGACATGCAGATGCCCATCATGGATGGCTATACCGCGGTCAAGGAGCTGCGCAAGCGCGGCTCGAAGGTGCCGGTGGTGGCGCTGACGGCACATGCAATGAAAACAGAAGAAGACAAGTGCCTCGCTGCTGGATGCACGTCGTTCCTGCCCAAGCCGATCGATGTCGATCGTCTGGTGAAGATCGTCGTGGATCTGACGGGTGAAGCGGTGGGTGATGCGGCTATTTCGAAGGCGCCTGCCGTGAAAACCGTGCCTTCCGCGGATTCGAGCAAAGCTCAGCGTGTCATCACATCGAGCCTGCCGACCGACGATCCGGATTTCCGCGAAGTGGTGGAGGAATTTGTCGAGAAGCTCGACGAGCAGCTCCGCGCCATGCAAACGGCCTGGGAGCAACGCGAGCTGACGCGCGTGGCATCTCTGGCCCACTGGCTCAAGGGATCCGGTGGAACCGCGGGATTTGACGCATTTACCCAGCCAGCCAAGCGCCTGGAAGCGCTGGCAGGGGAGGAGCGCCTCGATGATGTGGCCGACGCGATTGCCGAGCTCCAGCAGCTCGCATCACAGATTCAAGTCGCGCCGGAGAATGAAGAAGTGTCGGCTGCCCAAGTCGGCGGCCGAAAGGGGAAAGGGTTATGAGCGAGAATCAAGCGCCGGCTGCCAGCACGACTGATTCGCCCGCTCCCGCCACGGTGGCCGGACGGATCATGATCGTCGATGATGAGCCGCTGAATATTAAAGTCGTCCGAAAGTACCTGCAGATCGCGGGCTATCACGACTTCATCACCACGACCGAGTCGACCAAGGCGATGGAGCTCATCCGCTCGGAACAGCCCGATGTCATCCTGCTCGACATCATGATGCCCGAGGTCAGCGGCCTGCAGATTCTTCAGGAGGTGCGCTCCGATCCCGCGCTATCGCATCTCCCGGTGCTGATCCTCACCGCATCAACCGATGCCAAGACCAAGCTTCGAGCACTTGACCTGGGCGCGACCGACTTCCTCGCCAAGCCCGTCGAAGCCAGCGATCTCGTTCCGCGCGTGCGTAACAGCTTGGTCGTCAAAGCTCACCACGATCACTTACAGCGCCATTCCGAAAAGCTCGAGCAGGAAGTCCGCATGCGCACTCGCGAGCTGGAAGCCGCGAAGCTGCAGGTGGTTCACTGTCTCGCCCGCGCAGCTGAATATCGCGACGATGACACCGGCCGCCACGTGATGCGCGTGGGCCGTTACGCGGGAATCATCGCCCGCGAGCTCAAACTCCCCGAACAACGCGCCTCGATGATCGAAACGGCTGCCCTTTTGCACGATGTGGGCAAAATCGGCATTCCCGATTCAATCCTGCTCAAGCCGGGCCGTCTCGATCCGGCTGAATTCGAATACATGAAGCGGCATTGCGAAATCGGGCTGATGATCATTCAGCCGTTACCCGAGCACCACTCCGAAGCGCAACGAATGCGTGCGCAGATGGGCGTGGGTGACATCGATCACCTCCCCTCGCCCCTGTTGACGATGGCTGCCAACATCGCGCTCACGCATCACGAGCGTTTCGACGGCACCGGATATCCCAACCGTCTGGTCGGCGAGAATATCCCCCTCGACGGCCGCATCACTTCGGTCGCTGACGTGTTCGATGCGGTCTGCAGCAAGCGTCCGTACAAGGCTGCTCTGCCGATCGAAAGTTCGCTCGCCATTCTGCGTGATGGACGTGGGAAGCAGTTCGACCCGAACGTAGTGGATGCACTGCTCCGCCGAATCGGGGAGATCATGCAGGTGCAAAGCTCGCTTGCGGATGCTGCTTAACGCGGCGCGCGAAGCGCCTTGGGAAGTGACGCCAAAACGGCGCGGACAAGCGGCCCAAGGGGTGAGCGGACCGCTTGTGAAGGCCTCAGATCCGATCGCGCTTCATGGCGATACGGGTTGGGCCGATAATTCGAGACGTAGACCGACCGGTAGAAATCACGCGATTCGGCTCGATTGAAAACAACGCCGACCACCGAAGTCCCCAGGTTTTGCAATTCGCCCAACGCCCGTTTCACAAGCGGCTGTTCCTGGCCGCGCGAGATCGTCAGGATCGCCCCATCTGCTTCACGAGCGGCCAGCGAGCCTTCAATGCTGCCCAGAATCGGGCCGGTGTCGATCAGAATGACTGAATAATTCTGTCGTGCGTTTTCGATCAGCCGCCGCATGGAGGCCGGATCAATCGTATTGGCATCGAGGCTATCTGCAGATCCCGCCGTCAGCACCGACAGGCCAGCCATGTCCTGCGTGTATCCATTCACATGCCCCGCAACCAGCGCCTCGGGCAATCCCGGCAACGTCGCTTCGGTCAAACTTCGGGTCAATTGACGCGCCGCCAGATCGCAATCGATCACCAGCGTGCGAACGCCCGACGCAGCAAACGAGATCCCCAGCGCCAGCGATAAGCTGGTCTTTCCTTCTCCCGCCGTCGAGCTGGTGACCACATACGCCCGCGATCGCTGCAACGCGTCAGATGAGTGCAGGTGGACACGAATCTGATGGACGCACTGCGCTGCCACGGCATCCTGTTCGCTGGGATCGTCGTTGAGCATCGGCAAAATTCCCAAAAGGGGCACGCCGTGACCGACGTTCGCGAGCGCATCATCCGAATATCGATAGCGACCCCGGCACAATCCCCACAGCAAAATCAGAGCACCCGGGAGCATTCCGCCCGCCAGCATTCCCACCGCAGCGGCAGGCAGGCGAAGATTTCGTGACGGCGCCACGGGCACCTCCCCCGCGCTGATGACGCTCAGCCGTCCGCCCAGTGCTCCCTCGGAGACGAGCGACTCAACTCGACGCGTTACCCGAATCAACTCGTCGCGATTGGCATCCCGCAGCGTCGTCAGATTCTGCAGATTCCTGCGCTTCACGCCCAGCGCGATCATTTCCTGCTTGGCCTGCTCCAGTAATCTCGTGACCTGTTTCTCCTCCGCGACTAGCGCGTCTTTGCTCATGGGAGGGGCGGATGGATTTGGCATCGATCGATCAACCGCCACATAGTCATCCGCATATTGCTCCACCAGCGACCGCGCCATGTTCATTTCCGCGCGTGCCGATGTCACCAGGCGGTGGTTGTCCCCGTAAAGATGACTAAGCTTCTGCAACTGCCACTCCGCCTTGATCAGGTCGTCCAGATATTTTCGCATGTTCGGATCGCGCGACGCGATCTGGTTGATCAGCAGCGCTCGAGCCGAATTGGCCGATGGTGGTGCGCCGATCCAGGTATCTGCGGCGAATCGCGCCAGCGAAACCTGCACATCCAGGAGCGTTCCTTGGAGCTTCGCCACGCGTTGAGTTGCCGCTTCGAAGAGTGGATCGACTCCCCCCGACCCGACTTCCGCCGCGATGGCGTCCATTTGCCCGTTCAACTGCTCCAGGTCCTTCGTCAGCGCCTGCCGCCGCTCCTCCGCGGCTTCCAGGACTTTCTTCTCAATGCTGCGGTCCTGGCCGTTGTACAGACGCTCGTAAACTGCGATCACCGAATTGGTTCCCGCCGCCGCGACGGCTGGATCGCGATCGGCATAGATGACGCGGATGTACTCAGTCTTGGAATCCACCAGCACCATCAGATTCTCCGCGAATTCCTGCACGATCTTGTTGGACGTTCCCTTGCCGGTTGATTGCCACGCCGGGTCGCGCATCGCCTGATCGATCATCCTGCGGCTGGTAATCAACAGCTTTTGCGACTGTAAAAAGGCATCAAACGTCGCCATCGGCTTGTTTTGATTGGTCTCCTGAAACACTTGCGGCAGCTCATATGCGATTCGCACAAGCCCTTCGCTCTTGAACACAAAGGGCGCGAATTTCCATCCTGCATATGCAAACAGAAGGGCACAGACGATTCCCAAGCCAATCGCAGTCAAATATCTCCCGCGCAGCGCACGATGGCAGCGGGTGAGAGTTTCCTGCAACGACTCTCCCTCCGCATTAGGCGCAGCTGCGCCGTTATTGGCGGTTTGTCCCGTCTGCGCGAGCGAAAGGGAGGTTGAATACGGCGCGGGAAGCTGATCTTGCTGGCTCATCTGGGAACCTCAACGTTAAAATCGCGTTCGTGCGGATTCAAATTTATGGCTTGACGCTCCTGCTGTTGACGTATTACGTCGCGACGACGGGAGACGACGGCGGCAAGGGTTCGGCTGCGCTTCCGTGGAAGACGCTGCAACATGCCGCCGATTCGGTGGCAGCGGGGGACACGGTCGTCGTTCGAAGCGGAACTTATGCGGGCTTTACTCAGACCCAAAGTGGGAGCGAGAACTCGCCGATCATTTTTCGCGCTGAAAAGGATGTGATCATCGATTCGCCCAACCGAACCGGCGACGGAATTAATCTTGAGGGTGCAAGCGACATCGTCGTCGAAGGATTCACGGTGGACAATGCCAAGGAGCTCATCAAGCGCGCCGGCATTCGATCCGTGAACAACCAACGCGTCACGATTCGCGGCAACCGCGTTGATCGCGCCGGCACGTGGGGTTTTCTCAGCGGCTTCACCGACGATCTGCTTATCGAATCCAACACTTTTTCCCGCAGCAAAGCCGAGCACGGAATTTACGTCTCCAACAGCGGCGATCGCCCGGTCATTCGCGGGAACACCATGTGGGGAAACAACGGCTGCGGTATTCATATGAACGGCGATGCCAGCATGGGCGGGGATGGGATCATTTCCGAGGCGCTGGTCGAGCAGAACATCATTTACGACAACGCCCGCCGCGGCGGATCGGGCATCAATGCCGACGGCGTGCAACGCTCGCGCTTTCAGAACAACCTGATCTACGACAATCACTCCAATGGCGTCTCCCTCTACCGCATCGACGCGGCCGAGCCGTCGAAGGACAACCTGGTCATCAACAACACAATCCTCATCGCCGCTGACGGCCGCTGGGGAATCAACATCATGAACGGGAGCACTGGAAACACAGTCCTGAACAACATCCTCCTCAACGACCACTTCCGCCGCGGCAGCCTCTCGATCTCCGCGGATAGCCTTGCGGGCTTCATCAGTGACTTCAACGCGGTGATCGATCGGTTCTCCAATGACGATGGTGAGCATGTTCAGACGCTTGCGCGTTGGCGGAATGGGACAGGGCAGGACAAGCATTCGTTCGTCACCACGCCAGTTCAACTGTTTGTTCAACCAGCCGCCCCGGAGTTCCAACTCGCGCCAGCCGGGCCAGGAATCGATGCGGGGACATCCGAAAAATCTCCCAAAACAGACCGCAAAGGCACCACCCGACCCAGTGGCCGGGGAATCGATATTGGAGCGATGGAACACAGTCCTTAACTCACACCGGCAGGCGAGACACCGATAGCGCGTTCCCGACGCGCATTGACTGGCGACCACACAAGTTCCCAGTCACGCGCATCATTCACCGATCCGGTCCAACCCGCTTCTGCTGCGCGAACGAGGTTGTACATCTCCCGAGCTGTCAGGTAGTGGAAGTGAAAATCGCGTCGCGCGCGGCTCAGCGCCGCCAGATCTTCGTGAAATCGAATCATGGGATCGCCCAAAAGCACGCGCTGGTTGTGTTCCGGTGCTCCATGCGTGTAAAGCTTGACAAAAAACCAATCCGGGCGCGCCGGCACCTGCACGCGAGCGCTGAGCCAATTTTCCAATCGCGACATATTCGGTGGTTGATTCGCCTGGAGGCATCCGTTTTCGATCCGCGGGAAGATCCCCCATTTCCTGCTCGCCCAGTCGAGCGTGAGAGGCCCCTGGATCAACATCAGGCCATCGGTAGGAGCACGCGCCGTTCCGACTTGGATTCCAGCTTCGTGCGACCTCGGACGATTGGGATTATCCACGGCGTAGTAAATGCTGTTGACGATTCCAACCTGCGACGGATCGGGAGCACTGGGCATTGTGAAATCGGCGTAGCAGCCGGTTTCGCGCAGAACATTCAATTCGTCGTTCACACCGCAGTGCAGCCCTCTTGGATGGGAGTTGTCCAAGGCCCAGTTTCCATGAACGAATCCATACGCGAGCTCGCCGCTGTCGCGATGACGCGCCAACAACCCATGTCGCTCCGCAAGCATTTCCTTGTAAGCGCTAAGCCGCTGGCGCAGCGCGTCTGAATTGTCTCGATCGTGATGAAGATGAATTTCCACTTCGCCGAATCTTCGCCTGCACAGCTCTGCCAGCGCATCCACCTCCAAAGCGTCATATTGGTCAAGCGGATAAAAAAAAGTGTGGCGTGGCGGCTGGCCGTCGCTGTCGCGCAAGTCGCCGAAAAGGCGCGGATACCACTCAACCCAGTTTTCCACGCGCCGCCGAGCGACGTCCGCTGACACATCGCCGTTGCGCGGCTCAAAATGATCGGCGATGCACAGCAGCACATGAATCTCGCCGCTCAGCTTCCCGCGTCTCTGCCATGCATGGCGAATCGACGGGAGCAACCATCGGTGCATCGCTCGCCGACGCATTGCCCGCGCCGCAATCACCAGAAGTACAACCGCGGCGGCCAGGAGCCACAGGAAATCACGCACTGGTCACGGCTCCCAACTCGTCCTCAACCGGCTCCTGATCCGCATCGTTTCGATAGGTCGCTTGCGTCCAGGACTGTTCCGATCGCCCAAACATCCAGACCCAAAACGCCATCCACGCAGCCGCATTGAGCAGCAGAAATGAAGCGGCCGTGAACGCGAGAGTGCGGAGAACTTTGGGTCGCGACCATGCCCGCATACCGAGCAGGGCAAGAAGAAAAAACAGGCCCTGTGCCAATAGCGCGATGCGATACGCCGGTTGCGGCTGTGTCGCGCTGATCACCAGCATTCCGAGCATCGCCCACGGCACGACCAATCGCATCAGCTTGTGCGAAATGAACTGAAACCAGATGGGATTTCGCCACGGCGCCAGCACTGACGGAAGGCGCGCGCAGAGCTGAAGATTTCCGCTCAACGTCCGAATCTTGCGCCGAAATTCGTCTCTGGCCGCCAGCGGCAAGCGGTCAAACGCCCGCGCACGCGGTTCATACACCACCCGGTATCCCCGCATCGCAACGCACAGCGGCCAGTAGACGTCGTCCAGCACGGTTCCGCTCGGGATGCTTGGAAACAATTCTCGCCGCACCGCACAAATCGGGCCGCTCAAGCCAACGGTCGAATGAAGATTTCCCTCCATCTTCCGCAGCCACTTCTCGTAGCGCCAGTACAACCCCACCCCGGCAAGGACCCCGGGCGTCGCCTCGAGAAAAATCTCGCCGCTGACAGCCCCCACGGACGGATCGGTGAAATTTGCGACAAGATAGTCGACCGTATCGGGGGCCCAGGTCTGACGAACATCCGCCAGCACCAGGATGTCATGTCGAGCGATCGCTCTCGCCTGCATCAAGGCTGCGGACTTACCGAGATGGCGGGGCATTTCGGCGACGCATGTGCACGCGTTCGCGTTGGCGCGCGCTACGGCGGCTGTACGATCGGTCGACCCATCCGAGACGAAGATCAATTCGCTGTCGCTGCCCCACGCTTCAACCACGGCGCCCAACTCGCAGACGCGTCGTGCGACCGAGTCCTGCTGGTTATGCACTGCGAGGATCAGCGAAATGGGCGGGCGTTGATCCAGGCGCGGCCCGGGGATAGCTCGTTTCACGCGACGCGACAGCATCCAGATCAGCAGCGGATAGCCGACATAGGTGTAGACCACAACCAGCGCACAGATCATGAACCACGCGTTCATGATGCCTGGGCTTTCCGCGCCTTCACGCGCATGATCTGTGTGCCCAGTTCATCGACACGCTGTCGCCACGTCTGACCTCGCATGGCATCGCTTCGACGCTGGCGGAGCTCGGGCGAGTCATCCCGCAGTGCCTGCTCAATCGCTCGTTCGAATTCATCCACACTCCTCGCGATCAGGCAATCCGCGCCCATCTCCATCACTTCCGGCAGCGGTGTCGAAACGACAGGCAGACCTGCGCTGAGATACTCGCGGAGCTTAATGGGATTCGCATGCCATGCCTGGCCGTCCGCCTGATATGGGATGATTCCAACGGCAAACCGCTTGCAACAGCCGGGCAGGTCCGAGTGGGCTTTGCGTTTCAAGACATGAACATTTCGTAACCCGCGAAGTCGGCTGAGATCGACTCGCACATCGCCAATGAGCGCGATCGACCACTCGGGGCGTCGCGCGGCCAGTGTGGCGATCAACGTTTGATCGACCCAGTCGCGAATGGTCCCGTAAAACCCAATCACCGGCGTCGGAAGCTGCGCGATGTCGGCTGGCACTTGCGTCGCTGGGTCGAGAGCTTTTGCGAAGAGTGCATGGTCCACTCCATGTCGCGACAGATGCGTTTCCTGATTGAACCCACGTCGGCGGTCAGCCAGCGATTGGGCAGTTGTGAAAACCACGTCAACTCGCTCACACAGATTCCGCTCGTCCGCCACGATCCTCTGCCGATCCATCTCGCGCTGCTGCGACCATTCGTCGGTGCAGTAATAAACCGCCACCGACTCGCCCAGCCGCCCGATGTAATCGGCGGTCGTGGGTAAAAATGTCCAGAGCTGAAACTGCTTCATGTCCAGTCGACGCCTCAGGCGGTTGAGCATCGCCCGAAGCAACTGCTGATTAATCGCCCGCGCCGCGCGGCTGTGCGGAAGTGGCAAAACAAGCGGCGTATGCACCCACAGATTCTCCCGGACCTCCAAAAGCGGCTGGCGGATGCTGAATAGCTTGCTGAAGATCTTCCTGACATCGCGAGCGCTTCTGAGGCTGGGACGTCGCGTTGCCAACGAGTTGAGCCAAAGCACGCGATTGTGCTTTGCGAGTTCCGCCATGACATGGTTGTTGCTGGTCGGTACTTCGGAAAAATCCTTGGCAAAGCAGACGATGTTTTCCCCTTGCATCATGCGCGATGAAGCGTTGGCTGAAGGATCTCAATTATTTGCGCAGCCGATTCGTCCCAGGTGGATAGCTTGGATCGAAAGGGGGGTGGCGGATTGACGAACATGTGTGAGATGGCCATCGCGAGCGCTTCGGCATTTCCCGGCGGAACCAGAAGCGACCGATCCCCGTTAATCAACTCAGAGATTCCACCAACGCGGCTCGCGACAAAAGGCGTGCCGCAGGCGAGCGATTCGCGCAGCACGTTGGGCACGCCTTCGGAATGACTGGGCAAAATGGTGAGATCGGCAGCGCGATACCAGTCCGGCAGCGCATCGTGTGGGACATGACCTGCGACATGGACCAGTTCAGACAGGCCCCGCGATGAGATGCCCGATTCGATATGTGATCGCTCCGGACCATCTCCCACCAGGTGGAGCCGAAATGCGACTTTGCGGCTGCGCAGAATCGTGCACGCATCGAGCAACACATCAAGCCCTTTGACCGGGTCCATGCGGCCAACCCACAGCAGGGTGGGATCGCTCGCGGGCAGGTTGAGGCGAGCCCGCGCGTCAGCTCGATTGCCGATTGCAAAATCCGAGGCGACTCCCTGATAGGCGACGTGAACATTTTCAGGGGAGATGCCCAGCTGAATCACACGGTGCCGCAGATATTGGCCGACCGTGATCACCGCATTCGCCTGCTTGAGGGTCGCGATCACAGCAGCCCGGCAGGCTTGATTGCGGTCGGGGAGCAGCAGCACATCCGAGCCGCCAACGATAATCGCTAACGGAACATCAAACTCTTTGGCTGCGCGAACAGCCACCGCGCCATCAGGATGCGTCCAGTAGCAGACGATGCAGTCTGGGTTGAATTCTGCGATGGCGTTTCGCAATTGCCTGGCGGTCCATCGCCACATGAACCAGTCCTGCGACGCGCGCATGAATCCGATGGGATAGAAATATCCCGGATAAATGACATCGACCCCGTCTAGCTGCTTCTCCGCACTGCGAGGGCGACGTTTCTCCCAGCACGATCGAGGCGACACGACGCGCACAGCGTGATCGGCTGACGACCACGCTCTGCACCAATGCAGGCAATAGATGCCGCGAGTGGGATAATCTGGCCGGGGAAAGATGCTGCTGAAGAACAGGATTCGCATGAAGCGCCGGTCAGTTCGATGCGCCGTTCATCGCTGCAAACGTCTGACCCAACCCCGTCGAAAAGGAAACGCGCGGTGACCAGCCGAGGAGCGATTTGGCTTTCGCGTTGGAATAAGTCAGCCGTTTCCACATGGCTTGGCTCTTGTATCGGGTGAGGACGTTGGGAATTTGGCCGCGCGAATGCCGGTGATACCACTCGAAGAAACGCGATACCGGCTCGACCGCGGAATGCGGAACCGTCAACGTGCGAAGCGGGCGGACTTTTCGATAGCGATTGAGGAAGTCCATTGCCGCTGGGGGATCGTCATCGACGATGTTCAGGGCTTCCCCTTCAATTCCCGGAACCACAGCGGCCAGCGCAATGGCATCGGCGCAGTTATCTACGTATGTGTATGGCAACTGCCGGCGTCCGCCCATGGCGAGCAGGAAATCTCCGATCCGCAATCCGACGCGACTGCTCATGCAGTCGCGGCCCGGCCCGTAAATCACGCCCGGTCGAATCACCACCAGTGGAAATTCTGATCGCTCGCGCGCCTCCCATGCGACCCGTTCCTGCTCGATTTTGCTGTAGGTGTAAGGATCACGCAGATGCGCCTGCGAGTCGAGCGGGCAGGTCTCATCGAGCACCTGTCCGTCCCGCATCTGGTGGGTTCCGTATACGCCCATCGAGCTGATTTGCACGAAGCGTTTCACGCCGGATTGCTGCGCGAGCTCAATGAGTTGTCTTGTGGCCGTGACATTATTCGCGAATAGCACCGACACGCCGCCGCGCATTGCGGCTGCGGCATGGATGACGATATCACAGCCGCATAACGCTTGATGGACGACGGCCCTTTGGCTCAATGTTCCTTCAACGACATCCACGTCGCCAAGCGCAGTCCGATCACAGTTCGAGCGGATCAGGCACCGCACATCGTGACCCGCCGCCGCCAGCTCTGGGACGAGCCGTCTGCCTAAAAAGCCGTTGCCGCCAGTGACCAGGATTCTCATGCAGAGAGGCTGGAGCGTGGGTCGATGGGGACGAGCTGAAGCTGGTTTTCTTCCAGCCGGCATTGGTGAAAGATTTCATCCATGATGCTCGTCACGCGAACGATCTCGCTGGGCGGAATTGGGGCTTTTCCGCCCGTCCGGATGGAGTGGTAGAACGACTCGATGAGCCGGTTCATCCCCGCAAAGTAATGGATGTCGCTTCGTAAGAGCATCCACAGATTGCGCCGCAGCGACGACATTGCCTCGCGCACATGTTGAAACGGAACTTCGATCTTCGCCAGCGCGCCGGGGAGGCGCGCGGGACGGTGCGACCCGATGACTTGCGCATCCAGATCAATTTCGATCGCGCGGTTTGTCCCGTATACCCGCGCGATCCGCTGGATGGGACGAATGCGGGAAGAGAACAGCAATTGTGCTGTCATTTCGGCTCCGCGAAGCATTACGCGAAGTTCGCTCGGATAGGACGTCTTCTTGTCTGATCTAAACCATGTTGCCCAAACGCGCGGCTCGTCATCGGGCAGGAGATCTGTAACACGATAAAGGGCATGCGAAATGACGTTCTGAAACAGTCCACCAGGCAATTGATGAACCCAGTGGGTCGGTTCGGAAGCAAGCGTTTTGCCAAAGGGGCCGGCGAGGTCGTAGCCTTGAATCGAATCGATGTGGATGATCTGGCCGAGATCGCCTCGATCTATCATGTCGCGCGCTTGACGCCAGATTGGATCGAAAAGCTGGTCGTGTCCCGCGCAAACCAGGCGTGCTGCCCGCTGGGCGGATTGCAAGATCTGCTCAGCCTCCGCTGCATCGATGGCGAATGGCTTTTCAACATAAACGTGCGCGCCAGCTTCCAGAGCTGTCGTTGCGAGGAGGCGATGGCTCTGCGGCGGGGTGGTGATGTGCACGACATCTGGCTTCACGTCAGCCAGCATTTGCCCGAAATCAGTAAAGGTTCGCGCGATCCCAAATCGAGCAGCCAACTGGCGCAGCTGATCCGGCTGCTGATCGCAAACCGCCACCACTTCAGCCGATGGGATTTGGCCGATCCCCTGCAGATGCGCATCAGCGATTTGCCCGCACCCAACCAGCGCAATCTTTAACTTGCCTTGGAACATGTGCTTCGATTTGCAGTGCGCGCCAACGCATGGAGGTAATGCCGTTGGTAGTTGCGAGCCATCGCGGATGAGTCGAACTCAGCCATCAGCAGATCATGGCCCGCTTTGGCGAGACGCTGCGAGAGCTGTTTGTCGTTCAAAACTTCCTCAAGATGCGCCGTCAACGCCATCTCATCGCCGGATTCGAACAACATTCCTGTGCGACCGTGTTCGACCAACTCGCAAACTCCACCCACACGCGACGCCACAACCGGCACCCTGGCCCTGAACGCTTCGAGAATCGATACAGGCATACCCTCCGAACAGCTGGTGAGCGCGAAAACATCCATGGCGCGAAGATATGAGTGCGGATCCGGCTGATATCCGACCAGGTGAACGACATTCCCAATTCTCAGTTCGCTCGTCAGCGCGCGAAGCTTGGGCATACACGGTCCATCGCCAACGATGAGCAGGTGCGCATCGGGAATGCGCGTCAATAATCGAGCGAATGCGCGAATGAGCAGCCAATGGCATTTGATCTCATGCAATCGACCCACAGTCCCAACCAGTGGCGCTCCGCGCGGAATTCCCAGCGATTGCCGCACCTCCTGCGTCGCGCCATGGCAGGCTTGAACCGCAGGCTCAATCCCGTTCGCAACGACCTGCACCTTATGACGAGGCGCGATCGCGTTTCGAAGCACTTCGTCGGCAATATCGCGCGAAACGCACAGGAAGCGCGACGCAAACGGTCCAGCCATTCGCCCGACCCAGCGTGTTCGCTTGCGCGTTGAATAGGTTTTGCCATGCTCCGTATGAACGACGGCTGGAATGTTTAAGCTCCTCGCTGCCGGTCCCGCATAGAAGAGTGCCGAGATTTGGTGTGTGTGCACAACCTGTGGTCTTACGTGACCGAGGACGTCTCGAATCTGCTGAATCAGCGAGAGCACCAGGCCCTGCGGCTTGCCGAGGGAGATCACTTGTGCGCCAAGTTGTTCGGCTTGGGCAGCCAGCGTGCCGGGACGTTCCAGGCATAGCACGCTCACATCCTGTCCCAGCCGTTGCCCTTCGCGTACGAGGCTCAACACGACGCGCTCCAATCCGCCGCAGTCGAGCGAAAGAACAACGTGCATGACCTTCATGCGAAGAGCGTCGGAAGGGTCAATGTCGTGCGAAAGAGCTCAAGTTGCATGTCGGCTTCGATCGGCACGCGGCGAATGTCGTACGGGTCCCAGTCCCGTGACGTGCGGAAGCCGCCGTAATAGCTGAAGGCGAATTTCACGCCGGCTTGCGCGAGATACTGCCGCGTTTCGGGTGAAACCTGACCGCGACCGCCGTCGGGATAGCTGAAGCAGACCATGCGTTGCCCGGTCTCATCGTAAATCCGATCTGCGCAGCCGATGATCTCTCGCTCCTGCTGCTCGTGGCTCACGTTCGACAGCATCGGATGCGTGACGGTGTGCCCGCCGATGTGCATCCCGCCCGCCTGCATCTCGCGGATCATGTCCCACGTCATCCACAGGTCGGCAGCCGCCGATGGATCGAGCCGTCCGCTGCCGGTGATCTGTGCGAGATAATCGAGATACGCCTCGGTCGAATTTAGCGGAAGTGTCTTATAGACGCGCAGTAGCGTGCGCACCGCCTCCTCGCGATTGGGTTCTTCAAACGCAACGGTCTCGGGAATCCAATGCCCAGCCGGAAGGCGATCTTTGGAGCTGCTTCGCACCATCCACGAGATTTCATCCCACCATGCGATCTTTGGCTGATCGATAAACCCCGTGGTAACAAAAAAGGTTGCGGGAACGCGATGCGATTTCAGAATGGGGTAGGCGATCCCGTAGTTATCTCGATAGCCATCGTCAAAGGTCACGATCACGTGGCGGCCGCGCGTGATATTCTGCACATCAAGCAGGTCGCACGACTGGATGATGTCATAATTCTCCTTCAGGAACCGAAGCTGCTCGTCAAATGCCTCGGCGCTCGCGCTCCAAAGCCCATGATCGAACAGAGAATCCCCTGCACGGCCAATCCGGTGATACCCCAGGGCAACAAGGCCAGTCCATGCGCCCATTCGCCGCGCAACGTTGCCAAAGCGGGTGGCTTCCAGTGCACGAGCTGCAATTGCTCGCTTTCGCATTATTGCTTCGCCTGCTTCCCTCGAACCAATCGCCACGTTTTCCGCGACGCGCGCGTGGCCAGTGTAGCCACCGACTCCAGTCGCAACTTCAAGCTTGGCCGAACGACGCGAAGCCGCGTCATTGGTACCGTTTCCGTTGCATAACTTCTTTTATACGAGTCCGCCGTTGCGCGCAGAGCGTCAAATTTCGTGATCCCGCGTTCGCAAAGCTGCTTTTGCATCATCAGACGGATTGCCGTGCCCGGGCTGCGCAGCGGCGATTTTGCCCGGAGTGCACCATGGACGTAAAAATAGCAGTTCGGCTTTGCGATCAATGCGTACTGCAGCGCAAGCGGCTGGTCTCGCCACATGAGCCGTCCCAGAACCGCTTTGCCGGACGGAATCCAAAGCCGCATTAATCTGCGATGAAATTCAGTGAATCGCGGCGATGCAAAACATCCCGGACGGCCATCGGCCAGCCATCGTTTTTGATGGGCCTCGATTAGCTGATCGAAAAAAGCCTCCGCATTCGATCCATCGGCGGTTTCCAAATCGATCTCATGCCGATCAGCATCGCGTAACAGCCGCCGCGCTTCCTCACGCGTGCTGCGCGACAGTTTTCCCAGGTAAGCGTCATGCCCCGCGGAAAGGTCGGCGCGAAAGCAAACGCTGTCATTCGCCTGCCGAATGCTGTAGCCCTCTGTGGCACGGTCAAAGAGCTTCGAAGCTTCAGAATCCGCCGCGACGTGTTCGAGGTCGATCTGGTCCCAGGACATCTTCCCCATGAAATGCGTGATGACCTCGTTGCACAGGCTCCCTTCGCCGGCGGCATGCAGCAGATCAAGGTATTCAGCACACGTCTCCTCGTGTCCCCCTTCGCCGGTTGAGAGAAATCGCAGTTGCCCAAGATCAAATATCGCCCCCGGAGCTCGGGGTCGATAGAGGGGCAACGCTCCAATCAAACGTTCACCACGGCTGATCACAATGACCTGCAATTGGTCCGCGTACTCGCTGCCGTAAAGGTCCCACCAGGTACGGAGCCAGTCAAAATGCAGCGGCGGAGCATTGAGGCTTGCGTCGAATAATTCATTCCACGCTTCACGCAATTCATCCCAGCGCGGGGTGTCGGTAATCAACTCGACGCGGACAACATCGGGCGATTCGGTGGCCGTGACGGTCCCCGGTGCAGGAACGGGCAGAGAAATCGCGGTCATTCGGCCACTCCGGAGGCAGTCCACCTTGGCGCGTCGGTAATTTCCCTCGGCTGCCACTCGCGTCGCAGCATGAGGGCGCATAAAGCTCCATATGCGACGCTAAACGCCCCGCCGTAGAGAAAAATCTCCAGCCAGGTTGTCGGGAGTCGATGGCGAACCAGCATCGCCAGCCCACAAGCCGGTGCAACAACGATGGCGGCGGGGGGGATCAGCACATGCAACGCGTATTCACGAAGCGGCAGCTGCAGCAATCGGCAGGCGTAAACCAACGGCACGACACCGCGGCTGATCACCCCGCATGCCGCCACGGCTGTACATACTCCGACTAGCCCACTGGTTGTCGCCAGAATCGCAGACAAACCAATCACCGCAGCCGCTTCCCCCAGAGTCGTCAACGCGAAGATTTTGTGTCGATTCATCCCAAGGATCATGCTGCACGCAATGCCTTGCGACATTGGCAGCGCTTCGCCGATGGCGAGAATCGTCAGCAGCCGTGCCGATCCCGCGAGAGTCGGCCCCATCCACAAGTTAATAAATGGCTTGCCGAGAATGATCAGGCCCGTCACGAGCAAGAGCGCCAACGCCCATGCATATTTGCTTCCCTCCATCAGCAACTGACGCTGTGTTTCGCGGCGATTGGTGGCGTGGAGGGCTGTCGCAACCGGCGTGACGACCGCAGCCGCGGCGGTGACAATGCTGCGCGAGTAAATGGTCAATCGCCCGGCAACATTGAATGCGGTCACACTCACCAGGTTCAACCGCGCGCCGATGACCATCGGCATGCCATCGGCTGTCATTCGCTGGCCAATTCCCCAGATCGAATTCCACATTGCGTACGGAACAAGGCTCTTAGAAGTCGCCCATTTTGGTCGCGAGCGTGGAAACGTGGGATAAGGTGTCAACATCCAGCAAGCGCCCACCTTTGCGCCCTCGCGAACAAGCGTTGTGGCCAAAAGTGCGATCGCCAACGCGACGATGGAGAGTCCCTGATGCACCACGATGACCGTCAAACTCGCGAGGATCAGGGTGTGCGCGACCTCAATGGCGTTGATCAAATCAAATCGACCGAACGCCCAAAGCGTTGCGTCATAAACGCCCATTGCCAGCGTCACGCAAACGCTCACCCCTACGAGAATCACCGCAAGCCGAACTGCGGCGATTTGATCGGGGGGAATTTTGTAGATACGCACGAAGGCGTATTGGAGGGCGATCGAGACGATCAGCCCCACAATGGCAGCCACGATCAGAATGGCATGCGCTGTGGAGATGATCGATCCGACGCTCTCGCGATCGTCGCGCGCATTGTGCAACGCGATATGACGCCCGATCGAACTGCGCAACCCAAAATCAAGCAGGCTGATGACGATCACGACAGACAGGATCAGGATCCACAGTCCGTACGTTTCTTCGCCGAGCCGATGAACCAAAAAGGGTGGAACCAGCAGACCCGTCGCCATGCTGGCAGCTAAGCCAGCCCAGTTCCAGATTGCGTTGCGGGTCAGTGTCTTGTGAATGCTCATGAAGCCAACTAGCCAGCTACCGCTATGGGCTCTCGATGGTTGGTCTGCTCACTCAGGTCTAGCGCACTTCCCGACATGAACGGCGCCTTGGGAAGATCAAAAAATGACAGCAGCGTCGGCGCTACCGAATCCAGCGGCACGGATTCCGTATGAACGCGGTGCGCTTTTCGAGGCGTCCTGATCCAGAGCGCGCCATCGGGATGATGCATTCCGCTCTTCATGCCAAACGACTGATAAAACAACTGCTCAAAATCGGCTGACGTCGGGGTTCCGTCCACGCGGACTTGAGCGTGATCGGGAACCAATCGGAAGATTCCGCAGCCGCCGGAGAGCTGCGACGCGTTGCGCTTTAGCCGCATGACCTGCGTCCCATCAATGTTCAGCTTGAACAGCTTCTGCTCCGCCGCTTCAGCGTCCGCGTCGGATGCGAAGATGAGCTGAAACTCTTCAGACATCACCGGATTGATCTGGCATTTGCTTTCCACTCCCGCAAACGCGAGCAGCCGCTTGAAGTCGCGCGGGCGATAGCCGGTCTTGCCGCCGGATTGCTCGTAGATCAGGCACGGCTGCTGGCTGAGCGCGGTACACATCACGATGGTTGCATCGTCGCCCAGAAGCCGCATGAAACGTGTCACGAGTTGATCCATCTGCTGGTAGCCAAAAATGACGGCGGAATCGAACTCCGCCTGCTCTTTGGCGGTCGGTTTCACCTCAAAAAGCTCTGGCTGCATGTTGCGCCAATAGCAATGCTGCATGTGCGCCGTGCTGTTGAGGAAAAACGTCGCAAAATCCGGCTGGACTTGGCGATAGATCGAGCAGAAGACGTCCGCCTGCAAGCGGTCCAAGATCATCGCCCGCTTCCAGCGATGCTTTCCAGTTCGTTCGATGGCGAGCTGCTTGATAATGGCGCGAACCGTCGCAAACGAAAGTCCATGGCCTACCATGAAACTCAGGAACCGCGCGTAGTCCACTTTGCTCAGCGCGACGCGCCCACTTGTGTGCTCGAGAACGTTGTTGCGGACGAATTTGAAATACGACGAAAAGTACTCGGCGGGAAACGCTGGCGGATTCACCGTCCACGGATCGGGCAGGACGTATCCGTTGATTGGCGTCTGGTAATTCACATTCATGCTGCCACAGATCCAGGAAGTGAGTCCTTCGCGGGACAGCAGATCCCACACGCGCGGCTTCTCAAATTTGTAACCATCGCCCAGAAGCTCAACGCCGTGCTCGTCAAAATTCACGCCTGAATGCACCGTCGTCCACTGGATCCACGGATCCAGATGAGGCGCGCGCTCCTGAGCGACGGTCGTGAACACCTGCGACTCTTCGTACAACCGGCTAAAGCCCGGCAGACGGTCCTCACGCATGAATCGGTCCAGCAACGAGGGACACAGCTCATTGAATTCCAGAACGATCACCGGAGAAATTGATTTCATTGGCTAGTTCCAGCGAACGGTCAGACGCACAAAGAGATAGGTGGCGATCAGGAAGAGGATGCTGGCCAGCATCACGCGTGCGATCAATATGGGCGTCAATTTCTGTATTTGGATGCTGGCGGGAACGCCCGCGAGCCTGAAATATGAGACCGACAGACCCAGCATGAGATAGGTCGGCACCACATATGATCGCGACAGCGAGAGCATCCCCGCGACATAGCCAACCACCGTCGCCAGCAGATGCGGCCGCAGACGTCGCAAGCGTTCATCCGCTACCCACGTTCGTCGACCATTGGCATACAGACCCCGAACTGAGAGATAAAATGCCGCGAAGAAAAGCGTTCCTCCCAGCAAGCCCAGTTCCGCGTAGCAATGCAGGAACGAGTTGTGCGCGGCTAACTCCGCTCGGTCGGCGAAGTTGTCGAAACCAATTCCAAACAGCGGCGATTCCCGCAGAAACACGAATGCATCGCTCCAAAGCTGAATGCGCATCTGTGCCGTATCAGAATGGTCCGACAAATCGATGTTTGTCTGCCGGCCTGCAAACGTCAGCATCAGAATGGGCAACGCAATGCACGTCAGCGGGAGCATGCGACGCCAGCCCACGCGCGCCACGAAAAACGCCGTCAGCGCGGCAAGCAGTACCAGAAATCCGCCTCGCGATTTGGTCAGCAGCAGCGCGTATCCCAGGATTCCGATCGCAAGCAGCGATATCGCGCGCCGGCGCAAGCGTCCTCTACCCATCCAGGCCCACAGCACCATTCCCGGGACCAGAATCATGCAAATGTCGTTTGGATCATTGAATATCCCCGGCCCGCACAATCGCTGGGTGGCGATCTCTTCGCCGTCGCGATTGACCGAATACTCCGTCAGCGGCGCGACCCCTTCGCTGGAAATGATTCCGTGATATCCAAGGATCGACAGCGCTGCGAGAACCAGAGCAAGCCACCCAATCACGCGCACGAATTGCGTCAACCGATCCGTGGAATTCACCAAGGCAACGATCAACAGGTAGTACACGAGCAATGGCACAAAGGCAGATGTGGCCTTGGCTGCTCCACCGATATACGCGTGAGTCAGATGCGACAATCCAACCGCCACCAGCAAGCCGATCACGCAAACGGTAATGGGCGTCGTGTAAAGCGATCGCGGCTCCAACTGCTGCATGACTTCGGGCAATGAAATTGCCAGGCATGCGAGAATCAGCATCTCAAAAATGGGCGGCGACTTGTCCGGGGCGATGATGTCGCCCGGACGAATGAAGAGCATCGCGTTGATCAACAGAAACAGCCCAAACGCCAACCGTCGCCGCCAGCCGACGCGCTGAAGGCTGGGCGAGGGCAGCGCTTCAACTTCGGGAAAGAATGCGACCGTGGACATTGATGCGGACAGGCTTCTCAACTCGTCCCGATCTCGCAGGCTTCATCACCTTCGAGCATCTCGATGCTCTCCACGCGCGTTTCGGCGGCGCGGCGCTCAGATTTGATCAACTCGCGACACACGGCGCTGGCAGCTACGCTGATGAGATAGAAGAAGGTTGAAACCGCAATGCGAAGATCGAGCAGTGGGCCAATTCGCTGTACGTAATGCAGGTCGTATGCCAGCTTGCGTCGTACGCCTTCCAGATTCGAATCCGAAGGCAGCTGCGTCTGTGCCAGCCCGGTCATGCCCGGGCGAACGATCAGGCGCTCGTGGTAGCGCGTGAAGGCACGCTCCAATCTGCCTGAGATTTCCGGTCGCTCGGGGCGCGGGCCGATGAGGCTCATGTCGCCAACCAGCACATTCCACAGTTGCGGAAGTTCATCCAGGTGCGTGTCGCGAAGGAATCGCCCCACGCGAGTGACGCGCGTGTCATTGGGAGTTGACCAGACTGGGCCTGTATCGGCCTCCGAGTTGGGAGACATGGTCCGCAGCTTGTGCATTCGAAACGGCCGGCTATTTCGCCCCAGGCGGATCTGTGAATAGAGAATCGGCCCGGCCGAGGTGAATTTCACCAGCAGCGCGCAGAGGACGAGGATGGGCGCAGCGCACAGCAACAACAACACTGCGGCGAGGCGCTCGGCGACCGTTTTGCATGCAACATAAACCTTTCTCCGCCGGCTGTGCGCAAACCGGCGCACCCTGGGCGTCACTAGCCGGCGCAATTCCGAGATATCAAATCCGGTTGTCTCCGATCGCACTGCTCCTCCGTCCCGAAAACTTCCCCAAATGCGCGATGCTGCGTGAAGCCGCTGCTTCAATAGATGCGACGAACCGACCGAGTCAGCTGAAGTGTTCCCACGTTTGCGAATTGAACGATTGTCAAGTTGGGAAATTCATCGCGATGTTCGAAGGCTTCGCCCCCGTCAACTGCGCGGCGGCTTTTTCGCCGTCCGGGTTGATGCTGCGCAATGAAATGTCCTTGCGGAGCCTTTCGATCACTCCTGCGGATCGAGCAGAGCTCCGTCGATTTCCAGGCTGGCCGCTCTCCCCAGCATGTCCACCTGGAGGATCAAACGATCGCGGGCGGCGCGGTCTTTGATGACTCCTTGCAGCCCGCGAAACGGACCTGACCTGACCGTGACATGGATCCCGTTTCGCAAAAACGGATAGACGTCCAGCATCGCCCCCTTTGTCAGGGCGAGATCTAAATTTCTTAATTCAGTATCAAGCCGATCCTGATCGGCGACGCGGAGAATCCGGGCGACGCGGTGCGTGCTGTTGGCGCGATACGTTTCCTGTACTGACCCACGAAGGAACAAATATCCCGCGAAAAGCGGCCTTTTCACATGAAATTTGCGGCGGCCGTAGTACTTGGCTTCGCAGATGAGCGGGAGGTAGTGGGAAATTCCCACAGCACTCAGATCGTCGGCGAGCGCCTTTTCCTGGCGGCTCTTCACATGCAGAACAAACCACTCGCCCGGCGCAGTTTCATCCAATGGCGACTGCTGGACGTGCAAACCGTCCACAGCCGTCTCTAATGTAGCGCTAGCCAAGCGCATGAGACTTCTCTTGAACTGCCTCGATGACAAAAATCCGCTGCGACTTAAACGTGAAAAACTGTCAAACCCACGCCGCGGCGGCACGCAAAAGGGAGCTACCCACTCCAGCCGGCGCCCTGGCCCGGCTGATCGACATAAATACACGACCTGTCTGCAATTCCGCAAGAAAAAAGGAGAAAACTGACTTTGCATCGACACATGTCGAGAGGCGAATTGGCCCATCTCCCAGCGAAGCTGTCACACGCACGCTGCAAAACCGTATAGTCATCGTTGCTCATCGTGCGTACCGTAGCAGGGCGGAGCAGCTCTCTCATGAACACGCTGCGGTCATCCATTAACGACCCCAATGACCCCCATGCTCACCAACCTACCCTAACTACCGGGGCAGACTTGGAACGAGCCAAGGGCGTCTTAATTCTTCTTCATGGACGCGGTGCGACGGCGCAAAGCATCTTGTCGTTGGCTTTGCAACTCGACCTGAACGATGTCGCAGCCATCGCGCCGCAGGCTGCCAACAACACCTGGTATCCCAATTCCTTCCTGGCGCCCCTCGAATCGAATCAACCCCATCTCGATTCGGCACTACGACGAGTGGCTTCCATCGTGGCTGAATTATTGTCGCGCGGACTTGCCAGCCAGCGCATCGCGCTGCTTGGATTCTCACAAGGTGCTTGCCTGACGCTCGAGTACGTCGCGCGTCATCCGCGCCGTTACGCGGGGGTGATGGGACTCACCGGTGGTCTCATAGGCCCGCCCGGCACGCCTCATCACTACCCTGGCTCGCTTGACGGCACGCCGGTTTTCCTCGGCACCAGCGATCCCGATCCGCACGTTCCGTTCGAGCGCGTGTTGGAAACGCGAGATGTGATGACGCGCATGAACGCGATCGTCGAATTGCGTCGCTACCCCGGGATGCCGCATACGATTAACCAGGAAGAACTCGATGCCTGTCGAACGCTGATCATTCAAGCGTTCAACACACCGGAGTAAACATGCCGCCAGCCATTGCGGGAATTCATCACGTTACGGCGATCACGTCTGATGCGCAAAAGAACATCGACTTTTATTGCGGCGTGCTCGGGCTGCGGCTGGTGAAGCTCACCGTCAATTTTGATGACCCGGCCAGCTATCACCTGTATTACGGCGATGAGCTTGGCCGCCCTGGCACGGTGATGACATTTTTCGCTTGGCCCGGTGGTTATCCCGGCCGCATCGGACCGCCGCAGGTGACCAGCACCGCCTTCGCTGTTCCGCCCGGCGCTTTACCACACTGGGCTGATCGACTCGACAAACACGGAGTCAAAGCCAAGCCCGCGATCACACGTTTTCATGATCGAGTCCTGGAATTCACTGATCCTGACGGCATGCACCTGGAGATCGCTGCGGTTGCGCAACCGGCCGGTCAAGCTTGGAAAGGTGGGCCTGTGGCGATTGAACATGCCATCCGAGGATTTCATGGGGTCACGATCTCGGAAGAAGGTTACGAGAAGACAGCCAAGCTGCTGAGCGACGTGATGGGCTTCAAGTCCGAAGAAAGCGAACAAAACCGCTTCCGCTACCGCGCAGGCAGCGGCGATGGCTTTGCGTCCACAGTCGATTTGCTCTGTGTCCCCGATGCGCGACATGGCGGGATGGGAGCGGGAATCGTCCATCACGTCGCATTCCGCACCGCTGACGACGCCAGCCAGGCCGCGTGGCGGGATGAAATCGTGCGACAGGGCTCGAACGTCTCCCCGGTGATGGATCGAACGTATTTCCACTCCATCTATTATCGCGAGCCTGGGGGTGTGCTGTTTGAGATTGCTACCGAATCACCGGGTTTCACAGTGGACGAATCGGCGGAGAAACTCGGGACCAGCCTCCGCCTGCCCCCGTGGCTGGAAGAGCATCGCGCGGAAATCGTACGTGCTGTGCCGCCGATCCGATTGCCCAAATATTGAGGCGGCACTTAATAGCTTGGCGTGATTCATCAGGCAGCGGCGCCGAGCTGCACGCCGTGAACAATCGCTCCGATGACGTTCATCACTGGCCCAACCGACGCAATGCCGCTGGTTCCGGCGCGATTCGCGATTGCTCGTTCGTAAATTTCGATCAGCTTCGCGTAGTTGAGCGCTCCATTGTATTTCTCAACATATTCGTGGCGCGCTGGCGCACGCATGCGCGACAGTCGTGCCGGCTGAGCCGATAACTCGCGCACCTTGGCGGCTAGGTCGGCAGCGTCACCCGAGCGGAAGAGTTCTCCGGTCACCTGCGACGTGATTAACTCCGCTGATGCTCCAAGATTTGAGGTTAGAACCGGCGTACCCTTGGCAAACGCTTCCACAACGGTTCGTCCAAAGGTCTCATAAGTGATTGAAGGCGAGATCAGCAGCGCAGCTTCGCCGACCCGCGCGAGCGCGTCCGCGTGCGGCAACCGCCCCAGCCATTGGATGCGGTTGCTGCGCTTGCAGGCTTCCTTCACGCGATCCGCCAATGGGCCGTCGCCGATGATCGTTAGGGGCATTTCAATGCCGTATGTAAGCCACGCGTTTAAAAGGACTTCCACGCCTTTCTCGGCGGCAAGGCGCCCTACGAAGATCGCGCCGCCCGAAGAGCCGGTTCCCGGTCGGGGATCGGGAAAGACGAAATTCGGCTTTACCGCGATTCGATCAGCTGGGAAGCCGCCCTCGATGTATTTTCGCCGCGCGAACTCGCTGGGAGTGAAGTAAAGGTCAACCGCCCGCTTCCACGTCCCCAGCGCCCGGTGCATTCCGACCATCGCGCTTACGACCGCCGTCGCGCCCAAATCGTTGCGATAGCAACGATGCCGCAGTGCAGGCAACGGGACGCTGCGCCCCAGGCACTCTTCGCACGTGCTTCCGTTTCTCAGAAACAGCGAATTCGCGCAAAGCAGCCGATAATTTCGCAAAGACTGCACCACCGGTACCCCCGCGCGACGCGCGGCGTAGTAGGCTGCGGGCGAAATCAGCGGGAACGTATTGGTGCAATGCATGACTTGCGGGCGCTCGGCGCGGAACAGAGCGCGGAGCCGCCGGTAGGTCTCGCCATTCCACAGTGTCCCCGCGGCGAGGCGCAACCGGCTCATGTTTGGAATGGAGTTGTTGTGTAGCGTAAAGCGTATGACCTCGTGGCCATGCGCTTCGAGCAGACGGGCTTCATCGTCGAACGAGTGATCTTCGCCGCCGCTGTGCTGATAGTGGTTGTGACAGAGTAGTACCTTCACGAACGCCGCCTCATTTTACCGGACGTTGATCGAACTCGCTTCGTGGGACATACCAACGCGTTTCTACAATCACAATCGGCGGACGTAATCAGTGTGATGAGAAAAACGATGGCGCACGTTTGAACCATGTCACCTCCAGCCGATAGTTTTAGATTGCAACGTTGCGGAAATGGATCAGGACTATATCGGACGCACCGCCCGCGGGAGAATCGACATTTATCAATCTGTTCCAGTCTTAGGTGAGGAAACGACCGGGCAGCCCAGCAGGGCGACCGAAGGCGCCATCGCGCGTTTCGCAGCCGTTGCACGGCGGCCGTCAATGCTTGCGCTGATGGACCAGGCGATTGTCAGCGGAGCGAGCTTTCTGACGACCGTCGCGATCGGACGCTTTGCCGATGCCGAACAGCTTGGAGTTTACTCCCTGGGAATCTCAGGTCTGCTGATGGTTCTTGCATTGCAAATGTCATTGATGACGACGCCTTACGCAGTGCAACATCATGGCGCGCGCGACAACGCCAAGATCTATGCCGGCAGCACATTGATTATGCAGTTGTCGCTGGTGCTGGTGATGTGTGTTGGCTTGCTGGTTGGCGCTGTCCTGAATCTGAACTTGAGAATTTTGCTGCTTGCGATGCTCTTCGCCGCGCCATTTTTGATGCTTCGCGAGTTTGCGCGGCGAATGGCCTACGCCGGTCTTTCAGTGGCAACGGCGCTGGCGATTGATCTACCAGTCGTCGTGCTACAGCTTACAGCGCTTGCTGCGCTTGGTTTCACCGGCACGTTGAGCGCCAAGACTGCGTTCATCGCATTGGGCTCCGCCGCGGTAGTGGGGGTGGCGATCGGGGTTGTGAGCTTGCGACGCCATTTTCAATTTCGCCGCAATCTGATCGCATCCGACTTGCAGCGGAGCTGGCGCTTTGGGCGGTGGATCGCTGGATCGCAACTGCTCGATGTCATTAACACCCAAGGGGCGTTCTGGCTTATCGCGATCGTCTTGGGTACGGCATCAACAGGCGTCTATGCTGCTTGCCTCGCCATTGTCCTGTTGTGCAATCCATTCATGTTGGCCGTCGGCAATATTCTCACTCCGCGGGCAGCCGAGACGTTTGCGAATCGTGGCCGCGATGCATTGCGACGATTGATCCATCGCGCCGCCGGAATCCTTGCCATCGCCATGGCGCTCTACTGCTTGATCCTCGCGATGGGGGGCAATTGGCTTGCACGTGCAATTTACGGCGACGAGTACGGTAGCCACGGCTTGCTGATCTTGATTCTCGGGCTCTCATTCTTTGCCAGCGCGATCACCATGGCCTTCACCGATGGCATCCGCGCACTGGGCCGATCGGACATCGAGTTCAAAACCATGGCGCTCGACGCGCTGCTCACAATCGGATTGGGCGTAATGGGATTGATCACTTTTGGGCTTATCGGGCTGGCGTCCGCAAGCCTGGCCGGATCGATAGCAGCATTGGTGTTGCAAGCAACGGCATTCACGCGGTTAAACCAGACGTCATGACCTTTGCACGTTATCTGCCGCGATTTCGCAATGCTCAGCGCAGCCTCGAGGAATTGGCTGCGCGGGAAATGTGGTCGGCTTCGCAAATGCAGCAGTGGCAGCTCGAGCGTCTGAACCAACTGTGGTCGCACGCATCGCAGCATGTTCCATATTACGTCGAGCTGGCGAAATCGAATTCTTTGCCGCCGCGATTCAATTCGCTTGAGCAATATATCGCCCAGATGCCGCTGCTGGCCAAAGAAACGGTTCGGAAGTGCGCCGATGAATTCGTCTCGCGAATGGCTGGCCCTGGCCGATGGCGAAAGACTTCCGGATCGACCGGGACACCCATGCGATTCTTCGCCTCGGATGCGACGCATCAGGCGGCGCTGCGCTACCAATATCGCTTCCGGCAGATGTGGGACCTTGAAATATTCGATCGCGCCGCCTTCTTTGGGGCGGGAGTGGCGAGAAGTGCCCGAGGGATTGATGGATTGATCCGGCGAGTGCGCGAGACTGTCACCGATCGCCTGCGAAATCGCATTCGATTGCCTGTTCATGAAATGAGCCGGGACGAACTGGCCAATCAATTGCAGCGCCTTGCCCGATTTGGGCCTGCCTATCTACTTTCCAGCACATTGGGATCCTAAGCTTAGAATTCCACGTGGACAAGTTGTCGCG
>JADMIO010833416.1_pt1 | contig 123104 bp, 106 predicted proteins | sample 8958161 | NCBI WGS metagenome assembly JADMIO01 (sample SAMN16585339, study PRJNA669376) | soil metagenome | isolation source: Crop rotation soil | place: USA: Cullars Rotation, Alabama | collected 2011 | reverse complement strand
GACAACTTGTCCACGTGGAATTCTAAGCTTAGGATCCCAATGTGCTGGAAAGGTTCACTTGCAATGAGAAACCACGGTGTTCGACCAGTGCTCCGTTCGATCGTGCGCACTTGATCGGCAAAGGTGACGCGCATGTCCTCGCCCCAGCCGTCTCGAAATGCCTTGGGAGCGACGTGCATCGCAAGGTTGAACGCGCGCAACCACCATGGCTCGCGCGCTTTGCCTGGATTTGTCATTGAAAACTCTCGCGGTGCGCGAGACGCGAGCGGTGTGGGGCGGCGTCTGTCATATCGGGCAACTACGTGTGTCGCGCACATAGGTTTCAATGGGTCGCAATCGGTGCCAGTTGCAGCGCTGTGGTCGTGCTATGAGTAAGCGATGTGCGCCATGCCCTCTATGCACGCTATGCGCGCATACCCGCGTTTGCCGCGGATCGTACTTCTATCGCATCGCGCTCATTCGCCGCACTACCGTCGCTGCCGCAATACCTCATACACGGCGATCGCCACACTCGTTGACAGATTCAACGAACGCACCAGCGGCGACGCGATGGGCATGCTGACAAACCGGTCCGCAAAGCGCTCATGCAAATCAGGAGGTAGTCCACCGGTCTCGCGGCCGAATATCAGCACCACATTCTCTGGCGCTCCAAGGGGAGCATCCCAAAACAATTGCCTGGCCTTGGTCGAGAAAAAGTATGGCTCACCCAACGACGGCAGCGCGGTTTCGAATTCGCTCCAACTGCGCCACACGCGAACATCAACGTGCTCCCAATAATCGAGACCTGCGCGTTTCACTTCGCGTTCGTCGAGCGAGAAGCCAAGGGGTTCGATCAGGTGCAGCGTTGCGCCCGTAGCAAGACATGTGCGCCCAGTGTTGCCCGTGTTCCAGTGAATTTCAGGATGCACGAGCACAACGTGAATGGCCAAATCAGTGTCTACCGGCCGGGTTTCGCGAGCGAAACCGGAGAGACGGTACCATCAGGCAGATGCCACTCGTACGGCACAACCACCGCAGTGGACCTCGGCGCAATCGTTGTGAGGAGCGCGCCTTCGTAACCGTACTCCTCGAGGTCGGCGTGCACGTTGAACGTTGTGACTTCCTGATAGTCCATGATCAGGTCGCGACCATTGTTTTCCCAAATCATCATTTTGACCGTGTATGTCTGTGGCAACAACGGCAATGCCTTGAACCGACACGACACAACGCCAGGTCCGCGTAGTTCGGCGGGACGCTGCCCATCAAGCAGCATGTTGGCGGTGAAGCACGAATCCTTTGCGCTGACGACACCAAGAACAAAGTATGGATGATCAATCGGCGTCGACGCGTTGTAGTGCATTTCGACAATCAGATCGTCGCCCGGTGCGAATGTGTGCGCTTCTTCGCCGTCGGCGTTTCTGAGCACCACCCGTTCCACCGAAATACCACGTGCTTCGTTCGTGAAGCGAAACGTGCCATCATCACGGCGCGTGTTCAGGCTTGTCAAATACTGCTGCGATACCTCGCGCACCGGTCCATCAGATTGCAGCGCGCCATGCTCAAACCACAACGCGCGCGGACACAATTGACGAATTGCATCGAGGTTGTGGCTGACAAAGATGATCGTTCGTCCGCCCTGTCCAACTTCCTGCATTTTTCCCATGCACTTGCGCTGAAAGGTCGCGTCACCAACCGCGAGCACTTCGTCGACGAGAAGAATCTCAGGCTCCATGTGTGCCGCAACAGAAAACGCGAGCCGCACGAGCATGCCCGACGAATAGCGCTTGACCGGTGTATCGATGAATCGTTCGACGCCGGAGAATTCGACGATTTCGTCAAACTTGCGATCCATCTCCGCCTTCGACATTCCAAGCAGAATGCCGTTGAAATACACGTTTTCTCGGCCGGTGAGATCGGGGTGAAATCCCGTGCCCACTTCGAGCAAGCTGGATACGCGTCCGTTGATGACAGCGCGACCGCTCGTCGGTTCAACGATGCGCGCGATAATCTTGAGCAACGTGCTTTTGCCTGCGCCGTTGCTGCCGATCAAGCCAATGACTTCGCCGTGATCGATCTTGAATGATGCATCGCGCAACGCCCACAGGACTTCCTTGGACGTATTCTCGTCTTCGGTAAAATTGCTTTGACGCCGCAAGCGTCTGTAATTCTCAAGAGGCCCTTTTGCGAGCGCCACAAGAGAACCCATCAACGTGTCCTGGCGCGTCGCTGCGCTGCCAAGGCGATAGCGCTTGGCGAGACGGTCGGCCTGAATGGCAATATCTGTCATGTTCAGTGCTGATCGCGGTGCATTGTCATGCGCGGTTACGCGACATCGGCGAAAATGCGTTCGGTGCGGCGGAAGTAGAGCGCACCAACAACGGCGATGACAATGGTGCTGAGCGTTCCGCTGGCAATGAGATCCCAGGGCATCGGTGTCGTGCCAAGCAGCGCCGATCTGAATCCCTCGATCACGGCAACCATTGGAAACAATCCGTATGCGAGTCTGTACTGGTCAGGAATGAGCGAGACAGGCCACACAACCGGTGCTGCGTAGGTGAGCATTTGCGCAAGAAAGGGAATCGCGTGCTTGATGTCGCGGAACTGAATTGCGAGTGCAGAAAAGAACATTCCAATGCCCGCTGACGTGAAGATCATCAGCAGAATGAGCACCGGCAGCATGTAGACATTCTTGGTGGGCATGACGCGAAACCAAATGAGCATCACCACCATCACGAGCATGCCGATTGCAAAATCCACGAGCTTGGCCAGAATCGGCGTAATTGGAATGACAAGCCGCGGAAAATAGACCTTGGTCAACATGTTGATGTTGGTGACCAGGCTGTTCGATGAATCGACGATGGAGCTTGAAAAGAACGTCCACGGTACAAGCGCGACAAACGAGAACAGCGGATACGGCACGCCTTCGCTTGGCATGTTTGCCAATCGCCCAAACACGACGGTAAAAATCGCGACGCTCATGACCGGGCGTAAAATTGCCCATGCGAAGCCCAGGATCGTCTGATTGTAGAGAACCTTGATGTCCCGCAGCACCAGGAAATACAGCAGGTCGCGGGCAGCAAAGAGCTCGCGTCCATTTATCAGGTGCCAGCCTGGACGCGCTTCGATAACGATTTGTTGGGTGTTGCTGCGAGGGGCGCTTGCTTGGGGCGGGGAGGCAGGCATTTGGAAAAAAATCGCGGTAGACGTGACGCTCTACGGACTACTGACGGCGGAATTAGATACTTCCGTGTAACGCCTCTCGTCAAAGGGCGGGCACCCACACAATTTGCGCCATGCGGATAGTCCTTCCTTTTGGAGTGTACACGGCCGGCAACACGGGCGACGAAGCAACGATTTCAGGTTTTGCGTGCCTGCTGCGCGAAATGGGCGCCGGGACGTCCGGAGTTTGGGTCGGGAGTCGTCGTCCTTCGCTGATGCCCCGAGCCGAGCCTGCGTTTTCATACTTCGGCGCCGCGCGCCGCGATCTCCGACGCTACTGGGCAAAATCACTCGCGTCTGTCCACGCAATTGTTGGAGCGACCCCTATCCTCGACGCGCACGGCGATGGTCACTTTGCGGAACTCACGGCAACCGTCCGCGCATCTGCTCGTCGTGGCGCCCGAATCGGCTTTGTTGGCGTTGGCGTCGAACGGCTAGCTCGTGAATCCAATCGCAATGTCATTCGCGACGAGTTTTCGGCGTGCGTGCAGCAATGGAGCGCGCGTTCGACGGCTGGAAGAAACAGGCTGCTCGAATATGGAGTGCCCGCCAATCGCGTCTTGCTCGCGGCCGATCTTGCGTGGCTCATTGCGCCCGCAGGTCCCGCGTTTGGCAAGCAGTACCTTGCGAAGCTCGGGGTCAACACCGATCAGCCGCTGATTGGAGTCAACATTGCGTCCGAGCTGTTCACCGAATCGCCGTCGCTTGCCAGGTCTCTTGCAGCGACGCTCGACACGTTGATCAGTGAACGCAACGCCAACGTGCTGTTCTTCGCGCACGACGTAACCGAGGCCGCATCGGGGGACCTGCGCGCAGCACAAGACGTAATCAGCACGATGAAGCAAGGCGCGCGCGCGCGCGTACTCCCCAACGAGTATCTGACTCCGCGACAGTTCATGTCTGTCATCAATTGCTGCGAACTCGCGTTCGGCATGCGCTATCACTTCTGCGTGTATGCTGCGCTTGAACGAGTGCCGTTTGTGGCCATTCAAAACACCGACAAAGTTGTTGATCTGTGCGACGACATGGGTTGGAGTAGCCATGTGGTCGCGCCAACGTTTGACGCCGCCGAACTCACTGCGCATGCCGCACAACTTCGCGCCGCGTCCAACGAGACGAATCACTTGCTGAGTGCATCAGTCGATAAAATGCGGACGCTCGCGCTCAAGAACGCCGACGCGCTTAACGCGCTCCGAACGCAGTGACGATGCGCCTGGTTCTGCCATTCGGCTTTTACGGTGCAGGCAATACCGGTGACGAAGGTACGCTCACCGGATTCGCCCGGTTGATCGCATACGCGAACGCATACGCGAACGCATACGCGAACGCACACGCGAACGCACACGGTGGGGCAAATGCGCCAAAGCGTATCGATGTATGGAGTGCGAGTCGAAACGCGGCGCACACTGCGCGCATCGAACCGTCATTTCACTATTTCGCCAACGACGGATTCGATCCTCGACGGTTTGTTGCAAAGCGTCGCGCCAATGCATTCGCAATTGCGGGGGGCACTCCAATTCAGGACGTACTCGGCAACTGGCCATTCAACGAAATCACGCCGCACATTCGATCGATAGATCAGCGTGGTGTGCCGTTTGTTTTCGTTGGCGTCGGCATCGAGGACCTGAAGAACGAAGCGTCCCGTCAGTTACTTGCCAACGAATATGCGCCACGCGTGCGGCACTGGAGCGTCCGTTCGGAGCGGGGGCGTGAGCGTCTCATTGAGTACGGTGTGGCTCCAGATCGCGTCAGCACTGCGGCAGACATGGCATGGCTCATCGAGCCACCTTCATCGACGTTTGGTTTGGGCCGAATCAAAGCGTGGGGACTTGATGCTGCTCGACCTATCGTTGCGGTCAATATTGCGAACGAGAACGCACTTTTTGATCGACATCCGGAGCTGTTGGACACGCTGGCAGTTGCACTTGATCAGATGATCGCCGATGACGATGCCCAGGTGTTGTTTCTGTGCGCAGAAACTCGCGAAGGGGCAGAGTACGACAAAGCGGCCGCGCTCAGATTGATGCCAAGGATCAAGCGGGGCGCCTCGGTAGTACTCGCACCCAATGACTACTTGTCACCATTGGAAATGATGTCGATCCTGTCGTGCTGCACGCTGTCGCTAAGTATGCGATACCATTTTTGTCTGTTCAGCGCGATGGTCGGAGTTCCGTTCATTGGCATTCAACGCACGGACAAAGTGCTCGACCTGTGCGCGGATCTGGGCTGGTCGGCGATTGTCGTGCCGCCGGGATTCACCGCCGACGAAGTGGTTGAGCATTCGCGGCGCATAAATCGCGAACGGGAGTCGCTCATTGCGACATTGCGTTCGAAATCGGCGCTGATGAGAGAGCGGGCGCTTCTCAACATTGTTGCCATTGATGCGCTGCGGACAAGCTCTCCTTGACAACTTAGGAGAGTGCCATAGTTTCTCCTAAGCAACCTAGGAGACAACTGTGAACGAACAAACCGGACTGCTGCCCGGCACGCTCGATGTTCTGATTCTCAAGGCGGTTTCTCTCGGGAAACTGCACGGGTACGGCGTGCTGCTGCGCATTGAGCAGATTTCGGGAGGCAAGCTGCAGATTCAACAAGGTGCGTTGTATCCGGCGTTGTATCGCCTCGAGCATCAGGGTTTGATCGCAAGCGATTGGGGAATTTCCGAGAACAACCGCAAGGCCAAGTATTACCGCCTGACGGTGAGTGGCCGTAAGCGCCTGGGTCTCGAGATCGCGAGCTGGAACCGCCTGGCCGACGCCGTCACAAGTGCGCTTGCTGCAACGCCGCAGGACGCGTAATGGTGGGTGTCGTCGCAATGTTGTCCAAATGCCATGCTGTGTGAATCCAGCGACCTTTGCGCAACACAAATACTTCTGAGCCGCGTCCGGAAGTTTGCTGGGTCGTTCCGTCCGGAGATTTAAGTGTTACGCGGAACGTCGAGTACATGATGACGACATCGCCATAGCGCTGGAACTCAGTGCGCGGGAATTCGAGCGCGGAAAGGGTTCGACCACTTTTTGCAAACTCGTTCATGTTGTTGAGCGTTTGTGCGCGGTCGGACCACCCGCCTCCATCCCAGCCAATTGCAAGCAGTTCGTCCGGCACGAGACGCGTGAACCCGGCGTGGTCGTTGGAGAAGAAGGTCCGCCACGCCGTCTCGCGGTCTTTCAACAGAGCCGTGCGCAATTTGTCGTCTGGCTGAGGACCAAATTGCTGAGCGAACGCGTGGACTGGTTGGGCAAGCAGCAACAGCAATGCAAAGAAAACAACCCGCATGAGCCACCTCATGAAAATCTCGTTTGGAATGACGGTTATTGCAGACGGCGAAGTCTCATTCCAAGGGTGGGCTCAATGCTTGCGAATTCTTGCTGACTTGTTCGGGCGTGGGCGGCTTTTCAATCGATCTCACGTTGACCGGCGGCTGAACCGGCGCGACCTTTGCTGAATTGTCGGACGGTGGCTGAGTCATCGGAAACACTTCAAGCTGTGGAGCTGTTCATGTTCGCACGACGAAGTGCGGGAGCGATCGGACTTGCTGTCGTGATTGGCGGCATTTACGCGGCGTCGCTGGCAGAAGCTGGCGAGCTGCGCGAGCAACTCAAGGGCGTCGCGCGGACATCTCTTGATCGGTCGAAAGAGCTGGCCGGTCCGTGCAAGGAACTCGAAATGCCATCCCGCCTTCCAGGTGTGAACACATTCTTCGATTCGGCTGCGCTCATTCAGAATGTCACGACTGCCGATCCGTCTTTCAGGAAAAAACTCACGATTGCCATTGGACTTACGAGCACGCCGTCAGCGATTGTTATCGACGGTAATGATGCGTCGCCTGCCGTCGATTCCATTTTTCGCGTTGTTATCGCGGCACTGAGGCCATCGGCGGCAGACTCCGCGCAGGCATTTCGAATTGTTCTTGAGGGAGGTAAGCAGCTCAAGTCAAAAATGGCGAAGTCCGAGATTTGTGCGCCGAAACTCGTGTCCATTAACGATGAGGTCAACAAGCCCATTCTCCGTACGGGCCGGGTGACAAGCCCGTATCCGACGTCGGGGCCTCCACCTGGACTGCCGGCTGCACCGCGCACTTCGATGCCACGCGTTCGCATTGATGTGAGCGGACAGGTTGTCGATGTAACGCCCGATGGAAAGGGAGGGGGCGTTACGGAAGCAACGCGTACGCTGTGGATGAGCAAGAGATTTGCGCCAGCGACTCTCGACGGCGTGGCAGTCGAGTCTTGGTACAACGGTACAAAAACAGAGCTTGTCGCCATCACCAGGCACGTGCAGAATAACGAACCGCCGCGGTAGCTCGTAAACGAATTGATCGTCCCCATCGCCGGATCATTCCACACAGGACTGTCGCATGCAGCGCTTTCAGTTGATGAAACGATGTGCCATCGCATTCATTGGCGCAGCAACGTTTGTTGGCGCTCCTGCTGCGCTGCACGCGCAACGCGGTGCCGGCCCATTTCCTGGCGGTGAAAATCCCGACGGCTCGCTGCGCCCAACCGGGCGTCTGCAGCGGTTGTTCACGCAGGATTCGTATACCGAGTACGCACTGCTCGAACCCGGAAGCGAAAAATTCCGGATTCGCTTTTTTACCGAAGAAACGCGCGCGGGCGCAACGGAACTGGTCAATGCAACGCGCGGTGGAAGTGAAGGTACCGACGTTGAAGTGTACGATCCGCGCACAGGAAAGCCGCTGCCATTTACATACGAACCTGAAGGTGACGGTCACGCAATTCATGCCAAGCTCACCGCGCCAGTTCCTGCAGGGGGAATTGGTCGCGTTCTGATTTACAAGACGTATCAGGATGCGCGCACATACCAGGTTTACAACGAAGCGAATCCGCAGTTTGGAATTCAGCCTGGAGATATTTCGTGGGTGCGCAGTCTCAGCGGCTATCGCCTGGGTGTAATCCTGCCAAAGGGATACAACCTGTTGTCATCGAGTGTGGCAGCGCAGATGAGCACCTTGCCCGATGGGAGAGTCGAGCTGCATTTCGCGAATCCAAGTGGACTGAGCAATCCGTTCACTGTGCACGCGCGCAAGACGAATGTGTCGTACACGCCAACAAAGTACACCGACATGTTCTTCGACGACATCAAGACGCTCTACGACCTTGATGATCCGGCAGCTCACACCATCAAGGTTGAGCAAACGTACAGCGATTTCAGAAAGGGAGAAAAACTTCCGGTCGACCTGCTGTCGTACGCGCCGCTCACCGGTGCAACGGTGATCGATCTTGATACGGCGAAGCCGCTTGCCGTTTCAGTGTTGCGTGGCGCGGCTACCGTAAAGCTTGGCGTGCCCATCGTCGAAGAAAAGCAGAGCGCACATCTGCGTGTGAGCGGGACATTGCGCGACGCATCTTACGCCGTTGTAAATGGACAACTGCGCTTCAGTCGCATGGTGAAAGGATTGCGCAACACGATTCTCCTTCCCGCCGGATGGGAAGTCACGTCAGTCTCGCAATCAGGCACAGTCGGCGTGTATCAGGGACGTGCGTTCGTGGCGTTCGTCAACCTGAATGCAGAAAACGGTTACAAGGTTGAAGTAACTGCAAGAAAGAAGGACTGACGTATGGACGGAAAGGTGCCGCCCTCGTCCGACACCTTCGATTTGACCAGCTAACAAGGTTAGCGAGAGATCATCAATGCCCAATCGAAAAACTGATGCCGTGCCACTCGCGCTCACTCAAGGCGATCGGCTGGCGCTATACGCCACTCGGCGATTCATGAATGGAACTGTTCAGCAGAAGCTTGGGCTGCGCATTCCATTTGATGTGTACTTTCAGGATCCATCTGTTGCCGCCGCAAACCCGGCACTGGCATTTGATGAAAACTGTTACGTGCCGTGGGAACCGCACATTGGCGATGGACCAACCAGTGCGCGACTTGCCGTGGTCGACTACGATGCGCACACCGAATCGTTAGGCACTCCGGCAGCGTGGGACTCAAAAACCGACCAGTTCAAGACACCTGGCGGAAAAGTCGTCGACAAGAACAATCCTGACACGCCACAGTTTCATCAGGTCAATGTGTGGGCAATTGCGCAGCGCACACTCGACTTTTTTGAAAGCGGATTCGCACTGGGACGGCGCATCGATTGGGGCTTTCAGGGCAATCGGCTCATTCTGGTTCCGCACGCCGGCCCGGGCAAGAACGCATACTACGATCGCGAAAGTCACTCGTTGCAGTTCTACTACTTCGATAGCGACGATGGCAAAGAGCGCATCTACACGTGCCTATCCACTGACATAGTAAGCCACGAGTTCGGCCACGCAGTGCTCGACGGCATTCGACCGTATTACAGCGAAGCCGTACTGCCGGAGACAGCCGCGTTTCACGAGTTCATTGGCGACCTCACGGCAATACTCGGTTCGCTGCGCAACAACGCGTTCAGGAAGCACCTGATTGAGGAGACAAAGGGCGACCTGAGCAAGGGCAGTACACTCACAAACATCGCCGAGCAGTTTGGAAAAAATGTTTCGGACAAGCCGTACCTTCGGACGGCGCTCAGTGAACTCAAGATGAAAGATGTTGTGGACGACCAGCGCCCGCACTACATGTCGCAGGTAATGACCGCGGCGATGTTCGACATCATCATCAGCGTTTCCCGGTATCAGGTTGACCAGCGAAAACGCACAGTGCCTCAGGCGTTCTGGGACACGATTCAGCGAATGCAGGCGGTTGCAATTCAACCGCTCGACCTGCTGCCGCCTGTGGATGTCACCTTCCGTGACTACGCCCTTGCAGTGTTGCGCGCAGATGAAATTGCAAGTTCAACTGATCCCGACAACTACCGCGGCGCGATGCTTGATGCATTCGTTGCGCGGGGAATCCTCACCAAGGACGACAAGAAGGAACTGAGTACACCGCACCACATCTTTGAACGTCTCGACATGGATGTGTTTCACGACGCCGAAGTCATCTCCACGTCCCGCGCAAATGCGTATCGCTTTCTGGACGACAATCGCCGAAAGTTGCTGATTCCACCTGGTGCGGATGTGATTGTCTCCGGATTGTCGACAGCGCAAAAACTTATCCGCGAAGCGCGACGGCTACCAAAACAAATCGTGGTGCAGTACATCTGGCGCGAAGACGTGTTGCTTGAAGGTTTGCGTTTCGGACGATTTGAAGGACAGATGACAAGCATGCTTTGCGGCGCAACGCTGGCGCTCGATCAGAACGGCGAAGTATTGGCCTGGGCGCGAAAGGCCGGAACGCAGAGTGTCGGAATCAGTGAAGATGCAATCGCAGAACAGCAACGCGGCGAATCACGCAAAGCGCAGTTTCTGGACGCGCTGGCGATGCGGGTAAAAGCAGGGCGAATTGGCACACTGGTTGGTGGCGAGAAGGGGATAATTGCGCAGAAGACGCCGCCGATCATCGTGAAATCAGTCGACGGTGCACTGCGCTTCGAGCTTGCGCCACACTTTGGCATTCATGACGATGCAACCGACGAACAGGGAGGCCGCTCATGGCAGATAAGCTCCTAGTCCGCGCCTACAATGTTCAGGTTGGGGACTGCATTTACTGCCGAATTCCAAAAGGTCGAAAAGTCGGAACACATGTTGATGACTTTCACATTCTCATCGACTGCGGATCGGTAGGTCCTGCGTCGAATCTCGCGGCAGCCGTGGCTCACCTCGAAACCATGCTGCCAACGGTTGGAGGGGGGGACACGAGAAAGCGACTTGATCTTGTCGTAGCAACACACGAGCACAAGGATCACATCGCCGGATTCGATCCCGACCTGTTCAAGAACATCAAGATCGAAGCGATTTGGATGAACACCGCGATGGATCCTGAACATCCACAGGCTGATCAGGCATTTCAGTTGCATCAATTGGCGACCACCGCAATGCGAAATATTGCGAGTCTCAATCTGTCGCTTTCGCCGGAGCTGAGTGAGCTCGTCGCGTTGTACGGTGTGGAGAATGATGTTGCGGTGGAAGCGTTGCGAACCACACTGCTCGCGGCCGACGGGCTCGAGCCAAACTATGTATTCGCAGGCATGACAGGGGCGGGGCTGGGACTTCCCCTGAACAACGCAAAGATCACGGTGCTCGGACCGGAACAGGACATCGATCACTTCTATCTCGGCAAGGACGCAGACGAAACGTTGCACGGCCTGACCGCAGGCGGTGCAATGTTCAGCGACAAACCGAAAAAAGGTCCGCAAGTACGTCCCGCGAATATCAGTGCGTCTGATTTCCGTCGTTTGCAATCGCGCATGGCTTCGTCGGCATTCGCATTTGCAGAGTTAACTAGCAAGGTGACGAACAATACCAGCGTCGTGCTGTTGATCGAGTGGAAAGGGAAAAAGCTACTGTTCGTTGGCGACGCCGAGTGGGATACGAAATTCAAGGACGGCAAAGCGAACGGATCGTGGAATGTGATGTGGAACAAGCACAAAGCGGCGCTGAAGGATGGAATCGACTTCCTCAAGATTGGTCATCACGGCAGCGAAAACGCGACGCCGTGGAACGATCAGCAGGACGGTCAGGTTACAGAGCCGAGCACGATCCTTGATGCGATTCTTCCGTTGCCGAAAGGCACTGCAAAGCCCAAGGCGAAGGCCGTGGTTTCAACAATGCGGAAGAACTACGAAACGATCCCGCGATCTGCGTTGCTTGCGGAACTTGGCAAGCGTGTGAAAAACGTTCGCAATTACAAGACATTGCTTGGTCCGACGAAATCTGCGGCGCTGCCGAAGTTTACGGATTTCGAGAAGTCGTGGATCAGCGCTCCGCAGCCGATGCGGACTGATTGCGAGTTCGCGAATTCGGGTGCGGCGTTTGTTGACGTGGAGATTGAGGCATAAGTTCGGCACGAGCGGGGAGATCGTTTTTTTTCACCGCAGAGGTACGCAGAGGTACGCAGAGGCGCGCACAGGAGTAGCCCAGACGACACGCATTGTTTACCGATTGTTTTGAATGCGCGCGTGGCCAGGCCAGCGCGCATTCAAAAAGACTCCTTGAGCACAATATTTGACGATTCGGCTTTTCCTCCGCGCGCCTCTGCGGTGAATTTGCAGTCAGCATTCCGACAGCTACGCACGAATCAAGAATGTCCGCTTGACTTGCACGTGGCATTTCGCGAAGATCGATGTGCGCAGTCGGAGCGCACCCGGTCCGCGGGAAGGGATGTTCCCATCCGATGCGATGCAAACGAGTGCTGGAAAAATTCATCTTCTTTTCGGGCCCGCAAAGCGGACATGGGCCACAACGAAAGGAGGAGTTATGTCCACATTGCGTCCGCTGCCGCCTCGGCCAAGCCTCGAATTCGAGCGCAAGGAAGCAAAGGCGTTGTTACGTCAGCTTCGCGCGAGTGAAGCAAACGCGCTTGAACGCGCGCGCGCACGACACCCCGCTATCACCGATGCAAACGTACAGCGCATTCAGTTGTCGGATGCGCAGTTGGTGATCGCGCGCGAGTACGGATTCTCGAGCTGGCCATGGCTGGTCAGATACTTTGGCGAAGTTGCGCGCCAGACAATCCGAACATCCAGCTCACTTCATTCGCCCGAGTCGTATCCGGACTTTCTGAAGAGTTTTCTTGCCGGGGCTCGCAAGGGACGAACATGGGAGAGTCGCTCGTTGGCCGCGTATGTCCCAAGGTTTTTCGGAATGCGCGTTGAAGACGTGATGCGCGCAGAGATTACCGAGGATGATGCCAAGCTCGCGATCGCACGGCAGAATTGTTGCGCGACATGGGAGATGTTGATTGCACGTGCAACCCGCGATCAACATGTCGGTGAATTCAGCTGGGAGCCGAACTTCCGAAAGATGGCGGGAGATGCAATACGACTCGGCGATTTGAGTTCGCTGCAGGCATTGGCCGCAGCACACCCGGAGTTGCTGCAGACTCCCGATGCGACACGCGTGAAGATACCGAGCCTGATGCGAGCAGCACTTTCCGTCGAACGCGAGATCGGTCGTGAGGCGACGCAACCGATCATCGACTGGCTCGGCTCTCAGGGACTGAGCCTGCAGTACGAATTGAACACCATGCTGTGCGAAGGCATGCGAATGACGACTGAAGAAGTCCGTCATTTGCTTGATCGCGGCGCCGATCCAGACTGGATTGCACCAAATGGAATCAGCGTGCTTGAACACGCCATCATTAAGTACTGGAACGGCGACGCGGTGGATGTTCTCGCCGCTAAAGCGAGACCGCGAAAAGCACTGTGGATTTCGGCCGGACTCGGCGACGTAGCGGGCGTGCGACGGTTTCTCGATCGCGACGGCAGACCAACAACGGCGGCGCGCGAAAACCGCCCCGATTTTGCCGCCGTTGGACCAGTGGCAATTCCATGTGTTCCCACTGCAAGCGACGAAGAAGTGTTGATGGAGGCATTTTTCATCGCCGTCGTAAATGGCCGGGCCAACGTGATCGAATACATGGTATCACGCGGATTCAACGTGAACTCCATGGTTTGGGATTCGCCGACGCTTGTTGTCGCCGCCGGAAATGGCTGGACCAAATCGGTCGAGGCGTTGATCAAGTGCGGTGCGGATCCACATCTGCGCGGAACACCTAACGGCTCGGCGCACGATTTGGCTCTGCAGATGCTCGAGAATCAGCCGCCCAGCGAGGATCGACGACGCATTGCACAGCTGTGTGGGATCGATCCCGATGCCGCGCTCGCTGCGCGCGACGCGCGTTTGCACCCGACGCCGGCGCTCCACCCGAAACTCGTGCATGCAATCGAGCTGGCCAACGATGACGCCCTGCGACAAGGCCAGCAGGATGTGCAAACAGAAAATCTGTTGTTTGGCCTGTTGCGATTCGGCGAGCTTCCGCTTGGCTACTTCACGCAGCTTAGTGGGATGGATGTTGAACGCTTCCATGACGAGGTTCGCGAGCGCGTCGTGCACGGCCGCGAGCGCATCGAAAACAAAACACTGCCGGTAAGCTCACAAGCGCAGACGGCTATCGATTGCGCAGTTGCGCTCGCGACAGAACGGCGAAAAGACGCGGTGTACGGAATTCATCTGCTCTATGCACTGACAACCATAGAGCAGGGAATTGCGGCGCAATACCTCACCACCTTCGGCGCCAGCGTTGATGAGTTCAACGAGCGATTGAGCAAATCGCTATAGGCGTTGCCGCTAAGGGCAACGTGCTTTCACTGTAAATTGCTTGAGCGGAGGCTTCGCTGCGAGCGACGTGACGTCGGAGACGGAAATTGTGAACGTCACCGTGCGTGATGTACTGTCGATTCTGGTACGATTGGCGAGCGTTGAGCACATGTGCGTGACGGCTGCATCAAGCACACGCAGGCGTCCGAACGGCAACAGCGTTTCTGGCTGAAGTTTGCCAGGCGCTGTTGCCGGCTTTTGTGCCTCCACAGTCTGGGCCGAGCCAAGGGAAACAGCGACGACGAGTGCGGTGGCGAGTGCGGTGACGTTTGCCATGAGTGTGCCCTGTGAACGGTGAATAGCTGGATTGAGAATGGCGCGAACGCGCGCTGCAACGTGTGATTTGCGTGCAAACGAGAGCGCGGTCCCTACTTGATCGGCATGTTCAACTCGCGTCGTCGCCGGCGTGAATGTCATGAGCAGCGCAGCATAGTCAGATGCTACCGCGCTACGCGTGAGCACCAGATCATCGCACGCCTGCTCGCGCGCGAGCGCTGCATCGTTCGCAATTAACCATGAAAGCGGGTTGTACCAGTGGAGCGCACAGGCGATGTTCGCGAGCGTCTGGGCAACAATGTCGAAGCGCCGCACGTGCGCAATTTCGTGAACGATGGCATTCCGTCGAGCGGCGTGCGTCCAGTGCGTGGATTCGGACGGCAGCATCACTACTGGTCGCCACAGACCTGACGTGCATGGCGCGCCAATCAACTCACATTCGACAAATCGAACGGTGCGAAACTGCGGAAGCAGAGTGGAGGCCGAGTTGATTGCAGATTCCCACTCGCGGGAGAGAATACGCGTTGATACCGTGCGCAGGTTGCGCGCTTGTCGCATTCCGCGCGCGATTCGCACCAGCGCAAGCAACGCGCCCCCCATCCAGGTGGAAGCAAGCGCGATGAGTGGCCAGTTCACATCGGCGTTTGTCGGCAACGGAGTAAACGCCGCGCGCGACGCACTGAGTTGTGCCGGGTGTACGACGCGGACATCGACCACCGGAAGCACGCGCCACGACGGCAATAATGCGGCGGCGAGTGGCAGTGCAACGGATGTGAGCAAGGCAACCATGTATAACGCATGCCGTCGCGAAGCGGACGTACGCCGCAAGATTCGGCCGAGCGCGCAGACCAGCGCCATGACCAGTGCGCACTTTGCTGCGACGGCGAGTGCGAACGTCAGCATCTATCGCCCCTCCTTGTGTGCCGAATCGATCAGCGCCATGAGCTCCTTGCGCTCGGTGTCAGAGAGCGGAGTGTCATGCGAATCAATGAGTGCGGCAACCGCTTGCACTGCATTGCCATCGAAGAATGTTCGCACGAGTTGCGTGACTGCGGCAACGCTGGCCTTGGTGCGCGAGACGGTGGGAACGAACAGGTAGCGCGCTCCGTCTTCGATGTGGCGCAAATGTCCTTTTCGTTCGAGCACGCTAAGCAGCGCGCGAACCGTTGAATACGTGGGCGGATCAGTGATGCCTGCATGCACCTCGCGTGCGGTCGCTCGGCCCAACTGATACACGACATCCATGATTTGACGTTCGCGACGACTGAGCGCCGGGGAGGAGCGTTTGGGCATGACAGGATTCCGCGATGTTGACATGCGAAAAAACTAGCACTATGCTAAAAATATAGCAACTATCGAATTCATGTGTCAACGGGAGAAATTCATGCGCCATCGGAGAGTGTTGCCTCGGTTCGTACGACGATTAGCGGGATTGTTGTTCATGTCATTGACCGCGATGCCACTGGCAATCCGCGTTGCCGTCGCGCAAGCCACGGTGACATCGCGCGCGCCCGGCCCCGCCGCAAGCAATCGCTCCACAATTCCGATTGGACGCGATCTCCCTGCGTTCGTGTACGACTCAATCGGCGATCGATTGCTGTTGTTTGGTGGCACGCTGCTATCGCCGGACGCGCGCACGTTTGCGTGGCAGAACGAAAAATGGAGCGTCGTGAATGACTCGGGGCCGTACTATCGCGACGACATGGCGGCCGTCAGCATGCCGTCGGCAGGTGCAATGGTCTTCTTTGGGGGACACAGCGAGCGCGCCGTTGACGGGCAGCGTGGAAAGCGGCAAACCGTGTTCAAGGAGACCTGGAGATTTGAGTCGAACAAATGGACGCTTGTCGACACATCGGGACCGGAGGCTCGCGCACATGTGCAGGGCGCATATGATCCGGTTCGTCGGAAATTTGTCGTGTTCGGTGGAACGCTCGGTGTCAGCAATTACGGCGAACCACGACGTCCATTCGCTACTGATACGTGGGAGTGGGATGGCGCACGCTGGACGCAGAAAAGCAATGACGGACCGCCGGGTCGAATGGGATTTGTGATGGCGTACGATGCGGTTAGCAAGATGGTGATTGTGCACGGTGGTGTTCGAGATAATGTTGCGCTCAAGGACACGTGGGGGTGGAACGGGACGCGTTGGCAACAACTCGGCGCAAACGGACCGCAGTCTGTCTACGGCGCGGCTGCGTCGAATCCGAACGGCGGCGTTGTGTTGTTCGGGGGACATCGTTTGTCCGAGCCCTCGTCGCCTGATACGTGGGCGTGGAATGGCCGCGAATGGAGCTCGGTTGCAACGGGTGGTCCAAAGCCTCGGTCGTTCAATGCGATGGCAACCGATACAAAACGCAAACGCATTTACCTGATTGGCGGCGGTGACGATTTCTGGTATTTGACGCCGGCGTTCAAATGGGTCGAAGTGCCGCTGCCCAAATGACAAATCGTGTTCGCACTATGCGTTGCCGTTCAGTTGGCGCTCATAGTCAGCGCCATCGAACCAGCCGATCGACTGCGCGACCAATCCATGATCGTCAAACGTCCATTTCTCGTAACCATCAACGCGCACGCTTCGACCGGTGCCATTCGGGCCAGTATTTGTTCCAATCAAAGTCCAGTGGTACATGACATAATCACCCGCGTCGTCCAGCCGATTCATTTCAACAACGAGATCAGGAAACGCCGTCATGAAACTCTGCGCAGACGCGGTGATGGCCGCGCGACCTACGGACGGCGTTCCATTGTTGATCGTGATTGATCCGTCCAGTGCATAGAACGATGCGACGCTCGCGGCGTTCTGGCTGCACCACGCGGCCGTATACGCCGCGGCGAACGCGTGACGCGCGCGAGTCGATGTTTGACTGGTGTCATTCATATTGTTGACGGGGGATGTGGGGTCGAATCATGGCGACAAGCGGACGAGCGCGTTTCGCGATGCTTGGTGGGCAATGCGCGTCTCGCAGTGCGAGTTTCGTCTGCATCGCGAAGTCAATGCGTGAACGCGTACATCAGGTAGTTGATGCCGAGCTTGTAGGCTTCGTTGCTCGTGTCAATCGGATAGAAACCCGTTGACGACCACACCCAGTAGTCCTTGATGTCCGCATCAACATCGAGGATTACCATCAGCCGTTTCGCGGGATCATTGTCCTCGAAGATTCCCCAGTATTCCGCGTTTCCGTAGCCGTTGTTCTGGTTGCGCAGTAAAGACGACGCGTTCTTGATCTGATAGAACGAGTTGAAGATGGCGTGCGAGTCGGGGACCTGAATTGGCTTGAGCGTTGGGAAGATTGCTTTCATCGCCGCCCACGCGCGCGCAGTTGCGTCGGGGCCACGCCAGTCATCGACAATGAGAAATCCACCCTTCAGCAGATAGTTTCGCGCGCCTGCTGCTTCGGATGCGTTGAGGGACCAGCCACCAGGTTCGGTGAGGTACGCGATGGGAAAGCGCAGCAGTTGCGGATCGTCGAACTTGAAGATGTTCGCACCGCCGTTGAGCGCTCTAATCGTGGAGAGCGCATTCGTCATCTTCGTGAGGTTTTCTTCCGGATGCGGAAAATCGTGCGCCCATCCTACACTGAACTCGTTGCCATATGGCGCGGACGCCGCGCAGTACGCGAAGTAACCTGAATACCAGATGCGTGCGATGATCAGATTTCCGCTGTACGGCACGTTTTTCATCAGCGGATTGGTCCAATACTGACTCTCGCCGTTTGAGCCGGAGTACGGGCTATACCACGAGCAGCCGCGCTGCGCCTGGACGTTTGCGGGGACGATCAGCGCGACGAAAGACATTGCGATGCACACGATCAGCATCCGCGCGTTCTGAATGCCGAGCCGGATACTGATTGAATTGGTGCGTCGAGTGTTCATGCTAGCCAAGAATATCTTCGGCGACGGAACGCAATGTTGACTTGAGTGATGGTACGCGCGTGACGACAATCGGATCCCCGGCCGCAACGTCGCCTTCCTGAATCACCCGAAAATACGCTCCCATTCGCAGGGCCGCTGCAAACCGGCGTACGAAGTGCGGATCGTTGAGACGAACCGCGAGCTTGTAGCACGGAAGACGTGGCTTGGTTACTTCGAGAATCGCCGAGCCGACAGCCCAGCGTTCGCCAACGAGGGCCAGCGACAGGTCGATTCCGCGCGTGGTGAGGTTTTCGCCGAACAGGCCAGCCTCGGTGGCAACGCCTTCCTCGTCGCGCCAATAGGCGTAATCCTCTTCGGAATACGCGTACACTGCCTTGTCGCGTCCGCCATGCACGGTGCGATCGGCTTGATCGTCGCCAGCGAAATTGACGCCGCGCAACGGCACGCGCCCACTGACCGGTGATTTCCAAATCGCAGTCGTTATGATGCGCCCGCGCATTTCAATTTCGCGAACCAACCCGACGTTGACTGAGACGATGCTTGGCGACATCAAATCAAGGTTCCAAACGAAGAACCGGATGCACGCGTTTGCATGCACCCGGTTGTGTTCGTTGTTCGTTAAGGAGAGTTCTTACTTTGTTGCGGCCGCCAACTGCTTGATGGCGTCTGACATCATCTTGACGCGCGGGCCGTCCTTGGCGCTCTTCACGTCGGCATCAACCTTGGTCGCGAGTGCGGTGAGCGCTGCCTTGCGCGCAGCACCTGTCGCCTTTTCGGCTGCGGTCAATGCGTTTGAAATATCGGTGGTGCGAGCGGCAGCAAGGCCACTGTTGCGAACGAGCTGGTCGAGGTACGAACGCACCACAACAAACGCGGCCGGCCAGACAATCTTTGGCTGACTCTGCGGGTTGTACTGATCGAACTTGATCAACTTCGCGGCCGCAATTTCGTTCGCAGAAAGCTTGTCGCTTGGCGTGAGTTCGAGAATGTCCATGCCGCGCGCAATCTCCGACGAGTAGATCATACCGTTGTAGTAGTACGCGCCCCACGAACCGCCAATCGTGCTGCGCGGCGGCGCAGCGCCTGTCGAACCCGGACCTGCATCGACCAACGGTGGATTGTCGATCGGGCCACGGTCAAAGAATGCAAGTTCCTGTGGCTTGTCAGGATCGGAGAAGTCGATGACATCGATGCCGCCTTGATACCACCCTTGCACCATGACGTCGCGCCCCGGAACCGGGATGATGCCGCCGTTGTGCGAGACACAGTTTTCCTGCGCTGTCTGTGCTGATGGAATCTTGAAGTACGCGTGCTGCTTCATCTTCTTCGAACCATCGATCGTGAGCGTGGTGTTGCCGCCCATTTCAAGCATCGTTCCCTTCTGACACATCGGTGATGTTCCACCGCCGTATTCATCGGTGAACACGATCTTCTTGCCGTCGTTGCTGAATACGGCAGTGTGCCACAGTGAGAAATTCGTGTCGGCCTTGGCGTCAAGACGCACCGGCTTTTCAGGATTTGAAATGTCGATGAGCAAGCCATAACTCGCGCATGCACCGGCCAGGAGATTCATCGCCGGATACGCGGTTACGTCATGACAGTTGCGTGGTCCTGTTGGCGGCGGCGGTGGCGGTCCTGCCGAATCACCACGTCCTCCACGACCACCACCACGACCCGGACGCGACGCTGCGCGTGGCGCGGCATCAAGACCGGTGAACACGCGCGCGCCAGTTACGACTGCAGCGTCCATCGGCTTGTTGAGCGGCACCTTGATGACGTCGAGACGGAACAGCGAGTTTGTCGTGTCGGCAGCGTCGGTGCCATTGCGACAACCCGCGAGCTCTGAATCAGGACGTGCCGCCTGATTGCCCGAGACATACAGGTAGATGATGTTCTTGTCGGTCTTGTGCGGAACAATCGTGTGCGTGTGCGAGCCTTTGCACGTTTCGACGTTCTTCACGAGCTTCGGTGCCGCTGGATTCGACACGTCGAAAATGCGCACGCCAGCCATGTGATCTTTCGGATCCTTCACACCGCCCTTGGCGCAATCCTTCCGGTTGCCTGCGCCTTCGGCAGAAATGAAGAGCAGGTTTCCGTAAATGGACGGATCGCCCTGCGACGTCACGCAGTTCATCGCTGACACTTTCACCGGCTTGGCTGGATTGCTCACGTCCCAGATTGAAAAGCCGGAGAAATTTCCCTGATACACGTACTTCCCTTTGAACGTGAGATCAGAGTTTGCAAACGTCAAACCTGCTGTTGAATCGAATTCGGCAGCCTTGGGCGTCAGTGAAATGAGTTTCATTCCCTGTGCCGCGACGCCGGCGTCGGTGACACCCGCTTTCAGTCCGTCGCGCGGATCTTTTCCTGTTGGGTAGGTCTGCGCACCAAGCGTTGACGCCATGCCAAGAAGCACTGCTGGCGCCAACACTGCGGCCGCGCAAATCCTGCGGGCATATCGCATCGAGCTCAACTCCGTTTTGAGTGTCATGACGATTACTGAAGCGTTGAAAGCATTTGCCGCATCGCGCCGATTTCTGCGGTCTGCACGGAAACCACGTCATTCGCGAACACCGAGATGTTCACTTCCTGTCCAGCCTGCGGTGTGGCGAACAGGTCTTCCACCATCTTGAGCGCACCTTCGTGGTGCATGATCATGTATTCGAGATAGCGGCGATCAAAGTCGGCGCCCTTCGCGTCATTGAGCTCCTTGATCTGATCCGCGTTGAGCATACCTGGCATCGACACCGTGTGATATGACGCACTGTCAGGAACAGTCTGCCCATTTGTGCGCAGCCAGTCCTGCATAAGCACGATCTCAGCCACCTGCGATTGATCGATCTTGGTTGCGAGTTTCTGCAGACGCGGGCTCGCTTCGTGTGCCTTGGCCAGCCGCGACATGTAGATCGCTTGTCCGTGGTGCGCAATCATGCCCTGCATGAAATGCACGTCGGCTTCGGTGTAGAGCGCGCCCTTGGGAATGGTGACCTTTGCGTCCATGCCACTCATGGCCATCTTCGAGTGGTCCATACCTGCCATCGCGGTGGTGTCAGCCGGCTTGTCGGCGGCCGGCTTCGCAGAGCAGGCGGCGAGCGTGAATGACAACACGAGGGGGAGCGCGTGTTTTCTAAGCGTCATGTTGAGTTGGAGCGAGTTTACGCGGTCGTCGCGGGTACACATGCCATACGGCCCTGTGCCGGAATGCGCTGCCGGACAGGATACCGCAGGTCAATACTGAAGGCCAGTTGGGCCGGTCACTATTCCCGATTGCGTTTTGGTGGGACGACCCGGCCGAGGCCGAACGCCAGCCGAGCCGATTCCCTGAGTGCGCTCGCCGAGGGGGTCGTCGTGTAAAGGGCGTCAAACGCTCTGTGCCCTGTGCGATCAACCGACTCAAAGATCCACTGATCAACGTGATCCATGACCGGACTCGGAGGAAGTTCTACCGTTGATGGAGCCTGTTGGAAAGCCTGGTCCATCGCATGTGCAAATGCTGCGCACAACGAGTCGGCGACAACCGCCGAGTCGCGCCGAACGTCCTTTCCGGGCCGCGAGCCAATCGCAACCGACCAACTAGTGGTGTCCGGTGCACTCCACACGATTTCCGAATCGTGCATGATGATGGTGACCACATCGCAATGGCCGCGGCGACGCGTGGCTCGAACGACGACCGCTGGTTCAAATGATCGCATATTCACAACGCGATAGACCGACGCACTGTCGCGAGAGTCTTGCGCAACGTGCATTTCGCGATCAAGCGATGGCTCTTTCAATGCGCGCATTACCTGCGAGTAGAACAAGATCTGACGCTGCGTGAACGACGAATCGAAATATTGAGTTGTGTCCCTCACGTCGATGGTGTCCGCCGACGGCGGTGTTGAAATTTCGCGACCCAGACGCGCCCATCGAATGTCATTCTTGGTTGAATCGCCCGACGAATAAACGCTGGCTGCACGTGCGACAATTTCGTCTTGTGCGATAAATCCGAAATAGCGGCTGTCGAGACTGTTCAGACGGTTGTCGCCGAGTGCGAAGTATTGGTGCGCGGGGATCCCCATGGGTCCCCAGTTCTGCAACGTCGGACGATATGCTTTCGGTTGCATGTTCGGCGCGAGATACTGTGCCTGCCATGCAAACTGTGGATTGTTGAAATCACCTGTGTCGTTCAGCGCATACGGCTCGGCCACTGGTCGCTTGTTTACAAATAGCTCGCCGTTTAGCATTGCGATCGTGTCGCCAGGGAGTCCGACAATCCGAATGATCGTTGTGCCGTCCGCATTCTTGCGAACGACCACGTCCCCATGAGCGACAGGACGATTGAGCGGTTTTGCGAAGAGGAAGTCTCCTTCACGCAGCAACGGTTCCATGTTGCCGCTCAGAATGCGGAACGACTGCCCGAACCGTGTATGAAACCACGATGAGCGCATTGCGAACGTCGTGATAGTCAGCAGGGCCACCGCCGCAACGACCAATGTGCCCATTGTGATTGCAATCTTTCGCAGCATGGACACAAGTTATGACGGCACCGCGCGACGGCAAGCAATAATCATGAAAGCTGCATTAAGTCTGCCACAGGATATCAAAAATGACTTGCATGTCTTCGTTGAGAACGTTCGCAGTTGTCATGCACGTGTCGTGCCTGCTGCCATCCATTGCGATTGGACAGGCTGCCAACGTCGATCGCAACGAACGCGTTCGATGGATTGAGCAGCACGCATCGTCAATCAGGACCACGGACCCGGCCGACGACGACTTCTCCGACCTCGCTCCGCTGGCCGCTGCGATTGGCAATTCGCGCGTCGTCATGCTGGGAGAGCAGTCACACGGAGACGGCACGGTTTTTCTCGCAAAAACGCGCATCATCAAGTATCTGCACGAAAAACTCGGCTTCGATGTGCTCGCGTTTGAGAGCGGATTCTACGACATGCCCAAGGCGTGGTCGTACCTCAAGTCGGGAGAGGACCCGACGACAGCGTCGCGGCGCGGAATATTTGGAATCTGGTCGCGAACACAGGAACTTCAGCCATTGTTCGAGTACTTAGGTCGCCGCGCGAAAACCGACCGGCCGCTCGAGTTGAGTGGCTTCGACAGTCAGTTTACTGCATCAGCGTCGCGTGATTTTTTCCTCGGTGATCTGCGCACGTTTCTCGTAACGCACGGGATTGACACCACGGCGGTGGCCGAGTGGCCGCGTGTAATCGAGCAAGTGAGTGCGCTGCTCGCGCAGGAATGGCTTTCGCGTAAACCCTCGAAAGAGAAGTTCGACGCACTGCTGTCCGGATGGGCCGATATCCAGGAAAAGGTGAATCGCATTCCGAAGCAGGATTCTACGGTTAACTATTGGAAGCAACTACTTGTTAGTACCAAGGCCTACTTCAATCAGGATTTGGGAACGACGGCGTCATCGAATACGAGTGCGATTCGCAGCGTTCGGGATATCCAGATGGGCGAGAATCTGACGTGGCTTGCGAAGGAGAAATATCCGAACCGCAAGATCATCGTGTGGGCCGCTACTTTTCACATCATGCGAAACGCACCTTCAATAAATACAAGTTCAACCAGCCTGTCGTACAACAATTTGACAACGATGGGTCACGTCGTTTCGCAGACGCTCAGAAACAACGCATATGCGATTGGCTTTGTAGCGTCTGAGGGAAAGATCGGTCGTCCGGGCATTGCGACGAGGATGGTTCCGCAACCGAACAGCGAAAGCCTTGAAGGTCTGTTCGCATCGACAAAAATGGAAAATGCGTTTCTTAATTTGCAGGACTTGCCCGCGACCGGCGCGTGGTTGCGATTGCCAATTGTTGCGGGTGCACTGGGGTACGCACCTCTCAGCGCGGACTGGACACGTGTATTGGACGGAATGATCTACACACGTCGCATGGCGCCCAGTCGGTCTGCGAACTGATTGCACACCGACCGCGAAACACTCGCGCATTCTGTGCAATCCGTTCGTCTCGAACAGCACGTCTGAGTCACGCCCGCTTAAGCCGCTCCGTCGTGTTATGAAACGAACTGATCATCCACCCCTTAGGCGTTCTCACCAACACCACAGAAAGCACGGCCGAGTGTTTGCCTGCGAGCGGGCCTGACGGTACATCGAGATCGGCCTGCAGATGCACCAGTGCAACGTCCTTGCTGAGCAGCCGCATCGATTTGGTTACGTACTTGTTCACGCTGCCCGCGTAAATGCTTTTGAAAATGCCATTGTGTCCCGCGCAATCGCGTCGCGCCCCTGCAAATGCTCGGCTCGCACGTTGAGAAAATCGGCATCGTCCATGAAGGGCGCGGCGAAAGCGTTGCCGTCAGCGGGGGAGCGCCTTGTCAACGAAGTCGCATGTGATCAATGACCGCCGAAAGTCAGCAAGTTTTGCACAACGCTGACATTTGGGCCCCCCACCCGATCGTAGAGTCAATGAAGGCGAGGATGGACCTCGCTTCGTGGTTCGGGAGATCGGAGTATGCAAGCAATAACAAAAACAGTGACTACGCTGGCCATCATGACGCTGATGTGCGCCGCCCAATTGGGTGCGCAACAAGCCGACGTGATTCGCGGCCGCGTTGTAGATCAGACAGGACGGCCAATTGAAAGTGCTCGCATAACCGTTACGTCCATTCCGGGCAATGTCGCGCGGAATACAACGAGCGACAAGAACGGTCGCTACACAGTCGTGTTTGCGAGCGCAGATGGAGACTACTGGATCAGCGTTACCGCACTTGGACTGACACAAAAGCGCTTTGAGCTCAAACGCATCGGCGATGAAGCAGTGCTGATTGGAGACGCGACGCTTGTTCGCGCCGCGGTGCTGGATGCTGTCAAGGTGCAGGCCGACCGCGCACGTGTATCACGAAACGCGGGCACGCTTGACGTGAGCGGAACAGAAAAGACGATCGGATCTGCGGCAGTGGATCCGGGTCAGGCGGGAAACCTTGCTGCGGTTGCCGCATCGGTTCCAGGTGTTCAACTGATACCCGGCGTTGATGGTGCCGCCGACCAGTTCTCGGTATTCGGTCTGAGCGGCGATCAAAATCGCACGACGCTCAACGGCATCGGATTCTCGGGCAATGATATTCCGCGCGATGCAACCACGCGCATGTCACTGAGCACATCGCCGTGGGATGTTTCGCGCGGCGGATTCAGTGGCGGCATGATGGGCCTCTCCACGCAGGCCGGATCAAACTTCAGCACGCGCGGTGTGAGCAGTTTGATAACGACACCGAGTGCGCAGTGGATCGATCGGGCGGGGCGTTCGCTTGGTGCGTCATACACGTCGCTTTCACTGGGGGCAGCAACGTCCGGTCCCGCTTCGAACGACAAGAGCTTCTACAGCATCGGTTACCAGTTCGACCGGCGTACCAGCGCGCTGCCGACACTCAACAATGCTGATGCGGTTGCGCTCAAGCAGGCGGGAATCGCCGTCGATTCTGTCGCGCGCCTTGAGCAGATACTCGCGACAACTGGAATACCGGTTGCGACATCTCGACGCGCGCCGGATTCGCGCGAAACGGACCGCGCACTCGTTCTCGCCAACTTCGATTGGGCGCCGCCCACTTCAACGTCGGGGCAGGCGTTCACTGTGACAGCCGTGGGTTCGTACGTCGGCTCGAATGCACCGTTCGCGCAGGTCACTGCACTGCCAACATCGCTAGCAAGCAGCAGGAACTGGATCGGCGTATTGCAGGCACGGCAGACGTTCTATTTGCCGAGTGGGGTTTTGAGCGAATCGTCGCTGGGAGTGAATCAACAGCGCACGGCAACCGCTCCGTACCTGGAAACGCCAACAGCGAGCGTGCGCGTGACTTCGACGCTCGATGACACCACTTCGGCAATCGCCGGCCTCACGCTGGGTGGCGGTCCGATGCAACGCACGTCATCCACTACAACCGCTGCGTCGCTCCGCAACCAGCTTTCGTGGTTCAGTCTCGACAGTCGACATCGCGTGCAACTGACGTCGTCACTTCGCGTCGACGGATTCCGTCAGGACCTGACGACGAACGCACTGGGAACGTTCACATACAACTCGCTTGGCGATCTCGAAAACGGGAAGCCTGCAACTTTTTCTCGAACGCTGTCGACACGAATTCGTTCAGGAAAACAAATGGTTGGCAGTGTCGCGCTTGGTGATGCCTTTCGAGTGCGCCCTGACTTTCAAGTGCAGTACGGTTTGCGCATCGATGGAAATCGTTTTCTCGACACGCCAGCACGCAACTCACAATTGGAATCAGCGCTTGGCGTTCGGAATGATGTCGTGCCGGGCAAACTGTACGCGAGTCCACGCGTCGGATTTTCCTGGACGTACGGTGAGGCTGCCCAACTGGCTGCTGGCGAAGGTTTCACACGCGGTCCACGCGCCGTGCTTCGCGGTGGCGTTGGCATGTTTCAAAACACACCGGACGCTCAGGTAATTGCCAGCGCGCTATCAAACACCGGGCTGCAAGGTTCAACGGTGCAGCTCACGTGTGTTGGCGCGGCCACTCCGATACCGGCGTGGAACTCTTACACAACGTCACCAGCATCGATTCCCACGCAGTGCGCGGACGGCAGCGACGGCTCGGCGTTCGCGAGTCGCGCTCCAGACGTGATTCTCTTTGAGTCATCATACGCTGCACAACGAAGCTGGCGCGGCAACGTGAACTGGATGGGAGCAGTTATTGGCAATCGATTTGTCGCGTCAGTTGATGGCACGTACTCACTCAACGTGAATCAGCCAGGCGTGCGGAACGTCAATTTCAATCCGGTCGCACGATTCAGCCTCGCCGACGAAAGCAATCGGCCCGTGTATGTGCAGCCGACAAGCATCGTTGCATCCACTGGCGCAGTTTCATCGATCGATTCACGGATTGCGCCACAGTTTGGTCCCGTGATGCAACTGCGATCCAATCTTCAGTCGATAAATCGTCAGCTATCGGTGTCATTGCAACCCATTGCGTTCAGCTCGCAATTCAGTTGGTCGGTTGCATACGTGTATTCAAACACCCGGGACATTCTCTCCGGGTTCGTGAGCACAGTTGGCGATCCGCGCACCGAAGGGTGGGCACGCGCGCAGCGCGATTCGCGCCATCAACTGTCCTACAGCGTTTCGTACAACTTCTTCAACATGGTTCCGGTTGGGCTGACCGGGTCCTTTCGCTCGGGATTGCCGTTCACACCGCTCACCAGCGCTGACGTGAATGGTGATGGGCTGCGGAATGATCGCGCGTTCGTGTTCGCAACCGATGGTGCGAGCGATCCGACTATTTCGTCGTCGATGACGAAACTGTTGGCCGCCAGTACTCCAGCTGTACGATCGTGTCTCAACAGCCAACTCGGCAAACTCGCAGCGCGGAATTCCTGCCAGGAACCGTGGACAACGACGTCCAACCTGTCGATCGGATTGAACAGCGTGCGATTGGGTCTGCCGCAACGACTCAACGTATCGTTCTCCGTGAACAACGTGGTTGGCGCCGCAGATCTGCTAATCAATGGTGAATCGCGTCGAAAGGGTTGGGGACAGGCGCTGCAAACGGATCAGACGTTGCTGTACGTGCGCGGATTCGATCCGACGGCGCGCCGCTTTCGCTACGACGTGAATCCACGATTCGGTACGAGCAACCCGCAGGCGACAATCAACCGGAATCCAGTTGTTGTCACTGCACAACTGCGCTACGACGTAGGATTTGCACGAGAGCGTCAACTGCTCACGCAGTCGCTTGATCGCGGACGCGCGCGAAATGGTGAACGCGCTTCGGGGCAGGACATTCGCGGCATGAGTGCCACGCTCATTCCGCAGAACCCAATTGCGCTGATTCTGCGTCAGGCAGACACGCTCAAACTTTCGCGCGTGCAGTTGGATAGCCTCGCGTCGCTCAATCGACGTTACGCTTTGGTATACGATTCACTGTGGACGCCGGTAGCGACGTATTTGTCTGCGCTTCCGGTGAACTACAATCGCAAAGCCGCGTATGCGCGATACCGTGGCGCGCGCGAAAAAACGATTGATCAACTGATGGTGCTTGCGCCGCTCGTGCGCGAGCTGCTCACCGCCGACCAGTTGCGGCTGCTGCCAGGCAATGCGACCACGTCGCTTGATCGACGCTATCTCGCGGGCGTGCGGTCGTCGACCGCAGGCGGAGCGAATCTCGGTGCGCTGGGAATGCTGGCGCAAATGGGTTGGGCCGGAGGCACCGTCGATGCGTCGGCATCGGCCGTCATGATTCACCGGTGACAGGCAAGTGAACTCCTGTTCAGTAAATGTCGCGAACGCATCTACCGCGTCGATGAACATCACACATCAAAACAACTTCCACGAGGTCGTGTCATGAAAGCCTCAATGCAGGTCGCTGTGGCGACTATCGCCATCGCATTCGCAGCGTTATCGACGTCGAACCAATTGCGCGCACAAAGTCTGGTTACGGGTGAGCAATCCGACGTCCGCACACGCGGGTCAATTCCAGTTCGTCAACTGACTTCGCCAGACGCTGTCTCAAACGACACCGTTGGTTCGCTCAATGGCGTGCGACAGTTGTCCGATGGCCGAGTGTTCGTGAACGACGCAGGGCGTAAACGATTGCTGATCTTCTCGGGAGATCTGGCATCGATGACGGTGATCGGAGATTCCGCGACCACAGGTCTCATCCCGTACACGCGCGCGTCAGTCATCATGCCGTACCTTGGCGATACCACGCTCGTTGTCGACGCAATTGGAAGAAGCTTGCTCGTTGTCGATTCGAACGGACGCATGACGCGTGTGATGTCGCTGCCTCGACCGAATGACGCCAACGCATTTGGAGGCCGCGAAGTTGGTGCCCCATCCATCGATCGCTCGGGAAATCTGGTGTATCGCACATCGTTGTTCCCGGCGTTCAAGGCTCCTGTTGTTGGAAAACCGTATACACCGCCAACAATGCCGGACTCGGCGCCCATCATTCGCGTGAATTTCGATACGCGTCAGGCAGATACGGTCGCCTGGGTGCGCACAGCGAAGATGTTGATCAAAACGGTTTCGCTGCCGAATGGCGGCGTTCGCCTCACCGCGATGGTCAATCCAGTTTCGACGCTGGACGATTGGACGTTGCTGCCTGATGGCACGATCGCAGTCATCCGCGGCAGTGACTATCACGTCGACTGGTTTGCGCCGGACAAGAGCAAGCAATCCACATCGAAGCTTCCATTTGACTGGAAGGCGCTGAGCGACGAGACGAAGAGCGCGATAATCGATTCAACTCGTGCGACACTCCAGCGAAACGCAGATGCGGCGACATCACGCACAGCGTCGAGCGGCGGTGCAGCCGGCGCGCACACCGGTGGTGGAACTACTGGACACGGTATGACGATCATGCCGATTGGCGTATCGAACGACGGTACGGCACAAGCGCAGGATCGCAGCTTCACCAATGCGCCTGACGTGCCGGAAGTAGTTCCCGCGAGTGAACTCCCTGACTACTACCCGCCCGTTCCGCGCACTGGATTCATGAAAGCAGATCCGGAAGGGCGCGTCTGGATTCTTCCGTCAACATCCGCATCGGCAGGCAAAGGCCTGTTGTACGACGTCGTCGATCGCACTGGACGAATCGTCGAGCGAGTTCGACTGCCCGAAGGGCGCGCGCTCGAGGGATTTGGTGTGGGCGGCGTTGTGTATCTCACCTCGCATGGCGCAGGCGGCGTGAAACTCGAACGTGCGCGCCTGGAATCGGTCGCTCAGTAGGCGCCGAGTAGCTGGTACGAACCTTTTTCACATCACTTCAATCACATAGAGGAACCGAAAGATGAAGCAATCCACGAGAACGATTATCGCGGCGACAGCAACCTTGCTTGTGCAGGTGCTTGTCGTATCTGCAGACGCGCGCGCGCAAAGCGCAACGCCGGCACCAGCGACCGCTGTGCAAGCGAAGCAGTTCGTCGGTACCTGGGAAGGAAAATTCGCGAGCGGTCACGGCAGTGACTCTCCGATGATGCTGGTGATCGAGCCGGATGGCGATGCGAAGGTGAAGGTCAAGCAGATGGCGATGCAGATGGCAGAAGGACAGATGCAGGATTTCCCCGTCAGCAAACCGGTTCTCACGTCGAGCGACCTGACATGGACCATCGAAGCGATGGGCGCGCAGTGTGAAGTGACAGCGATTCTGCAGCAAGGTGTGCTCAAGGGAAGTACCGTGTGCGGACACGGTCAGATGCAATTCAGCCTTACACGCAAGGAAGTAGCAAAGCATTGACCAACAACGTTGGCACCGAAGAACGTTGGCGATCGCGAAGCGCGCGGCTATGGATACTGGCCGCGCTCTTTGCCGTTGCGAGCGTGTATGCACTTGCGACGGCAATCCATGATTCCGGTCGAGTGCGTCGAACGTTTCAGGCGGTCGTGCATCACGCAGCGCTGCTTGTTGCCAATCAAGCGACAGCGCGACTGGATGCGATTGCCGTGCCTGCACTAACCGCCCGATACAACTGGCAGCAGGTCGGTGGGCAGCGCGACTCGTCAATTGTCGACAACCTCGCGCGCGCGCAGCACCATGCCGTGCGGTGCAATTGTCGAGAAACGCTTCCCATTTCGCAGTTCTTCGTTCTGGACGTCGGTACTTCGCGAATTGCGAGCGCGCAAGTTGACAGCGGCACGAGCGCAGTTCCCGTTGATGTCGGCGTACTTTCGCGCGTCGCGTCACGATTCGCGGCGCAGGCACATCCGTCGCTGATCGGGCGCGCGCGACTTGTACTTAGCGAGCTTCCTGACTCAATCGCAGTCACGATGATTGCCGAAAGCGATTCGATGGGCCAACCGATACGTGTGCTGGGTGCAGTTGGTAGAGCCGCACAGACGGTGCGCGTGCTGTTTGATGTACCCACCGTAGGCGCACACAATCGCGATGATCCGGCAGTGACCGAGAACGTTGTACGCATTGATTCCGCGGCGGTCTCTGTTGCGACTGAATCCGGTGTCGAGCTGTTCAGGTCATCTGCGACGGCACGCGAGGTGAGTGCCAAAGTGAGCGTGCCAGCGTTCGACGGACTTGTTGTCGAAGTCGGAGTTTCTCCCCGCAATATTCGCGGCTCCATTCTTACGACAATTGGGCGTTCGCAGCTTGCCCTTTTCTCGGCGCTTGGACTTTGTGCGATTGTGCTCACCGTGCTTGCGGCAACATCTGCACGTCGCGAAATGCAACTGTTGCGAACCCGCTCAGATTTCATCTCGGGAGTGTCGCACGACCTTCGCATGCCCTTGTCAGCCGTATTGCTTGCGGGTGATTCACTGCTTGCCGGACCTGACTCGTTGTCAGTCAGGCAACGCATGCTGGTCGACACGATTCTTCGCGAGTCGCACCGCGTGATAGGACTTGTCGAGAACGTCCTGTTTTTCTCGCGTTCCGTCGCGAGCACACCAACAGTGACTCTTCGTCCTACGGCCGTCGCGGCGATTTTCGACGACGTATGCGAAGCGACAGAGCTTGTACTCGCGGCGAAGCATCAGAAGCTGGTCATGGATGGTGCGACGGATATCGTCGTGCTGGCTGATCAACGGCTCGTGCGCCAGGCACTCGTTAATTTTGTGGACAACGCACACAAGTATTGCGATGCCAACACCACGATCATCTTTCGGGCACAGATGCTTGATGACGATCGCGTCGCGCTCTGTGTTGATGATAGCGGCCCGGGCATTCCGGCCAGCGAAAGACAACGCGTATTGGGCGCATACCAACGCCTCGCTCGCGACCAGGAGTCGGAGCGCACCGGCACGGGACTGGGCCTGGCTGTCGCGCAGCAGATCGCGAACCTGTGCGGCGGACGCATCGAGCTGGCACCAGGCGAGGGAAACGCAGGCACGAGCGCGCGGATCATTCTCGAGATGCACCAACAGTTGGTTCACGTCTCATGACACAGCGCATCGCCGTTGTAGAAGACAATGAACCGTACGCGGAGATGATTCGCTTCAATCTCGAACGCGAAGGGTTTTCTGTTTCATGCGCATCAAGTGGGACGTCTGGTCTCGAGATGATTCGACGCGGCGCGCCCGATCTGGTGATTCTCGACATGATGCTTCCGGCAATGAGCGGCTACACCGTGCTCCAACGGATGCGAGATGAAGGCATCACCGTGCCGGTGCTCGTGATGACCGCGCGCGGCACAGAGGAAGACAAACTGCGCGGCTTCAGCCTTGGCGCCGACGATTACGTCGTCAAACCGTGCGGACTTCGAGAATTGCTTGCGCGAGTAAAAGCGTTGCTCAAGCGAACCAATGGAATTCAGTTGGCGCAGCTGGCAGTTGTAACGATTGGAGAAATGACGATTGACCTGGCCGCGCGCACTGTAATCGTCGCGCAGAAATCGATCACACTGCGCCCAAAGGAATTCGATGTGCTGGCCACGCTCGCGCGCAACCGCGGACGCGTCGTGTCTCGCGACATGCTCCTGCGCGACGTGTTCGGTCATCAATCGGGCACGTCGAGCCGCACAGTGGAAACGCACATTGCTACGCTTCGACACCGGATTGGTGACGATCCCGAATCGCCGAGGTTTGTGGTGACGATGCGAACAGCGGGGTACAAGCTGGGCGACGGGTAATCGACGAGCGTTGCTGCGCCGTTTCTACTGCACCCGGCGCAGCGTCATGCGCCCTTCGCGCATGCGAGGATCAAACACGCCATTCGATTTCAAGTGAAACTCGCCTTGCATGGTACTGTCGCTCACGGAGGTGATGACAAATACCACGTGATCTTTCTCAAGGCGCGGATCGTTTGCAACGGTTCCAGCGAGCTTCGCCTTGATTTCGATGTGATCCTGGCGCGACTCGACTCGAACTTGTTCGAGCCTGGCCGCGCCAATGCGTCCCGCGCCCGAGCTCTTTGCATCGAACGACGCTTCGAATGTCAGTGCGCCAACTCGCTGATGCAACTCAGCATTGAAAAAAGTGCCGGTACCGGACCACTTGCCCACAATTCGTCGTTGGTCTGGCGACTGCGCATTGACGATTGCGCCAACCGTCGCGAGGGCGAACACGCGAAAGGCGCGCGTTTTTTTCATGCAGCACTCCCGCGCGTTACTCGCGCGATTGTGAAACCAGAAATGCTCACCCAACAATGGCGTTGAGCGATAGCCGCTGGACGTATAGCGTCACTGTGGTCGATGGCTCAATACGTCAACCGACGTACCCTGTATTCGCGCAAACAGCGCCGAACGATTCTTGAGGCGGACTACTTCTTCAACACATCCGACAACAGCATCCCGCGCCGGTCCTGAATGTCATCAATGCGCCATCGGTCGTCATTCCGTTCCTGGTCGTTGCGCATCAGGTAGGTGATGGTCCACGTGTTCGCGCCGTCTGTGAACGTTACGGGCACCCACGCTTTTTCGACGCGCACTTTCGCGTCGCCAATCGTGTAGTTCGTCGCCCCCTGACTGCCGGTAAACGGATCGATCACCAGCGGAATTGAAGTCTTCGACTTGGACAGACGGTCGAAAAACTTGTAGATCCCAAGCCGAAACCGCCTCGTGAGCCACCGCTCTTTCTTGTCCAGTCCACGTGGTGTGAAGTCTCGCGAGCCCGCAAAATGAAGCTTGAGAAACTCGCGCACGCCGTGCTCCGGATAATCAATGCGACGCGCGTCAGTCGCGAACAACCGGGTACTGCGCGTCGCAGCGAACGCAATCATCGCGCCACATTGCAGCAGGAACCGACGGCGTGCGTGTTCAATCATGCGGGCGTCGCCGGCTCGCCCAACTCAAACGAATACAACTCGAATGATTCAGACGTGCTTCCCACGCTCGAATAGAGCGCACGCGCCGGCACATTTGTCTCCTCGGTGCCAAGCCACGCCTCCGAGCATCCCAGACGTCGACCGTGCTCGAGCATCGAAGAAACCAGTTGCTTGCCAATTCCCCGGCGGTGATGCGACGGCGCAACGCCAACTTCGTTGATCCAGAGTTGTGGCGCCTTGTCCGGGTGCACGTAGTCCACGGCGGAAATCATTCCGACCACCGTGCTGCCGTCCAGGGCGACCACCATGTGGTGGCGCGGGTCGTCGAGAAACTGTCTCGCCCACCGCGGGTTGATCGGCTGGTCAAAAACCCCTTCCGCCACGTGATCCAGGACGCCGATATCGTCGGCACCGAGCAATTGCAGGCGAATACTCATGGTAACCTGAACATTGGCTCTCGCGCATCACGACGTCCATGCCTATGCTGATTGTACCGCCGCAAAATCCAACGCTGAACATCGCCTCATATGACCGCTCCCGCCGCCACCGCCGCCGCCTCTGAACCAGTCGTTGTCCACGGAAGGCTCGCACTCGCGCTGCAGGAAGCCCTTACGGCAATCGTGCGTTTGCGTGCAGAGCGCCAGCCGGTAAACGACGCCGCAGCATTTCGCGCGCAGATGACGCAATTGCTTGCGCGAGCGGAGCAGGATGCGAGAACAGCAGGTTACGGCACGCAAGACGTTCGCCTCGCAATCTTCGCCGTCGTCGCAATCCTCGACGAATCGGCACTCAACACTCGGCAACCCGCATTCGCAGATTGGTCGCGTAGACCGTTGCAGGACGAATTGTTTGGCGGTCACATGGCCGGTGAATGGTTCTTCCAGCATTCAGAGCAATTGCTTGCGCGCACCGATGATGCGCACCTCGCAGACGTTCTCGAAGTACATCTGCTCTGCCTGCTCCTTGGTTTTCGCGGTCGTTACGGCACAACAAACGACAATGCTTCGTTGCACACGATCACTGTGCGGCTCGCGGAGCGTATTGCACGCCTGCGTGGGCAGCCGGGTGATCTTGCGCCTTCGTGGCGACCGCCACGTGACGGCATCGTTACGCGCGATCCGTGGCTGCGTCGACTGGTGACGGGTGCAATGCTGTCGTTGCTGCTCGCGATCGTGCTGTGGGGTGTGTACTGGTTCACGCTGCGCGGCTTCAACACCGAGCTGCAAGCGATGAAGGCACCACCGATGGCGGCGCCAGTGCCCGCGCCAGCCGCACCAGCTCCAGCGCGCGACGTGTTGTACGATGCACTCGTCGCAAACGGCCGTTGGGCCACGCAGGACATTCGTTTCGAAAGCGGCAAAGCCATTGTGCAGCCCGAGTCGCAGCGCGTTCTGGGTGACATCGCTGGCACACTGCAGCGTCATGCCGATCTCAGAATTCGCATTGAAGGGCACACCGATAACGTCGGTTCACCAGCTAGCAATTTGAAGTTGAGCGACTTGCGCGCTGCCGCCGTAAAAACGGCGCTCGTCTCGAGCTTCGGCATCGACGGAAGTCGCATCAGCACAATTGGCATGGGCGATACAAAACCGCTCGTTCCAAACGCCACCGCCGACGGCAAGGCGCTCAATCGACGCGTTGAGATTGTAAAGCAGTAGCGACGATCACACGGGCGCAGCGCGAAGTTGCTGCGCCCACTCGTCGAGCACATCGCGTGATGGAAGAGCAGGTGCCGACGGATACACATCGAGCACCTTGTCGTGAAAATGCCGCGGATGAATGTGCATATGCATGTGCGGCACTTCCTGGTTCGCCCCCTCGCCAGCAGAATGCCAGATGCTTAGTCCGTCATTGACGAACACGCGGTCGACTGCACGCGACATTCTTGCAGTCATGAGCATTACCGCCGCCGCTGTTGTGTCATCAACCTGGCGGATGTCGACAATATGTTTGCGCGGAATCACCAGCACGTGCCCCGGGTGAAACTGACGAAGATCCATGAACGCGATCGTAAGCTCATCGCTCGCTACGATGCTTGCCGCCACGGTCCCGTTTGCAATCGCGCAGAAAACGCACGGCTCGCTCATATGATCTGGTGCTTGTGAAGTAGTGCGATGACAGCTTCGCGATGCACTCCGTATGCCGACCACAGCGACGCACACCATTGCTCAATCGCGACGTCACGTTCCGGGCCCTCGGGGGCCAGCATCACACCTGCCGCTGTCATCGACCCGCGACCGTCGGGAAGCGCAAACGTTGGCCAGTCGCGAGTTTTCTGCGACATGCGCATGTGAACGCGCTGAACTTCACGGCCGGTGTAGTGCCGCTCGATCCAGAGATACAAGCCGGCAAGTGCGAATGTGAGCTTGATCGGTTTTATGTGCGCATCCGCCATTTGCGCTGCGATGCCATCGACAACGTGCTGGTGAAGGAAGTTCGGATCGTTGTGCGAGAGCGTGTACGCGAAGAGCGCATCGCAGGCGTCTGATTCGTCGCTCATGCTACAATCCTTGCGAAGTTGCCGGGAATTCTGAAACGTGCCATCACTAGTCGGCGCGCAACGCAGACGCAGGAGTAACTGCAAGCGCCTTGAGTGCAGTGAATAGCATCGCGCCACCCGCGACCAGCACAAGTCCGAAAACTGCAGTTCCCAACGCACGCAGCTCAATCCCCGCGTTGATGGGCAGTGTAGCCGAAATCACTCGTGCGACGCCGAAACTGAGCAACGCTCCGATTGCGCCACCCATCATCGTGAGTGTTGCGCCCTGACGCATGACCAGCGCGAGAATGCTGCCGCTCCGGGCGCCCAGCGCCGAGCGAATTCCAATTTCGCGTTTGCGCAGTGCGGTTACGTACGCCACGAGGCCCGAAAGCCCGGCGACACAGAGCAGAAGCTGCAAGCCAGCAAGAATGCCGGATACGCGCGCTGTAATACGCTCAGCGATCACGACGCGCTCCAGGTATCGATCCATTGACATCACTTCGCGCGCAACCACACGCGTATTCTGCTGTCGGAGCTCGCTCGAAATTTGTGAGACAATACGCGCTGCGTTTGACGTCGCCAGATTCTGCAATCGCACGTGCAACACGGCATCGTTGTCGCTGCCCGGGCGCAACGGCACGTACAGCGTTCCTCCAGGCAGCTGCGTGGACGATTGCGACGCAGTGCGCAGCTCACCAACCACGCCGACGATCTCTACATCGGCATCGCTGGATTCGATATGGAGCCACTTGCCAATCGCATTCTCTCCGGGCCACAACCGCTGCTGCATCTGTCGGCTGACAATAGCGACGTGGAGTTCGCCATATAAATCGCGCTCGTCGAAATCGCGACCACCCAACAACGGCAGGCCCACAACGTCGAAGTATCGTGGCCGAATCTGGTTGACGTCGACTTCGCGCGTGTTGAAAGTACCGCTGTCATTTCGTTCGCGGATGTTGGCTGTCATGCGTGTCCCAGGCATCGGCACAAATCGCGCGGCGCTCGCGGCCTGCACGCCTGGAATCTGACGCACCGCATCAACCAATTGGTGCGTCAGCGCAGCCGCTTGCATTGAGTCGCCAACAGCAGGCAGAAATGCCAATTCAGACAAGAGTACGCGCTGCCCATCCACGCGGCTGTCGTCTGCACGTCGCGCGAGCGCCAACGCGATAAGTCCAGAACTCGCAACGAACATGACTGACAGCGCAACCTGCGCCACGATGAAACCACGCCGGATTCGGCCGATGCGTGAGCCGCCACGATCGAGTTGGTCGCCCGCTTTGAGATCAGTGAGCACATCGACGCGTACGCTTTGCAGCGCAGGCATCAATCCAAACATGCAAAGCGCCAACACCAGACCGCACGAACTGAACGCCAGCACGCGCACATCGAGTGTCACGTCGAGGTTGGGCAAGTCCGCAGGTCGGTAGTTCTTTGCCAGCGTTGACAACACCCTCGTCATGGCGAGACCCAGCAAAACGCCGGGAACTGCAACCAACGCACTTTCGGTCAGGAGTTGGCGCACAATGCGCCCGCGTCCCGCACCAAGTGCCAGCCGCGTAGCAATCTCTCGGCGACGCGCTGCGGCGCGAGCCATCTGCATGCTTGCGAGGTTTGTGCACGCGACCGCAATCAGTCCGAATCCGAGTGCGCTTACTCCGCCCACCAACACCAGCAAATCCGTGCTGGCGATTCCCGCCACCCGGCCTTCCTGTTCGTACATCACGGTGACACGGCGGCCGTGCCCAGAAGAGTCGGTCCACGCAACGGGATCGCTTTCTGCAAGGCCCGCAGCAACGAGCGTGAGCTTTGCGCCGAGCTGTTGAATCGAGACGCCGTCGTGCAAACGGCCAATCAAGTGGAAACGCCGATTGCGTCGATCAGTCAACAGATCGTGTCGCGGCATGAGCAGTGATGCGAACTGCGCGTCAATCCAGAATCCGTCGCTTACCTCGCGCAGCGTGCCGAGGAAATTTGGCGGAGCGATTGCAGCAACGGCAAAGAACTGGCCGTTGATGCGAATCTTCTGACCGATGATTGACGACTCTGCGGCAAACATTCTGCGCCACACCGCGTAGCTCAGCACTACTGCAGGTTCGTCAACACGAACGCTGCCTGGAAATTGACCGAGGTGTGGGCTTGCGCGCAGTGTTCGAAAATAGCTCGTTGAGACGAGCGCGCCGGAAACCATGCTGATGTTATCGTCCGCACCGGTGATCCCAAATGCCGCGCCCGATTGACCCGCGAGTTCGGCCAGAGCAGCCGTTTGCTCCGAGAACGTCATGAGGTCGCGATAAGAACTTCCGCCGCGTACCTCACTGTCGCTGAAGTCGCTCGTGTAGACGGAAATCAGATCGCCACCATTCGGCACCGGCAAGGGCGCATACAGAAAGCCATTTACTGCGCCAAACAACGTGGTGCCAACGCCAATTGCGATTGCGAGCGTAAGGACAGAAATCGAAACGAAGACTGGAGTCCGCGCGAGCCCTCGTACAGCATAACGAATATCGGCGATCGCATCGTCGACGATTCGTGCTCCACGCGCGTCGCGATGTGCTTCGCGCACGCGGTCTACACCGCCGAACGCGGCGAGTGCTTTCCGTTGCGCGTCGTCAGCGCTCATTCCAGCGCGAATATTCTTTTCGATTTCCATTTCGAAATGGAAACGAATCTCCTCGCTCAAATCCTGTTCAATGCGATCGCGACGAAACACAGCGCGCAATCGGCCGCGAATCGCCGAGAAAATTGCTTTGGGGTGCATGCGCGCGGCTCAGCTTGTGCTGAGAATCAATTCAACGGCCTGCGCATACCGCCGCCACTCGTCGGTTTCTGCCTTGAGTTCCTTGCGCCCGAGAGCCGTGAGGCGGTAATAGCGCGCGCGCCGGTTGTTTTCAGTCACGCCCCAGTCGTTGTCCACAAGTCCGCGGTTTTCAAGCCGCACGAGGGCGGGGTACACGGACCCCTGGCCGACGTCCAGCGAGTCGCGAGACATCGACTGAATGCGCTGTGCGATTCCCCAACCGTGCATTGGCTCAAGCGCGAGCGTCTTGAGGACGAGCAGGTCGAGCGTGCCTTGCAGGATGTCGGCGGAGCTGTTGCGCGGCATGGGGTGGTGCGGGGAAGAAGTGGCTCCTATTTGATGTCGGAAGGAGTGCTGGAGGTATAACAGCAACTCCTTCCGAATGTCAATAGAAGCGGCTCAACCCGTCACGAACACCCTTCGATGTACTCCACCTGCGGCCGGCGTCCGGCGCGAAATGTCTTGACCGTCTTGCCATCCGTCTCGAATACGATGCGAAACGCGCTGTCAGCGGGGGAGAGCGGCGCGATTATGAGGTAGTGACCACGGTCATCGTATTTGTGCGGTTGACTGGTGACGCGTGCGCCGTACAACTCGCGAATTCGATCCTCGGTGTCACCAATCTTCGCGCCGTTGGCTGTAGTAATCGCGCTGTCGTTCACATCAACTCGCGCAACGATGCCGCTTGCGATCATCACGCCGACTCCGGGCGGGCCGTTTTTCCATGCCGCGTATTCGCATTCCGATGTATCGGCCGTCATCGATGACTGTTTCGACGCGATCGCACCGTTCGCTTCGGCCAATGTCATGCCTGCCTTGATTGCCCCGATGCCGTGTTCGGTGACGACCCATCCACTGGTGTCCGTTTGAACTGGAGCGGCGGATGTCGCGCTGTCGTGAGGTTTGTTTGTGTCAACCGATGCCGCGCGATTTGAATCGCTGCAGGCGCTGATTGCGCATGATACAGCGATCGATGCAACGCAAATGAGAAGACGCAATGTTCGTGTCCTGGAAGGTGAAACGTTGCGGGATGTGAAGCGACGTTGTCTTGAACGGCTCGAGTGAGATTGCGAGCGTGCGCACAGGCCGGCGCGCACGCGAGGTCACCCGAGTTTCTCGACGGAAACAATACAACTGCGCGAAATGTTGAGTGTCTGGTACACCATAACCCAAGTCGTGTGATCCATCGACTCACGCATGACTTGATCGGTGCGAAGACGGCACTCAAACACTATCTCTTTCGGAGCATTGACATGTCCTTTGCCTTATACCTGTTCGGCGCTGCCGTGTTTATCGCAGGCGTGGCATGGGCGCTGATTGCCCTTCATGTACCGCAGCAGTGGGTAATCATCGCATGTCTCATTCTGGTAGGGGCGAGCATCTTTCGTGGGGTAACGCGCACGCGTGCCAAGGATCCCTCGTAACTGATCTGTACGGGCTCGAGCATCGAAAAACAGGGCGATAGTGACCGGAACCAACACTGTCGCTGTTATTAGGCTCAACCGGCCCCACCCACGGCCACATCGTTCGCCCCCACGGCCCTACCGGTTGCACCACTTTCCTCTTCGACTTGTCCCTTCCATGAAATCGAAATCAAAGCGCGTGATACCGACCGCAATCGCGGCCCTCGGCGTCGCAACCACCGTTGTTGCATCGCTCGCGTTTACGCCCGCGCGTAACAACGCCGACGTACGTCCGGGCTCGATTGTCGATGCTGCTGCGCCAGCACAAGTGCAGCTCGACATGGCAACGCTTCACGCTGCTGCGCTTTCGAAGGCGCGCGACGCAAAAGACTCGGCAGATGCGCCGTATTTGATGGTAACGGTGTTCGGGCCGGGCGCCGCGAAGACGTCAATGCAAATGCCCTCTGCAGACAAACACTGGTCGATCCGTCAGGACGAAGCAAAAGGAACAGCTTCCCTCACGTCACTTTCGTTGGCACCGGGTGACAGCGTCCGTGTCATGTTCACGCTGCTTGAAGGCGAGATGGTGAACAAGGCTGATGAATCGGCCGCTGCTGAGGCGCTGGCAAAACTTCCGCTTACACCAAAGAGCGCAGTCTCTGCGAAGACAGTTTCACCTGCAATTGCGCCGCTCACTACGCACGGCGCAGGGTGGCTTGGATCGGCGGCAATGTTGCTGACAAACGAAGGCGGCAAGACGTACTGGCGCGCACTCGATTGCGTGGCAACGTGCACCGTCTCGAATGCACCAAGCGCCACCGCCGAACTCGCAGCAGACGCGCAAAAAGCAGTAACTGGTGTTGTCGAACTCAGTGGCAATGCAGCGACGTATCATCTCGCGCTGACGGCAAAACGGAAGTCGTGATGTTTTGAGTGCCGGGTGCTGCGGTGGCCAGCGCGCATTGACGCAGGCTACCGTGGCGCCTGACCCATGTGCATTCCAACAATCTGCCAGCCTTTGGGACCGCCACGCACGTAGAACGCTGTATAGCGTCGTTTCACTGTGTTCATATTGCCATTGTATGTGAACGACCATTCGGCCGTACCGGCGACGACGACCGTTTGCGTGTACGCTTCAATGCGCACGTCACTTGTGCGGAAGTAATGCATGGTAAGCCCAGGCGTGGCGCGTACGTCTGCAAGTTCGTCCGATCTCGTTTTGGTCCGGCCGTCAGTCGCAGTGAAGATGAGACGCGGACTATACAACTCGAGAGCAAGCGTCGTGTCGTTTGTCGCGTAACTGCGCGCCCACGCACTGTCGAGCATCCGAATTGAATCGGTAACCGTTTGCGCACGTGCAGCGGAACTCGCGCATACGAGTACGACGATTGCAATGAGCGAGCGTTTTGTCATCATGTTTCCGCGTTCCCAAAATGCGTTGAATGCTGATTCCCTGGCGAATCTGTCAGCGAAACATGCAATTGGGTTGCACGCAACATTGCGCGCGAGGTACACGACGCGAGGCATCGTGCCCAATGGCATTGATCACATACAAAACGGCCCCGTCTTGCGACGAGGCCGTTTGACTGATTTGGCGAAACAGTCTGCGGCGTTACTTCGCGTTCGCCAGGTCGCCCACAGCCTTTTGCAACAATTGCACGCGGCCTTTGTCCGCTGCTCCTGCAACGTCACCTGCGATCTGCGAAGCGGTCGCCGTTAACGAAGACTTGCGAGCACCGCCTGTGGCTTTCTCTGCGTTTGAAAGCTCTGTGCGCACCGCTGCAATGCGCGCCGATGAGAGTCCGCTGTTGCGTTCAAGCTGGTCGAGATAGGAGCGCGCCAACGCGAAGCTTGGCGGCCAGACAAAGTGTGCTTGCTCCTGTGCGTTGAACTGCGCGAACTGCACCGTCTTTGCCGCATCAATTTCGTTTTGCGACAAATACGGACTCGGCGTGAGTTCATGCACATCGAGACCGCGTTGTTCGTCTGACGACACGATCAGACCGTTGTACCAGTATGTCGACCAATAGCCGCCGCCCGGACCGCGATCGAAGAACGCGATCTCAATCGGCTTCGCAGGATCCGTCCAGTCGAACACTGTTGCGCCGCCCATGTAGAACGCCTGCACCATGATGTCACGCCCCGGCACCGGAATGAGATTGCCGTTATGCGCCGTGCAGATCTCTTCGTTGGTTTGTGGTGCTGGCATCTTGTAGTAACTCTTGAACGCAAGCTTGCCGTCGGTGAGGGTGAAGATTGCGTTGCCACCCCATTCGAGTTTGTCGGTCGCACGACAACGTGGTGCGCTGCCGCCGCCCCATTCGTCGGAGAACAACAACTTCGAGCCATCGTTGCTGAATGTTGCGGAGTGCCAGAACGACATGTTCGAATCGGCAACAGACGTGATGCGCTTCGGATTTTTCGCATCGCGAATGTCGAACACCAATCCGTAACCGGCGCACGCACCGCCGGCATAACCGATTGCAGGATACGACGTGATGTCGTGACAGCCGCTCTGTCCGACGCCGTTGCCGCGTCCACCACCGCCGCCGCCACGTCCCGTTGCTGGTGGTGCGCCCGCTGCGCCCGCAGCTCCGCCAGCGGCAGGCGGTCCACCGCGACCGCCACGACCACCGCGGCCACCAGTATCAGATGGCGGTGGCGCATGCACCGTGCGCCCCTGCAAGTCGGCGAGAAGGTGCGGCGAGTTGACAACCTTTGATTGTTCCGGATGCGCCAGCGGAACCTTGATGACTTCGATACGGAACTGCGCGCTTGTTGAATCGCCCGCAGGTGCCATTACGCAACCGGGAAGCTCGGTCGACGAACGCACTGACGAATATCCCGACACGTAGATGTAGACGTTGTCCTTGTCATTCGGATCGCTGACCAGCGTGTTCGTGTGCGATCCGCGACACGTCTGCACGTTCGCAACAACCTTGGGATGCGCAGGGTCCTTGATGTCGACAACGCGAATACCGCGGAAGCGCTCTTTGCTGACTGTGTCGGTGATGTTGGTAACACCGCAGTCATTGCGCGAACCATTTGATTCACCTGAAACGAATACGAGATTGCGATACACCGTTGGATCGCCCTGGCTCGACGGACACAGGAATCCAACCACAAGCTTCGGCGCTGTTGGCGTCGAGATATCCCAGATCTGAAACCCGCGATAGTTGCCTTGAATTGCGTACTTGCCCGTGAACGCGAGATCGGAACCCGTTGCGCCGCGTCCGCCAAAGCCCTCGGTAGCGGGCGTGTTCGACAACAACTTCATGTTCCATGCTGCAACGCCCGCTTCACTTGCAGATGCGCCGGGCTTGAGACCAACGCGCGGATCGGGCGAGCCAACGGGCGCGTTTGCGGGATAGCGAAACGCCGGCGAGTTCGCGAGCGAGATATCGCCGGAGATTGTGTGACCCGCAGCAACAGCAGCCGGCGGACCGGACATCATGCTTGCAGAAGAACCGCCAGAGTGCGCGCACGCAGCGACGATAATCGCCAACGCGCCTGCGCCGAGAAACACGTGAGGACTTCTCAGGAACGTTGAAGTGGACTTCATGAAAACCAGCCTGTCGAATGGAGGAGCGGGGCGGGGGCGCGACGGGGGGAACGACTCAACAACAAAATCAGTTTGGAACGGTCTGCAGCATCAGTCGCATCTTGTGCAACTCGGTTGTCTGATCGGATTCAACATCGGACGCAAAACGCCAGACGGTTTCATCGTGTCCAGCGTCGCCGTGCTTGAACAATTCGCGCACCATGGCAATCGCACCTTCGTGGTGGCCAATCATGCCGACGAGAAAGAGGCGATCAAATTCTGATCCACGCGCTTTGTCGAGCGCCGCCATTTGTTCGTCAGTGAGCATGCCGGGCATCATGGTTTCGTGCACCATGTCTCCCATTTTCATCTTGTGTCGCGTGGACATCGAATCAGGAACTTCCTGACCGCGTTCACCGAGCCATTTGCGCATCATCCGAATCTCGTCGCCCTGCGCAACAGCGATGCGTTCGCAAAGAATCTTCACATCGGCGCGCGCACCGTGCGTGGCAGCCCAACGCGCCATGATGACTGCCTGCGCGTGATGTGGAATCATGCCGGTCATGAATTCGACGTCGGCTGGTGCGTATTCGCGTGCAGCTTTGTCTGCCGCGGCGATGATGGCCGCCGAACCTGCGCCGACAACACCAGTGCCTGGCGCCATGGTGACGCCGGTTGCAACGCTCGATCCGGTACGGCAGGCTGTCGTGAGCACAAGAGCGGCAACAAGCGCGCGACGTGCTGCCGTCGATCGCGCAGAAAACGCTGAATTTTGATGCACAGAGACGATCAAGATGTGTCGGGGGGCTTGGGGGCCAAGGCTGGCGCAAAGTTACTGCGGGTCGTCCCAAGCGGAAGGACGGCCGGGCAGCGCTTCATCCATAAGAACGTGTCTGGGAAGCGCCTCGTTGACCCGCCGTCGGACACGGGATCGGTGCTCACGCGTTCGGCCTGTCCCGAAAGCCAAAAACCCCTCGACGCAGCCGCGTGACGCGGTCGTCGAGGGGTTTTGTTGATCAGCGCGAACGACTAGGCAAACGGCTGCTTGTACAACACAACCTGGAAGAAGTCGAACAATGCTGTGGGACTGTAAATGCGTACGTCGTTTGTCTGCGAGTTCAAATTCAACTGCAAACATTGATTGGGACTTGTGAGCATGCTCGTGAACAGAATCTGTCCACCCAGACTGATTTGATTCACAAGCACCGGATTGCCTGCCGAGACCCCCGCAGAATTCGTGAGGCAGAGCGAAATTGCCTTGGGACTGTAAAGCGTTGCATCGACGAGCATGTCGGCCGTCTTGAGCGTGATGCTGCCGCCAATGCCAACGCCGAATCGAGTTGGAGTAGTGCCAAAGAATGTCGGCGATGTGAACTGCGCCGAAATGATTCCGCGTCCGATGTTGTTGAAGTTGAGCGGCAACGATTGAATGCCGTTTGGAATACTGCCTGCCGTTTGATTGACGTTGTCCATGATCATCGAAACGTTCGGCGGCGGTGGTTGTGGAGTGCAGTCGATGCCTGCAACGCCGGGCGTAAAGTTTGGATTGATTGCCGAACCTATTGGGCCAGGAACTGCATTCGTGCCCGCTGCGCCAACGTTGCCGGGGCCCGCACCAGGACCAGCATTGCCGCCGTTGCCTGCAGTTTCAAAACGTGTGGTACCGGCAGTGCCGGCAATCACGCCGGCGCCTGCACCACCGCGTGCGCCCGTTGCAGACCCACCAGTGCCGCCGTTGCCTCCTGAATCGATGTCGCCAGGCACGCAACCGTTCCATCCGTTGCCACCTGTTCCGAGTCCCCACAGCACGTTGCCACCGTTGCCGCCGTTTCCGACGGGCGCGTTTGCAAGATTCTTGAGCAACGAACTTCCGCCGACGCCTCCGTTGGATGAAATCGCGCCGCCTTGAGCGCCGTTTTTTTGCGGCTTGATACCGTTGCCACCGCGACCTGCAATTGCGCTCGCATTTCCGCCGGCACCGCCGCCTGGCACAATCAGAATTGGCGCACCGTTCACGTTCGACGCGGATAGTCGTGCGTTTGGTGTGTTGCCGCCGCTGCCACCAAACGCCGTTGCACTTCCCCCAATTTGCGCGGGGCTTGATGCATTGCGCACGAGCGCGTTGACACCATCGGCTGCGCTTGCAAGTGCAGCACCGCCAGCACCACCAGCAGGCACTTCAAGCGTTAGCGCACCGGCGGAAATCGTGATGCCACCGCCAGCTTTGATATCGATCAAGCCGGGTTGGCCACCGTTGCCGCCATTCGCAGTCGCACTCGGCGCTGCCGGATCGAGTGCAGCATTCGCGGTCGTTGTTGCTGACGCGTCGCCTCCCTTTGCACCCTTGCCACTGCGCACGGTGTTTGTTGGTGCGCCTGTGTACGTAAGCGAGCCGGTGATGTAAACCTTGATCAGGCCACCATCACCGCCTTTGCCGCCGTTCACGACGAGGTTGGTGTTGGTCTGGTTGGTGCCGGCACCGCCGTCGCCACCGTCTTGCCCCCACAACGTTGTTCCGCCCGCAAAGATTGCGTTTCCATCGAGCAACATCTTGACCGTGCGGCCGTTCGAACCGCCGGTTCCATTCACGCCGTCGGTGCCTTTGTTCGCGGGGCTGGGACCGGTGCCTCCACCGAAGTACGCGACGGTTGAATTCTCAACCCGCGTGAATGGTACTCCGCCAACTTGCGTTGCAAATGAAAATGGTCGCCGCGCCATCGCACGCGGAGCGTTTGACGACGGCGAACGCGCCTTCTGTGCGAATGGATCCTGTGAAAACCCGGCGCTGAGTGCGAACGATCCTTCGGTTAACGCGGGATTGTTTGTCAGGTTGATGTCACCAGAACTCGTAATCGTCGCGTTGGTGAGCAGCAGTTCGCCGGTCGATGCAAGTCGCAGATCACTCGCAGTTCCAGCCGCACAACCATTGTTGATTTTGCCGGTGATCACGACCGCAGTATCTCCGCCAATATCGATTGGGACGCAGCTTCCCGTGACGTTGCCGGCAATGCTCACCAAACCTGTTGCACGAATAGTGAGCGCAGCATTTGCGGTGAGTGTGACGTTTGCCGGAATGGTCACTTTGCGATACGACCTGATGCCTGAAAGCGTGACGTCTGCCGCGAGAATGAGATCGGGGAAGTCAACGGCGACAGCTGCAGTTCGCACCACTGTCCCGCTGGTGGCAGTGATCGTTGCATTACCTGTTGCAACAGCAGTGATCAATCCTGTGTTGGAAACTGTGGCGACATTTCCATTTGATGTCGTGAACGCAACGGTTGGCGATTGCACTGCGTTACCGCGAGAGTCCGTTGCGGCAATCGTGAGTTGTTGCGTGCCACCCACCGTCATCGGAACTGTGGTGGGCGTGATGGTCATCGCGGTGACCGCCTGTGCAACAGTCACCTGCGCGGTTGCGTTTGCCGTTCCGCCAACCACGGTCGCCGTAATGGTCGCAGTGCCGTTCGTTACTGCGGTTATCAGTCCGCTCGATGAAACCGTCGCGACTGCGTTCGATGATGATCCGTAATTGAACGTCTTTCCCGCAATCGTGGCGCCCGTTGAATTCTTCGCGGTCGCCGTCACTTGCTGCGTTGCTCCGATTGCGTTGAGTGAGACGGTCGTGACATCCAGCGACACGCTGGCGACTGCGTTGGGATCGGGTCCGGTGGGCCCATCGCCACCGCCGCCGCACGCGGATGCCAAAGTTGTGGCAAGAACAATCGCGGCTGCACCTCGGAATTGCAGTCTCATCGTGGCGCTCCTGTGCGCTCAATGCGGGAAATGATGAACGGGATCGCAGAACTGCTCGTGCGAAATCTCACACAACCGACGTCATCAACAGTTACGCGTGCAAATGGCCAATGATGGCTCAATAACGTGTGACAGTCTTGAAATTCGCGCCAGTGCACTGTGCGTTGCGTCGGGACCAGTCGATTCCGAACCGTTCAACCGCGGGCACAAACACGCACAGTGCATCATGAACCGCCATGCACGTGCGCACTCAACCATAACAAAACGAAACAGGAGGCAGCGCACGTTGGCTGCCTCCCATCTGTACTCTCACGAATGCAGCACACACGCATCGCTGCGATGCGCTGCGCATGTGCACCGGCGCTACATCACACCGTATGCCAGCATCGCCTCCGCAACCTTCACAAAACCGCCGATGTTTGCGCCGTTCACATAATTCACAAATCCGCTCGTGTCCTTCCCGTGTGCAACGCACGTCGTGTGAATGTCCAGCATAATTTGCTTGAGACGTTCCTCGACTTCCGCGCGCCCCCACGACAAGCGCATCGAGTTCTGCGACTGCTCAAGTCCCGACACCGCGACTCCTCCCGCATTCGCTGCCTTTGCCGGGCCAAACAACACCTTGTTCGACAGCATCACATGCACTGCATCCGGAGTACTCGGCATGTTCGCACCTTCCGCAACGGCCATGACTTTTCCGGCAACGAGTGCTTTCGCGTCTTCAACAAGCAGTTCGTTCTGCGTGGCGTTGGGGAACGCGAGATCGCACTTCACGTTCCATGGCGTCTTGTCTGCATGAAACGTTGCGCTCTTGAACTTGTCTGCGTACTCGGCAATGCGGCCGCGCCGAACTTCCTTCAAGTCCTTGAGCCACTCGAGTTTTTCTGGATTGATGCCATCGGGATCGTGAACAAATCCACTCGAGTCGGAGGCGGTTACTACTTTTGCGCCAAGCTGATTGAGTTTTTCGATGCAATAGAGAGCGACATTTCCCGACCCCGATACTACCGCGGTCTTGGCTTTGATCGATTCACCGCGTGTCGCGAGCATCGCTTCGGTGAAGAACACAACACCATATCCGGTCGCTTCAGGTCTGATGGCGCTGCCACCGAATGCGCGAGCCTTGCCAGTGAACACACCAGTAAATCGATTCTCCAATCTGCGATACTGACCAAACATGAAACCGATTTCTCGCGCGCCAACTCCGATGTCGCCTGCTGGTACGTCGGTTCGCTCTCCAATGTGTCGTGACAGCTCGTTCATCAGCGATTGACAAAATCGCATCACTTCGCGGTCGGTCTTTCCTTTCGGATCAAAGTTCGAACCGCCTTTTCCGCCACCCATCGGAAGACCAGTAAGCGAGTTCTTGAACGTCTGTTCGAACCCGAGAAACTTGAGCACACTGGGCGTCACGCTCGGATGAAATCGCATTCCACCTTTGTATGGTCCAATCGCACCATTGAACTGCACTCGCCACGCACGATTCACATGTACTTCGCCCTTCTCGTCCTCCCAGGTCACGCGAAATGAAATCAGTCGGTCGGGTTCAGCCATTCGTTCAAGAATCTTTGCTTCTCGGTATCGTCGATCACTCAGGACAAGCGGCATGACTGATTCAGCGACTTCTCGAACGGCCTGATGAAATTCTGTTTCGTGCGGATTGTTCGCTTCAACTGAGTGCATGAACTGCGCGACAGCGGCGTGAACTGAATCTGACATTGTGTGTTGGCTGTTGGGTGTGATGCGCTTGTGCAGGCAATAGGTGCACTATTGCTGCGTCGCTGATCGTTGACTCCAAAACCGTTTGCAACACGCGGCAACGTTGGGCGGGAGAACGTTGCACGAGACGGACGTATCGCTCACTTCTGAGCGATGATCATGAACCTGTGGCGCGGGATGGCCGGGCACCAGTGTAGGGGTGTCGGCCAGGGCTTAGAAACGCGCGTCGAGTGTGAGGTCGAATCGCCACTTCTTCTGCGGGAAGATTCCTCGGGCGACGTCTGCGCGCAGGAGTCCATCAAAGGCCGACACGCCAACCCCCGCTCCGGACAACGGGCGTACGGGATCACGCCATTCACTTTGCTTTCCGGCCCATCCAATGTCGCCGAACAACGCGGGGCGGATCTTCCACCATTGCAAACCAATTTCAGATCGCGTCACCCACATTGCGGTACCAGCCGCAGTCAGGGCGCGCTGCCCACGAATGGTTTGCACCCCGCCGAGCAGGAACTGACGTTGCACGGGTACCGTCCCTGCAGTGATCCCAAACGCAGCGGTGATTGATCCCTCCAGCGGACCAATAATTCTGCGGTCGAACGTTGCTTCGGCCAGCAAACGTCCATAATCAAAGTCACCGGACGCGCCTTCCATTCGGACATCGGTACGCAGCTCGAGTCGATCAGGATTTGCACCAATTTGATTTCGGAAACGCACCACGCCGCCGAATTCTGCAATTCGATCGGCAACAGGATTCGGCAGAATGCGCGCGGAATCTCCGAAGACGTTGTACCACGTGCGCACATCAGCCTTGCGTTGCTGTTCGGCGAACAGACGCCATGTGATCGATTGATTGCCGACACGTGCGCCGCCGACTTCGACACCGCGGGATCGGTAATACGCACCATCGTCGTGCCCAAAGAGCAGCGCAGATGCAGATGCACCGAATGAAAGCGGTGATCCCCAATCGTTACTGACATCGAGGCGGCGATACGCGGCAACGCTGATCGACTTCCTCCCATTCGAGCGAGCGATCGAAATCTCTCCATTCGCCTCGCGGTCAGCCACCGAGCCACGCAGTAATGCATGCACGTCGTAGCCTCGGCCGAGCATTGTGTGAATTCCAAGTGCTGTCGAGAATCCCTCGACACGATTGTACCGCGTCATGGGCAGACCGAATTCAAACGTGGGTGATTGCGGAGCCCAGAGCGATTGCAGTCGCAGCGTCAATGCATCCTGCAGTTCGCGTTGAGCCGCAGAATTGAAGACTTCATCACCATCGTCGAAAATGGATTTGGGCAGCTCTGGTGCACTTGCAAGCTTTGCCCGATCGCAGGGCACTGTAGTCGCAACGGACACGCTGCCGCCGTATCGCCGTGATTGCACAACACGCGAACCATCGCTGCCACAGGGTGGCGCGCGGCCTATTTGACCAGGTCGGGAAATGTTCGCCGGTGCGACCGATGCGCGATTTGAATCTGGTGCAGTGGCTGCGATTGATTCGAGAGATGTGTTGGACGGTTGTGCTCCCAATGCGCTCGCGTATTCAAAGCGCTGATCAATTTGTATTGATGCACGTGCAGCCCCAGCGACTGCGCTGCCGACAACGGATTGTGCTCGTGGCAGCCAGAAATGTTCGTTCACCAGTGCGTACTCTACCGAAATCGCAGTGATTTCGTATTGCAGAGTTCCAATGATGGCTGTCAGCCACCGTGGTGGACCGTTCTTGTCGCCTCGTTCGCGCGCTGCAGCGCTTACATCCGTAGGTGCCGACAATCGATACGCGGCGCGAACGAGATCGGCACTCTCTCGATCAAACCAGAACGAACCAACAATCAGGTTCCATCGTGGGCGACGCGCCGATACTCGCAATTCAACAAGAGTGATCTGACGATTACCCGGCAACGTGATGCGCAGGGAATCACCAAGTTCGAATTGATAGAATTGCTCTGAACCCGTTGCGAGCGGATTCACCAGCTCGCGCGTGTTCACGCTGTCCTTCACAGTTCCTGACTGTCCAACGAAATCAGTGATCAATCCATCTCCGCTCCACAGTCGATCTCGACCCGGGAAGTAGGGAAGCGGTACGAAATCAGCGAGATCCTTGTCCGATGCACTTCCAAAGTTTCCCTTGAAGGCGCCAACAAATGAGCGCGAACCGAGCAGGTCTATCCGTGTTTGCGCATTGCGACGCCACCGAATGCGCGCGGCATCTTCATGACGGTATGCAACGCGCTCACGTCCAATTGCGCGCACACCAACGGACATTGTCAGACGCTGGCGCGCTGTCGCTTCGTAGCTTGCGAGCGCGGAATCCTGTCGCAAGCGCGCTGCGCGCGCCCGTACGAGCAGCGTTAGCGCGTTCCGGTCGTCAGCATTTGAACCGGCTGATTGAGAAGACGCAATAGTGGGTAAAAATACGCATGCACAGGCAACCGCAACGACGAGAACGCAGCGATGCATTGAACACTCCGTACGGGGCAGAGGCAGTTGGTGCGACGGCGTGCATTACGTACACACGCGTTGCAGCGGCACCGTTTGCTGAACTCGGCCACGTACGGATTGTCGAAAATACTGGTTTCCATACTCCGGCCCGCACGTGACCAATCGTGCGTGGCACGGGATCAAGCGCGCTATTTGCGACGTACCGCTGCCGCGATCTCCCGCAACTTGGGCAACACATCGCCCGCATTGATCACGCCCGAGTGCGGGCTGCCAAACGCGAAGTACAACTCGCGGTACATCTGATATAACTCCTGATACACCAGGTGTTCTTCGTAAATCGGCTGCACAACACGATACGATGGACACAACGCTTTCTGCGCGTCGCCAATGGTCGCGAATTCACCTGACGCGAGGAACGCGAAGATCGCTGAGCCCAGACCAGTAATTGGTTCATCAGGTACCAACACTGGCACGCCAAGCACGTTGGCGTAAACCTGATTGAGCACGTTGTTCTTTTGCGGAATTCCGCCTGCATGAATTACGCGCTTGATTGGCACACCATGCGCTTTCATTCGATCGAGCACAATCCGCGTGTGAAACGCAGTGCCTTCGATCGCCGCAAACAAATCGTCCTCTGCTGTGTGCGTGAGATTCCAACCGAACGTGACGCCGCCAAGGTTTGGATTGACAAGCACGGTGCGATCGCCGTTGTCCCATGTGAGGCGCAACAATCCTGTTTGTCCACCACGATAGTTCGTCAGGCCCGCAGACAAGTCCTGCGTCGTGCGTCCCGCGCGTTTGGCAATTGCCTCGAAGATGTCTCCGACCGCAGACAATCCCGCTTCGATACCAAGCATTTCGGGATACACGGATCCATCAACTACACCGCACACTCCGGGTACGTTTTGCGCTTCACGAGCGACGGCGATGATGCACGTGCTCGTTCCGATGACGTTCACCACATCACCTTCGGCAACACCGGCGCCAATTGCGTCCCAATGTGCATCGAACGCGCCGACAGGCACGGGAATTCCGGCACTGACACCAAGTCGGGTCGCCCAGTGCGCAGAGAGTTTTCCCGCAACGTGATTGGACGTGCGATAGTTGCCCGCCAGTTTTTCGCGCACGCCAGCAAGTATTGGATCGACCGCCACGAGGAATTCTTCCGAGGGAAGTCCGCCGAGTGACTCGTTCCAAAGCCATTTGTGGCCCATGGCGCAGATGCTGCGCGATACATCGCGTGCCTCGGTCACTCCGCACAACGTTGCGGCCACCATGTCGCAGTGCTCAAGCGCGGTTTCAAATCGCTCGCGCTTATCCGGATTGTGGCGCAACCAGTGCAGCAGTTTTGAAAATCCCCACTCCGACGAATACACACCGCCGCACCATTCAATCGCCGGGAGTTTGCGTTCGTGCGCGACACGTGTGATAAGCGCTGCTTCGTCCTTCGCGCGATGGTCACACCACAGGTAGTAGTCATCCAGCGGTTCGAGGTTTTTCCCAACTGGAATGACGGTTGATCCCGTCGTGTCGAGGGCAATCGCGCGAACCACATCACCGCGAACTCCCGCTTGCTGGAGTGCACGATGCATCGCGTCAACAAGCGCGTTCATGTGCGCTTCGTGCGACTGCGTCGCGAAATCGGGATCGCTGTGTGTGCGATTCACCGGGAATTCCGAAACGCCAATTCCGATCATGCCATCTTCGCGATCGACCAGCGATACGCGAACGCTCTGTGTGCCGAAGTCGACGCCAGCGACGATGGACATTGCTTAGCCGTGCCTCACAACATCCCAGCCCATGTAACGCGTGGTGGCTTCGTGCACAATGTCGGCCACCGACGCAAACGTGCTTGCAACGTGATGTTCAAATCCGTTCATGCAGATGTGGCGGAGAAGTGCCTGGAGATTGGGAATCTGTGCGACGCCAGCGCCACCGAACGTTGTGAGTGAATCATCGGTGAACGTGCCCTGGCCAACGTATCCGCGAATCATGCCGCTGCGGTCGTCGGTTGAGAAACGTGCAAAGCTCATCGGGCCGGAGTGGATCTTGCCAACGATGGTTCCGAATGTGTTTTCGCGACCCACTGTGCCAGCGATGATTTCCTGATAGTCCATCTTTGCGTCGCCAAAGAAGTCCATTGGCAGATTGCTGCAGTGAAAACACACGCACTTGTTTGGATCGTCGCCATAGTTGTTGTTCCAGTCCAGCAGCGCACTCGGCGATTCTGACGCCAGCGTCAGCGCGTACATGCTGAGCGTACCCATCACGTCCACTTCGCATGCACTTGGCAAGTTGCTGTCGCTCATCATGCTCATGAGCGTGCAAGGCACCACGCCGAAATACTCTTCCATTGAAGTCCAGCACTGCACCGCGCTTACCTGGACATCCACTTCCTTCATCCAGTCGTCCATCACGAAGCCAAGCTTTGCCATCTTGATCAACGCGTTGTCCGGCACGCCTGCAGTGTCGACGTATGTGTGCATCTGTTCAAGCTTGATCTTCACATTCGCGTCGGTGTCTGACAGCTTCGCGATACGGCCAAGAATCTCTGACAGGTCAATCGGCTCAACGGCAATGCCTGATGCTTCGAGAATCTTTTCGCTGTAACGCACGGTCTTGAACGCGGCGGGACGCGCACCAATCGCGCCAATGCGTACGGTCTTGAGCCCGCGCACTACGCGACACATCGCCGCAAAGCTGCGCAGATCCGCGCGAAAACTCGGCGACTCAGGACGTTGTGTGTGGACGGATGTGAGCGTGTACGGAATTCCGTACTGCGACATCACATTGCACGACGACATTTTGCCGCAAAACGAATCGCGGCGATTGTCGATGCCCATCTTGCTCGGGTCGTCCGATGTCGCGTGCACAAGCACAGGCACGTTGAGCCCCGCCATGCGAATCGTCTCGGCCACTGCGCGTTCGTCGCCAAAGTTCGGCAGCGTTACAACGATTCCGTCGATGTCCTTTCGATGTTGTTGAAAGAGAGCAGCGCAGAGCTTCGCTTCGTCTCGACTTTCAATTGCGCCCCAATTGGTGTCAGTAGGTCCGACGAGCACTGCATCGATGCCTTCGTCGTTGAAGGCCTGCAGCATTTCTGCGCGTCCACTTTGCGCCAGATGACCGGGAAAGAACCCGCGGTTGCCGACGATGATGCCGAGTGTGACCCGTCGTTTATCAGCCATTCCGCGTGCGCGCCGAGCGGCCGCCCGTGCCAGCTCTCGTTCGGTACGTACAGCGTCGGCCTTGCCACCAACGTTCGACTCGATCTTGTGGATGCTCATTGCGCCCTCGAAATGGATAGTGCCGCTGGAAGAACTACAGCTTACGGAGGGACAATTGCCGGGGGAAGCCTCGCGGGCGGTGCGTGCGGAAACTGCGCAAATGCGACTCGAAATCTTCGTTGACACCCCTTGGCACAACCGTAACTTTGACGGCCCATACAGAGACACTTCGCTCCAGTACCGATCAACTCCCGATCGTGGCATCAGATAACGCATCGAGCACATTTGTCGGCCGGCTAAGCGGGTCGATTCTCCGGTCGCAGCAAATTGGCCTCGTGGTCGTTTTGCTCGTTTTGGGTACCGCGCTCACACTGCTTGCTGGATCACATGTCGATCCGCGCTCGGGCGAAACGGTCAACAATTTTCTGAATTTGTACACGCTCATTCAAATGGCGACGGACGCGAGCGCGTTTGCGATCATGGCAGTGGGCGCGACGCTCGTCATCATTTCGGGAGGCATCGACCTTTCTGTAGGCGCGATCTACGCGCTGGCCGGTGTCGCGATGGCAATGATCCTGCGCGCCGCGGGCCCGATGGATCCCGGGGTCACGGTGCTCGTCGGACTGAGCGTCTGCCTTGTCGTGAGCCTCGCGTGTGGATTTGCGAATGGGCTCATGGTGATTGGCCTTGGGGTGCATCCATTTATCATCACGCTTGGCACGATGTGGATGCTGCGCGGCGTCGCGTTTGTGATCAGCCGCGCCGAAAGCATTCTCGTGCCCAATGCACTCACTGCAGTGGCCAAGGCGCCACTGGGATTGGGAACTGCACTCTATCCTGTACCGTTGCTCGTTATGCTCGCCATCACTTTGGCAGGCAGCGTGTATCTACGCCGCACGGTGATGGGCCGGCACATCTTCGCCATTGGTGGCAACGCCGAGGCGAGCAGATTTTCGGGGTTGAGCGTAAACCGTGTGAAGCTTGGTGTCTTCGTGCTTTCCGGGGTCGCCGCCGGTATCGCGGCGTTTCTTGGAGCTGCATTTTACGGATCGGCTACATCGTCCGACGCGAACGGGTACGAGCTTTATGTCGTGGCTTCTGCCGTTGTAGGGGGAGCGAGTCTTACCGGTGGCAAAGGCAGCGCGGTAAGCGCGATGCTGGGTGCAGTGTTGATTGTGATGATGCGCCAGGCAATTCGCACGTTGCACCTCGATCAGAACTACGAATGGATCATCATTGGCGGTGCGATGATCGTTGCAGTGGTGTTGGATCAGCGCGGGAGCCGGCTGCTCGAACGTCGTCTTGCAGCGAGCAAATCGTAAACACCACGAGATTCGCGCGCCAACGCAGGCACACCAGCAGTTTGGGATCTTTGCACGAATCTGCACACATTCACTTCCGGAGACGCGATGTTTGCTTCAACCAGAATTCGTTTCACGTCGTTTGGCATTGTTGCGGCGGCACTCGCGATTACCGCGTGTTCAAAAGGCGGCGACACGGCAAAAGCGGGCGACTCTGCGGCTCCTGCAGCGGGCAAGACGTTTACGATCGCAATGATTGCGAAGAGCTCCACAAACCCGGTGTTCCTCGCAGGTCGCAAAGGCGCTGAAGTTGCGGCGGAATCGCTTTCCAAGGCACACAACGTGACCGTAAAGATCGATTGGCTGACGCCGCCAACCGAAGACGGTGCGGTGCAGGCGCAAAAAATCGCCGAGGCTGCGAATTCGGGTGCGAATGCGGTTTTGTTGTCGGCGAGCGACGCCGGCAAAGTCACCGGTGCAGTGAACGAAGCGGTTGATCGCGGCGTGCCGGTAATGACCTTTGACAGCGACGTGCCCGACTCAAAGCGCTTCTCGTTCTACGGTGGCGACGATGTCATGATGGGCACGCAAGTGATGGATGAACTTGCGTCGCAGATGGGAGGCAAGGGAAAAGTTGCGATCATTGCTGGCAATCAGAACGCACTGAATCTTCAGAATCGCGTGAAGGGTGCAAAGGAAACTGCAAAGAAGTATCCCGGCATTACCATCCTGAACACGTTCTACCACGCAGAAACTCCGCAGGATGCAGCGGCCGAAGTATTGCGCGTGATGAATGCGTATCCGGACGTTCAGGGGTTCGCGATGATCGGCGGGTGGGCGCTCTTTACGCAAACGCTGCTCACGGATCTTGATCCCAAGAAAGTGAAGATCGTATCGGTCGACGCGTTGCCTGCAGAACTTGCGTACATCGAAAAAGGCCTGGCTCCCGTGTTGTTCGCGCAGCAGGTGTACAACTGGGGTTACACGTCGGTCAACACAATCTTCGACAAGGTGTATCTCAAGAAAGACGTGCCTGCGCACGTGCAGATGGATCTCGTGAAAGTCTCCAAGGAAAACCTTGGTGCGTGGGCGCGGCAGCTCAAGGATTGGGGCTTCACCGATGTCGATCCCAAGTATCTCGCGCTGCCTAAATAACCACACCGCGCACAACGCAGTCGACGCGCCGCGACAAGTACAACAACCACTTCTTCACCGCAAACAGTCGTGACTCAATCGACATCAACCCCGGCAATTCGCTTCAGCGGAATCACGAAGCGGTTTCCGGGGTTGACGGCCTTACGCGATGTGTCGTTTGAAATACCAGCTGGCACGTGCCACGCCATTTGCGGTGAAAACGGCGCAGGCAAAAGCACATTGGGAAAGATTCTGGCGGGCATCATGCCTGCAGACGAAGGTAGCATTGAGCTGGACGGCGCGCGCATTTCGTTTGCTTCACCGCGAGACGCTTTGTCCGCTGGCGTTGCAATGGTGCACCAGGAACTCGCGTTCTGCGACAACATGACGGTCGCAGAGAACCTGTGTCTTGGAAAACTGCCGCGCCGATTCCTTTTCGTGAACGAGCGAGAGCTTCGCGATCAGGCAACGAAGTTGCTGGAGGCAATCGGTGCGAGTATCGATCCCGATCGCTACATGAATGCCTTGAGCGTGGCGGAGCAGCAGTTGGTGCAGATTGCTGCGGCCGTTGGCGAGGGAGCACGCGTCATCATCTTTGATGAACCAACGAGCAGTCTTGGCGAGTCAGAGGCGAACGCGTTGTACAAGCTGATTGCGCAGCTCAAGGCAAAGGGCGTGACGCTGCTGTTCGTCTCGCATCGCATGCCCGAAATCTTCCTGCTGTGCGACGGAATCACGGTGTTGCGCGATGGTCAGCACGTTGCAACCCAGCCCGCGCGTGACGTCGACGAGACGGAACTTGTGCAGCAAATGATTGGCCGAAAGCTGACGCAGTATTTTCCGCAGCACGCGAACAAGGCGCGAGGGAAGGAACGCCTGGGCGTGGAACGTCTGAGTTCTCCAGGAAAATTCCACGACATTTCGTTTTCCGTGCACGCGGGAGAAGTCGTTGGACTGGCGGGGCTCGTTGGCGCTGGTCGATCCGAAATCGCGCAGGCCATTTTCGGTCTCGATGACAATGTTTCCGGGCAGATAGTCATCGACGGAAAAGCCACCGTGATTCGATCTGCGCGCGACGCCATGCGCGAACGCATCGGACTTGTTCCGGAAGATCGCAAGAAGCAGGGGCTCGTGCTGTCGATGAAATCGCGCGAAAACGCAACGCTGCCTATTGTGAACCGCTATGCGCGGTTGGGTTGGATTGATCGCGAGCGGGAGAGCACTGCGGTTGCGGAGCATTTTTCGCGATTGCGCGTGAAGACAACGCCCGAGACTGTTACGGGTACATTGTCAGGCGGCAATCAGCAGAAGATTGTCATGTCCAAGTGGCTCGCGGCTGAGAGTGATATTCTCATGCTCGATGAACCGACGCGTGGTGTGGATGTTGGCGCGAAGGCGGAACTGCACGCATGGATTGACGACGTTGCTGCGCAAGGCGTGGCGGTGTTGCTCATTTCCAGCGAGTTGCCTGAGTTGATCAATGTCAGTTCGCGCATCATTGTGCTGCGAAACGGGCGTGTGCGCGGAGAAGTCACGCGCGAGAATGCGACGCAGGATGTGCTGCTCAGGATGATGGCGGGGCTGGAATAGCTGGCCACGCAATTCGGCGTTCTGTTTGTCGTTCAGGAATTGCGCGAATTCAATGCATGATACGGCGGGCCGTCTCGAACAACCAGGAACTATCCGCACCTGGAAGCGCGAAGCCGCGAACAACCAGGAACTATCCGCACCTAGAAATTGATGCACGGCCCTCCGTATGGGATTGCCGCGGTGACCGTCGGAGGCACTCCAGTCACGAAGCGCGAACGCGTCGCGTTTGCATTCGTCGCGTGAAAGTTCGCGTATTGCTGTGCGGTAGCCGGAGGTGCACATCCAATGCCTATGCCGAGAAACCCGCTCGCCCAATTGCTTTCGAGCCAGTATTGAACTCCGTATGCACCCAGGTTGTTGATGTTGTAACTGGGATCGCATGCCGCGTTGTCTGACGGCAATGGCGCGACTGGACAACCCGTCGTATGCGCAGGTTCGCCCGAATCGGCGTGCCGAATCTCATGCACAAAGAATGAAAGTGACGCTTCGATGCCAATCCATGTGCGTTTGAAATCACGTTGCGTGGCATCCTGTCGTGACTGCGAAAAATACAGTTTGCCGCCGATCATGTCGCAACAATACAGTTGCCCCGCCGCAGCCCTGAGATTGATGCCGGAGACATTCGTCTTCATCCAATCCCACAAATTCTTTGATGTCCATGGCAACACGCCGGCGGTGCCCTGGCTCATGTAATACGCGGTGCGCAGTACCTGCATCGAGACGAGTTCGTCGGTGAGCTGCGCAATTGGAATCGTCGACATCGGCCCGTTGCATGTTGACGGTGCTGCAACGAGTACGCCATCAGAGCGCAGTTCCCACGTGTTCTTGATGGTTGTGTATGCCGGATCTGTCGTTGGACACTGGTCAAGAAACGTCTTGATGTCGTCAATTCCGGTGAGAACTCCAGCGTAAACTGAAATCGCGGCAGTTCCTGTTCTTCCTTCGCTCGTCGCGGTGATTGTCACCGGGCCACCCGGTGTCACGGCGGTGACGAGTCCAGTGCCAGATACCGTGGCCACTGAAGCGTTGGATGTTGTCCACGTAACCGTTCTGCCTGCGAGTACGTTGCCACCGGCGTCACGCGTTACGGCGGATAGTTGTCGCGTGTTGCCATCCTTGATTGCAACAGGTGTTGGCGTAACAGTCACGGTCGCAACAGCAATCACCATCGGTGTGACCGTAATCTGCGCTGTGCCCGATTTGCCTTCGCTTGTTGCTGTGATCGTTACCGGTCCGCCCTGGGCAACGGCGGATACAAGCCCCGTTTGCGATACGCTTGCAACGCCCGCATTGCTTGTTGTCCACGTAACAGTGCGTCCAGTGAGCGTCGAACCGTTACCGGCAAGTGTGGTTGCGGTGAGCAGAATGACATTGCCCGCGCTCAATGATGTTGTTGGTGGCGTCACGACAACTGACGCAACAGGAACGGGAGTCACAGTTATTGCTGCCGTGCCGGATTTGCCTTCGCTGGTAGCGGTGATGGTGACAGGTCCGCCTGGCGCATTCGCAGTGACAAGCCCTGTCTGTGAAACGCTTGCGAGCGCTGCGTTGCTTGTCGTCCACGCAACCGCGCGACCAGTGAGCGTCGATCCGTCACCAGCAAGCGTAGTTGCTGTGAGTTGTGACGTCGCACCGACAATCACGCTGGCAGTTGGCGGTGTAACCGAAACCGTTGCTACTGGCAATGGACCGGTAACCGTAATGGTCGCCGTTCCGCTTTTGCCCGCGCTTGTTGCGGTGATTGTTACGGGACCACCCAGCGAGTTCGCTGTAACAACACCGGCAGTCGAAACGCTTGCGATTGCAGGCGCACTGGAGTTCCACGCAAAAAAGCGACCGGTGAGTACGTTCGAGTTTGCATCAAGCGCGGTGGCGGTCAGCGGGATTGTCGTTCCGTTGGCGATCGTTGAATTCGGTGGAGACACGACAACCGAAGCGATCGGCACGATTTGCACCCCAATTGTTGCAGTGCCGCTCACACCTTCGCTAGTTGCCGTGATGGTGATGGGCCCACCGCTTGCGAGGCCGGTCACGAGTCCGGTTTGCGACACGCTCGCGAGGGTTGCACTCCCTGTCGACCATGTGACCGCGCGACCGGTGAGCGTCGTGCCATCGGCTGCGCGAGTCGTTGCAGTGAGTTGTGCTGTCGCGCCGACAAAAATGTTCGATGCAGGCGGCGATATCGTAACGATCGCCACCGGAATCGGATTCACTGTGATTGATGCCGCACCACTCTTGCCTTCACTCGTCGCGGTGATGGTAACCGGACCACCGGATGCAATTGCCGTTACAAGTCCGGTCTGCGAAACGTTTGCGATGGTGGCATTGCTTGTTGACCACACAATGACGCGACCCGTCAGCGGCGCAGCGTTCGCATCGAGCGTGGAGGCCGTGAGTTGTGTTGTTGCACCAACATTGATCGCAGTCGACGGCGGATTGACAACCACCGAAGCAACGGCAACGGGAGCGGTGACCGTCACTGAGGCTGTGCCCGATTTTCCTTCGCTGGTAGCGGTGATTGTAACGGGACCGCCGACGGCGACCGCAGTCACGAATCCCCCGGACGACACGCTTGCGATTGCGTTGTTGCTTGATTGCCAGCTGATCGCGCGCCCGCTCAACGTAGCGCCTGACGCGTCAAAGGTTGATGCAGTCAGTTGCGCCGTTCCGCCAATCGTGAGCGGCGTATTTGTTGGCGACACCGTAACGCTTGCAACGGCTGCAGGGCCGGGAGGCGTAATTGGCCCTTCGCCGCCTCCACCGCCACCGCAGGACAATCCAGAAACCGAACTCACAGCCAGCAACATCGCCACCAGATTCGCACGCACGCGCATGTTGCCTGACCGTAGACGTTGGTTGATTCGCGGGAAGACGTCGTTGAGCGGAATGTGTGTCGCGGTCATTGCGCTGCGCAATTATCCAGATTCCGACTGATTCGTCGCGCTTTCTCGCGTTTGTAGATGAACGGCTTTGCACTCGGCCATTCAGACACTTAACCGCGAGGCCGCATGTCACAGAATCAGCTCCGTGCAATGGCAATAATCGTCATTGGTGCGACAATGGCGCTGCCGGCAGTGTCACTACCAGCGCAAACTCAAGGCGCAACGACAGCTCCAGGAACTCCTGAGCAAAACGCTCGCAAGACGTGTTTTCGCGGAAGGCCAAGGCCAATGTGCGACAGGTTCATGCTCACGGAATCAAGCGTGGAACGCGTCATTCTCGCATCGCAATTTCGATTCGCGGAACCAACCAGCCCTGGGTCACCGAAAATCATTGTCGAGTTACCGCCAACACGAATTCGGGCCACGATCGAAATGGGGATGATGACCAACGTGAGCCAACGCGACGCGTACGGTGGTTCACTGTTCGTCGGAAACGCCGGGCCTGACGCGCGCGTTGGTGCGAAAGCGCGCTATCGGCGCTGGCTCGGCTCCAATGGCATGGCGATCGACGTCGGTGTCGGCGCATCAGTCACGGAAGATCAATGGACGCGCGCCACTGCACTCAACTTTCTTGGCGATGTCGCAATCAACGCTGGCGACTATGGCGCGCTCACGGCGGGCGTCACTACGCGACAAGCGAAGGGAAAGCACCTGCCAATGTTGTACGGAGGTGCACGATTGGGCTCGGCACCGGGAATTGTGGGTGCAGGCATACTGACGCTGCTTGCGACGGCAGTGGTATTCGCGGTGGGCGCGTCCACGTAAAACAAATATTGCTCTCCAACTGCGTCCGGCACGGAGATTTGCCATTGACGTGAGCGCCGCGAAACCGCAGCGTCTAGGGGTGGAGTCTCTCCTCGCCGTTGCGCTTGGGCTCGCGTTGGCCGCAGCGAGCGGATTGCGCGTATTCATTCCGCTCCTCGCACTATCTGTCGCATCCGCGACCGGCCACGTCGCGCTCGCTCCGGGATACGACTGGATCGCATCGACACCTGCGATTATCGCGCTCGCGGCGGCGACGCTCATCGAAGTTGCCGCGTACGCGATTCCCTGGCTCGATCATGCGCTCGACGTCATCGCGACTCCACTTGCCGTACTCGCGGGAATTCTCGCCTCGGCGTCGGTGCTCTTTGATCTTCCGCCCGTGCTCAAATGGAGCATTGTTATCATCGGCGGCGGTGGAATTGCGGGGCTCACACAAGGCGCCACAGTGCTGGCTCGCCTCAAATCCGGACTGTTTACCGGCGGCCTCGCGAATCCCGTCATCAGCGTATCCGAACTTGCAGGTGCAGTCGTAGTGTCTTTGCTGGCACTGTTTGTGCCTGTTGCAGCGTTAGTCGGTGTGCTCCTGTTGTTGCTGGTGGTATTTCGTCGAGCAGGGCGCCTTTTGTTCGGGCGCCGCGAGCTCCCCAGCGCGCCGGGCGGGCGCGCTACGCAGTTGTAACGCGGAGAACACATATGGGCTTGCTCTACACGCTGATCATCGGCCTTCTGGCAGGTGCCGTCGCGAAATTTCTTATGCCTGGCAAGGACCCAGGTGGCATGATCATCACCATCGTCCTCGGCATTGCCGGTGCGTTTGTGGGCACGTGGCTTGGACAGGCGATCGGCTGGTATCAGCCCGGCGCGTCGGCCGGATTTATCGCCAGCGTGATTGGCGCGATGTTGTTGCTGTTCATCTATCGCATGGTGAAGGGAAGAAGCGCGACAAACTGACGCACGCACAACGTTGCACGGTCAGACGAACGGTTGTTGAACTCTCCACGGCTTGAGCGCGAATCGTGAGCCATTTGTGAACGACTCGCTGCTGACGCAACATGGAGATGCCGTTCGTCTGACCGTGCATGTGCAGCCGGGGGCCAGGCGAAACGCAATTGTCGGCATGCACGGTGGCGCGCTCAAGATTGCAATTGCCGCCCCGCCGGTGGATGGAAAAGCCAATAATGCCATTACGGACTTCATTGCCGAGGCCTTTCGTGTATCGCGTCGTTCGGTCGAAGTCGCCTCTGGTCACACGTCACGACGCAAAGTGATCGCGATAAGTGGATTATCATTGGAGTTAGCGACCAGCACGTTGCGATCCCTGATCGACTCCTCGATCGACTCCTCGTGATCCGCCAGTTGTCCACGGCATCGCCACGCATGCTGCACGGCTTTACTGTGCATCAGGCTGCGTCACTTCACACCACTCCACCGCATTGACACTTCGCATGACTCAAGACCTTCGCTATCCGATCGGTCCGTTTCGTCGCCCCGAATCACTCACGCCCGAAGAACGCGTGTCATGCATCGAGCGACTCGCGGTGCAACCGGCGCAGCTGAATGCAGCCGTGTCGGGATTGACCGAGGCGCAGTTGGAAACACCCTATCGTCCTGACGGGTGGACTGTGCGGCAGGTCGCGCATCACGTGCCGGATAGCCATCTCAACATGTACATCCGACTCAAGGTTGCAATCACCGAAACGCAGCCGACCATCAAGCCCTATGATCAGGACGCGTGGGTCACGCTCGCCGATGTGAAAGTTGTTCCGGTGTCCACGTCGATGACGTTGTTCGCATCCGTGCAGGAGCGCGCAGTGGCAATTCTCCGGTCACTCGGCGCGGACGACTTTGCGAAGACGTTTTTCCATCCGGAAAACGGCGTGATGACTGTGGATCAACTGATCGCGCTCTACGCATGGCACGGCGATCATCACACGGCTCAGATTCAGAATCTGCGCAAGCGAAACGGCTGGTAAACGTCAGCGATCGAATCGATACGCTTTGCGCGCTAGATCATAAGCGCAGGCGCGCGCCATGACGTGCGCGTCGTCCATGGAAACGATGTGTCGCGCCACGAGTCCGGCAATCCAGTTTGCATCGACTCTGCGATTAAGATCGTGGCGCGCCGGAATTGAGCAGAACGCGCGGGTGTCGTCGTTGAATCCGGCTGTGTTCCAGAGACCGGCGGTTTCGTGCACCTGATCGCGAAACCGCGTCATGCCGTTAATGGAGTCGTGAAACCACCACGGTGGGCCAAGTCGTAGCGCAGGATAATGACCGGCGAGAGGGGCTAGTTCACGCGCGTACGTGGATTCGTCGAGCGTGAACAGGATTAGCGTTAGACGCGGGTCGTTTCCGTGCGCTTCGAGCAGTGGTTGCAGGTTGCGCGTCCATTCTGCTGCAATTGGAATGTCAGCCCCTTTGTCTGCACCAAACCGCCGCTGCAATTGCACGTTGTGATCACGCAATGCACCAGCGTGCAGCTGCATGACAAGTCCGTCTTCCGTTGACATGCGCGCCATCTCAATCAGCGCGTGCGCTTCGAACGCCTGCTGATCGACTAACGTCGCCGTGCCACCCAGCGCACTTGCAAAAACACGCTCTGCTTCAGCATCAGGCAAACGTGCGGTGCGCGGTTCGACGACACCATGATCAGTTGACGTTGCGCCGAGCGACGCAAAATAATCCCGACGCGATTGCAGCGCGGAGAAAAACGATCGCATGTCAACGATCGACATGTTCGTTTGCGATTCGAGCTTCGCGATTTCGGCGCGCCACGACGGATTGGCAATTCGAAACAACGCGTCTGGCCGAAACGTGGGAACAACGCGTCCATGCCAGCCCGAATCGCGGATAGCACGATGATGTTCGAGTTGATCGGTGGCTGCGTCGGTTGTTGCGAGTACTTCAATTTCGAACCGATCGAACAGCGCACGCGGCAGGAACTCCGGCGACTGGAGCTTCTCCGCCAATTCGTCATAGATGCGCATTGCATTTTCGCTGACGACCGGCGTCGTGACACCAAACACTTCGATCAGCTCGTGATCGAACCAGCATCCGGTTGGCGTGCCAAGAAACAAACGGTAGTGATCAATGAATCGCTGCCAGATCGCACGTGGGTTCGTCTCAACTGGCGTGCCGTCGATTGACGGAATTCCCAATGACTCCATCGACACGCCCTGCGAATACAACATGCGGAACACATAGTGATCCGGCGTAATCAGCAGCGCGGTTGGCTCGGGAAACGGCGCGTTGTGCGCAAGCAGCGCAGGGTCGACATGTCCGTGCGGGCAGATGAGCGGCAGCGCGCGCGTACGCTCGTACAGCTCGCGAGCGGCGCGTCGAATTGCTGGATCGGAATCGAAATAGCGGTCTGGCGAAAGCGTTCGGCTAGTCAACGAACATGTCTCCAGACCGAAGAATCACTACGGGTTTGCCTCGAGCACGCGAGCCTTGTCGCCAACGGCAATCACGTTGTTCGTTCCGGGTTGCACGATCAAACTGTACAACGCACCCGTTTGCGGAATTGCAAGTGTGCGCCACGCCAATCCATCATAGCGAAGCACAGTGCCGCTATCAGCAGCGGCGTAGATCTCTGTTGGACCACGTCCCCACAGTGATCGGATGTCGCGCTTGGTGGGACTTGCCATCGTTTCCCAACGCACGCCATCCCAACGCAGCAGCACACCGCCGTCGCCACCAACAAACAAGTTGCGTGTTGATGTGCCCCATACGGCGCGGAGGCGTTGCGCCGTCGGCACAAGTTGCGGTGTCCAGTGCCCGCCATCGAAGCGCAGCATCAAACCGCTGTCACCAACGGCAAACACGTTGGTTGCGTTCGTGCCCCATACAGCGCGGAGAAAGCGTTGTGTTCCGCTTGGCTGAATCAGCCATCCACCAAGTGTTGAGCGAAGAATGATGCCACGCTCGCCGACAATGAAATAGTCGTTGTCGCCAGCGCTCCAGGCCGCGCGCAATAGCAGCGACGTCGGCGTTGCTTCCTTGGTCCACGCTGCGCCATCAAATCGCAGCAGCGCTCCGGTGTCGCCAACGGCAATGATGTTGCTCGCGCTGCTTCCAACAATTCCGTACAAATCATTGACGCCAGGCACAACTTCGGGTTGCCATGCGCCGTTCTTCTGCTTGAGCACCTGTCCACCCAATCCAACTGCATACGTGCTCGTTTCGCTCGCGCCCCACGTTGCGAGCAATGGTGGATCGGCAATCTCGGTTGTCGCGACGGCGCTTGTACCCACACCGGTCAGCGAGAGCACCGTGCCGTACCAGCCTCCCACACGAAGCGAACCGTCATTGCGCGAAACAATGGCGCGCATGTTCTGGCCGCTGCCAAGCGTGATTGGACGCCACGTTGCACCATCGTACTGAAACGTGCCGCCAGTGTTGCCAACTGCATACACATCGCTGCCGCTTCGCCCGGCAACGGCAAACAGGTTTGCACGCCCGGGTGCGGGCATCGGATTCCACTGCGTGCCGTTGTAGTGCACGATTGTGCCCGACACACCAACTGCGAAAATGTCATTCGCGCTCGCGCCCCACACGCCAAACAACGGACTCGTGGTATTGCTGTTGGCGATCTGCCACGTTGTGCCGGAGTATTTCAGAATGGTGCCGTTGTTTCCAACCACCCACAAATTATTTGCACTCGTTCCCCAAATGCCCCACAAGTCTGTTGAGATTGGCGACGGTTGCACTGTCCATTTCGTGCCATCCCATCGCATGATGACACCCTGGTCACCAACGATGTACACCTCGTTCGCTGACAAACCCCACACTTCAAGCAGCGTTGCTGTCGACGGCGATTGCACCGTGCTCCATGCAGCGCCGTTGTAATGCAGAATGGTGCCGGCATCACCAACAGCCCACACATCGTTTGAGCTCGATCCCCAAATGCCAACGAGCGTTGCTGTTGATCCGGTTGGAACGATTTCCCAATTCGCTGCACCACGCTTTCGCATGACCACGCCGTTTTGCGCAGACGCCCACGTGTTGCCAGCGCCATCATCCCACATGCCGAGTATTGTTGCGTCCGTAAATCCGGTGCGTGCAATGCGCCACTGTTGAACGCCCGGTGCAACCGCAGTCACACCGACATCCGCCGTTGCCGTTGCAGTACCCACGGTCGCAGTGATGCGCGCGCTGCCCGGTGACACGCCGTGCAGTATGCCACCGTCACTGATTGTCGCAATTGCCGATGCATCGACAGCCCACGCGACCGAGTACTGAGTGACAATCGCACCGGTGCTATCGCGCGCCTCGATGGCCATGGGACGATCCTGCCCAACCTGGATGTACGTACCGCCGGGCACGATCGCGATGGACCGAACCAGCTTGTTCGAATTGGGCGGGAGATGTTCCGTGGGCGAGTCGTCGCACGCGCTGATGGCGGCGATCGACAAGGCACAAACAAAGACACGCGCTAGGCGGCGCGGAGATGCACTCTCGGTGACTGACAGCATGTGTAGAGGCTACTCTGGAGACAGGGTACTGGGCAACTTATTGTTTTGCAGGCACGGGAGGTATCTTCCCTCGGTCCTTCCACCTTTATACGGGGAATTACCGTGCTGGCTCTTTCGTCGCGCCCATTAGTGTTTTCGTTGGCCCTGGCCGCGGTGCTGGTTCGTGTACCGGCTGCGTCCGCCCAACGTTCCACGGTTCCGCCGGCAAATCGCGCGCCCGCAGGTCCGCCCAGCACCGACGTGTACCTCGTGCCACTCGCTGCGGGTGACGGACTCCCGAAAATTGGCGCGCCGGCCAACCTGACGCATCGCGAAGGCTACGATAACCAGCCCTCATTCGCACCGAATTCGCGCTCGTTCTTTTACACGTCGACCCGCGAAGACGGGCAGAGCGACATCTATCGGTTCGACTTGTCAACCGGCCTCGCCACCGTCGTCCGCAAAACCAAAGAAAGCGAATACTCGGCAGAACTCACTGCCGATACATCCAGCATTCTTGCGATTCGCGTCGAACTCGATTCGACGCAGCGTCTGTGGCGCATTCCGCTCGGGAACGGTGAAGCAGCTCCCGCCATCGCCGACATAAAGCCCGTTGGTTATTTCGCACAACCCGACGACAGCACGCTCGCGCTGTTTGTGCTTGGCTCGCCAGCAACGCTCCAGATCTGGCACAAGGGTCGTGCAGGGGTCGACACTGCGGCGCGAATAATCGGGCGTTCAGTGCTCACCATTCCCGGTACATCGAAAATCAGCTACGTGCAAAAGGGCGACACGAACTGGTTCATCATGCAATACGATCCGCGCACGCGTCGCGCGGACACACTTGTGCGCACGCTTGGCGGTACATCCGAAGACATCGCGTGGATTGATGGGAATACGTTGATCAGCGCGAAGGGAACAAAAGTGTACGGATGGAAGCGCGGCACTCCAGAATGGATTGAACTCGGCGATCTGAAATACGCCGCACTCGACAAGATCACGCGCGTGAAGGTGAGTCCGAACGGCGCCTGGCTTGCACTGGTGGCAGAACCGCAAAAGCGCGAAGCCGTTGCACCAGCGCAGAAGTATCCCGACGACAAGGTGAGCGCCGCGTCGGTGAAAAAAGGCATCGACATTCTTGCTGGCGATGCGATGGAAGGTCGTGCAACTGCATCACCGGGAAGTGATCGCGCCGCGGCATGGATCGCCGAGCAATTCAAGGCGGCAGGATTGGTGCCTGCTGGTGATTCGGGAACGTTTATTCAGTCCATTCCAATCGACATGGCAATTCGTCCGCCAGTTGCGGGACGTCCAGCAAGCAATCGCCCGCGTCCGTCGCTTGTTCGCAGTTGGTCAGCGTGGGATAGTCTTCCGGCCGATCGCAAACGCAAAGGTGCAAACGTTGTTGGCATGGTGAAGGGAAGCGATCCCGTCATCGGCAACGAGGTTGTGCTGGTTACTGCGCACTACGATCACATCGGAATCAGCGCACCAAGCAACGGCGATTCCATCAACAACGGCGCCGACGACGATGCATCAGGCACAATTTCGATTATCGAAATGGCGAAGCTGTTGACAAAGGGTCCGAAGCCCAAACGCACGATTGTGTTTGCTGCAGTGACGGGCGAAGAAGTTGGTGGTATTGGCAGCAACTGGTACATCGAACATCCGGTGCTGCCACTCGCGCAAACCGTTGTTGATCTCAACATGGAAATGATCGCGCGTCCGGACACGCTTGCCGGCGGATTTGGCAAAGCGTGGCTCACGGGTTACGAACGTTCAACGATGGGCGATCTGCTGTCGGCGAATGCGATGCCCCTCGTTCCCGATCCGCGCCCCGGACAAAACTTCTTTGGCCGCAGCGATAACATCGCGTTTGCTCGCATGGGCATAGTTTCTCACACAATCTCGTCGTTCAATCTGCATCCGGACTATCACACGGTGCGCGACAACCCCAACACGGTTGATGCAGACCACATGGCGGCGGTAATCAGCGCGACAGCAAAAGCACTGCGATTCTTGTCAGATGGTCCGCGTCCGTCGTGGCATCCGGGAGGACAGCCGGCTCCGCGTCAGGCACCAGCAACACCGCGTGGTCCGTGACATCGCGCGCGTGCGAATGTGAGGCAACGCACAGTCGTTAACGTGCAGTGAAGGTGATCGTCAACTACGTAGTCGCACACCGTTTTCTTTCACGCTGAGAATCCGCATGAGTTGGAGCCGGAAAATCATCTGGTCGGTTTTCGCCGCATCATCGCTGCTCTTTGCAGTCTCGTGCGGGGACAATGGCCCAACAGATCCCGCTCCCATTCCGATTGGACGCGTTGACGTCACCGCATCAACGTCGACGCTCGCGCCACCGCAAACCGTGCAACTCACGGCAATTGCGCGCAGTGCTGCTGGCGGCGTGCTCGATGGCCGCACGTTCACGTGGTCGTCCAGCACTACTGGCGTGGCGACAGTCAACGGCGCTGGTGTTGTCACCGCCGTCGCTCCCGGCACGAGCACGATCACGGCAACGTCAGAAGGGAAGAGCGGCACTGTCGTCATCACCGTGGTGGCTGCAGGCGGCACAATCGCGACGATCAGCGTCAATCTTTCTGATCCCGGTGTTGAGTTGGGTCAGCTCGCGCTCTCGATGGCGTCGGCCAAGGACGCTCAGGGCGCTCCAGTAGCCCTCGGTTCGCGTCCGCTCACATGGGGCTCGTCAAACCCAACCGTCGCGAAGGTGAGTGCGTCGGGAATCATTACGGGCATCGGCGTCGGGATCACGAGCATCATCGCAATCGTGAACGACAACGGCACAATGCGCATGGGTTCAGCGCAGTTCGAAGTCACTGCAATCGCAGGTGCGCCACTCTCCGCAGAAGTCACGATGCCCGGCAAGACGTTCAGTCCGCGTCCCGTCATTGTGAAGCTTGGTGGCACCATCCGCTACGTGTTTCCTCCCGATGCGCACAACGTCATCTGGGATCCCGGACAGACCGGCGCGCCAGCGGACATCAACGCGCTTTCGAATCAAACGATCAGTCGGGTGTTCAACACGGTCGGAGTGTTCCTGTACAAGTGCACGTTGCACCCCGGAATGGATGGCGAGGTATTCGTTTCGCCGTGAATCGCTAACTGCATTCTTGCCATTCCGTTCCATCAGTTCGTCGTTGAATGCGGAACCAAAAAATCAGAAGCGAAAAAAAACAATAACGAAACACCTGCAAATCCAATGAGTGCCCGAGACCGCGCGAAGACGCAGTTCGTCAGGCAGTCCTCCGCGACCCTCTGCGTACCTCCGTGGTAAAAAAAACGTTCTCAACGCCACGCAAATCTTTCCAGGCGAGAAAAACAAAAGGCCCCAGCACAAGCCGGGGCCTTTCGCGCAAATCCGCCTCTACGGCTTCGTGACGTTCCTGATCTTCGGCGTGTAATCCGGGAACACCGTTGCGATGTTCGGATTGAGCAACCGATTCTGGACGATTTCCGCAAGCACGTCGCGGTGATCGAGCGTGACGCGAAGATCCTGTCCCGATTCGAGGTTTGCCTTCGCAAGTCCTGGCCACGTGTCGTTGTTCAGCAGCACTCTGCCGCCGTTGATCTTCTTGCCGAGTGCGAACATGACGTTGCCGCGGCCGTGATCCGTTCCGTGGTCGCCGTTCTCGGCGACGTTGCGACCAAACTCCGACACGACGACAACGGTGACGCCGTTTGTCGTCGCAGTTTCGATGACGTCGAGGTAAAACGCGAACAGTGATTTGGCGAGATCGTCCATGCGGCCGTGCATGTAGCCGCCTTCGACGTCCGACGTTGCGCCCTGCTGCGTGTGCGTATCCCAGCCACCGTAGAATGCGTGCACCGCTTCGACGCCGACATCGGCCTTGATCAATGCTGCTGCCGATTTAAGCGCGTTCGCGAAACTGCTGTTCGTTGGATACACCGCGCCATTCGCTGCCTTGTACGTGGAGAACGCCACGGTCTTGAGCAGGTCGATGGTGTTGGTTGTGTCGAGCGCGTTTGCGTGGAGCGGATCAATTGAATCCGCGTAGTTGGTTGCCATGAACGCCGCGCGCGCCGCCGACGTGCCTCCCGATCCACCAATGGTGAAGCTCGCGGGATTCGGAATTGGCAACGCTTTTGGTGCGCCAGACAACGTCGCCGGCATGCCCGATGTGAAGCTCATCGCACGCAAAGGCTTGTCGGCGCGCAACGGTGTGCTTGTCGCAAGGTGACGACCCAGCCACCCAGTCACGACGCGCGGATCCGCTGGCTTGCCAACTTCCATGTAGCGTTGCGCATCGAAGTGCGAACGCGACGTATCGATTGAACCGGTTGCGTGCACCACGAGCAAATCGCCTGCCTGGTACGCTGGATACAACGGCGACATGCCGGGCGAGATTCCGAATCGTCCGTCCAGGTTTGTCATGCGGCTCGTTGCCGGCGCGCTCAGCTCATCGGGTTCGCGAAGTCGGATGGTCGGACGTGCAACCCGATACGCAGGATCGAATCCCTGAAGCGGTGCGACCATCGACAATCCATCGACGCCGCCGCTCAGGAAGATTGACACGATGACGTCGCGCTGCGATGCCGACTGGGCCATGACAACGCGCGGAAGCCACGTTGGCACCATCGCAGCAACGGCAATTCCACCCGCTGCGCCTATGAAGTTGCGGCGTGAAAGCTCGCTGTATTCGGAGCAACCGCACGCGATCTCGTCGTTATGCATGTGTGTGACCCTTTGCGATCGTGGAAACGTGTGCGTTGCGAATTAGTACCACTGGAACTGTGCGGAGCCCATCGCGAGCGCGAGTGTCTCTCGCACCTTTGTATCGTTGGGCACCGTCGCGCCAAGGTACGTCTGGAGCTGCGTTACCTGCGTTGCAGTGAGCTCTCCGCCAAACATCAGCGAATTGATCTTTGCCGCGATCTGTGATGATGCAGTGCCGCCAGCGCGAAACGGCGTGAGGTCGACCAGTGTGTTCACGATCGAGTTCTGTGTCGACAGCGTGCTGGAGAACTGCCACCGATTGAGAATGAGACCACTCCACCAGTCGACGCGATCCGGATATCCGTTTGGTTGCTGCCACTCGAACATCGGCTGTCCCATCGTGTCGGCCGACTGACGAATCGGACGGATGTTTGCGCTCACTGCACCCATCGCGCGCATGCCCGACGCCGCGTAGTGGAACGGGCGCTTGAGCTTCGCTGGCGCCGCCATGAGGTTGTCGCGCGAAAGAATGATGCGGACCATTGCTGGTATGCTGCCATTGGTCTGCAGATACACCGCGGCTGCCTGATCGACCACCGCTTGCGGCGGTGTGTATGCGAGCAGCCAACGCGAAAGCTTGAGCGCGATGTACGCGGCGGTTTTCGGATGCGCGACCAGCATGTCAATCGCGTCTTCGCCTTCCTTCTGCATGATGTCGGCCGCAACGGTCGACGCCATCGTGGGGAACACGCGACCGAGGAAAGTCTTCGGTCCGTTCTGCCCGCGATCGTGCTGGTTCTTGTTGAACACAAATCCACCCGCACCATTCACACTCCAACCTGTGAGAATGCGCGACAACTCGGCGACGTCGGTCTGCGTGTAGCCGCCGTCAACACCGAGCGTGTGGAGCTCCATGATTTCGCGCGCGTAATTCTGATTTGGAGTCGGAAAACGGCTGGAGTTCTGGTCGAGATACACGAGCATCGCGCCGCTCTTGGACGTTGCGCGAAGCAGCGTGGGGAAGTTGCCCAGTGCATTGGGTCGGATCACGTCGCGATCGTCGATCGCTTTGCGAATGCCAACTTTGTCCAGACTGATCGTGAAGTGATCAGTCCAGAATTCCATCATGCGTTCCTTGAGCTGACGCTTTGAAAACACGGCGCGATAAAACGCGGCGTCCTGAAGCTGCGCGTTTACCTCACCGCCGTCCTGCGACGTAAGCTGCGTGTACGTCATCGCGAGCAGCGGGAACTTCGTGGCGATCACTGCGTCAACGGCCGAATCGTCGATGGACGCCGCGTCCAGCTGATAGTTCAAATAGCCCGTGTATCCGAGCTGACGCGCGAGCGCGACGTCGACCGGATTCAATCCCATCGTGATGCGGCGAACGAGTCGAAGGATGGGATCCTTCCACTGCGCACTCGCATCAATGCCGGTGCCGGGAGGCGTGATTGGCTTTGGCTTGAGGTAACGACCGCGCGTGCTCGTCTGCGCTTCGGCCGCGGTTGCACCAAGAATCGCAGCGGCTGCAGCGCCCATGGTCAGAAATCCGCGACGGCTCGTGACGTTCGCGTTTTCTGCTACAGGTTTCTCTTCAGTTGCGGCCACAAACTCCTCCTCTGTGCGCAGCGTTTCGATCGTTTTCATGGTTCGCCTCGACGATGACCTTCAAGCTTGCTCAAGCTCGGCTGAAGCTCCGCGCGCCGTATGCTGAATTCAACGACGTGCATCACGTATCTAATACCGGAGAGATGACCGCGTCTATTACCCTGTGACGATTGTACGCCGCAGTGTAACGCACATGTAATGCCTGCTATTGTCGCTCTGCGCTGGCCTTGCGTCCGATGTCGGCGTCATCGCCTTCACCGCCATCCTTCCCATCTTTTCCGAGCGTAAAAAGTGTGAACGACGTGCCGTTCTCACTGCGATACACATAAGGCCGTCCCCACGGATCGTTGGGTACGGCGTCTCGCATGTACGGGCCGCGCCAGGCCATCGGCGCAGGTGGTCGGGTAGGACGTTCGCGCAATGCTGCGAGTCCCTGATCGGTGGTGGGATATGCGCCTGCATCCAGGCGATAAATGTCGAGCGAAGTTTCGATCAGTTTGATCTGCGTTGCTGCTGTGCCACTGCGTGCTTCACCTATGCGTCCGAATATCTGCGGTGCGACGAGTCCGACCAGCAAAGCGAGCACTACCAAAACAACAAGCAACTCGATGAGCGTCAGTCCGCGCGCACGACGCCGCTGCATGAAACGCGATGCACGCGAAAATGCGGACGATGTGTTGTGGTTGACGCTCACAGGCCTTTCGCGTTAATGCCGTAGATGGCTTGCAGCAGCGCAAGCGCGACAAATCCAACGACGCCGCCAAACCCGAGAATCATGACCGGTTCCACCAGTGAAACAGCGCGCGTCATTCCTCGCTCTACTTCGCTTTCGAACGTGTCCGCTGCGCGTGACGCCAGTGATGCGAGCGCGCCCGACGTTTCACCGGCATCAAGCAATTGCGTTGCCAGTGGCGGCAGCGTGTTGCCGATGGACTGAGCAAGCGGCGCACCATCGCGAACACGTTGCTCAGCGTGTTCGAGTTCATCAGTAAGCGACATGTTTTCGATTGAGGCGCGAGCGAGCTGCATGGCGGGAAGCAAACCGAGTCCGGTTGGCAGTGCCAACCCGAGAGTGCGCGTATATCGCGCGGCCGCCATCGACCGTTCGAGTGAGCCAACTACTGGCCAGTGAAGTCGCGCCGCGTGCCATCGTTTGCGGTTGTTGGCGACTTGCATCCAACGATTGACTCCGATGCCGAGCAACACGATGGCCGGGACCCAGACAAACCATCCGCGCGCGATCACATGACTCGCGAAGACGAGCATGCGCGTGCTCATCGGAAGCGTGCCTCCAACTTGCGTCAGCATCGAGCTGAAGCGTGGCACCACAACCAGCAGAATCACTGTGACGCCGATCACCGATGCGCAGCCGAGCAGAATCGGATACAGCAGCGCGGTCCGAAGTTTCGAGCGTAGTTCGTCCGCTCGTTCGAGATGGTCAGCCAACCTTGAAAGCGTTTCGTCGAGTTTGCCGGTCGCTTCGCCAGCTTTTGCCAAAGCGACAAACAGTTGTGAAAACACGGCATGAGCGCCGAGCGCCTCGGCAAGCGACTTCCCACCGCGAACCTCGTGGCGCACGAAAACGAACGCCGCGCGCAGCGCACCATCGGGCGATTGCGCTGCGGCAAACGAAAGGGCGCGGTCGAGCGGCACACCTGCCGCAAGGAGTGTTGCCATCGCGCGAGTAACGACGGCGAGCGCACCTGGCGGGACGGCGTCCCGCCGGTGAGCGAGCACGCGAAGCCCGCGCGGGAACGTGTTTGGCGCCGTGAGCGCAGCGCCGGTCGCGTCGCGATTGAGCGCACCAGTTGCGATCGGATCTGCGCGTCGCTTTTCGTCGCGCGGCCACACATCAATCGCCCAGAGTTCTTTTCGTCGAAGCGAGTCGACGACCTCACGCTCGGACGCGCCTTCCTGTTCGCCTTCGACGAGCGTGCCGCGCGCGTCAGCAGCTCGGTATCGCCAGCGTCGACGCGTCGAACTGTCCATCGGCTCAGCCACCTTCGTCTTCGCTGACGACACGCGCCACTTCGTCGACCGTCGTGCGCCCGGCATACACCAGGCGCCAGCCATCTTCACGCAGCGACCGCACGCCTTCACTGCGCGCCATCGCACGCAGTTGATCAAGCGGGGCGCCGTTCACCATGATCGCGCGCATTCCGTCGCTGAGTGGCATCAGCTCGGCAATTGCAGCGCGCCCGCGAAATCCAGTCGACGCACACGCTTCGCAACCTACCGCGTGCCTGACCTTCTCCCCTGGACGAAATGCATCGGCAAGAAGCGCCCGCTCGGCGGCGGTTGCGTCGGACCATCGTGCGCAATGTTCGCAGAGCGTGCGCACGAGGCGCTGTGCGAGAACGCCTTGCACGGTTGCTGCGACAAGGTAGGGGGCAATTCCCATCTCCGTGAGGCGGGTAACGGCGCTGGCCGCGTCGGTTGTGTGCAATGTGCTCAATACAAGGTGACCTGTGAGCGCCGCTTGCACCGCAATTTCCGCCGTGTCGAGATCGCGCATTTCGCCAACGAGAATAACGTCGGGATCGTGACGAAGAATCGCACGGAGTGCCGTTGGAAATCCAAAGCCCGCCTTTGGATTCACCGGCAGTTGCGTGATTCCTTCAAGGCGGTACTCAACCGGATCTTCAACTGTCACCACCTTTACGCCCGGAGCATTTCGCGCGGCGAGCGCGGCGTACAACGTGGTGGTTTTGCCGGAACCGGTAGGACCCGTTACGAGCACCAGCCCCGAGCTGCGGCCGAGCAATGCGTCGAGTCGCGCGCGAGTGTCGTCAGCGATTCCAAGCGTTGTGAGAGAACGAGTACCGCCGCCCTGGTCGAGCAGGCGAAGCACCATGCTCTCGCCATGCAGCGCGGGGAGTGTGGATACGCGCACATCCACCTCGCGGTCCCCGACGCGCAAACGCGCGCGCCCGTCCTGTGGCAATCTGCGTTCCGCGATGTCGAGCCCTGCGAGCACCTTGAGGCGCGACAATACTGCGGATTGAAATGGGCGACTCAGTTGCTGTGCATCGTGCAGCACACCATCCAATCGAAAACGCACGCGGAGTCCACTCACCGTAGACTCAACGTGCACATCGCTGGCGCCCGCGCGCAGTGCCTCGGCGAGCATGGCATTTACCACTTGCACAACCGGTTCGCGACTGGCCAGCGCTCGCAAGTCGTCGAGTGCTTCGACCGCGTCTCCACCAATCGTGAGCTCGTCGGCACCGTTCGCATGAGTGCGGACTTGTGGCGACGTTCGCTCGGTTGAGAGCAAAGCCGCACGAATGTCAGCGGCGGCAAACGGAACAATCGTCAGCGGTTTTGCAAAAGTGCGAGTCAGTGTGTCTTCAACGATCGCAGAAAGTGCGCCGGCGCTGGCAATTACGACGCACGATTCGTCTTCGCTGATGGGCAATACGCCATGTTCTTCGAGCCATCGCGCCGGAAAGCGCGCAGCAAGTTCACCGGCCGCCGCGGCTCGCAAATCGCGCGGATCGTTTGCGGGGTTATCCGATCTGGCGCCGACGGCGTTCTTCGAGTCCGCGTTATTCGAGTCCGCGTTATTCGAGTCCGCGTTCGCCAAATCCGCGCTCTTCGAATCCGCGTTCGCCGAATCCGCGCTCAACGAACCCGCGGCGAACGTATTCGCGCGACCTGTCGATGGCGGTGGAGAAAAATCAGACACGACTATCGATTGCCGTCAGGTGGACGCTTCGTCGAGTCCGGTTTGATCGGACGCGCGAGCGGCGTTCCGTTGAGCGTGCCTGGTGCGTGATCCTCGAGTCTGTTTCGAATGCGCTCGCGAATGCGATCCGCATCAGCATCGCTGCGCACCAGATACGGCGTGACAAAAATTGCGAGCTCGGTGCGTTGACGCGTTGTGCTTTCGCGACGGAACAGCGCGCCAAGCCACGGAATGTCCATCAGCAATGGAATTCCGTTGCGCCCCTTTTCGATCGATTCGCCAATGAGGCCTGCGATGACAACTGTTTGACCGTCACGCAGCACGGCGCGCGTACTTGCTTCGCGTGTTGAAATCACCGGCGCACTCAGCGCGGCGTTCACGGTTTGTGCCGTCAGCGTGCTCACTTCCTGCAGTAACTGAACCGAGATGTAACCGTCGTCGTTGATGGTCGGAATGATTGCGAGCTTGGTGCCGACGTCCTGGTACTGAACGGCGCGATCGATCGACACATCGTTTCCAAGTCGCGACGACGAAATGAACGGAACTTTGCTGCCCACCAGAATTGTCGCTTCGCGATTGTTGGCAGCGAGAATTTCCGGCGTCGACAGCACGCGAACTTCGTTCTTCGATGCCAGCGTGCGCAGCATCGTTCTGATGCCCGTTGCGTCAAGCCTCACCATGCGCAACAGGAAATTGCTGCTCGTCGTGTCGGGCAACTCAGGGTTTCCGAACTGCGCAACGACATCACCACCGCGATTCTCGGCGGCCCAGTCAACACCGAATTCAAGACCGCGTCCCAGCACGATTTCAGCAACCGTCACTTCGAACAGCACTTGCGCGGGGCGCGTGTCGAGTGCTGTTATCGTCTCGCGCAACAGAGGAAAATTTGGTGGCGCAGTGCGAATTACGAGTGCATTCGTCGGCCCGTTCGCGACGATTGTTGTGCGGCCCACAAGCAAACCCGCCGCCGTATCGCGCGGAGTAGTGATTGGAAGCGGCGCACCCGCCGTGCTGTTCTGCCCTGTCGAAGTCATGTCGCGTCGCTGACGAAACGTTTCGGCATCGCGCGCGCGGTACGTATCAAGCGCACGACTCAGCGAACGATCCGCGAGCGAACCGCCGTTGGTGTTGTCAACGGCAATTCCGAACAACTGGCCAAGTGCACCGGCAAGATCTTCGGCGGCTGCGTACTTGAGGTTCACGACATACGTGCGCAATCCTGCCTCGCCCGCCGGAGCAGCGTCGAGACTGCGCAGCAGTTGGAGATATCGCGCAACGTTGCTGCCACGATCAGTGATGAGCAACGCGTTTGAACGCGCCACGACTTCGACGCGTGCGCCTTTCGCAACGATCGCGCGCAATGCGTCCGCGCCTTCGTCGGCCCTGATTGAGCTTAGCGGAACCAACTGCGTGACAAGGCCGAGCGGCGGCGGGTCGGGAAAGTCTGTGCCCGATCGCAACGTGCCGGTCGCGGGAGATTTCTCAGTGGGCAGCACCTGCGCGACAGCGCCATTCGGCACCAACATCAATCCGTGGCTCTCGAGCACCGATTCGAAAATGCTTTCCAGTTCGCCTGGCTTGACCGGTGCGGCGGACGAAAACGTCACGCGCACATCAGGAATGTCCGACAGCACGACGGTGCGCCCAAGCATCGTGGCGAGCGTACGAATCACGTCGGCCAGTCGCGTGTTGGCAAAATCGAGTGTTGCACCTTGAGTCGCTGGTTGTTGTGCCGGCGGTCGTGCGGCCGAGCCTTGTGCATGCAAGGCGGGAACGTTCAACACGGCCGAAAGCGCGATCAACAACGCAACACACGATCGCACGTTGCGCGATTGCTCGCTTTGCCTGGAAAACTTCAGGACACTGTTCAAATTCGTTTACCGGAAGAATCGCGAGAGTCGGCTGGCTGCTGCAACACGAGACGCAGCACACGCACACCTGAAGAACCGCGAAGGGTCACGCGGTCCGCGTCGATGCGCGTCACCTGCCATCCTGAATGACGATCGCCTTCGACAAAAAGCTGCGGAGATTGGTCCTGTCGCGAGAGGCGAAGCAGAGCCCGACGCACACCGTCCTGACTGACGATTGCATAAAGGTGCGGGACTGAATCGGAATTCGACGCCGATGCGGAGTCGCGGCCTGCGCTGTCAGCCATCGCGTCGGCCAGAGAAGGCAGTGACGGCGGAGCTTCGGGTACGGCCGCGTCGGGCGAAACAAAGCGCACGCGAGGTGCACGTCGCGATGCGCTGAAAATGTTGGCGTTAACAATCGCTGTCGAATCACCAAACGCCCTGCTGCCCAACACACTGTCAGCGCGCGCGACACCTGGGACGGCTTGCGTAGCATCAGGTTCAAACACCGCCGGTGGCACCGGCGAACCGCGCCACGCGCCAACCGTGATTGCGGCAACAATCGTTGCAATCGAAAGTGCATCGAACATCTGAGGGCGCGAGAGAGCCATTGGTTATCTCACTCGATGATCGCGGGTGCGTGCATGGAAATCGTTATTTGCAGCACGTCGGGCGCTCCGCGCAGCGCTGAGTTTACTTGCACGGAAACACGATCAATGTTGACAACCCGAGGACCGTCGCGAAGCTGCCGCAGGAACGCTGTCAGCCCGTACACATCACCAATTGCTGACATGCTGACGGGGAGTTGTTCGCTGCCGTTTTGCGCTGCGCTGCTGTCACCCGGCGAAGTTCCTTGCTGCATTGATCCGCCCCCTGAACCTCCACCGGCAACATCCAGGCGCGAGACGGTAACGTTGCTCTGCTCGGCAAGATCCTGAAGCAGTGATTGCAGCGACGATGAAGCCAGCGCGCGAGATCGCGCACGGAACACGCGTCGCGGCATGCTGGCTAACTGTGCTTCACGCGCCAGAACAGTCGAATCGATCGAGGCGCGATGCGCAACGAGCGACTGCAGTCGGGCAAACCGCTCACGTTCTGCACCCAGTTGTGCTTCGCGCTCACGCCAGTGCCGGACAAACGGCAGCACACCGAACACGGTCACGAGCGCAACTGCACTCACGAGCGTGCCAACGCGAACAAAACGCCACTCACGCGGCGACATCATCGCGCTACTTCCGCGGTCAGCGACTGTCACGCGCGCCTCCCGGTGTGGTCGCATTCAATGCAAACGAAACCGAAAACGATTCTCGCATACGCTCTCCATCACGAAAGCGTGTGCTTGCGCCAAGCGAGTGGACGTCGCGGAAGGCTTTTACGGAGTCGAGACGCGGAACGATCTGCGCAGCGTTATCGGTGCTGCCGTCGATGCGCCACACTCTGCCGTCCCATTCCGCGCGCTGCACGACGGCGGCGACAGGCAGCGCTTTGCTCACCATCGCAAGCACCGATAGCGCGTCGGCGTTTTGTTGCTGCGAGCTCGCGAGAAGGGCAAGCTCAGTATTCGCGCGCGTGAGTTTGGCTTGGGACTCGTATGCCGGAGCGGCTTGCGTGTCGAGAGCGCGAATGCTTTGTTCGACACTGGCGAGCGCTTTATCGCGCTGCATGTTGGCGGCCCAGACGAGCGCACACAGCGATGCGGCAAACATCGCAACGGAGCGCCACAGTCGCAGTTGACGCTGACGCAACAGCGAATGTTCGAGCGTCGAGTCAAGCAGCATCGAATCGAGCGAGTCGTCTCCGGTCGTAATCGTGCCAAGCGCCGCCGCAAATTTCCCTGATGCGCCCTTGAGCAGCGCATCCGGAATCGGACGCGCTCCGTTCAACGTCGCAGCCGCAAGCGTTTCGGGGAGACGCCGCACGTCGCGCAAGCGATTGTTGTCGAACGAGAGCAAACCTCGTTCGCTCGCGCCTGCGTCGACCGTAAAACTACGCGTTGCGTTCGACGCGCCCGACTCATTCGCCGAGAGCGCGCGCATGATTGCGTGCGGCGCAGCGTACACGGATGTCACCGGAGCCCATACGCGAAATGCATTCACCCACGCATCGAGCGTCGCGCTGGGTGTCGCAAACGCGTAATCGCTGCCCCCGCTGGCCGCGATGGCAATGCGACCTTCGATCGGGAAGTGCCGGTCGGCGTCGCGCTGCAAAATGCGTCTCGCCGCGCTGCCGGAGATGGGGGGAAGTTCAGGCTTTGCAATCGCCAGAAAACCCAAGCCGATAGAAAGCGCAATCGCATTCACGTCGCCAATGCGTTCGCGCAGCGCCGCAACCGCGAGGTCGGGGCGCGTGGAATCCCACGGCACCTCGATCGCGACAATTCCTTGTCGGTTGCGCACAACCGCGCGCACGACATCAGCCTCGATTGCAACGCCAACTTTGTCGGCGCTCATAAATCGCGCTCCCGCCAACGCACGAGATGCAAGCCATCTGGAGCGACGTCGTACACCGCCTGAATCTCGCGCGAGAGTGGATGTCCAACGCGCCATCCACGTGAAATCACCAGGAGCCGTGAAGGTGCATCAACCAGCGAGCCGGTTGCGGCTGCGATCACTTCGCGCGGTGCAGTGCGCCGGTTGATGCGCGAATCACCGTCGACTGTCAGAAACGGTGCGAGTCTGCTGGCGAGTGCGTAGCTGAATCCATCAACACTGGTCAACTCGTCAACTGAATTGAGCGGACGCAGCGCACGCGGCATATCACCGCTTCGTCCGAGCAATGCCTGCGCAAGAGAATCGCGTGATCGCCGCGCAACCGATGCGGCGTCCTGCGCGGCGCCTGTTCCGCGAACTCGCGCATCGACGGCGTTGGCAAGGGCCTGCGCTTCGGACGTGGACACGAACGCAGTCAGAAATCTGGCCAGTCCCTCCGCGCCCGCTTCGTTCACGTCCAATCGCGCCGACACGTCGACAATGGCGATTGCAAACGCGCCGTCACCCACTGTGTCCTGTGCGGCCGCACCAAGAGGCGACCGAAGTCCAAGCTGTGCAGCCGAATTTTCGTCGAGCGAATTCAAGAACACGTCGCGTGCATTGCTGTCGGCTACAAGGGCGTGCAATGCGCTGTCGATCATGGTAACAGCGACCGTAACGCCGCTTTCCGCCATCGCACGCCCGGTTGCTTGTGCGCGTCGTGCAGCAACGACGTCGCCGCTGCTTCGCGCTGCACTGCTCGCAACAGCTGTCACACCTGCGAGCAGTACGACAATCCACAGCACGAGAATGAGCGCCACGCCGCGTCTCGCTCTCATTGCGCACCACCCGCAATAGGCGACGTGACAACCACAAGCGGTGAAATCGGCGAACCATCGCGCGCGACAAACGTAAATCGAATTGCGGCGGGCATCACTCGCTGAAGGGGCCAGTCATTTCGCCACGCAGGCTGACTGTTTATGCCGCCGGTCTCGAGCGCTTCAATTCGCAATCCGGCAATGTGAGGCAACACCGTCTCGATCGACGCACGCGTGTTTTCTCGCGCAGTTGGCGTTGCACGCACATGCAATCCATCTGCTTCCACGTTGAGCGTGACGCGCCATTGCGCACTTGCGCCGTATGGTGGTTCGACCCCAATCGACATCAGACTGAGCGCATCGATGGGGACGTTGTCTGCGTTCACTCGCTGCGTCATCTGAAAAATCGCGCCGTCAACACTCGAAGCCGACGCGGGATGGCGAATCATATCCGTCAGCCAGGACCGCACGCGCGATTCGGCTTCGACCGTCTCTCGGTTTTGACCAATGCGATCGCGAACATCAATGCCGGCGCGCAAGGCACTTCCGGCAACCGTCGTTACGAGGGCCGTAATCGTGAGCGCCGCGAGTACTTCCAGCAGCGTGAACCCCGAGCGAGAAGTTCGCACGTTCATCGCGACGTCGCGCCTGAAGGAACCAATCGACGAAGCGTGAACGATCTGCCACTGTCGATCGCGACTGTCACCGCGACTTGATCCAGTCCATTTCGCCATGGCGTTCTGGTCACCACGGTGCCGTCTTCCAGGGGACTGTGCGAACTCGCGCTTGAAAGCCCTTGTGCTCGTGCGACTGGAGCACCTGCTATCACAGACGCCATTCGCGATTCGGCTTGACTGATCGCAGCATCCCACGCGACTGAACTCGTTTGCAATTGTGCAGCGCCGTGCGCGAGTTCCAGGCAGCCTATGCCAACAAGCGCAAGAATGACCAGCGCAGCAATCGCTTCGAGCAACGTCACGGCGTCGCAGTCTCCATCCGCCAACGACACCCAACCGCATCCCAGCTTTTCGCATTCGGTGGAGGTGCGACGCCATCGCCCAGCATGCACGTGCCAACAGCGTCAATTCGTACGTTCGGTAGCCAGGAGAGTGATGCCGTCGAGCGCCCCGAACTCACCACGTCACCCGCGCGCACGGAAACAACGGCCCACACCCCATCGCCAGCTACGCGAAGTTGCAAGGGTTCGCCTCTTTGTGTCGCCAGTCGCCGCGCCTGTGTCAACAGTTCAAGCTCCGCGTTGATTGAATCGTCGCCGCTCATCGTCTGCTTCAACGCCGGGATCACCAGCGTGGCCGACATCGCGATAACAAGGAGCACCACGATGAGTTCAAGCAATGTTACGCCGCGCCGGCACGTGACCCGGAAAGCCGGTCGATTGCCAGTTGAGATGCCTTGCCGTGTGGGCGCTGGTGGGTTTGGGCTCCGCATCAGTATCTGGACTGTTGACGCATGCAACCTGTTTCGCTTTGGTGGCTCGATATCCAACAGCGTTTTTTCGTGTGCGATGCTGAACTGATGCAGAAATGGCCGCGCAAACTTTTTTCGTCGTGACAAACGCGCGCAAACGGTGGCAGGAAGTCTCGCGCGTTCGATCCAGCCATCTCGCGCACTATGGCTCAACACGCTAACCGGTGTCAACAAAGTACTCGAAGGGCGGTGCCTCCCGTCACGCTGCGTCTCTGGCGACACAGTCACGCACCAACGATCTTACCCGCGAAGTCCCGTTTGAATTTTCCTTGTTGACTGCATGGTTCGACGTTTTGACAGGAGAGAGAGCAGTGAAGGGTCATTCGGCACCAATTTCGACGTGGGGTTTGCGGCGCGGCGCGATCGCACTGGGACTCGGCGTGGCAGTCTTCGCGCTGGTCGCCGCATCAGGGCGCGCAGCTTTGGAATCTGCGAGTCCGGGCGCTGTGAAACCGACAAATCGCGCTCTGCGCCCAGGGTGCGACGAAGGAAACGGCGGCCTCACGCTCCCCGAAGGATTTTGCGCGACAGTGTTTGCCGACAAGGTTGGACTGCCTCGCCATCCCGCCATCGCACCCAACGGCGACGTGTTCATTGCGCTCATGGGACGTCAGACTGCAAACGCAGCCGGCGGAGTGGTCGCGCTTCGTGATACAAATCACGATGGCCACGCCGACATCGAAAAGCGATTCGGCCCCCTCGGCGGTACCGGCATCGTCTATTCAGGCAACTACCTGTACCTCGACGCGATGAAGGCCATCCTGCGCTATCCCATGGCGCCCGGTGCACTTGAGCCAAGTGGGCCGCCGGACACGATTGTGAGCGGATTGCCCGAGCGCGGGCATGCTGCGCGCAACTTTGCACTCGATGGCAAAGGCAACATGTACGTAAACGTTGGATCCAACACCAACGCGTGTCAGGTCGAAGATCGCAAGCTGGAATCAAAGGGCATCGATCCCTGTGTCGAACTCGAAACGCGCGCGGGAATCTGGAAATTTTCCTCGACGCAAACCGGGCAAAAGTTTTCTGCAGCTGCGCGCTACGCGACGGGAATTCGCAACGCAGTGGGTCTCGCCTGGAACGCGACCGACAATTCGCTTTACTCGACGCAGCATGGGCGCGACAACTTCGTGCAGAATTGGCCAAAGCTGTACGACGAGACGCAGTCGGCAGAAAACCCCGCCGAAGAGTTCCTCAAAATTTCACAAGGCGACGATTTCGGCTGGCCGTATTGTTACTACGACATCTACGTCAAGAAACTCATTCTCGCGCCAGAGTTTGGCGGTGATGGAAAGGCAGAAGGGCGGTGCACAACCAAGAAGCCGCCTGTTGTCGCGTTTCCGGGGCATTGGGCACCGAACGCGCTGCTCTTCTACACAGGTACGAAATTTCCCGCTCGGTATCGCGATGGCGCGTTCATCGCGTTTCACGGTTCGTGGAATCGTGCGCCCAAGGAACAAGATGGTTTTCGCGTGGTCTTCGTCCCCGCAACGAAAGGCAAATACGACGGCAAGTACGAAACGTTTGCCAACGGATTTGCCGAGGGAAAACCATCTGAGGCACCGCATCGCCCAACAGGACTCGGCACAATGCCCGATGGCAGTCTGCTGATCACGGACGACAAGGGTGGACGCGTTTATCAGGTGCGCTACGTCGGCAAGTGATTGTTTGAAGTACACAGCAAAAAGCCCCGGCATCGCGAAGATGTCGGGGCTTTGTTGTCTCGGTCGCGCGGCCAGGCGATTACGGTTTGACGAGCGCCTTGATCGCGTCAGGCAATGCGAACGTGGTTGGCGGTACGTCGCCGAAAGTGAAATTCGTGAACGTCATCACGATTTTTTGCGGCCCCATTTGCGTTTCCATTTTCGTCGCAAACTTGAGGGGACCAAACTGCTTGTAGTCCGACGTGACTTCGCTCACCTGCATCGATCCCATTTGCGATTCGACCAGACGGCTCGACCCGATCTGCAACCCCGATGCGACGGAGAAGTAGTACGTCACTTCGCGACCTGATTTGAGTGTCGCTTTGACCTTGTACGCTTTTTCTCCCGCATAATCGGTCTGCTCAACCGTCTCCGTCTTTGTAAACCGCTCTGGCGAGAACAGGGCTACGCCAAGGAAATCCGCATCTTCCTTGCGATTGGCGAGTTCCTTATCCGCCAGCACGCGAGGTCCGGACATCGGAGTGTTCTCCCACGCGACCGTTCCGTCAAAGCCCTGAAGCATTTCACCCATGCCAGCGATGGTTGTCTTCATGAGGGTGCGGTTTGGCGCGGCAATCGACATCTCGACATCGGCCGACATGCCCGCGACCTCGAGCTTGCCCACCTGCTTCATCGACTTGATCTGCGAAAGGGCGTCCTTGCCGCCGACAGCCGCGACATGCTTCGCGAAAAGCTCTTCAGGCTTGGGCAACGCCTGGGCGAATGAGACGGCCGGCGTCGCAACCATCAGTGCAACCGCAACGGCAGCAAAACGATTGAAAACCTTCATGCGAACGAATCCTCGTTACGAGTGAGCCGGCCAGGGAGACCGGCGGTGCTGCGTGATCGTCTTCCAGCCAGAAAGACGACCAACCACCACTACGGTGTCACACGGGTAGCCGCCGGTTTCTTACCCGCAAGCGCGGCCGCCCATCCCATGGCCGATTCCAGCGCTGGATCATGACCGTCCAGCAGCGCCTTGCGGGTGAGGGGCGCCGAAACGTCGGGAATAACCCCGTCTCCCTCTACGGCTTTTCCGGAGGGCGACAGGAAGTTCGCAATCGCGTGGTAGAGAATGTCCGCGTTCGGCAGCCGCTCCGCGACTGCTGGCAACGCCTGTCCCGACGTCTGCGCGCCGAAAACACGGGCTCGCCCAATCGACTGCATGCCGCCCGCAAAAATTTCCGTCGTGCTGATCGACAACTCATCCACGACGATCGCGAGCGGCCCGGCGTACGGCGTGACGCGCTCTGATCGCGTGTTCACGCGACGAGGATTGGCGACAAACTTGAGCGAGCTCCCTCGCTGCTCCATAGTGCCGATGTTGATCGCGCTGTCGAGAAAGTGACCGGCGATTCCCATCGCCATTCCGCCTACGCCGCCGAAATTTCCTCGCAGGTCGAGCACAATCGCATCCGCATCACGGAGCGCATCGATCGCTTTGTCAAAGGCCTGCGAGAGCGCCGGCATCCAGATGTTGAACCGAATGATGCCAACCGTCTTGCCATCAACCTGGCGTCGCTCGTATTCGAGAAACGCGTTGAGCGGAGGCAGGTTGCCAAATTTTTCGACGCTTCCGGGCTCCGGCTCTCGCACCAGCTGCGTCGTCACGAGTGCGTTTTTCGCGTTGCGCCACGTAATTCGAACACTGTCGCCCACGGCACCCGCGACGAGCGCATTGCCAACACTCCACGCCGAAAGTTTGAGGCGCCGCGCGTCTGGCGTGGGCGGAATGCGAGCCAGCTTTGGCGCGAGCGGACATCCATCGATCGCGTCAACAACAAAGCCAGGTTTGATACCTGCACGAAACGCTGGACTGCCGTCGCGCACATCAGCCACAACAAGCACACCGTCGAGGTCGCGCAGCTTGACGCCGATTCCGCCATTGTGATCCGCGGGCTTGGAAGCCGAAGCCGGTGTGGCGTCGCTCACCTCGCGCGGAATTATGGAAAAATGAGATTGCTTGAGTGTGCCAACCATCGCATTGAGGACTGCACGAAGTTCGCCGGTGGTGCGCGCTGCCTGTGCCTTCGGGCGCAGTGAATCCCGCACCGCTCCCCAGTTGGCTCCGTTGAACTTTGGGTCCCAATGCGTTCGCTCAATTCGCGCCCACGCCGAGTCGAACGTGGCGACGGGGTTTTCCACCGGGGTGTTCGCGAGCGACGCAACTGAGGGCGCTGCCGCCACGCATGTCGGCGGCGCTCCCTGCAGCGCAGTCACGATGTCGCGACTGGCGTTGGCTCCGGCCGAAGATGGTGTCGAGGCTCGATGGCAGGCGGCAACCATCGCGGCGGAAAACACCACCGCCCCGACCGTTCGGGCCGCACTCTGCACTCGCAGGCTGTTTCTCAAGTCAGACTTGGACATGGCTCAAAATAGGTGTTCCGGAAAAAGCGCGCTCAACACGGGACGCAACCCCCTCGCGAGGGGACAGATCGCCTCGTCGACGTACCGTCGCAGGGCGCGAATGGTTACCATGCACCGGTAGAAACAGGGACTGTTACCGACTGAACTCCGTCATACCGACTCATGACCTCCCGATTGCATACGCTGTCCGCCGCCGGCCAGTCACTTTGGCTCGACTACATCGATCGCACCATGCTCGCCAATGGAGATCTTGCACGTCGAATCCGTGATGACGCTTTGACGGGCATGACGTCCAACCCGACGATCTTCGAAAAAGCGCTCGCCGAAGGCGACGCCTACGACGCGCAGTTAGCAACCATCTCGGCGGGAACCAACGCGCGGGAAGCGTTCGAACTGGTTGCGACCACCGATGTGCGCAACGCGTGTGATGCGTTCCGCGGCGTATACGACGCAACCAACGGTGCCGACGGCTTCGTGTCGATCGAAGTGTCCCCCGATCTCGCGCGCGATGCAGAGCGCACGATCAACGAAGCGCGTCGTTTGTGGATGATCGTTGCGCGGCCAAACTTGATGATCAAGGTGCCGGGCACCGAAGAAGGCGCCGTGGCAGTCAAGCAGCTCATCTCGGAAGGTATCAACGTCAACATCACGCTGTTGTTTGCCGTCGAAGCGCATGCTCGCGTTATCGAGGCGTATCTGGCGGGCCTGGAAACGCGTGTGCAGGGTGGACAGCGCGTCGACCGGATCGCATCGGTTGCAAGCTTTTTCGTGAGCCGGGTTGACACGGCCATCGACAAGTTGCTCGAAGCACGGGCGAAGGCAACAAGCGACGACGCGATCGAACAGTCGCTGAACACACTGCGCGGACACGCTGCGATTGCAAACGCAAAGCGTGCATATCAACTGTTCGCCAAATCGTTCTCAGGTGCGCGTTGGGATGCGCTCGCGTCGCACGGCGCTCGTGTACAACGTCCGTTGTGGGCCAGCACCGGCACAAAGAATCCCGCATACAGCGACGTGCTTTACGTCGAAGAGCTCATCGGCCCCGACACGGTAAACACACTGCCGCCCGCAACACTCGACGCGTTCCGCGATCACGGCGAAGTTCGCCGTTCGGTGGACGTCGGTATCGACGAAGCGGAACGCGTTCTGGCGCAGCTGGCTGCGCACGACATTTCGCTCGACGAAGTGACATCGAAACTTCTCGCCGACGGGCTCGCGTCATTCGAACAGTCGTTCGTAACGCTGCTTGCGGGACTCGAAAAGAAGCGCGCCGCGCTTACTGCTGCAAAAACCGGAGCGACGGTCGGTGCACGTGCCTGAACCCGTCGACAACGTCGTAACCATTCCGAGAACCGGTCCGGAGAAGTCGTCCGATACCGGATCGGCAGCACGCACAAGCGCCAGCACGTTCACGCGAAAGCGCTATCCGCGCACAAAGATTGTCGGCACGCTTGGTCCGGCGAGCAACAATGCCGCAGGCATTCGCGCGCTTATCGAAGCAGGATTGAACGTCGCACGCATCAACTTTTCGCACGGCACGCACGAGCAGCACGCGCGAACCATCGAAACGGTTCGTGCCGTTGCCGATGAACTGAGCTCCACGGTTGCGATCCTTGGCGACCTTCAGGGACCGCGCATTCGTATCGGCGATTTGCCCGCGGACATTCCGCTTGTCGACGGCAGCGACGTGGTGCTCGCGCCGGAAGATGTTGCGACGGGCGACGACATCCCGGTCACGTACGATCAACTCGCGCACGACGTCGCCCCCGGCAATCGCATTCTCATCAACGACGGATTGCTTGAGCTGGTGGTGACGAAAGTCGACGGAGTGCACGTGCACGCTCGCGTTGTGCACGGCGGCCCGCTCAAGAGTCACAAGGGAATGAACCTTCCCGGCATCGCCGTCTCTGCACCTTCGCTCACCGAGAAGGACAGAGAAGATCTCGCATTCGCAGTCGAGCACGGACTTGATGCGCTTGCGTTGAGTTTCGTCCGTCGCGCGGAAGACATCGTTCAAATGCGGGCGCTCGTGCCCAAGACGATGCTCATCGTCGCGAAAATCGAAAAAGATGTCGCGCTCCGAAACATCGAGGAAATCCTGCAGGCAGCCGATGCGGTGATGGTGGCGCGCGGCGATCTTGGCGTCGAACTCCCGTTCGAAGAAGTACCGATCGCGCAAAAGAACATCATTGCGACGGCAAATCGCATGGGTCGCCCGGTTATCACGGCGACACAAATGCTCGAGTCGATGATCGAGCATCCGCGCCCCACGCGCGCCGAAGCCAGCGATGTTGCGAACGCGATTCTCGACGGCACCGATGCGGTCATGCTGTCTGCTGAAACTGCAGCGGGTGCATATCCGCGACTGGCGGTCGAAGCAATGCGCCGCATCATCACGGAAATCGAAACCCATCCACGCCCGCCACACGCCTATCGCGAAGAGCGCAAAGTCACCGGCGGCGTGAATACCGAAGAAGCGATTGCTGCTGCAACAGTCGCTGCAGTGCGCATGCTCGATGTGCCGCTGGTTGTGGTGTTCACCAAGAGTGGATTCACGGCGCGCATCGTTGCGTCGCACCGACCTTCTGTACCCATTCTTGCGCTCACCGACGAACCACGTGTGTGTCGCCAGCTCTCGCTGGTGTGGGGCGTGGTTCCACGTCTCGTGCCAACGGCGCGCGGCTACGACCACATGGTGGCGATGGCGCTCCGCGAAGCGCAGGACCTCGGGCTTGCCACACGCGGTGATCGCGTGCTCGTAACGGCAGGCGTCCCATTCGACGTTCCAGGCACCACAAACCTGCTCAAGGTCGAAGTCGTGTAATGCGTTTGGGCCAACGGTGAAGCTCACGTTCCTCGGCACTGGAACAAGCTTTGGTGTCCCACAAATCGGGTGCACCTGTGCCGTTTGTCATTCGACAGATCCACGCGACAAGCGCACGCGTTGCGGTGCGGTAATCGAATCGGCAACCGGAACGCGCATCTTGATAGACACGCCACCGGAATTACGACTGCAATTGCTGGCAGCCGGAGTCAGTTCTGTCGATGCCGTATTGTTCACTCACGAACACGCCGATCACATCCACGGCATAGACGACATACGCGCGTTCACGCTGCAGGAAGGCACGCGATTGCCGATGTACGGTTCGGAATACACGCTCAACACGTTGTCGTCGCGTTTTCCGTACATCATGGACGAGAACCTGAGAGCATTGCCCGGCACTTACAAGCCGCAAGGCCGTGCGATGCTTGCGACGCCCGGAGTGCCCGTCACCATTCGCGACATGACCGCGCTGCCAATCGAAGTTCCACACGGGCGTGTGAATGTTCTTGCCTGGCGCGTTGGACCCATTGGTTACATGACTGATGCAAAGTCCGTTTCAACACAAGCGATCGCGGCGCTCAAAGGCGTAAAAGTGCTGGTCATCAACGCGCTGTTTCGCACGCCGCACCCAACGCATTTGTCACTCCCCGAAGCACTCGGCATTGCGACCGCCGTCGGTGCCGAGCGCACGTTCCTAACGCACTTGACGCACGACAATTTTCATGCGGCGCTCGAGGCCGAGTTGCCGGTTGGTGTGGCGCCGGCGTACGATGGTTTGACGCTGCACGTCGACGAAGCATGAATACGATTCCAAAGCGAAATTCGCGTGACGGTTCGCGCCTCATTCACGACACACAACGCTGATCGGCAGATGACGCTGACACTTGATTTCACGAACATGATGGCCGGCGTGCTGCCTGGCGGCGGCGGAATCACCGAAGCCGACTGGCGCGACGGCGCCGCAGCGTTTCGCGATGCACACGCATCGGTCGACGCAATGCGCGTTGCCGACAAGCTTGGCTTCTTCACGCTGCCCACCAACGAGGCGCTGCTCAAGCAGTCTCTTGACGTCGCCAATCGTGTTCGCGGCACAATCGACGACGTGTTGCTGCTGGGTATTGGTGGCTCTGCACTTGGCCCGATCGCACTGCGTACTGCCTTGTGTGCGCCGGGGTGGAACATGCTCGACGCAAAGGCGCGCGACGGTTATCCCAGGCTGCACGTGCTCGACAACGTCGATCCCATCTCAATTGCAGCAATCATGGGACGACTCAATCTCGCGCGCACGTTGGTGCTCGTAGTTTCAAAGTCGGGCGGCACAGTCGAAACGATGTCGCAGTACCTGATCGTACGCGATGCGCTCGATCGTACGCTCGGCGAGACCGCAGCCAGGGAACGCATCGTACTCGTGACGGATCCTGAAGGAGGCGCGCTCAGAAAGATCGCGCGCGCGGAAGGAATTTCGGCGGTGGATATTCCGGCAAACGTTGGCGGACGATTCTCGGTGCTGTCGCCGGTTGGTGTTTTGCCCGCTGCGCTGATCGGCATCGATGTGCGCGCGCTTCTGGCCGGTGCTGCAGACGCGACTGCGCGCTCTACCAGCAACGAATTGAACAAGAACGCAGCCGGCGCGTTTGGTGTGCTGCAATGGCTTGCTGACACGCGTCACGGACGGCATGTACACGTGTTGATGCCATACGCCGATCCGCTGCGCGATCTCGCATTGTGGTTCGTGCAGTTGTGGGCAGAATCTCTTGGAAAAATAAGAAAAGACGGCACACACACCGGACCAACGCCACTCCCCGCACTCGGTGCCACCGACCAGCACTCGCAAGTGCAACTGTTCATGGAAGGTCCGCTCGACAAGACCGTCACCTTTATCGCAGTCAAGGGACGCGAAAAAGACGGACCCATTCCATCACGTCACGCGGACATTTCCGAACTCGCGTACATCGGCGGGCACACGCTTGGTGAACTGATCGACGTTGAGCAGCGTGCAACAGCGGGCGCACTCGCCGTACGCGGACGGTTCAACGCAACGATTCACATCGACAAGATTGATGCATGGCATTTGGGAGCGTTGATGCAGACGTTTGCACTTGCCACCGCATACGCAGGCGCACTCTACGGCATCGATGCCTTCGATCAACCAGGTGTCGAACTCGGCAAACGCTTTGCGTATGGGATGCTCGGACGCCCGGGCTTCGAAGCTGCACGCGACGAATGGAACGCGCTCCCGCGTCCGGATATTCGGTACCAGGTGTAAGTGCGATTCCTTCCCGGAGCGCGCGCTGTGAAGTATTCATGAGTCATTCGATACTGCAGTAGAAGTCTCCCCACCGACACACATCAATCCGGTTAACCGGTTCGCCAACCGCGAACATTTCACCGAGGCAGGAGCCGATGTCAGCAGAGAGTTCCCAGCATTTTGGCGGTGCCGTTACGATCACCGATGGACGCGTCAAGGTTGACCGCAAGGACGCCCTGGCGTCGGCCCACATGGATGCGTTGGTGCATCAGGCCGTATTCAGTGAGGGCGGCGAGCGCGAATATGCGCGATGGCTCATATGGGAACTTGGACAGGAAGTTGGCGTCCGTCCCGCGTCAATTCACGATCTGTACATGGCACGTGGCGCGGGCAAGTGTAACGGATTCACTGTCCCGGCCATCAACGTTCGCGGAATGTCATACGACACCGCGCGTTCGATATTTCGCACTGCAAAAACGCTCGATGCGGGCGCGTTCATTCTCGAAATCGCGCGCTCCGAAATTGCCTACACCGAACAACGTCCTGCCGAATACGTGACCGTGATGATCGCTGCGGCACTTCGCGAGGGATTTCACGGACCAATCTTTATTCAGGGCGATCACTTCCAGGTCAACGCGAAAAAGTTCGCGGTCGATCCGGTTACCGAAGTGAATGCGGTGAAGGCGTTGATCAAGGAAGCCGTCGCTGCAGGCTTTTATAACATCGACGTCGACACGTCTACGCTCGTCGATCTGTCGCACGCAACACTGGCCGAACAGCAACGCCTCAACTACGAAACGTGCGTCGAGCTTACGCGCGCGGTTCGCGCTGCAGAACCAAAAGGCGTCACCATTTCAATTGGTGGCGAAATCGGTGAAGTCGGAACGGAAAACAGCACGCCCGAAGAGTTGGAAGCGTTCATGGACGGATTCAACTCAACGCTTGCAACGCAAGCGAAGGGAATGGCGGGGCTATCAAAGATTTCGGTGCAATCGGGTACTTCGCACGGCGGCATTGTGCTCGCCGACGGATCGATCGCTGACGTCAAGCTCGATCTCGACACGCTGGGCAAGCTCTCCAACATCGCGCGCGACAAGTACGGAATGTCGGGGGCAGTGCAGCACGGCGCATCAACGCTTCCCGATACTGCATTCAACAATTTCCCGCGCACCGAAACGGCGGAGATTCACCTCGCGACAAACTTCCAGAACATGATGTACGATCATTTGCCCGCAGATCTTCGCGGCGAGATCTACGCATGGCTCGACGTCAACGCGAAAGATGAGCGCAAGGAAAAAGACAGCGCCGAGCAGTTCTATTACAAGACGCGCAAGAAAGCGATTGGACCGTTCAAGAAGAAGTTGTGGGCACTTCCGGCCGAACTGCGCGCCACACTGCGCACTTCGTACGACGCAAAATTTGAATTCCTGTTCCGACAGCTCGCCATTCAGGGAACGCGCGGCATCGTTGAAAAGTTTGTCAACGCCCCCGAGCAACGTCGACCGGTCCCGACGGACGCAACACCAGTCGTGGCTGCGGCGCCGGACGACGCCGATTTGAGCGACTAGTTTTCACGTGAGTCGGCGCGCTGGATGCGGGGTACTGTATCCTCGCGCCGACGGGCATCCACAATCGGGTTGCGCCCGTTGCGAAGAGCCAGGTTCGACTCGCCGTGGTTGGTAACTTCAGTCACCGATCAGCGGGATTCGGCAGTCAGCATCATACGCATTTTGGAGATCTCGAACGACAAGCGCTGCGCTTGCGCGGCAGGAGCAATACATGGCACGCTACGAAGATGATGACGACGATCGCGTGGTCTACGTCGAACGCGACGGTGGTGGCGGTGGAAGCGTTGGCGTATTCCTGCTCGGCCTGGTGGTTGGCGCTGGCGCTGCACTCTTGTTCGCGCCTGCGTCCGGCGAAGAAACACGCGCTCGGCTCAAGCGCGAGGCGCGGAAAGCACGCGATCGTGCGCGCGACATCGCCGACGATGTTGGCGAGCAAATCTCCGATCGTGCCGGTTCCGTTCGCGAGCGACTTGATCGCACGCTGAGCACCGCGCGCGAAGCGGTCACCAATCGCACACACGCCGTGGGTGATGCGGTCGACGCAGGTCGTCACGCTGCGTCGCACGCGCGGGCAGAGCTTGAGCGCACGGTTGAAGAAACCAAACGCGCTTACGCCGAAAGCCGCCGTGCAGCGCGCGAGGCACGAGCCACCGAACGCGCCGAAGACGAACGCCAGCACGAGCGCGACATGCGCCGTGAACGAGCTGAGCGAAAGCCGGACGACTCCGGCGATGCTTCAGGCGACCGCTGACACACTGCGAGACTATGTCCGCCGCGTCTGGAAACAGAGCGCGGAGGACAACGTCTTTTTTCTCGCAGGTGGTCTGGCCTTCAACATTCTGCTGGCGCTTGTCCCGTTCGCGTTGCTGCTCGTTTCAGGCATCGCATTTTTTCTCGGACGTCGGCAGGAAGATGCCGTAGCAACAATCACGGGGCTGATGGACTCGCTGCTTCCACGCGATGCGCCATCAGCGTCAGGATTGTTTCGCGGTATCGTCGACGATGTACTGCGCACGCGCGGCGCGGTGGGCATCTACTCCGCCATTACGTTCGCATGGTTCTCAACACGTCTGTTCGGTTCGTTGCGCAGCGTGCTCGCGCTCATTTTCGACGGAACTGATCGCGGAATAGTCGCGGGGAAACTGTTCGACTTCGGTGCGACAATTGTTGCGACAGCCACAGTCGCGATCTACGTGGTGTTTTCTGCGTATCTCGATCTCGCGACCACGCGCGGAATTGCATTGCTTGTGCGCATCGGCTTGCGCGAAGATTCCATGGGGCATCTCACGTATTTCATCGGCCGCGCCACAGCCGTCAGCGTAATCATCGCGCTGTTTTACGCGCTCTATCGCGGACTGCCGCGGAGGCGTCCGTCGGCAAGTACAGCATTCGTTGCAGCAACTGTTGCAGCAGTTCTGTTTGAACTCGCACGCTACGCATTCGCGATGCTGGTCAAGCAGATGAATCCAACTTCGCTGTACACCGGAACAATCGCAGCCATCGTTGCGGTGGTGTTCTGGGTGTATTACGCTGCGTTGCTTTTCCTGATTGGTGGTGAAGTCGCGCAAGCTTACGACTTGAGACGCTCCGAAATTCGCGCGCTCGAGGGCAAGGCCCCAGAACCTGATTCGCTTGCGAACAAACCGACAACTGTGCCCAATCCGGTAACTGGCATCCCCGAACCTCCGTCTTCGCCCTCCCCCTCCAGATAATCGTGCCCAGCGCGCCTCTCGACCTTCGCAGCGACACCGTAACTCGTCCAACCCCCGCCATGCGTCAGGCAATGGCCGACGCCGAAGTTGCAGACGACGTGCTGGATGGAGACCCGACGGTTCGACGCCTCGAGGCGACAATTGCAGAGCGACTGGGAAAATCACACGCGTTGTTCTTCCCGACGGGCACGATGGCAAATCAGGCAGCCGTTGCATTGCACGCGCGACCTGGCACTGAAATCATCGTCGATGCTGACGCGCATCTCGTCAATCTCGAAGTGGGCGCATCTGCCGCGTTCACCGGCGCGCAGCTGCGGCTTGTGCGACGCGCGTCAAACGTGATGAGCGCGAGCGATGTTGTCGCGGCATTGCGTCCTGTTACCGCACACAGCATTGAGCCATCGCTTGTGGTTGTCGAAAACACGCACAACGGCGCAGGTGGTACGGTCACCTCGCTCGCCGAGATGGTCGCGTTGCGGCACGTGACACGGAAGCAGGGATTGCCCATTCACCTCGACGGCGCGCGGTTGTGGAACGCGTGTGTTGCAACCGGAACGTCGCTGGCTGATTTCGCTGCGTGCGCTGACACCATCATGGTTTCGTTCGCGAAGGGGCTCGGCGCCCCGGTTGGTGCCGCGCTCATCGGCGACGCAGATGTCATGTCGCGTGCAAGTCGGGTACGGCGTCGCATGGGCGGCGGAATGCGGCAGTCTGGTATTGTCGCTGCGGGCGCGCTGTACGGACTACTCAATCACTATGATCGCCTGCACGAAGATCATACGGCGGCACGCGCGCTCGCAGCCGCGCTCTCAAACATTTCCGATGTGAAAGTTGTCGCGCCAGACACCAATATCGTGATGATCGACCTGCCAAAACCGATTGCCAACGAAGTTGCGTCACGCGCAGCAGCCGCTGGAATTCTGGTGTCAGTATGGACACCAACACGTCTGCGCGCTGTTACGCACCTTGACGCAAAGATCGATGCGGTTGAAGTAGCGGCGCCGCGGTTGGCGGATGCGATTGCGTCGGTTTTGCAGTAAGACCGGTCGCGCTACCCGCGTCGTAGCGCAACCATAGGATCAATTCGACTGGCTCGCCGCGCTGGAACCCACGTTGCTATCAACGACGTTACCAGCAGGAGAGCCAGTACTCCGACAAACGACAGCACGTTGAACGTTGAGAGGCCTGACAAGAGCGCGCGCAGGCCGAGCAGCACGATTACGCCGACTATGGAACCAAACAATAACCCGTACAGCGACAATCGACTCATGCGCACGAGCGAGTCGCGCAACACATCCGATTGACGCGCACCCAATGCCATCCGGATGCCTATTTCGCGCGTTCGTTGAGTCACTGCAAATGCCGCCACACCGTACAAACCTACCGATGCCAACAGCAACGCGAGCGTGCCAAGCGCAGCAGCGCCCGCGGCAAACGATCGCCCTGCACGCGCAAACTCGGAGTTCTCGATAGCGTCTGACAACGTAAACACCGACGTGTAAATGCTTGGATCAATGTCGCGAATGGTGCGCCGCAGCATGTCAGTAACAGCGGCTGCATTTCCGTTTGTCCGCAAGATCAACATGCCGCTTTCGCCCAGCACGTTGCCCGTCATGTTGAGCGGCGCGTACGTGGCTGGCAAGTATTCCTCGCCCGGGTGCGATAGCGAGACATTGCGGACAACACCAATGATGGTAGCCCCCTTTCCCGTGTACTCGGATTTGACGCGTTTGCCAATGGCGTCTTCGCCGGGCCACATCGCGCTGGCCATCGATTCACTGATTACCAAAACGCTCGCATCGTCGGTGCATTCACTCGCGTCGAAAAATCGGCCACGTACCAGCTGGACTCCCATGGCGCGAAAGTAGTCTGGCGAAACGTTGTTGTACAACGAGTGTTCGACGTGCGCGTTGGCGCCGGCGCCTTCATGCGATAGTCCGGAAATCATCATGCCTTCGAAGGGCACATTTGACACTTCCGCAACCGTGGTGATGGCGGGAATGAGCGTGATTCGCTGAGCAACTGCACCGAAATATGCGCGCGCCTGCAGCGAGTCGAGACCTCCAACTTTTGCAAATAGCTTGGCGACGATCAGGTGCGATGCGTCAAAGCCTACGTCGGAATCGGTTGTGCGTGTCGCAGAACGCGCGAAAGAACCGGCAACGAGAAGCAGCACGACAGAGCATGCGACTTGGAGCACTACGAGCGAATTCCGTAGTCGCGATTTCGACGGTGACGTTCCCGCTGCCGCTCCCGACTCCGCTTTCAACACGCTGTTCAAATCGACACGCGTTGTGCGAAGGGCAGGGATGAGCCCCACCACAAAAACGGTACCCAATGCAACGAGCATGGTAACCGTCAACACGTGCGAATCGATTACGATGCGCGATGCAGCAGTGATCGGATCGCGATGTCCGAAGTTTTCAAACAATCGACGCGCCGAAACGGCGATGAGAATGCGCGTCAATAGCAGACCGCACACCGACCCGATTGCGGCAAACACTGCGCTCTCGACCAGCAACTGACGTATCAGCCGCGCACGACTGGCCCCGAGCGACATGCGCACACCAAACTCGTGTTGACGCGCTGCTGCACGCGTGAGCATGACGTTGGTGAGATTCGCGCATGCGATCAGCAGTATCAGCAGCGGTGCCAGCATTCCAATGGACGCTGCACCCGTTCGCTCAGCAAGCGATACCTGACCAAGAGCGCCAGGCCGATACGTTCGGATACTTATCATCGAATCTGCCACGTTGTGAAGCCGCGCAATTTGACGATTCAATGCCGACAACTCGAGCTGGGCGCGTGCCATCGTTCCATGCGTCCCGAGCCGCGCAGTAAGATCGAGCCACGCAATGTTCTCGGCCGTTGACGTCGAATCAGTGGATCGCCAGATGGCGTCGCGCATCATTGCCGGCACCCACACTTCTGGTGTGCGCAGTTCAAAGCCTTCGCCTGCAAATGATTCGTCTGCAACGCCAATTACCTGCATCGACACACCGTTCACCGAAATCATCTGACCAACTATTCCGGTGTCAGAACCAAACTCGGTGCGCCAGTACCGTCCGCCAAGCACCGCAACAGGGGACGCGAGCGGGGCCAGATTGTCACTCGCATCAATTGCGCGACCGCTCACTATCTTGCCACCAAGCAATGAGAAATAGTCGTCGGCAACAAATGAAATAAAACCGTCGCGGGGAGTGGCCTGTGGAGTACGACGCGAAAGAATGACAGGTATGAGACCGCTCGATCCCGTTATGCCACGCAACGACGGCACTTTTTCGCGTAACAACCGCAAATCCTTGTATGAGAACTGATCGCGAAAGCGCTGCGGATTGCGCGAAATCTCAATCCCAACCACCGACTTTGCGTCGGGTACCGCGATTGGCTGAAACAACAGATTGAGCACAGATAACGCCGAGGCGTTTACGCCAATGCCAATTGTGAGGGTTGCGATGATGAGCGCTGCAAGAAACGGGCGTTTGACGATGTCGTTGAAGGCGTAACGCGTGTCCTGTCGCAATTCGTCGAGCCACCGCGTACCACGCGCATCGCGCGAATGCTCCTTGAGCAACTCCACGTTGCCAAAGTCGCGCATGGCCTGTGCACGCGCGTCGGCAGGTGACATGCCACTCAAAACATTCCGTTCCACCTCGCGCTCAACATGCAGCGAAAGCTCCTCGCGCAAATCGCGCTCGCGCGCACGACGCGTAACAACGGCGCGGGCAAACATGAACATGCGCCGAAACTGACGCGCCACATAACTGACACGAATGCCCACGATGCTAACCCTCACCCAAAATGAGGTTGAGCGCTGTATTGAACCGCTTCCACGACTCGCGTTCTTCAACGAGCTGTTTTCGTCCTGATGCGGTTAGCGAATAGATGCGCGCGCGCCGGTTGTTCTCCGACGTGCCCCATTTCGCGCTCAACCAACCCTGAGCCTCAAGTCGATGCAGGGCAGGATACAGCGTGCCGTAATTGATGCTCAGAATCCCCTGCGACACAGTCTGAATCGCTTGCGTCAGATCCCATCCGTTTGACGGCCCTTGTTCGAGCAGGCGCAACACAATCATGTCGAGCGTGCCTTGTAGCACGTCAGTTTTCTTCGCGGCACTTTTCGATTCTGCCATACGCGCCATCCCCGGTGAATTGCACCGTAACTGCACTGTTGCGATGGCCAGATACACTCCCTCTAACAAGCCATAGGAGCAGTATTGCTTTACTCCTATGGCTTGTCAAGAGGACCAAATTCTACCTGCGTCGCGAATCGTCGAATCGCGGAATCACCGCAACTACTTCATCGCCGCCAATACCTTGTCGAGCGCCGCGTAACTCTGACCCGCACCAACGGTCATGCCAGAGTTGAGCATTCCGTCGCACTCTTCGTTCGTATGGAACAGCGACGTTGATGTAAGCCGGGTGCGGCCGTCTCCCAGGTCTTCGAGTTCCGCCGTCGCAATGATGACATACGCGGGCATACCATCCCATTCAAATGTCTGTACGCAACGCGATGGTGGTGTGACTTCACGAAAGCGCCCTTCAAATCCGTGAACACCATCGTCGGCATGTTCGACAAAACGCCAATGCCCGCCGCGTACTGGTTCATACTTTTCGATCACGAGCTTATTGCCGCGCCCCCACCATTGGGCGAGCAACGCAGGCTCTGTCATCGCGCGCCACACACGCTCGCGCGGTGCGTTGAAAATGCGCACCATCTTTATCTCGCGATCGCTGGGCTGGCTGACTGCCAGATCGATAGGCGACGTTGGCTTTGATTCGTTCGACATGTTCGTCTTTCCTGGTGGGCGTGTTGTTTGGGCTGATCGCCCCTGCTGGCGGGATACTGAACCGTACGGTTCAGTATATATCCAGTTCCGAATACGCGGTCAACCGCCTAACTTCGAGGGGCTCCGGGTCCCGAAGGGCGTGAGCCCACCAATCCCGTCAGGACCCCGAAGGTAGCAGCGGCACGTGACGTGAGCGTCGCTTCGCCAGACCCGGAGTATTCGCGCGGGAGGATCGCATCGACCACTCGATGTCGTTCCCCCGCGCGATTCGTTTCAACGCGAGCTGTTCCGCGCGATTCGTTTGATCCTTTCACGGGCGCTAATTTCTCGATCATGTCGCTCGCTCTCGCCCGCAAATACCGCCCGCGCAACTTCGCGTCAGTTGCTGTGCAGTCGCACGTCGCGAACACACTCAAGGGCGCAATCGCGCACGGACGTGTCGCGCACGGCTACCTGTTGTGCGGCCCGCGCGGTACAGGCAAAACGACGCTCGCACGCGTGTTGGCCATGGCGCTCAATTGCGAACGGCGCGGCGATCCGGAATTGCAAGGCGAACCATGCGGGCAATGCCAGGCGTGCACGCGCATCTGGAGTGGCAGCGCATCGCTTGATGTTGTCGAAATCGACGCCGCATCAAACCGCGGTGTTGACGACGCGCGCGAGTTGCGCGAGCGCGCGATGTATGCGCCATCAACCGACGATGGCTACAAGGTCTACATCGTAGACGAAGCACACATGCTCACGCGCGAAGCGTGGAACGCGCTGCTCAAAGTGCTCGAAGAACCACCTGCGCGCGTCGTGTTTGTCTTTGCCACGACCGATCCGCAAAAGATCGTGCAGGCGGCAGCGCCGGTCATGTCGCGGCTGCAGCGTTTCGATCTCAAGCGCATTGGTCCTGCCGAAATTCGCGAGCGACTCGCAATTGTGCTCAACGAAGAAGGCGTCGCGTTTGAAGACGATGCTCTCGGCATGATTGCGCGTGCAGCCGACGGCGGATTACGCGACGCGTTGTCGCTTGCGGATCAGGTGCTCTCACTTGGCGACGGCGGGAAGGTGACCGCCGAGCGTGTGCGTGAAGCGCTTGGATTGGTTCCGGAAGAAGAGTATCTCGCGCTGCTCGACCTCGTGATCGAGCGTCGCGCCGGCGACGTGTTTGGTGCGGTTCAACGCCTTGCCGATGGTGGAGTCGATTTTGCGCTCGTGCTTTCGGGGCTCGGTGACTTGCTGCGAGCGCAGCTCGCGATCGCGCTCGGCGGTGCCATGCCCGAGCTTTCCGAGCGAATGAAGACTGCGTTGCAGGAACGAAAGGCAAATGTCGCGGCGTCCGATCTGCTGCGCATGTTGCACGCGCTCATTGAGATCGAACCAATTTTTCGAAAGAGCGGTCAACCACAGTTGCTGGTCGAAACGTTGCTTGTTCGGTTCGCACTGCTCGATCGCACCGTGGAGTTGGAGGACGTGCTGCGTGGATTCGCCGGTGGCGGCGCCGAACCACCACCGCGTCGCGTTACCGTGGGTGATTCGCGCGTTGCACCCGCGTATGCAAATACCTCACTAGCCGACAGCTCGGCGCGTGATGGTGGTACTGCGACACTGATGCCACCACCGGCACCACAGTCGGCGTCACAGAGAGTTGCACAACGCGCCGCGCGCGAACAGGAGGCCGCTGCACAAGCGTCGCCATCACATGCGAGTGCACCTGCGACACACCCGCACGAATTCGTCGCGCCTCCTACTCTCGAAAACGTGAAAGCGCGCTGGACCAACGTGGGTGATGCATTACGATCATCAGGGCGCTCGATGGTTGCGCAAGCAATTGTCCGTCTTGTGCCCCAGCAGATTTCAGCGTCTGGTGCAGTGCTGCTTGGATACGCACCTGCGGATGACACGTTCGCACGCGCGGTCGAAAGTGCGCGCGCCGATGTGCTGTCCGCATTGCAGGCAACATTCGATGGGATCACGGCCTTTACTGTACGGGTAGTTACCGATGCGCCAGCGTCTGGCAAACGCGCATCAAAGCGCCTCACTGCAGAAGACGTGCAGAAAGAGCGCGTGGAGCTCCTTTCCGCACGCGATCCGCTGCTCGATGCAGCGGTGCGCGTGCTCGACCTCGAACTGCTCGACTAACCTCGCGTAATCGTCATCATGGCCGACATTTTCAAGCTTATGGAGCAGGCCCGTCAGGTTCAGGGCCGCATGGCGCAAGTACAGGAAGAACTCGCGCGCAAAACGTTCACGGGTTCTGCGGGCGGCGGTATGGTCACGGTCGAATGCGACGGCACCGGCAAGATCAAGCGAGTCAAACTTGAGCCGACGGTCGTAAATCCGGCAGACATCGAAATGCTCGAAGATCTCATCGGCGTCGCAGCGTCCGACGCGCAGCAAAAAGCGGCAGCAGGCGCACAGGAAGAAATGGGCAAGCTTACCGGCGGTCTCGATCTTCCGTTCAAGCTGCCGTTTTAGTCGCTGCGATTCGATACGGCATGTCTGTCATTGATGAACTCACGAGCGAACTCGCGCGACTTCCCGGCATAGGTCGAAAAACCGCGCAGCGTCTCACGTATCACTTGCTCAAGCAGCCGTCGGCACAAGCGCATCGACTTGCCGACGCGCTCATTCAGCTCACCGAGCGCGTGCGCAGTTGTGAAAAATGCGGCAACCTCACCGAGTCACCAACGTGCGCACTCTGTGCCGATTCGCGCCGCGATCCTGCGCTCGTGTGCGTTGTCGAGGAAGCCGCTGACATCGCGTCAATCGAGCGGGCAGGGGAGTACCGCGGCCTCTACCACGTGCTCGGCGGTCGCTTGTCTCCGTTGGACGGCGTCGGTCCCGACGACCTGTCGGTTGATGCGCTGGTAAGTCGCGTATCGGTGGATGCAGTGCGCGAAGTCATTGTTGCCACCAACCCCTCGCTCGAAGGGGAGGCGACCGCGCTCTACGTTCAGCGACAGCTCGCAAGCTCCGGTATCCGCGTCACCCGTATCGCTCGTGGCCTGCCTGTGGGCGGTGACCTTGAGTATGCCGACGGCGTGACAATCGCACAGGCGCTTTCAGCACGGAGAGACATGCAGTGAGCCCCGTCCGCGTTCGCGTGCTACGCCAGTCACTGCAGCGCCGCGAGAAGCGTCACGGCGCCTCAACGGACTTGATGCTGGGACTCCTTGGCGGAGTGTTGGCCGGGTTTGTCGGATGGAGCCTTATCACGCGGTATCACCGTCGCGCGCTGTTTCACCCGCAGCCCCTCCGGCGTCTGGCAGCACTCGGTTACCTTCGTGCGCACCCAAGCGTTGATAGTGCGCGACTCCTTCGCGATTACATCCGTTGGGAGCGTCATCCGTTACTTCGTCGCCGTGCACGTCTGGCGCTGCGGAAAACGGAGCGGATGTTAGCTTCGTAAGGAAATGCCGAAGTGCCTGCCGTGTAACGGTGGGGGCCTTGGCCGGCTCGATACCCCCGGACTCCAATACTCATGCCCGTCGGCGCTGCCACCTGGTCGTTTACTGAGGACGACTTCGCGGCCATCACCACCGTCCTGCAGCGGTTTCTCTACGATGCAAAGGCGCGGTGTGCACTGCTGGTAGATCGCAGCGGACAACTCGTCGCTACAGTGGGTGAACCTCCCAACTTCGACGCGACCGCGTTCGCCACGCTTACTGCGGCTGATTTCAGCGCCAACGACCAGCTAGCTCGATTGATCGGTGAAAGCGATTTCAATGTGCTCTTTCATCAAGGCGAACGCGAATCGATGTACCTGGCCGACGTTGCCCGTCGCGTGATTCTCGTGGTGCTGTTCGACAATCGCACTACGCTCGGTCTCGTTCGACTGAAAATGAAATCCGCAGTAGAGGAGCTGACGCGCGTATTTGAGGGCGTCTTCGCGCGTGGTACGGGCGGTCAACCGGCAACACCCGGATTGCTCGCTGGCGCCGAAGACGAGATCGATCGCTTGTTTCAGTAAGAGGATTTCGCGATGTCGATGATCAACTACGCGTCACGCGAGATCAATTGCAAAATCGTGTATTACGGTCCGGGGCTCGGTGGAAAAACCACCAATCTCGAATACGTGTATGGCAAGGTGTCGCCTAACACACGCGGCAAACTGATCTCGCTCGCGACCGAAACAGAACGCACGCTGTTTTTCGATTTCCTGCCAGTCGATCTTGGCACAATTCGCGGCTTTCGCACGCGATTCCATTTGTACACGGTGCCTGGCCAGGTGTATTACAACGCCAGTCGTAAACTCATTCTCAAGGGTGTCGACGGCGTCGTATTCGTGGCCGACTCACAAGCAGAGCGCGCCGAGGCCAATCTCGAGTCGATGCAGAATCTGTACGACAACATGGCCGCGTACGGTTACGATCTCACGCGCATGCCGTTCGTTGTGCAGTACAACAAGCGCGATCTCCCCAACGCGGCCCCGCTCGAAGAATTGCAGGGCATGCTCAACCCGGGTTGGGAAGTGACCGATCCCGCGCGCATGCGCGCGTTACCCGATCCGTTTCGCCCGGGCGAGTTGCTGGTTTCGCAATTGCCTACAGGCGAATGGGTCGAACGGTCGCCATATTTCGAGGCAGTTGCAGTAACCGGCGACGGCGTATTCGATACGCTCAAGGCCGTGTCCAAACTCGTCCTCAAGACGCTCGCCTGACGCACCCGAGACTCTCGTGAATCTGCCCAACTCGATCACCGTCGGACGCATTGCCCTGACGCCCCTGATCGCGTGGCTGCCCTTCACCACATCGTGGACAGCGCGTTTGCTCGCGTTTGCATTGTTCACCATTGCTGCCGTAACAGACTATTGGGATGGTCACCTCGCGCGCACGCGCAATTCGGTTACCGATCTGGGTCGTATGCTCGATCCACTCGCCGACAAGTTGTTGCTTACGGCGACGCTCGTGCCGATGTATTGGCTGCAAAAGAGTGGCGGGTTCATTGAGCCGCTCACGTCATCGTCGTCAGAGCCATCGTCGTTGCAATTCGTGACTCCGTTCGCACGAATCGCGCTGCCGCTCTGGATTGTGCTTGTCGTACTCGGACGCGAAGCATTCATGACGATATTTCGTCATCGCGCGGCGCGCCGCGGACTGGTTATTTCTGCAATCGGTCCGGCAAAGTGGAAAACCACATTTCAGAGCGTGTGGATTGGTGCTGCCTATTGCTGGTTCTTCGCCTCAACATTCGCGGCGCATCGCGGATGGCTTGCGCATCCGTTGTGGCGCAATTTTGCGTACTTCAACGGCCTTGTTGGATTGATCATGATGACCGGCGCCGTCGTGCTCACACTGTGGTCACTTGGGCTCTACCTCAAGCGGTACGGTGCCCAGGTAGTGGGAGCGGAACCAGCGCGGTAGCTCCGCTCACCACGTCGCGATCACGCTGTTGGTCGCGTCGCTATCGGAGCGACGGTGGACACGCAGTTCCCGAGGCGCCTTTCGCGAACGAAACGCCAAAGAGCTCTCGCGACAATCCGAGCGGAGTAGTGTCGGGGCCACCATTACCGCCGACTCCAGGCAGCGGCCCGTTGCCCCCTGCGCCTCCGTTGGCCGCGGACTCGAATCGGATAGTCGTGACTGGTGTGCCGCTCACTTCGCCGGCCCCCGGGACGCCTGGACCACCGGTAATCGCACCACCGACGCCGCCGTTTCCGGCGGTTGATCCGGCGAGCGCGCATGCGTTCCAGCCGTTGCCGCCCCCGCCCCCGATCCAGCGGGCACCTCCAGCGTCGCCCCCGCGGGCCGGTGGATTGCTTACGCCGAGGCGAATCGCGGTCACGCCGCCATTTCCGCCGATCGCCGTCATCATCCCGCCTGCGCCGCCGTGTGGTAGTGTCGCAGATCCTGCACCGCCTTTGCCGCCGACCGCAGTCGCAGATCCGCCATTGCCCGCGTTACCACCCGACATGAGCGTCACGATGCCGGACACCGAACCACCAGCCGTGATCTGAGGGGCGAACACGCTCCCCCCGTTGCCACCAACTGCAATCGCAGCACCCCCTCCTTGCGCAGCGGTTGTTGCTGTTGCGTCGCGACCCGGATATCCGGCCGCGTCTGCGGACCCGCCAGTGCCCCCTCTCCCGATTGTGAACGAGAACGTCGTGGCTGCTCCATCGCTTCGCACGTCGCGCCCTGCCTGCACAAAAACGGGAGCTTGACCAAACGCGGACCAACCAACGTTTCCGCCATCGAATCCCCGACTCTCAGTGGTTGGCTGCGGACCGTCGGCCAGCGGAAGCGCGTTGCTGATGGCCAGTGGCAGTGCGTCGCCGCCGTTACCAGCCCTGAACATGATTGGCCCACCCCGACCGATTACGTCGCCCGTCGCGCGAACACGAACAATTCCGGCCGCGCCTTTCACGCCCTCACGTGGGCGCATGCCATCCTCCGCCGTTATCCGTGTACTTCCGGCAAGGATGACGTTGCCGCGGCAGGACGCTTCCCAATTTCCGCCGCTTGCAGTCGCCGGATAGCCGACGTGCGGTTCCATTTTCGCGTTCGTGAACTCGCAGTCACTCGGCTGGGCGCCCGAAAGCCCTTGCGAGAAGTCCCAGTCGCCCAGTGTGATGTCGTTGCTAAAGTACTGACCGCCGACCGAACGAATTGTCGCGCCAGAAACCACAATCCCGCGGGCCGCAACAATACGAAGCGGGCACCAGACGTCGATGGCACCAGTGATAGTCACCGTCGATGCAGAGGTAATTGAGACCTCGCTGCACAGATTCGTCGTGACGAGATTGCCGGCGAGTACGACGGGGCCATCGCTCCGCATGGATAGTCCGCCAACGACTGTGATCGTTGCGCCCGGCCCAATGTTTAGATCCCGTACATACGCGGTGCCGCTCGCGTTTGTATTACCCGACGTGACGCTCACGGGAATCAGGTTTGCTGTTATCGCGATTGAGGCGGTCAGGCTCCCCAACCGGGCAACTATTTCGGTCGTGCCTGGTCCAACGGCGGTGACGACGCCTGCGGGGCTTACTGGGAGAATGCTGGGGTTGGAAGACGTCCACTCGACACCGGCGCTGGAAACAATTTCTCCGAACTTGTTTCGTGCGACAGCTGTCACCGTTGCCCGGGGAACGTCGCCATTAAACGTGGGCACTGGAATCACTGTGGCCGACGTGCTAACGGACAGTTGCGTTGCGGGGTTCGGTCCGATGACGGCAATGATCGCCGCGCGTACCGATTCACTCTGGGCGTACACTGTATCCACACCTGGCAAAAGCCCGGTGAGCCAGCCGGTGTTGCTCACCGATACGATCGCATTCACAGGTACATCCCACGTGATCTTGGCACCAGCAACTTCCTTGCCCGCCGCATCGAGTGGCGTCGCGATGAGTTGCACCGAGTGGCCCGCATCGATTGTGACAGGCGCGGACGGCACGCGGATGCTCACGACGTGCGGTTGAGTGCCGGTGCCGGAAGGGCCGCCGTCGCACGCCGACAGCAAGGCGATCAGCGCAACCGTGGCGGGCCGGACGACGCGCGACAACACTCTGGAGGTCGAAATCAATGGCATAGTGGGGTTTGCCCGGGAAATTTGTAATCAACATGCCGCATCCCGATCGAACGTGCAACGTTTTCTTGTCCGTTGCCCCGCCTTTGCCTTGCCGCGTCTTGCCTCAATCAGGTGGCCGTGGTCCGCATCCTTCGCGCTGCACCGTGTACGAAATATTCGAAACCATCCATTCGCCACGAGTTTTCACAAGCGTGAACACATCGACGCCACAATGCGAAAACTTCCCATCGCGGTGAAAATCGTACGGCGCACGAACCTGCGCGAGCGAACCGTGTTGCCACACTACCGGTGTCCACATGCGCTCCTGATAACGCTCCGTTCCCGTTGCGAGCATGCTGACAAATGCGGAATCCGATTGAACACGCGCGTTGATCGATGGCGATGCAGGATCGGTAATGGAAATGAGTTGTGAACCGGGAAGCATCAATCGCCGCGCGAGCGCAGTGTCGCGTGTCGAGATCGCCCGCAAAACATTCTCTGCAACGCGAACAATTGCAGCGCTATCGTTCGCAATTGCTGCGGATTGCGCACGTGCGGTTGTCGTTAACACTCCGCACACTGCAAGCGTCAAACAGTTGCGTACGACGAATAGCGCATACTTCTGCGGTTCTACATTCGGTGTGCGCACGTTCGTTCTCTCTGAGTGTTCCCGGAGTACGCCGACGCGAACACTCGGCGAGTTGTCGGGTATCATATGGTGTACGGAATCGCGCAGCACAAGTTGTGCTGTACGGAGGTACTATGCAAAACCGCATATCAAGCCGCGCAGTTGCACAGGGTGTATCGAATGGCAATTGCAAGCGGCAAAGTATCCTAAAGCAGTTCGCACGCAGACATGTTATCGCGGTATTGATTGCATCAGGCGCTATTGCAGCCACTGCGTGTGCAGGCCACATGGCGCCAAACGATGCAGTCATCGTTGCTGCGTACGGACCACCCCATCGTCAAACCGAGTTCAGGCCCCTTCGTCCATCGCGAAGTTACGTGTTCATTCCTGGGCATTGGGTATGGCAGGGTAACGCGTACAGCTGGCGGGCAGGTGAGTGGGTGCTGCCGCCGGCAGGTTACCGCAGTTGGCGTCCAGGCGAATGGCGCCATGATCGACGTGGCTGGTATTGGTACGAGGGACGTTGGCGGTAATCGTCGCGAAGGCCGTCGCGAATCTGAGAGCGCCTTCGCTCAAGTTGGTTGGCCGGAAACGATCAGATGTTAACTTTCGAGAATGAACCTCGAACTGGTCACTATCGGCGACGAGCTATTGCTCGGTTTTACCGTTGACACCAACGCGGCGCACCTCGCGCGCGAACTTGCATCAATCGGCGTGCGCATTACACGCCGCGCAACAGTTGGCGATGATCCGCAAGTGATTGCAATTGCCGTGCGCGAAGCACTAGGACGTTCCGGCGCCGTGATCACCACGGGCGGGCTCGGACCCACTGCTGACGATCGCACAAAACCGGTGATCGCATCCATCTTCGGTCGTGACATGAAGATTGACGAGGACATCCTCAATGCGCTCGAACAGCGATGGCTCAAACGATTCGGAAATCCGCTGCCAATCAGCAATCGCCAGCAAGCACAGGTACCCGTCGGCGCCACGATCCTCAACAATCGACATGGCTCCGCGCCAGGCATCTGGCTTGAAGATTCGCGCGGTTGGGTGGCAATGCTGCCCGGAGTTCCGCGTGAAATGCGTGGCATGCTCGAAGACACGCTCATGCCGCTTGTGCGCGATCGCATGAACGCGAGTGGCGGTGCATCAACTGTGGTTCGCTCTCGCACACTTCGCACTGCAAACATCGCAGAGTCCGCGCTGGCCGATCGATTGGGAGAACTGGCAGGGGGAGTCAATGGTTTGCCCCTCGCATACCTCCCCGGAAACGATGGTGTCGACTTGCGACTCACCGCTGATGGTCTTGCGCCCATCGAAGCTGACAAAGCACTCGCCGCGGCTGCGAAATTGGTGCACGAAAAAGTTGGTGCATTCGTGTATGGCGAAGGCGAGGACGATCTCGCCGCGATTGTGCTCGCCGAATGCAGCGCACATCAGCACACCGTCGCAGTCGCTGAGAGCTGCACCGGCGGTCTACTCGGCGCCCGCCTCACTGCAATTCCAGGATCAAGCGCCGTGTTTCATGGCGGCATCATTGCGTACGACAACACCGTCAAGACACGCGATCTCGGTGTCTCGGAGTCGACCATCGCTGAACACGGCGCGGTCAGCGAACAAGTGGCCCGAGCAATGGCCGCGGGTGTTCGCGCACGGTTTGGAACATCGATTGGGATCGGCATCACGGGTGTCGCGGGCCCTGACGGCGGCACACCGGAAAAACCGGTCGGTACAGTATGGGTGGCCACCGACATCGACGGTGATGTGAACGCCGTCAAAGGTGTGCTCGCGGGAAACCGGAACGAGATACGATTCCGTGCGTCACAGGTGGCCCTTGATCGCATCCGCCGCGCGTACCTCAGGCAGACGCTCGGCGAGGCCTGGACCACTCGGGCTTGACCTCAGGACCAATTTTCAGACGTGCGCTCGAGCCGCAAATTCCGCCTGTAAACCGCAAAGCAACCGAAAACTTTCAAAAACCGCTCGCGTAGGTAGTTCGCGAGGCCAGATTACATACCATGACCGATCCATACAAACCAGACAAGAAGACCGACGCCAAAGCCGATGCGGACGCTGATTCGGCGCTCGACGCCATCATCGATGGCACCTCCGAGTACGCGGCAGTCCCGGGCGATGTCGAACTGTTGCAGCGCCAGGTTGCCGAATGCCAGGACAAACACCTGCGACTGGCCGCCGAGTACGACAATTTTCGTCGTCGTGCGGCGAAGGAGCGGCAGGATGCTGGTTGGCGCGCGCAAGGCGATCTCGTACGCGGTTTGATCGACGCGCTCGACGACATCTCGCGTTTCGCGCATGTCGATCCGACCACGGTCGACAGCAAGACAGTTGTTGATGGTGTGCAGATGGTCGAGAAAAAAGTGATGAAGTCACTCGCGGGACATGGACTGGAACTGGTTAATCCAGTCGATCATCCGTTCGATCCGGCGCGTCATGAAGCGGTGAGCACCGCACCGGCCGCATCGGCCGCAGAAGACGGCATGGTCGCCGCAGTCTTTCAGGTTGGCTACGTGATCAACGGACATTTGCTGCGACCCGCGCGCGTGGTCGTCAAGCAGTGGAGTGGCGCATAACGAATGGCAAACGCCAAAGACTATTACGCTGTACTCGGCGTTTCTTCATCGGCGTCGGCGGATGAGATCAAGAAGCAGTATCGCAGGCTCGCGAAAAAACATCATCCTGACGCGAACGCCAACGATCCCAAATCTGCCGAACGCTTCAAGGAAATTTCCGAAGCGTACGGCGTCATTGGTGATGCCGACAAGCGCAAGCAGTACGACGACATGCGCAAACTCGGTGCATTCAGCGGATTTGGTTCGCGCGCTGCATCGCGCCCTGGTCCTACCACATCGCAGAGTCGCGGACAACCGTTTCAGGAATTCGATGTTGGTGGCATCGGCGGCATCGGTGATCTGTTTTCATCGATGTTTGGTGGTGGCGCTCCACGTCAAAAGCGCGGCGGCCCTGAGCGTGGTCAGAGCGTCGAACAAAATGTCGATGTTCCGTTTCGTGTCGCCGCAGTTGGCGGCAAGGTCAACGTCGAACTCGAAGTCAACGAAGAATGTCCGACGTGTCACGGTAACGGTGCTGCACCCGGTGCAACGCTCAAGACATGCGCGGAATGCAATGGTCGCGGCGTAATCTCGTTCGGCCAGGGTAGTTTCGCCGTCAATCGACCGTGCCCGGTGTGTCTTGGTCGCGGACAAATTCCGACCGTGCGTTGTCCAACGTGCAACGGAACCGGCGAATCACGCACGCGCAAACAAGTTGCAATCGCAGTGCCCGCAGGTGCCGAAACGGGTTCGAAGGTTCGCATGCGCGGGCAAGGAGGAAAGGGCGCAGCGGGTGGTCAGTCGGGAGACATTGTCATCACGTTCAACGTGCTCGCTGACAAGTTCTACCGTCGCGACGGACTGGACCTGATTGCGACTGTTCCGATCAACATCGCACAAGCAACACTTGGATCGCGCATCACCGTGCGCACGCTGCACCAGCAAAAAGTCGCGCTCAAAATTCCTGCTGGTACGCCATCAGGGAAACGATTCCGAATTTCCGGGCAGGGCATCGAGAAGGATGCAAAGCGCGGCGATTTATACGTCGAGATCAGCATTGCTGTGCCGGAAAATCTTTCGGAAGCGCAGGAAAAAGCGATGCGCGATTTTGCGGAAGCAAGCGGTCTCAAATACTGATGCGCAATCGCGCTGAACGTGCCATCCGTGGGTTGCTCGTATCTACAGCATTGTCGTTGTTCACCATTGCCAGCGATTTGCATGCACAAAGCACCAGCGAATCGTCGTGGAGTTTGGGGCAGTGCATTGGCGGATTGTCGTACGGTTCGCCGCTCAAACTCGCGGCCTCATATGGCGGTGGACTGCGTTATGAGCCAATGCACGGCGGACCGGATATCGACTACTGCACGTTCGGTGTCGCGCAGCTTGGCCTGGGCGGAACACGCGTAGCGGTCGGGCAGGGTGCATCGTTTGGCAGCATTGGATCTGCAGTGATGGTGAGCGGCGGCATCATGCGAACCTTTGGCGCACCGTCGAGAGCTACTCGCATGCGCACGTACGCGGGAGTTTCAGTGCACGTGCTGCCGCTTTTGGCATTCGGTTTTGAAATTGGCTTATATCGTCGTCTCGGCGACGGTGTCGCTGATCCGGTCGGTGGCGCACCACGCAATCAAGACAAGAAATCACTCTTGATCTGGTCAGTCGGCTTCGGCTACTAGCAGTGCGCTGTCGCAATTCGCGGATCAGACGCGCGTAGCGCGCTCAAGCAACCGCCGTGCGCGTGAGCCCTACGCAGCAAGAATAGGAAGTGAGCCGCGCTTGCTGGTTGCAGATGCGCGCATGTCACGCACACCGCGCTCGATCACGCCGCCACCAAGTACGCGCTCGCCGTCAAACAGCACGAGCGACTGACCTGGTGTAATGGCGGACACAGGTTCGTCGAGCGCAAGTTCAATGGCCGAGTCATCAAGGCGCACAACGGTCGCGGCAACTGCCTTTGCGCGCGAACGTACCTGCACGCTGACCGTTGCTCCCAACGCCGGCTTGTCGGCCAGCCAATTCAACTCGCGAGCTTCCAAACCGCGACCAAGCAACGCATCGCGCGGGCCGATTACGACGTCCCGCGTTTCGGCATTGATCTCAACAACGAACATCGGTTCGGCGAAGCCGCCAGGCAGTCCTTTGCGCTGTCCAATTGTGAATCGCGCGAAGCCGTTGTGTTCACCAACGACTTCGCCTGTATGCATCAACAATCGGCCGGGTGACAGCGCAGGAGCGTCGCTTCCCATGCGTTCGGAGAGGACGCGTACGTGATCGCCGTCCGGCACGAAGCAGATGTCCTGACTCTCAACTTTTTCGGCAGTACGTAAACCGAATCGACGTGCAATTGCGCGCGTTTCAGGCTTGGTCTGTGTTCCAATTGGCAACAGCAACCGATCGAGAACGGGACGAGCAATTCCCCACAGGAAATAGCTCTGATCTTTCGCAGGATCGAGACCGCGATGCAGTTCGGCGACGCCGTTCGCATGCGACATTCGCGCGTAATGGCCTGTTGCAAGCCACTGTGCATCGATTGCGTCGGCTTTGCGAAGCAAGTCGTGAAACTTGGTGAACGTGTTGCAACGCACGCACGGAATCGGTGTGCGACCGCGTGAGTATTCGCGCACAAAATCGTCCAGCACGTCTTCGCCAAACTGGTCGACGAGGTTGAGCACGTAATGCGGAATACCGAGCTTCTCGCACACGCGCCGCGCATCGCTGGTCGAGTCGAGCGAGCAGCACGGACGATCAGGCACATCGCTGCCGTCCTCGTGCAGCTTCATCGTCACGCCAACAACGTCGTACCCTTGCTCAACGAGCAATGCGGCGGCCACAGATGAATCAACTCCACCCGACATGGCAACCAGAACTCGCTCGCGACTCATCGAAAATCTGTTTGGCGTGTATACTGCTTATGCGGGCACGGCCATGCCGCGCGCCTTTTCGGCCAATGCGGGAACTACTTCCAGCACGCGCGCAATGTGAGCGTCGGTGGTGAGCATGCCGAGTGAAAAACGAAGCGCGGCGTTGGCGATGTCGGGTGATACACCCATCGCAGACAACACATGCGATGCACTGGTGCTTCCACTCTGACACGCAGACCCTGCCGAACACGCGATCCCGCGAAGATCGAGGGCCATCAACATCGATTCGCTGCTCGTGCCGGGGATTGAAATGTTGGTTACGTGCGGTGCGCGCGGCGCATCGGCGCCGTGAATGACTGCATCGGGAATTCGCTCGCGTAACCCGCGCTCCATTGCATCGCGCATGGCCGCGAGCTTTGTACACTCATGGTCGCGCTCCGCTACTGACAACTCTGCAGCCGTCGCCATTCCGACTGCAAACGCAACGTTCTCGGTGCCGGGCCGGCGTCCGCGATCCTGCGCACCGCCGTGCATCATGGGCTCGAGCGTTGTGCCACGCCGAATGTAGAGTGCGCCAATTCCTTTGGGCGCGCCAAGCTTGTGCCCGGAAATTGTGAGCAAATCAAACGGAATGGCGCGCGCATCAACCTTGATTTTGGCGAAGGCCTGCACGCCATCGGTGTGAAAGAGCGCGCCTGCGCTCTTCACCTGATGCGCAAGCTTTTCGATTGGCTGTACCACACCCGTTTCGTTGTTCACCCACATGACGCTGGCAATCGCGAGCTTGTCATCCAGGTGCGATGCAAACGACACTTCGTCGACAAGCCCGCTCGGCAGCACGTTCGCGATTCGTTCTTCACCACCTTCGCGAGCCACTTGATGTACGGCAGCCAAAACCGCCTTGTGCTCGATTGGGGTAGTCATTGCGGCGATACGTCCGCTTGGCCGAAGCGCATGAAACGCCCCGAAAATCGCGAAATTATCCCCTTCGGTTCCGCACGATGTGAAGCACACCTCGTCGGCGTGCGCCCCCATGCAGGCCGCCACGCGCTCCCTTGCCTCATCGAGCGCCACCCGGGCCTCGCGGCCCCACCGGTGAACACTGGACGGGTTTCCAAATCGCGCCCCGAAATAGGGCGCCATGGCCTCCATGACCTCCGGTCGAACCGGGGTGGTGGCGGCGTGGTCGAGGTAGACTGGCTCTGGCATAGAGATAAAGTAAAACGACCGGGCCGAGGCCGCACGGCTGCCATTGGCCACATTTGGGGCGGAACAAGGGCGGTAGGGCCTCATATCCAATGGCAGGTGCGAGTTTTGCACGCCATTCGAAACGCATCACAATGACATTTGCCGCTCCAGTTTTCGTGAGCATTTGCGCAACGTACATGCATGTTCACGGCGTGCATTTATTGCAATTCGGACCTCGAGCGAAACGAGGCCCTCGAAATCTTTCCGGTTGGCCGCAGGATCGCGTTTGACGCCGCGCAGGGACGGCTGTGGGTCGTGTGCCGCAAATGTGAACGGTGGAACCTGTCTCCGCTTGAAGAGCGCTGGGAAGCGATCGAACAGGCTGAGCGGCGGTTTCGCGATTCTCGTCTGAGAGTCTCATCGGACAACGTCGGCCTCGCACGACTGCGCGAGGGGCTCGACCTCATTCGCATCGGTGCGCCCCAGCGTCCCGAGATGGCGGCGTGGCGCTATGGCGACCAATTCGGACGCCGTCGCAAACGGCAACTATTGACGACTGGTGCCATCGTAGGCGGTGTTGGCGTGGTGTACGGCGCTGTGATTTGGGTTGGTGCGATGGGCGCGTTGAGTGGTTTCATGTGGAACGGCGCAATCTGGGATCGGATTATTCATGGGAGCGGCAAGGAGGTCGTCGCGCGAGTGAATGACGCGCAGGGCAATCCGCTCGTTGTTGATCGTCAGCGCGCACGCATGACCGTCATCGAACGCGGTGACGACAACGAACAACTGCGATTGCGTCTTGAACATCTTGGTGGGCGCACGCTGCTCACCGGTGATGTTGCGATGCGCGCTGCCGCACAACTGTTGCCTACGGTAAACCGATTTGGTGGATCGAAGCAGCAAGTGCAGACGGCCGTCGAATACCTGGAGAACGCAGGCGGCGCAACACAAACTGTGCAGCTCATCCAGCAGACATCAGGTTGGCGCGAGGGATCGTCGCTGCCCAAGGTTGTTCGAGGCGCAGTGCAAATCTCCAGGAAAGTCCCGGGCGCGCTACACGCGCTCTCGGCGCATCAACGACTCGCGCTCGAGATGGCGCTTCACGAAGAGAGCGAGCGTCGTGCAATGGATGGTGAGCTTGCCGAGCTTGAGCGCGCATGGCGGGAGGCAGAAGAAGTCGCGCACATCGCTGACACGCTATTGGACACGCCCAATCTCGAACAGCGTCTCAAGCAACTGAAAGACAAGCCGGAACAATGACCACGAGATTGCTGCAGGGGGTTGTGCTTGCTGGCACAAATCGTCGTGCGCGCATCATTCGTGCGCCTATCGCGAATCCAGCTCCAGCTCGTCGAGCGATCGCGGCCAGTCCTGCTTGAGCAGTCGCGACAATCCGCGATCGGCCAGCAGCCGCCCTTCTGTCTGACAACGCGCGCAATAATTCGTTTCGTTCGTTGCATAGCGAATGCGCTGCACGGGTGCGCCGCAATCGGGGCAGGGCAGTCCATAACGTCCGTGCACGGCCATGCCTTCGCGAAACGCAGTCACGTGTTCAGGAAAACTCGTGCCGGTTTCCGTGCGCAGCCGGTCAATCCATTCGGTGATGACGGTTCTTGTCGCGTCATACAATGCTGATGCAGCTTCATCCGGCATTTTCTGCGACAGCAACATTGGTGACAATCGTGCACGATGAAGGATTTCGTCCGAATACGAGTTGCCGATTCCAGAGAACAAACGCGGATCGGTGAGCGTGCGCTTGAGCGTGTGATTCTCGAGCCGCAAACGCGCAACAAACTCTTCGCGCGAAACGTCGAGCGGTTCAATGCCACCGCGGTCGAACTGTCGAAGCGCTGCCGATCCCTGCACCAAGTGGAGAGATGCGCGCCGAGTGGTGCCAGCCTCGGTCAGTACGAGCGATCCGTCGTCAAAATCAAACGCAGCGAGAGCGATCTTGCCTGGCGGCTTTTTCCCCGTCGCAAGCCAGCGAAGTCGTCCGGCAATCATCAAGTGGATAACGAAATGCAAATCGCCTTCAAGCGAAATGACGATTCGTTTTCCGATGCGACCAAGAGCAATAACTCGGCGATTTTGCGCGGCAGCTAACGGCGGTTCGACCGATCGGAGTACGAACGGTGAGAGTACACGCACACCGGCAAGCGCCTTGTTCAGTATGCGCGCACTCAGCGCATCAATGTAGACGGTTATGTCTGGTAGCTCAGGCACTCGCTCGGTGTCAGAGGTCGCGCAGGTTTCTCAGCAGCGCTCGCACAGGCGCGGCATCAAGCCCGGCCACTGCGAGCGGCGCTGCGAGCAACTCATACTCACCCGATGCAACATCACGCAGCGCGAGATTCTCCAGCACGTACGCGCCTCCACCAAACAGTGCATGATGCACGGGCAACGTCTGGCTTGAACGCTCGTCAACGCTTGGGGCGTCGGTGCCAACCAGGATGGTGCCGCGCTGCATGAGCCATTGCGCGGCCTCGACACTCAGCGTGGCCCATTGTTCGGGAAACGCACCGGTGACAATACTCCGGCCGGTAACCATCAACAAACGGGTTGGAACGTTGCCGCCGAGCAGTACTTCAAGTTGCGTTGCCGAAATCTCTCCAGCCCATGCCTGTACATCGAGCACGCGCGCTGCGCCAACGAACGCAGCCACGGGAAGCGATTCGCTTGCGCCCCATCCGTCTTCGACGTGAAGCGGAGCATCAGCATGCGTGCCGACATGTGGACTCGTTGTGAACTCGCCGAGGTTCACGCTTGATCCGTCCACGCGCCTCGCAATCCATCCGCATGTGAACGGTGTGTCTCCAGGCCATTCAGGCGTCGTCACTGCCATCTGAACGCTGATGTCGATCAGTTGCGAGTCCGACGGCGCCGTCATTTGGTTGTCATGTTGCAGACGGCTGGTGTTAGGCGCCATAGAATTGGCTGCGCACTGCCCACAAGTTCGGAAAGAATCGCTGCGCTACGGTGCGCGACAGGTACTTGGCACCCAACGTGCCCCCCGTGCCTGATGTTCCCGGGCCAATAATGCGCTCAACTAATTGCACGTGCAGGAAACGCCAGCGTGCAAAGTGCTGCTCGTATTCAAGCAAGCCTTCGGCCAAAAGAAACAGCGTTGTCGGGGCAGGGCCGGTATAGAGCGCTTCGAGAGTCGTGTTGTTCTGCGCGACCAACTCGTCGAACAGTTGCTGCAACGTCTTTCGCGCAAGCACGTGACGGACAAGTTCCGGAATCGGTCCGTGTTCTTCGAGCGTTTGAATGAAATGCGGATCGCGCAGTCCACTCGCCGCTTCGATTGCGCGAAACTGTATGCTTTGCGAGCCACTTGAGCGACCAAGATAGCCGCGAAATTGCGCGAACCTCTGCGGCGGCAGGGTTTCGAGTGCCGACAACTGCGACGCAACAATTTGCATGATCGCATTGGCGCGTTGCACGGCAAGCAGCGCGCGCATCGCATCGCCACGTGTCATGCACTCCACCAGCGCATCGAGTTCGTGTAGCAGAAGCTTGAACCAGAGTTCGCTGCTTTGGTGCACAATGATGAACAGCAGTTCGTCCGGATGCTCAGGTGACGAGCGCGGATGCTGTAACGCGAGCAGTTCTTCGAGCGCGAGGTAACTGCCGTAGCTGACCTCGGAATTTGGTTCGGCGCTCGACGAGGATTCTGGCGTCGACGTACCTGAAGTGGTCATGGCTCGATCTAGAATGTGGACACGCCGAGTGCGACCACATCGTCAACGCGCATGGTTTCGTCGGTGTAGAAAGGTTCACCGTATTGCGTGCGGATAAGCGATCCATAGTGCGCTGCCTGATGGCGCACGATGTCGTACAACGGTTCGCCATTGGGATACACTTCGCCCGCTTGAATCTCACCGTCAAACTGCGAGCTATAGCACTTGATAGCCTGAAGTTTGCGCTCGAACTGTGCAGTGATGTCAACAACGAATGTCGGCTTCACGGCATCTTCGCGATATGTCATCACATGCAGCAACTTGAACGGGCGATGGCGCGGAAGCCCCGGCGCGTATTTCACGATGCCCGACAGGAAGCACGCGTCGCGTATAAGCTGCGTCGCCTGCCAATGATCAGGATGTCTGCTGCGCGGCGCCGGTGCAATCACCACGCGAGGGCGCAACCGTCGCAGCATCTGAACCAGGGCCGCACGCGTCGCGTCGGTATTGTGAATGCCGGCATCCGGGAGCTCGAGATTTTCACGCACGGTCAGTTTCATGATGTGCGCTGACGCCTGCGCTTCGGCGGCGCGTTCCGGTGCAGAACCGCGCGTACCCATTTCACCTTGCGTAAGATCGAGAACACCCACGCGTTGACCGGCGTCGGACGCGCGAATGAGTGTGCCACCACATGTAAGCTCGGCGTCGTCGCGATGCGCTGCGACCGCCAGCAAGTCGAGGTCAGTCATGCGACGGACGATATCGGGCACAGCGCAACCGCGCTAGTTCGCTATTTATTCGCCTCGATATTCGATTCGCCAGCTAAATCGCTACTCGTGACGAAGCGCTTCGATCGGGTCCAGATGCGCGGCGCGGCGCGCCGGAATCATTCCGAACACCACGCCAATCGCTATCGAAACACCCACCGCAATCAACGTGAACTTGATTGGCACTGGTGCGTCGATGTTCATCGCGATGGTGATCAGCTGTCCAAACGACAGCCCGACGAGAATTCCGATCACGCCGCCAATGCCCGTCAATGTCGAAGCCTCTACAAGAAACTGAAGCAGGATGTCATTCCGAGTCGCGCCGAGTGCCTTGCGCACCCCAATTTCGCGTGTCCGGCTGGTTACCGAAACGGTCATGATCGCCATGACACCAATTCCGCCAACCAGCAGCGACACACCAGACAACACCAGCATCACCAGAAAGAATACGCCAGTAATTCCGTTGAATGTGTCGAGAATCTGATCCTGCGTGACAAGATCAAACGTGTTCTTGTCGGCCGGACGCAGACCGCGCATTTCGCGCACCGCGGTGATAACAGCGCTCTGTGCATCGGCCACAGTCACGCCGTCGCGCGGTTTGACCGGAATCCACAATCCGTTTGTTTTGTCGATCCGAAATTGACGGTCCATCATGCGGTAGGGGATGATCGCTGCAACACCTGCACCCGGCGGAGCAAAGATGTTGGCGGGCTCTCCCCAGATTCCGATGACTTGCGCCGGTCGTCCACCGACTCGAACCCACGCCCCCAGTGGTTGCTCTCGTGCAAAAACTTTCAACGCGGTTTTTTCTTCAAGGACGATGACCGGCATTGCCGACGTCAATTCGGCGCGTGTGAACCAACGCCCAGACAGCAACTCGCCGCCCTGAATGATTGGAAAACCGTCATCGGCGCCGAACAACGCCATGTTTTGTGTACGAACGCCTTTGTACTCAATGCGACCAAGTGCCTGCGCCCACAGCGACGCGTAACTCACCTCTGGCAGCGTGCGAATTCGCTCGGCTTCGCGTTCAGCGAGGTCAGGACGAATTCGCACATACTTGGGGAGCATATCCGGATTGAGCGGCGTCTTGGAAAAGATTTTCATCACGTAGAACGTGGTCGGCCCCGCAACTTCGATCGTGTGTACGATCTGGTCGCGAATGCCTTGCACGATTGCCGCCATGGCCATCACAGTCGCGACACCAATAACCACGCCAAGAATCGTCAGCGCCGACCGCATTTTGCTCGAGCGCAATGCGTCGAGTGCAATCAGGAAATTTTCGGAGACTGATGAAATACGCACGATCTAGCTGCTTTCCAGCACAGTGGGATCCGAAGCTTGGAATTCACGTGACTTGAAGTCGCGGC